>Ga0137412_10000045_pt1 | contig 63976 bp, 66 predicted proteins | sample CZODoug2_1_16fun_FD_122160 | JGI IMG/M metagenome (GOLD analysis project Ga0137412, IMG submission 122160) | Vadose zone soil fungal communities from Angelo Coast Range Reserve, California, USA - CZODoug2_1_16fungal (Hybrid Assembly) | ecosystem: Environmental > Terrestrial > Soil > Vadose zone...
GAATCGAGAACCTACAAGAGTTGTCGGTTCTCAAACCTGATGTCATCTTCTCAATTTTGATGTCATCGCTGTGCCATTGATGACACGGAATTGAGAATCTGTCAACTGACTGCCAGCCGGTTTCCCATGGGCTCGCGCGGCTTCATGGTTATGCGGTAGTCCGCCTCATCGAGGCCGTCGGCGGTCGTCAAGTTGCGTCGTCCCAAAGAATGAACTCAGGAAAGGCTGACACAACTATTGCGGACGCGATATATTTCAGGTCATGTTCGCCCTGCTGGTCGGCGAGCAGCTTCAAGTCAGCCGGACAGGACACGCCCAGCGGAGACGCATTGAACAACCGGTTGCCTTCCGTTGTTGGTCGGGAGCGCCAGGCGCGCGTCGCATTACGCGTCGTCGCCTGATGAAGGAGGATCCACGTGGGGTATCGAATCATCCAGTGGGGCAGTGGAAATGTGGGACGGCACTCCTTGCGCTTCATCATCGAACGCCCAGACTTCCATCTGGTTGGACTGAAGGTGTACAGCGAAGACAAGGCCGGTGTCGACGCCGGCGACCTCGTCGGCCTCGACCAGACTGGGGTACTGGCAACCACGGACGTCGACGACATCCTCGCCATCGAGGCCGATTGCGTTGTCTACAACGCGTTGGGGATGACTAGAGGCGAGATTGCGCAACCGATCGACGACATCTGTCTGCTCCTCAGTCGGGGGTACAACGTCATCTCAAGCGCCGTCGAACGAGCCATCTACCCCAAGGCGTTGCCGAGCGAGATTCTTGCCCGATTGCAAACCGCCTGCGCGCAAGGCAACTCGAGCTTCCTGGGCGCCGGCATCAATCCTGGTTTCACGATGGACTTGTGGGCGATCAACATGTCGCGGCTCTCACGCCGGATCGACCGGGTCAGCGTCGTGGAGGTCTGCGACATGACCAACTACGACTCGGTGCCCAACATGGCCTCTATGGGCTTCGGCAAAACGCTCGAGGGACTAGGGGATCGGAGCATGCGGATCGACGGGGTCGATGAACTGACGCCGTTCTACTCGTCGGCGCTCATGTTGAGTGATGCCTTGCGCTTCCCGCTGGACGGTGTCCGTTTCGAGAACGAGTTCGGCTTGGCCACTGAGCGACTGGAGGTGGCGACTGGTGTCATCGAGCCTGGCACCGTCGCCGTCGTGAAGATGAGATATATCGGCGAATCCGAAGGACGCGACGTCTTGGTAAACGAGTGGGTGTGGCGGACAACTGACGCGGTGAGACCCGAGTGGGGTGTCGGCGAGTACTGGTCGATGGTGATCGAGGGCGACCCAACAATGCACTGCCGTCTCGAAGCCAAGACGGAGTTCGACTCGAAGCGCATCGTCTCGCTTGTGGTAGCGACGAATGTCGTGAACTCGATCCCGGTGTTGTGCGACGCCACCAGCGGCGTCAAGTCCGCGCTCGACCTGCCGCCATGCGGCGGCGGCATGGTGCCCAGCCAGCCCAAGGCGGCTACGGCTTAACGCGTTCCTGCGGTACACATTCGAAGGGTTCAAGAATGCGTGTCATTCAGTGGGGTCTGGGCAATGTCGGACGACATTCTCTGCGGGCGATTCTCGAGCGGCCAGAACTCGAACTGGTGGGTCTGCGGATATATACGCCGGCAAAAGTAGGTCGGGACGCAGGCGAATTCGTCGGAACGGCGCCGACGGGGGTCACGGCTACCGACGACATCGACGACATCCTCGCGCTCGAAGCGGACTGCGTGCTCTACAACGGCTTGGGCTCGGCTCTCATGGATCTGACCGCTCCGACCACAGACCTCGTCAGGCTGCTCGAGTCCGGCAAGAACGTGGTGTCCAGCGCGCTCGATGCGTTCATCTACCTCAAGCCCGATCTTGCCCTCAAGCATGTCAAGCCCGAGATGATCGAGCGACTCGAGAAGGCCTGCGAGGCAGGCGCAACCACGATCTACAGCACCGGCATGACGCCCGGCTTCGCTACGGATCTGTGGCCCATCACGATGTCGCGCGGAAGTCGGCGCATCGACTCCGTGCGCGTCACCGAGATCGTCAACCTGCGTGACTACGAATCCACCATGATGCCGGTGATGGGCTTCGGGATTCATCCCGATGCTCCCTCCTTGATGCACGATTTCTTCGTCGAAGACCCAGCGGGCTCGGTGTACGTGGCACCCATACACATGGTGGCCGACTCGATGGGCGTGCAGATCGACCGCGTCACCTACGAGCGTCAGGTGGTGCTGGCCGACGATCCGATCTCGGTGCCGTCGGGTGACTTCGCGGCGGGCACGGTGGCGGGGATCCGATTCCAGTTTGTCGGTTGGGTCGACGGAAATCCATTCTTCACCATCGACTTCGTCTGGCGCGCCGACGACCACGTGGCCGCGGACTGGCCGCCCGGGCATTGCGCGTGGCTGCTTGAGGTGGAGGGCGATCCATCGATTCGATCTTCGATGGAACTCGCGACGCAGACGGACGCGAAGAGGCCGACATCACTGACCGTCGCGATGAACTGCCTCAACGCGGTTCCCGCCGTCGTGGCAGCACCACCCGGGATCGTCAACCACTTCGCACTGCCTCCATTTGCTGGCCGTGGTGCGGCATCGCTGAAGCTGTAACGAGACCGGCTCTACGGCATAGCTTTTGGAGCTGCGAGCGGAGACGACGATGGTTGAGAGGGTTCGAACCTCCGCAGGAACTCGTGGAGAAGCTCGCGTAGGAGAGTGGCCCAGGATTCGATCGGTTTTCAAGATGTCCGGCAAGTGTGCTTCTACGTCTTCGGAGTTGGCTAGGTGCTCAGGATTCGAGCAATCCAGCTGTAACGGGCGGCTTTGGCAGCCTGGGAGACGGCTGCGTCACGGACCATTTCAAATCCGTGCCACGCTCCACCCCAGACGTGCAGTTCGGCCTGTCCGCCGGCTTCCCAGATCCTGGTCGCATAGTCGACGTTCTCGTCGCGGAACACTTCGGCAGACCCCACATCGATGTAGGCGGGTGGCAGGCGGGATAAATCATCGGCCCGGGCGGGTGCGGCGTAGGGCGAGACCGTCTCAGTTCCCCGGTCGACGCCGAGCAACGCAGTCCAACCGGCGACGTTGGATGCTCGGGGCCACAAGCTGGGGGCCTCGAATTGGTGTGTGGACGTGGTGGTGTCTCGGTCGTCGAGCATGGCAGCGCTCAATATCTGGGCGATGACCGGTGGGCCCGACCGGTCGCGTGCCTGAAGGCACACGCCCGCGGCCAATCCCGCGCCGGCGCTGCCGCCGTAGACGATGATGCGGTTGGCGTCGATCCCGTGTTCGGCGCCGTTGCGTGCAAGCCAGCACAGTCCGGCGTAGCAATCGTCGACGGGCATGGGATGAGGATGTTCTGGGGCCAGGCGGTATTCGACTGATACAACGGCCACGCCGAAGCGATCGATCAGATCCGGAAATGTCGTCGCACCAGTGAACCGGTCGCCCATCATCATGCCGCCCCCGTGGATGAAGTAGATGCAGGGCACCAGCGTGCCACCTGGAGTGCCGGACCGCCGGAAGATGCTCAGGACGACGCCCGGGGTTCCATCCACTTGGGGGGTCGTCACCTCGACGTGCTCGATGCCGGTGCCCGCCAGCACCTCGTCGATCGGGGGGTAGAGCAGACTGCCTAGCTTGCGCATCTCCGCGGGATTGCTGAAGTCCGGCATCGTCGGGATGAGCCCGAGAATGTGTTGCAGGAACGTCGCCAAGTCCGGATCGTAGGGCGGTCCAGGGTGGGTCACCTTTGTCTCCTATTGTTGAAGGTCGTCCCGGTCAGCTGACTTGGCGCCGCCGCAGGCAATCTGGCGAACTACCGCTGTTGGACAGGGAGTTTCGGCGCAGTCGGTGCGGTGCGCGTGCGCCATCGTTGGCCCGACCCTTCCTAGTGCGCCGGCGCCCCAGTCCGCCGGATCGGTCTCAGCCACCGGGATCGGGTACCGCTCTGCGTCTTCACCACCGATCGCCGCCGACCTGGAGCCGTCCCCACCATGGGACGAGCGTCTGTTGAATATGCGCTGATAATTGGTTGACTAGGAGCTCCATGACCGGCCGCGAACACGTGTCTAGCGCTCGCCTGCCGCGACTGATTCGAGCGGCATCGCGGGGATGCGGACGCAGTGTGCCCGGACATGTTCACCGTCGGTCATCCATCCCTTGGATCGGGCGTAGCCGAGCATGTTGGCGAAGGCCGTCACCCACTGCTCGTCGCGGTCGCCGGCGAGCTGCCGCAGGGTCGCAACCCGAAGATCGATGCCGCCCTCGTCGTCGACACGTCCCAGCGCGTGCCGTCGGATCGCCGATTGAAGTGCGGCTCCATCGAGTCCGGCGACTTCCACGTGGAGGCGCCGCAGATCGTCCACCTCGTGTAGCGACACCGCCTGATCGATCGCTATCCGTATGAACATCGCTCGGCTCCTCAACGGCCTGTGTTGGGTGTTGTCGACGTTGAGCATCCCTCTGCAAGCATCTGCTCAGGTTCGACAGGGCGAGTCTATTAAGTACCTAAACAAAAGGCAATAGCCTGGCGGCAAACGCTTCTCACCTCGCCGTCTGACACGTCGACGCTGCCGTGCTCGCCGCCCCGTCGCGGGGCCGACCTGCCGAGTTCTCGTCATTGACAAGTGATGAACTGGGCGGATACCTTGCTTATTAAGCACCTAAACGAATGGTTTGTCGGCGCGCCCGCGCCGCAGCTAGAACGCGAAAGGTCGTGCCGGGAGTGACTGCTTCCATCGATACCCTCCAAGGGCTCTTCGATCTTGATGACCCGTTCGTCAAGACCCGCGAAGAACTCGAGCCGCTGTGGACCGACGCGAACAACCAGCGGTTCCAGGAATGTCGCGGAAGGGTCCCCGCAGTCACGGAGATCGCCCGGGACTCCGAGTTGGAGGGTGGCGACGACACGCTATCGTGCGCGGGCACCATCGACTGGTTCGGCCGCGGCGCAGTCGTGCGAATAGCGTTATAAGACCAAGGATTTGACATGGTGTACAACGTCGTACAGTGGGCCACGGGCAACGTGGGCGTGCAATCGCTGCGCGCCCTACTCGCCGATCCGCGATTCGCCGTCGTCGGCGGATACGTCTATGACCCTGACAAGGCCGGCAAGGACCTCGGCGAACTGGCCGGCGTCGAGCTGGCTGGCGCCACGGCAACCAACAGCATCGATGAGATCCGCACCATCGATGCTGATTGCGTCGTCTACAACGCCCTCGGCGACAGCGGCGACGCAGCCCAGTGTCTGGAGGACATCTGCGGACTTCTCGAGTCGGGCAAGAACGTGGTCTCCACGGCGGTTAGCACGCACATCCATCCCGAGGCGATCAAACCCGACGAGCGCGAACGACTCGAGAAGGCATGCTCGACGGGGCAGGCGACGTTCCATGGAACTGGAGTCAATCCCGGCTTCGCGTTCGACGCGTTTCCCATCGCGTTGACGTCGGTGGCGCGCCGGATCGACCGCCTGAGGGTCCTCGAACTCGTCGACATGTCCGACTACACCTCCGCCTCGATCGTGTCCGAGCTGATCGGCATGGGGCTCAGCCCCGACACCGTGGCGCCGATGGAGCATCTGACGGATCTGCGCTGGAGCAACTACTTTCCGTGCGTGCAACTGCTGACCGACGCACTCGGCGTGACGTACGACGAGTTCGTCATTCACCACACCAGGGCAGTGACCGACGTTGCGATCGACCTGCCGTGGGGACGCATCGGCGCCGGCACCGTGGCGGTGCGCCGCATTGTCATCGAGGCGCTCACCGCTGGGTCGACCACGGTGGAATACGAGCTGATCTGGCGGGTGTCCAACGACGCTGCACCCGAATGGCCGTCCGGGAAGGCGCATTACGCGATCACCATCACCGGTGACCCGACGCTGACGTGCCGTCTGGACATCGACAGTGACACTGGTCGGGGCACCTCGATCGCCACGGCGATGTCCGCGGTCAACGCCATCCCCGCGGTGTGCGCTGCGTCGCCCGGCATCAAGACCCGCTTGGAGCTGACCAACTTCGGCGGCGGCTACTTTCCCGCGGCCGCCGCCCCCGCCTGACCGGGCACCCATCACCACCAACACAGCGCACGCAACCAAACACGATTGGAGCACCATGAAGTTCGGGATCTTCTACGAAATGTTCGTCCCGCCCCACGAACTCGACGCCGAGGCGCGGATCATCAGGGAGACCGTCGATCAGATCGTGCACGCCGACAGGAACGGCTTCGATCACGTGTGGATGACCGAGCATCACTTCCTGCGGGGCTTCTCGCACATGTCCGCCCCCGAGGTGCTCTTCGGTGCGGCCGCATATCAGACCGAACACATTCGGTTCGGGTTCGGTTTGGCGCTGACCCCGCCGTCCTACAACCATCCGGTCCGCGTCGCCGAGCGGGTGGCGATGCTGGATTGCCTGTCCAACGGGCGGGTCGACGTGGGCTCGGGCCGCTCGACGACGCCCGCCGAGCTCTACGGTTTCGGGCTCGACCCGGAACAGTCCCGGGCTCAGTGGCAGGAGGGCCTCGACGCCGTCACCCGACTGTTGGCCGAAGAACAGGTCGAACTCGACGGAGAATTCGTGAAGATGCCTGCGCGCACCGTGGTGCCGCGCCCGGTGCAGAAGCCGCACCCGCCGATGTGGGTGGGTGGCGTCGGTCCCGGCAACGCCGAGCGCGCCGCCAAGAAGGGGCTGGGAATGCTGTTCTTCGCGCGCAAGACCGACTACGACGGACTCGCCGCGTCCACCGCGGCCTATCACGCCAACATCGCCGAGGCCGAACCCATTTGTGGGATGGTCAACAAGCAGACGGCGGGGTTCGTCAACGGCTTGTGTAGTTACGACCGCGACGAGGTGCGAAACCTGGCGGCGCGCAAGACCGTCGAGCACACGTTGCACGGTTTCGACTGGATGTCCGAAGGCTGGCCGGGCGGACAGCCCGCGCCGAGTTACGCACATCTGGGCAGCGGTGACATCGCGATGCTTCGTGATGCGGCAAAGGCTGACCCCACCGCGATCGGGGAGTTCATGGTCAGCGAGGGCTTCGTGATGGCCGGCAATCCCGACGACTGCGCGACGGTGCTCGACGGCTTCAAGGCCAGCGGTGTGGACCAGGTGATCATCCACATGCAGATGGGCGGGATGCCGCACGACCGGATCATGGAGTCCATCGAATTGATCGGCAAAGAGTTGATCCCGAGTTACCGATGACTCGTCCTTCCTCGGAACGGTCAGCCACCGGTGTCGCGGTCATCACCGGCGGTGCCAGCGGAATCGGCCTGGCGTTCGCCCGCGCGTACGCCGGGATGGGCGCGCACGTCGTGATCGGCGACATCGACGAGTCAGCGATGGAGCGTGCGCGTGCGCACCTGTCGGACGCGGGCGCGACGGTCGACTGTGTCCGCCTGGACCTGCAGGACGCCGCGTCGGTCGCCCACTTCGGCGAGGTTGCCTGCGGGTTCGGATCCCTGGCCGCGGTATGCCTGAACGCTGGCGTCACCTCAGCCGGGTCCACGGTGTGGGAGACCGCAGACGCCACCTACGACTTCGTCGTCGGGGTGAATCTGCTCGGACTGTTTCGCAGCATCAAGACCTTCGTTCCGAAGCTCGTCGAGCAAGGCAGCGCCGCCGACCTCGTGATCACCGCGTCGATGGCGGGGATGGTGGCATCGCCCTACAGCGCCGTATATGCGGCCAGTAAGGCCGGGGCCATCGCGCTCGCGAAGTCGTTGCGCGCCGAGTTGGGGATGGTGGCCCCGTCGATCCGGGTCGCCCTGTTGAATCCCGGGATGGTCAAGACCAACCTGATTCTGACCTCTGCGGCCCGGCGGCCTAGCGGCGCGCCGATGTCCGATGATCTGGTGCGGGGCGGGCACGACGCGCTCAATCAGGCCGGTGTCGACCCGGAGGTGGCCGTCTCTTGGGCGCTGCGCGCCTTGCAGGAGGGCCGGTTCTGGGCGCTGCCGGTATCGGGGGATCCGTTTGTGGTGATGTTGGAGGCCGAACTCGCTGAACTGGGCGAGGTGAGTTCGGCGTGATTCATCACCGACCGACGCGCCGTGGTTTCGGCTTCGACGACAGTCGTCGCTGACGGCATCGGGATGGTCACCGATCAGTGCGGCCAGAGCGTGTTGCTCGGGCGCGCGTGAGCAGTTCGGTCGCGCGACACGTGGGCCGCGGCGCGCAGGCGCGCGGAGGCGGGGAAGGGGACGACGTGGCGGCACGGGCACCGAGTCCACGCCGGCGTTCTGCCAAGCCCGACGATGCCATCGCTTCAGCGATCACCCTCTCCCTGCTCAGGGTGATCAACAAGATTCAGCAGGGTCGGCGGATCCCCCGAGACTACGGTGCCGGGGTGTCCATGACGCTGCTCGAGGCTGAGATGTGCGGGCTGATCGGCCGAAACGACGGCGTCACGGGAAGTGAACTGTCTGATGAACTCGCCGTGACACGCTCGGCGACGTCGCAGATCATCTCCAAGCTCAAGGCCAAGGGCCTTGTCACCGAACGGGTCTCGGAGCGCGACGCCAAGCGAAAACAGCTCTCGTTGACGCCTCACGGGCAGCATGCCGCAGCGGTGGCCGATGACTTCAAGGCCGCGATGGCCGATGCATTGTTCGGCGGTGAAGACGCGACGGAATTGGGCGCATACCTGCGCTTCGTTACCAAGTTGGAAGCCTTCCGCTCAGGGGTGGTCGAGCAGCGGGAGGACGCCACGCTTGATGGCCAATCCTCGTCCGGCAGTACTCCGTAGCCTGCTACCGAGGCGCGGTTGACGAGCTGGACGCGTCCCCACGGGCACGCACCACCAGGTCGATGACCGTGCTCAATCGGCGATGGATCTCGACGTAGGTTCTGCGGCCCTGCACCAACGCGAGAATCTCCGAGGTCCACACGTCGGTGAGTAGATCGGCGGTGTGCCGGTGCAGCTCTGCCGCCACGCCATCGCTCATGAGATGAACGAACATCTCACTCGTCTGGACTCGAATCATCTCGGCCTCGGCAGACGCAACGACGTGCGACGCGACGTAGGCGTGAGTCAGGGCATCGGTCACGCGGTCGGATTGCTCCATCCCCTTGATCAACCGCCACACCACGACGCGCAATCTGGCGAAGGGGTCAGTGATGTGTGAAAGGTCCTGATGCAAATACAAATAATCGTCGAAGCGAATCAACTCCCGATCCAATGCGGTGACCAAGAGGTGCACCTTCGACGGAAAGTAGTGGTACAGCGTCGCCAGGGACACCCCGGCGCGTTCGGCAACATCGCGCATGTGTACGAGGTCATAGCCGCCGACGCTGGCGGCATCGACCGCGGCGTCCAGAATTCTTGTCCGGCGCAACCTTTGGCGATCAGTAGTCAGCTGATCTTCGGATAGAGCCGCCGCGTGAAACGGCTCACCGCTCAAGAACCTCGGCAGGGGACCGTCACGCCACTCAGCCATTGCTTCCTCTCGTGCCGTCGTAGGGTTCGGGATGTTCCGGCATCGCGCTCCTCGTAGTCGTGGGTGGGCGGCGGTACGGTGCCCATCGGTAGCGACACATCTCACGATGCCTGGCACCGCCGCCTGGTAGGCCCGGCCATTCGCGAGTCGCCACCACCGCTTTGACGCAGCGCTGAGCGGAAACGACCCAAACCAGACAACTGTCCACTCGACACTGATGGGTGGCGTCGTCTTCCGGCGACCTGGGGCGGTCGCGTCGACAGCGTGTCGGGGCCGTGCTGCTCGGTATTGTTGCCTTCCAGTGTGTGTGGAGCCGCCCTTGTGAAAGTATTTCATCTGCCATTATTCTGGACAAGTGTCTAGCATAACCATGTATGAACACTCCGCGCTCAACGGGCGGTCAGGGCCGATGGGCGGCGGGCGGCGCTGGTGCCAGATGGCCTCTGCACCGCGGCGGGTAGGTCGATCGACGATGCCTGGACGGCCGACTTCGTGGTAAAGGTGGCCTCGGAGTCGTCGGCGGAGGAGGCCAAGCTCAAGAGCGCCCAGTCGTTGATCCGGTTTCCTGGCGCCGCGCAACGCAGAGAACCGAACCTGATGCGCTATCCGAATGGTGCCAAACACGTCGTGGAGCTGGGCGGACGATGAAACGCTCGATGGCCGCCCATATTCACCCCGAGTTGCGTTCTGCTGCCCGGTTATTGCCTCGGCGGCTCTCCGTGGGACCGCGCGCCCTGCCGCTCGTCCGCGCGTTGTTCGCGCTTCACGGTCTTCGCCATACATCCAGCGACGTTGAAGTCGTCACGCTTGCCTGCGGACCGGCGGTGCGACTGTATCGGCACGCGGGGAGCGATCGACCGGCACCCGCGTTGCTCTGGATCCATGGTGGAGGGTACGTGATGGGATCGGCGAGACAAGATGACGAACTGTGCCTGCGTTTCGCGCGAACACTCGGCATCGTCGTCGCGTCGGTCGACTACCGGTTGGCGCCCGAGCATCCCTATCCTGCGGCCCTGGACGACTGTTGGTCCGCGCTCACCTGGCTGGCTTCTCTACCAGGGGTGGATGCGAGGCGAGTAGCGATCGGCGGGGCGAGTGCCGGCGGCGGTCTCGCCGCGGCGCTGGCGGTGCTGGCGCGCGACCGAGGAACGGTCGATCCGGTGTTGCAACTTTTGGTGTATCCGATGCTTGACGATCGCACGCGGGCGGGGCCGAATTCGGACCACGCCCACCATCTTGGCTGGAATGAGGCAAGCAACAGGTTCGGGTGGGAATCCTATCTTGCAAGCACTGATCCACACGTGGCCGTGCCTGCCCGGCGCGCCAGCCTGGATGGGCTCGCGCCGGCGTGGATTGGAGTGGGAACACTCGACCTGTTCCATGAAGAGGACCTTGCCTATGCCCAGCGGCTCGTTACCGCGGGGGTAGCGTGCAACGTGGAGCTGGTGCCTGGAGCCTTCCACGGCTTCGACGTGGCTGCGCCGAAGGCCTGGGTCGCGAGAAAGTTCTTCGACAACCAGTGCGCAAGCCTACTAACAGCGTTCGGTGCAACGGGTCAGGACGAACGTGGCTGAACACAGGTATTGGATGAAGGTTTGATTTCGGCGGCCAGGCGCGGGACTTCGTCGACGACCATCGCGATGGTGCGCCGCGAGCCGGATCGAGCGCGATCCGCGCCTTGAACAATCCCTGGCTGTTGTGTCTGCCGATCTCACCCGAGTGCTCCAGCCGGGGGAAGGTGACGGGTGGCTGGCCCGGCGGGATCTGATACCGCTGGGGTATCTCGGCGACGAGGCGAAGACGGCCATGACCTTTCCGACGATCGACGGAGTCCGCTGGTCGATACCGGGTGACCGCGCAAATATCATGGCCGACGGCAGGAATGAACTTCTCGGTCGTGACTCGATCACCATCAACTCGGGTGGGGAGAAGATCTTCGTCGAGTAGGTCGAACGAGCCATCGCGGCCCATCCCGAGGTTTACGACGTCGTCGTTGTCGGGCCGCCCATCGCAACGGCGGGGAAGCGAGGTCGTCGCGATCGTTCAATTGATCGAGGGCGCATCCACCGCGGACCACGAACTCGTCAGCGTCTGTGCAGGACGCATTGCCCGCTACAAGGTCCTCAAGGCCTTCATCCGGACCCAATGGTGCTCCGGTCGCCCGCAGGAAAGGCCGACTACCGATGGGCCAAGGGCATCGCGGCGGAAACCAGCGCCGCCGCAGCCGATCCCGTCGCCGCGGTCGAGGCAGGGCATGACTGAGGGCATCGAGAAACTCACGCGGCTGACAAACCGTAATCCGCCACAAGAGGATCGGTCCGTCTCGTTCGTGGCGAGAGTTGGGTCAATGCAGAATCACCACGTACGCATCGAGCACAGTGCGCCTCGCGGTCTGTCGTCAGCTGCGGCGACCACGCCGTCGACCGACAAAGTACAGCGCAGGTGGGGCGTTAGCGGGCCAGATTCACTACTCGCCACCACCATCGCCCAGGACGCCGGATCCGCGAGCGTGACGTCCAACGTCCAGGTTTGGCCAGGTCCGACGTGTGCGCGGGCCTTGGGGCTGTACAAGTAGGGGTTGTGGCTATACGCGGCCCAATCCGGGGGATCGATGTCCCGGTAATAGATGTCGACGTCGTCTTGGTGGTCCGCGGTGACGGTGTAGCGGACGTGGTGCAGTTCGTCTTCGGCTCGGGCAGGGGCCACTGACGTCGCCGTGAAACAAATGATGACGCATACGGGGGGCAGCGCCGACGCAATGCGGAGCAGTGTTATCACCTCAATGCCTCCTGGTGTTCGAAGTGGCGTCGGTCGCTGGGCGGGGTTGGAAGCCCAACTTAAAGTCGTGACAACATCAATGGGTAGTCCAGCACTCCTGCGGGGGTTCCGTCGCATCCGGTGTCGAATGCGGACGACATCGATCCGACCAGTGTCGCGGCGTCCCAGGTGTAGACGTCGTGTGTCGGGATGGTGGGGCCGTAGTAAACGTTGTCGCAACGTAACCCGAACGGATCGTCGACGGTCAACGTATAGCGGCCATCTGCGAACTCCGCCCGGCCGGTATACGAATACGCCTTCGCATTGGGCTCGGCCCGAGCTGAGACCATCAGGCATTGGCCCTCGCACTTCATGACCGCCCAAATCCAGTCGTGGAAGTCATATCGTCCGTCGATGTTCAACGCGTAATTGCCGTAGGGCATCGCTGCTGCTAGCGGGCATGCCGCGATGGACGCGACCATCGCAGCGGCCAGACAGACTGCGGCGCGCGCTACCAGTACGCCACGGCGTATCGAGCGCGGCTGACGGATCGTCGGCATCGAACCCCCGATTCGCGCGAAGGATGCCCCAGGGGCACGTTGCTGATTAACATAGCAGTTGCGCTAAAAACGTGGGGTCCGATTCGCCGGTCGCCGGCATCGGCCGCCTAGTGCAACTTCGGGTCGTGCGAAATCCAGACAAGTCGGCATTGCCTCGGCGATCAGGGCGGTTGTGGCAGCGCTCACTGGCATGCATACTTCCTGACAGAGCAGTCAGTAAGTGTCGACTGCACTGTCAGTAAGTGAGAGATCAGTGGAACGGGAGAAGTGTTGGACGTGAAGAGCGTTGGACAGGCAGGTGCCCGCGACGAGGAGACCCTGACAGCTTCCGGCTCGCAAACCGGTGGCACTGCTTGGCTCTCGGCCTTGCAAGGCACGCTGGCGGGGCTGCAGGTGCCGCTGCTCGTCGCTCCCATGACGGGAGTGTCGAACTGGGAGTTGACCGCTGCCGCGATCAACGCGGGAGCAGCTGCATCGTTTCCCACTCACAATTGCCTCGACAGCGCCGAAGTCGGCGACTGGCTCACGAAGATCTCTACTGCAGCTGGACCCGCCGCCGCCGTGATGCCAAACCTGGTCGTGCACCGCACCAACGCGCGGCTGCGCGATGACCTAGACGTGTTGATCGCGCACCAGGTGCCAGCCGTCATCACCAGCGTGGGGTCGCCAGAGGCGGTCATCAAGCCCCTTCATGACGCCGGAATCGCGGTGTTGTCGGATGTGGCCTCATTGCGCCATGCCGAGCGGGCCATCGCCGCGGGGGTCGATGGGCTGGTCTTGTTATGTGCAGGCGCAGGAGGTCAAACCGGCTGGGCCAATCCGCTCGCATTCGTGCGTGCTGTTCGCGGTTTCTGGGACGGTCTCGTGGTCATGGCAGGCGGCATCATCGATGGTGCCGGACTGCTGGCCGCCATCGTCGCAGGATCTGACCTTGGCTACATGGGTACCCGGTTCATTGCCACCACCGAGAGCGCGGCCGCTGCACCCTATCGAGAGGCAGTGGTGCGCGCGCGCCTCGACGACATCGAGACCACGACGGCGTTGACCGGCCTGGCGACCAACATGATCAAGACATTGGCGACATCTGGGGTGGCGGTGACGGAATACGACGCTGCGGTGTTGCCTGATCTCGACGGCGCGACAGGTAATACCGAATTCTTCAGTGCCGGACACGGGGTGTCCGCAATTACCTCGGTGGCGGACGCCTCTGCGGTGGTCGAGCAGATCTCCGAAGAGTTTCGACACGCAGCCCGCACCGCCACCGCACGGATCATGCACGCAGCAAACCCTTCTGATCTCTTGTCCCAGTGACGTTTGGAGAACCAATGGCATCTCAGGGCTTCTCGCTGTCTGGCGTCTTCGACACGGTCGCCACGGCGATCCCGGACCAGACCCTCATCGTCTGGCGCGGTGCGCGGCACACCTATCGTGAGGTCAACGATCGGGCAACCGCGATCGCGGGTTACCTCGGTGGCCTCGGTCTAGGATTGCGTGCGGACCGACAAGCATTGGCGGGCCACCAATGCGCTCAAGATACCCTCGGTATCTACCTGCGAAACGGCAACCACTATGTGGAGGCCATGCTCGGTTCCTACCGTGCGAGGGTGGCTCCGTTCAACGTGAACTACCGATACACCGACGACGAGCTGTTCTATGTGCTCAATGACGCCGACACCGCAGCGTTGGTCTACGCCGCTGAATTTGCGCCCGAGGTCGCCGAGCTGCGCGAACGCCTGCCGGGCCTGCGGGCGCTGATCCAGGTCGACGACGGGTCACGAACTGCGCTGCTGCCCGGCGCGGTGGACTTCGACGAGATCGCTTCAACACCACCAGCATTGCCGCTTCCGCAACCGAGCGGCGACGACCTCTACGTGATCTACACCGGAGGCACGACGGGAATGCCCAAAGGTGTGCTCTGGCGCCAGCACGACATCTACGTGGCGGCCATGGGTGGTACCCCATTCGGCAGCTCCGAGGCATTCACCAGCTACGAGCAGATAGCCGCAGCCGCCTCCAATGCGCCGGGCGCGTTGTCGGTGATGATCATTCCGCCGCTCATGCATGGGGCAGCGCAATGGGGTGTCTTCAACACGATGACCAACGGGGGATACGTGGTATTTCCCGACACCGTCAACAGAATGGACCCCGCAGAGGTCCTGCGACTCGTCGAACGTGAACGTGTGGTCGCGCTACCCGTGATCGGGGATGCGGTGGCTCGCCCGCTCGTCGAGGAGATCGAGCGCACCTCCTACGATCTGACTAGCCTGGTGGTTGTCAACAACGGCAGCGCCGTGTTGTCACCAGCGATCAAGGCCCGACTGCTCGACGCAATTCCCCACGTGATGATCGGTGACACCTTCGGCTCTAGCGAGACCGGCGTCCAGGCCAGTCAGAGCATCGGGAAGAACTCCCCGACCGACACGCAGTCCTTCCAACCCACCGACACCGTCTGTCTGCTCGATGACGACATGACTCGTCGGCTAGACCTTCACGAGACAACCGAGGGTTGGATCGCCCAATACGGTCGAGTTCCGCTGGGTTACCTCGGCGACGAGGTCAAGACCAAGAAGACCTTCCCAACGATCAACGGCGTCCGCTACGCGATACCCGGCGATCGCGGCCACTATGACAACGACGGCCGGATCGTACTGCTGGGCCGTGAGGCCACCACCATCAATTCCGGCGGAGAAAAGGTCTTCGCCGAGGAGGTGGAGCGCGCCATGGCGGCCCATCCCGACATTGCCGATGTGATCGTTGTCGGCCGGCCCGACGACCGCTGGGGGACCGCCGTGGTCGCACTGGTGCGCCTGCGGGACAACAGCCACGCTTCCGATGACGAACTCATCGCCGTTGCCTCGCAACGATTGGCTCGATACAAGTTGCCCAAGGTCATCGTTCGTTGTGACCTCCTAGTCCGGTCGCCCTCGGGCAAACCCGATTACCGATGGGCACGCCAACGTGCACTATCGGCATCGGCTCAGGCCGACCAATCGGGAGCTCGCCTCTAGCAGCGCGACCCGTTTTCGCGATGACCCCAACTGACGGGGTTTGGCTCCGACGGCGCTACGTGGCCGATGACCACCGGGGTGTCAGCGCTTGTCGAGCAGCGCGATCAGTTGCCCGCGCGCTGAATAGAATGGCGAGTGGTCTGCGTCGATCACCTCCACCGTCGCATCCATCCGACTCGCCAAAGCGAGTTGAAAATCCAAGGGCACTGCGCGGTCTGCCTTCGTGGCGATGTATCTCTTTCGAACCCGCTGAAAGTCCGACCCGAGCTCCAGGCTCGTCATCAGCGGACGGGACGGTTCTGGGCATAGTCGTGACAATGCGTAGTCGGTGTCGGTGTCGTCGCACGCGTGATAGAACGCTTCTGCCGCACCGGTCTTGGTGATCTCCGTGACGGCGAAGTCCTCGGCGATGACCAGAAAGCCTTCCGTCATCAGTGCACTATCGTGGCCAATCTCGAGTTGCACGGCGGTTCCGCTCTCACCGTCGCGCGGTGTGATGGCACTGACGTAGATGATCTCGTTGATTGCCGACGGGTTCGCCTGAGCGAACTGGTTGACCGTGACGCCACCCATGCTGTGTGCGACGAGCGTCGGCGATTCGGGAGCGGATGCGACCGCAAGAGCTAACGTGGCCACGTAGTCATCAAGCGTCACTGACGTTTTGAGGTGAGCACTCTCAGCACGGCCGGGTAGGTCGATTGGGTGGACGTAGTGACCCTGCGCCCTAAGTGCCCTGGCGACGCCGTCCCAGCACCAGGCCCCGTGAAAGCCGCCATGCACCAATATGAATGCACTCATACCCGGACCTCGTTCGTCGCGGTGGTCTCCACGCTTGGGCCTCCTCTTGGCGCGACGTGTCGGTTCGGTCCACGACGCTCGTCTCAGGGGGACCGAACTCTAGGCAACGAGGCTTTGCAAGTTACTGACGGTGCTGTCGGTAAGTATCCGTCGTTGAAGTCAGCGGGACAAGGTGTTGGCGAGACTATCCGCGGAGCAGTTCGTCGATCAGCCGTAGTTGTGCGACACTCGCCGCCGCGCTCGCAGGTCGAGTCCCAGAGATGGCGTCGATCGCCACACCGCGCAGGATGTTGACGACCGCGTTGCCCAGATAGGTAGGTCTGACATCACTGCGGATCGACCCGTCTCGAGCGCCGCGCTTGATGAGGGCGGTGATTTCGGAGTGGAACCGCTCGTCCCATCGGCTACGCCATTGCTCCAGTTCCGGTGCCGAGCCGATGAGCGACTCGCACCACAACACGAGGTTGACGCGATAGTTCGGATTGGGGTCCTTCACGAACTGAGCGAAGGACGTGATGATCTCGCGCAGCGCGTCGCCGCCGCTGCGATCGGCTTGAGCCCCGGTTATCCAGTTGACGAAGAATTCATCGACGTTCTCGGTGAATCGTTGCAGCAGGGCAGCTTTCGAACCGAAGAGGTGCACGATCAGAGTGTGGCTACAGCCGGCCCGTTCTGCGATGTCGGTCAACGTGGTCTGCCGAACTCCTTGCTCGACGATCAGTTCGGCCAATGCGATCAGCACGCGCTGTTCACTGCTGGCGCGCCGTTGAGCCTGCGTTCGGCGCGCGGTGCGGTTAGCTGCAATGTGAGCCATCGAGGTCTCACCGTAGCAGCACGTCGTCGCCTAGGCGCCCGGAAGTTGCGCGTCGGACAACTGGTGTGCCGATTCCCTTCCGTCAATTGGCCGACGGAGCCAAGCAGCTCTACCAAACCGTGGCATGTGCAATTATCATCGCACATGCAATAAATGTCTCTGCTGCAAGAACTGTCGCGTGTTCTGGCACGGAATTGCAGCCATGAGAAGGCAACCGCTGCGTTGTCAAGCCCTGCACCGCATTTGAGGGGTAGCGCCTCGGTGAGGATTACTCACAACCGAGCTGTCGACGACGGCAACGCCGGTCGCGTGCCCAACGAGGGCCGTGGGCCCGGTCAGGTGAGCCGAGCGCTTCCGGATTCGCGAAGCGCAAACAGTAGTGAGGAGAGCTGATGGTCGACCACATCACATTCGCTGACCGCGTGGCGATCGTTACGGGAGGTGGTCGCGGATTGGGCGCCGCGTATGCCCAGGAACTGGCTGGCCGTGGCGCCGCGGTCATCGTGCACGATGTGGGTAGCACGGTAGCCGGTCGCGGCCACTATCCACACCCCGCCGAGTCCGTGGCCGCAGCGATTCGCGCCGCGGGGGGCCGCGCCTTGGCGTGCACCACCGACGCCAGCTCCCCGGATGGTGGCCAGGCAGCGGTGAAGTCAGCCATCGCCGAGTTCGGAGGGATCGACATCGTCGTCGCCAACGCCGGCATCATGCACTCCGAACCGCTCCAGGACTGGCCCACCGAGCGGTTCGAGGCGCTGCTGCGCCATCATCTGCTGGCTGCCTTCCACGTCATTAGACCGGCGTTCCGGCATATGAAATCCACCGGCTATGGTCGGCTGGTGTTCGTGTCCTCTGCTGCGGGCATGTTTGGCCAGCCGGGTCTCGTCGGTTATGCCACGGCGAAGGCGGGAATGCTCGGACTGATGAATGTCGCATCGATCGAAGGTGCCGAATACGGCATCAAGGCCAACGCAATAATGCCGATGGGACATACCCGTATGGCTGCGGCCGCTCTGGGGGATGCAGGCGAAACTCCTGAAGCCCTGGCCTTTCTCGACACGTTGCGACTAGACCAAGTTGCGCCGGTGGTGGCCTACCTGGCCAGCGAGCAGTGTACGTTCACGCACACCGTTCTCAGCGCGTTCAGTGGCCGCATCGCGGCGCTGCGGGTGGGTATGACACCGGGGTGGTTCAGCCCGGGCGGATCCTTCACCGCTGAAGATGTCGCTGCACACCTGCCGGAGATCGTCGACTCAGAGGGAATGTTTCTACCCGACAGCATCTTCGACGAAATGAGCTACGTGACAAGCCGGCTGGCAGACTCCGCGTCAGACTGACGGGCCGGACCGGATCGGCAGTCGTTGACCTCACCGGGTCGGTCGATGATCCGCGTCGACGCAAGCTAATTCCGCGTAGCGACTACAGCGCGCGATCAGTGAGTCGGCAAGCCATTGCGGATGACTGAACATCGCATCGTGGCAGCTGTCGATCCGCAGCACCGTGTCGACACCGCCGATCGCGTCGATGTAGGAAAGCTGACGTCGTGGTGACACGATCCGATCGCGCGCGGTCAGGATCCAGGTCCGCGGAACTCCCGTGGAAAGTGCACTGTAATCGGCGCGTTCGGCCAGGACGTGGGCGAACTCGCGGCACAGCCCGGACGCGGCCGTGCGGCGCATTCGCGCCGGCAATCCATTCCAGAAGCAGACGTGCGCCAGGGTGCGTGGTAGTGCAAATGCGTCACCGGAACACGCCGCACGAGCCAACAACGTCGACATCAGCCACGGCAGCGTGTCGAGCACGCTCGACCCATGCGGTGGGGTCAACGCGGCGATCAAGACCATCTCGCGAACGCGTGGGCCCAGTCTGGCGACGACACGCGGTACCGTCAGACCCGCCAAGGAGTGTCCGACCACGACGACATCACTCATGCCGGCGGTGTCGATGGCGGTGATCACGGCGTGGGCGTACCCATCGATCGATGTGGATTGGCGGTCACTGCGGCGCGCTGCCCGGCCAGGCAAGTTCACGGCGAGCACCGGCAAAAGCGGCGACCGACTGCGGATTGCGTCGACCACCAAGTCCCAGCAGGCGGAGGTGTGTGCGCCACCGTGCACCAACACCAATCCGATGCCGGGTTCGCCGACAAGACGCGGCGCTCGTTCAGGCACCGGAATGACCTCTTAACGGCTGCAACCACATCCGCGCTATCATAGCGCCTGCAATGTTTATTAGCGCACCGGCGAACTGGCGATATCGGTGACCGAGCGCGCGGGAGGAATGGGGAACCGATGGACGACGAGGCCCAACTGCAACCCGGCGAGTCGGTGCCGTTCGATGACTCCGAGCCCCGCCCGCTGCCGCTGCACACGCCCGGCTGTTTCGGCTGTGGGACCGCGAACTCCGCGGGGCTGGGCATCCAGCCCTATCGGGTGGGTGACCAGATCTACGCCGACATTGCCTTCGACGAGCGCCACATCGGTGCCCCTGGACTGGCGCACGGCGGCGCCATCGCCGCAGCGTGCGACGAAATCCTCGGGTTCACCCTGTGGATCATCGGCGCACCGGCGGTCACGCGCGCGCTGAGCGTTGACTATCTGGCCCCCGTAGCTCTTCACCAGACTCACCGCATGACCGCGACGGTCGAGGAAGAGCGGGGACGCGCAATTCACGTCTCAGTGAGGGGCGCCCGCGGCGATGACACCGCGTTTAGCGCGCGCGGAGTCTACGTGCGCGTGCCATACGAGCATTTCACCGCGTTCGGCGAGATTCCCACACCGGTCGACGAACTGCAACGGCGATTGGACCGAGAAAGCGGCCGATAGCGGTAGCGGAATGAGCGCTAAAGGCGTTGGTGGAAAACAGTTTCTGGGTTCTGCCCTCCCGACGGCGACCTAAGTACGCGGTCGACGACGCGGGCGTTTCGGAAAACGGTCGGCGATCACGGCGGCCATCGCTTGCTGCGTGCGATGCACCGGTATCGGTGCGGTGCTGGCCATCTGTGCGACCATCATGCCTACGGCGCTGGCCCACAGCAGATCCGCGACGGCGGCGCTCGGCGAAGGGCCCTCGCCGAGCAGTTCGGACAGCCGGGCCAGCGTCGCTTCGAGGTGGGACAGGTCGGCAGAGCGCAACGTCCCACGCACCGATCGGGTGGCGATCAAGATCTCCAGGACCGCCATGCACTCGGGTGAGGTGAACACCGACCAGATCTGTTCGGTCAAACTGTCGGCGCGGGTGCGCCCGTCCTTGATTTCGGCGGCCTCGTCGACGATCGCCTCGAGACTGCCGACGAGACTGGTCATCCCCTGGTCGATCACCGCAGCCAGCAGGCCGTCGCGGTCGCCGAAGTGATACTGGATGACCCCCCAGCTCACTCCCGCACGTTCGATGATGCGACGAGTACTCGCCGCTGCGAAACCCTCTTCGCGTACGCATCGAATCGTCTCCTCCATGACCAGTGCCTGGGTCCGGTCGGCCCGAGCCTGCGCCCGCTTCGCATGTTGCCGCGGGGTGGCCCGTGGGCCGTTCTGCGTTGCCATGTGCTCTACACCACCACTTCGCTGATGACCCGTTGCCACCTGTATCGACTTCGAAAGACTCTACGTTCCGCACACCGCCGGACAACGCGTAGCCTTGTTAGCTGCGACCTCGCCACTGCCCCTTGCGTTTCGCCGAAAGGAATTGTCGGTCCACTATGCCTCCTCGTTCCGACCGCGCCGCACTGGTTGAAGAGATCACCATTTCGTTGCTTCGCACCATCAACAAGATCGAGCATGGCCGGCGTGTACCGCGTGATTACGGTGCCGGCATCACCATGACCCTGCTCGAAGCAGAGATGTGCGGGTTGATCTTCGGCAATGACGGCATCACCGGTGGTGAGTTGGCGGACCAACTCGGCGTCACACGATCGGCGACCTCGCAGATCGTGGCGAAGCTGAAGTCCAAGGGTCTGGTCAAGGAGCAGCCCACCCCTGCTGACGCCAAGCGCAAGCGTCTGTACGTGACCGAACGCGGGCGTGTCGCCGCTCAGACCGCCATGGAATACAAGTCCGAAATGGGTAGGGCGCTGTTCGGGACGGCCAGTCAAGCAGAGGCGAAGGCCTACCTGCGGTTCGTCCAGAGACTTGAGGCCTACCACTCCGCCGTGGTCGACCGATGGGATTCCACCGGTGGCGACGATCGGGCGTAGTCGTCCCAACCGGCTGGTGCGGCTCGATTCAAATCTCTTGCACGACAACGCAGTTTGACCGATTGTGCAACGCCAGCTGTTCATCGTCGATGTCGGCAGGGTGAAGGATTCGGCGCGATCGCTCACCGGTGCCGCCGTCGACCGATGCCAGGTTCGCCACAGCTGCTGACCACGCGCGCACAACGCCGCGGTACGCAATTCCGTCGAAACCCTAGACATAGATAACATTGCACCAGCTATATTAGTGCACGCGAAATGTAATCGCTGGCCTCATGGGTTGGCGCAGTTAAAACGACAGGTGAGGCCCACACGTGACACGAGCAGATCGATGGTCACCGGGGATGGCGCGGCTGGGCAATCTATCGACGCCGATGCAGGCCGTGGGCGGCCTGTTCGCGATGTCGGCCGATGCGGTGCGGTTCGTGTTCAAGCGGCCATTTCAGTGGCGCGAGTTCTTCGAGCAGTCCTGGTTCGTGGCGCGGGTGTCGCTGGCGCCGACGCTGTTGGTGGCGATTCCGTTCACCGTGCTGGTGAGCTTCACGCTCAACATCTTGTTGCGGGAATTGGGGGCGGCCGACCTCAGCGGCGCCGGCGCGGCCTTCGGTGCGGTGACCCAAATCGGTCCGCTGGTGACGGTGCTGATCGTGGCCGGCGCCGGGGCAACGGCGATGTGCGCCGACCTTGGGTCTCGCACGATCCGTGAGGAGATCGACGCGATGGAGGTCTTGGGCATCAACCCGGTGGCTCGGTTGGTCACCCCCCGGATGCTCGCATCGGGCCTCGTCGCGTTGCTGTTGAACTCGCTAGTGGTGATCATCGGCATTCTCGGCGGCTACGTGTTCTCCGTCTTCATCCAAGACGTCAATCCCGGGGCGTTCGCTGCCGGCATCACGCTGCTCACCGGAGTGCCAGAAGTCATCATCTCCTGTGTCAAGGCGGCGTTGTTCGGCTTGATCGCCGGGCTGGTCGCCTGCTATCGCGGCCTGATCATCACCGGCGGTGGGGCCAAGGCCGTGGGCAACGCGGTCAACGAAACCGTCGTGTATGCGTTCATGGCGTTGTTCGTGATCAACGTGGTGGTCACCGCCATCGGCATCAGAATGACGACCCACTGATGGGCGTGCGTACGGTCGCCCGGGCTCGGTACCCCCGACTGGTCGCTACCGCAGGCAGACCGGGGGCAATGCTCGGCGGCATCGGTGACCACATCCTGTTCTACTGCCGCGCCTTGGCCGGTACCCCACACGCGGCCATTCACTATCGCCGCGAGATCATCCGATTGATCGCCGAAATATCGATGGGCGCAGGAACCTTGGCGATGATCGGTGGCACGGTGGTCATCGTCGGCTTCTTGACGCTCGCCTCCGGAGGAACCCTTGCGGTGCAGGGGTATGCCAGCCTTGGCAACATCGGCATCGAAGCGCTGACAGGATTCTTGGCCGCGTTCATCAACGTCCGCATCTCCGCGCCGGTGGTGGCGGGTATCGGTCTGGCTGCCACCTTCGGTGCCGGCGTCACCGCCCAGTTGGGCGCGATGCGGATCAACGAAGAGATCGACGCCTTGGAGTCCATGGGCATCCGCCCGGTGGAATACCTGGTATCCACCCGCATCGTAGCCGGCTTGGTCGCCATCACCCCGCTGTACTCGATCGCGGTCGTCTTGAGCTTCGTGTCCTCCAAGTTCGTCACCGTCTATCTGTTCGGTCAGTCCAGCGGGCTGTACAACCATTACTTCGACACGTTTCTGAATCCGATCGACCTCCTGTGGTCATTCCTGCAGGCCATTCTGATGGCGATTGCAATCTTGTTGATTCACACCTACTTCGGCTACTTCGCCTCCGGCGGACCCTCGGGCGTCGGAGTTGCCGTGGGCAATGCGGTACGCACCTCACTCATCGTGGTCGTTTCGGTCACCCTACTGATCTCGCTATCCGTGTACGGCGCCAACGGCAACCTGAATCTGTCGGGATAGGGACGCAACAGACCGATGAATCGCAACGCATTGAGCAAGACCGTGGGTGCCACGACGGTCGTCGCCATCGCAGGTGTCTGCGTCCTGGCCGCGACGTTGTTCCGGGGCGGCCTGCACACGACCATCCCGATCACGGTGATCTCGGATCGGGCAGGCCTGGTCATGAATCCCGATGCCAAGGTGAAACTACACGGCGTCGCCGTCGGTCGAGTCACCGGAATCGATTCCCTGCCCAACGGGCAGGCTGCCCTTCATCTGGCCTTGGAACCCTCGGCAGTGGACCAGATTCCGGCCAACGTCAACGTCGACATCGCGTCATCGACCGTCTTCGGCTCGAAACTCGTCCAACTCGTTCCTCCTGCTGAACCGTCGGGGCAGCGACTACGCGCAGACCAGGTCCTGACGGCCGACCACGTGACCGTCGAGATCAACACCGTCTTCGAACAATTGACCCGGGTGCTCGCCAAGATCGACCCTGCCAAACTCAGCCAGACGTTGGGGGCGATCGCCGGCGCGCTCGATGGGCGTGGGGCGCAGTTCGGGGTGGCATTGAGCGGACTGCATCAGGCGCTCGGCGAGATCGAGCCCAGTCTGGGCAACCTCAGCCATGACATCGAGGCAGCCGCCGCCGTCACCGACGCGTACGCCGACGCCGCGCCTGACTTGATGAAGACGGTGAACAACGTCGTGGCGCTAGCCCACACCGTCGTCGACACCCGACACGACCTGGATGCGTTCCTGATCGCATCCACGGGGTTGGCCGACGTGGGCAACCAGGTGGTGGGAGACAACGGGCAGGGCATCATCGATGTTGCGCATCTGCTGGTACCCACCACAGATCTTCTCGCGAGATACCACGACCAGTTGGGCTGCACGTTAGGCGCTTTGAACGATTTCGCTCACGTACCACCGGCCCTGACCCCCGGCGTCCCGGTCTTGGTCGGCTTTGAACTGGGCACCGAGCGCTACCGCTACCCGCAGGATCTACCGAAGGTGGCCGCCAAGAACGGTCCGACCTGTGACCAATTGAGACTGCCCCACGTGCCGCCCGAGACCAGTGTGCCGTACGTGATCGCCGACATCGGAACCAACCGGTACAGATACGGCAACCAGGGCATACTGCTCAATTCCGATGGACTCAAACAGTATCTGTTCGGACCGATCGACGGGCCGCCACGAAACACCACGCAGATCGGACAGCCCGGATGATCTCGCGGAACTCTGCTGCCCTCAAGTTCGCCGTGTTCGGCGTGGTGATGGCCGTTTTGACGGCAATGGTCTTCCTCGTCTTTGGTCAGTACCGGACCGGTTCGGCCACCGCATACACCGCGGTGTTCAACGACGCATCAAACCTGCGTCACGGCGATACGGTGCGGGTTGCCGGAATCCGCGTCGGCACTGTCGACGCGGTGACGTTGCGCCAAGACAAATCCGTACTGGTGTCCTTTGACGCGGATCCGAAGGTGGTCATCACCACCGGAACGAAGGCAACCGTTCGCTACCTGAACCTCACCGGCGACCGTTACCTCGAGCTGATCGACGGCCCGGGTTCCACGCGCATCCAGCCGCCGGGGTCGCAGATTCCGGTGGACCGCACCGCTCCCGCGCTCGACCTGGACCTCCTGCTCGGCGGCCTCAAACCCGTTATCCAGGCACTGAATCCGCAGGACGTCAACGCGCTGACGGCATCGATGATCCAGATCCTGCAAGGCCAGGGCGGCACGATCGAGTCACTGATGTCGAAGACGTCGTCGTTCACCACCGACCTGGCCGACAACCGCCAAGTCGTGCAGCAGCTCATCGATCACCTCAACGAGGTGCTCACGACCCTGTCCAACGACGGCGGCGACTTCTCCGCGACGATCGACAAACTGCAGAAGCTTGCGTCGGGAATCTCCGCCGACCGCGACCCCATCGGCACCGCCATCGAGTCACTGGACAACGGCACGGCATCGCTAGCCGGCCTACTCACGGAGGGACGGGCCCCGTTGACGGCAACGGTGGATCAGCTCAACCGGTTGGCCCCCATCCTCGACGACGGCAAGGCCCCACTCGACGCGGCGATCGGAAAGATGCCGTCGAACTACCGCAAATACGCACGCCTCGGTGCTTACGGCGCCTTCGTCCAGTACTACCTGTGCGGCCTGTCCGTGCGCGTCACCGATCTGCAGGGCGGCACCGCGGTGTTCCCCTGGATCAAACAAGACACCGGAAGGTGCGCTGATCCCTAATGCTCAAATACCGCGGACACCGCCTCATCAGGTCGGGCTTCATCGGCGCCATGGTGATCCTGATGGTGATCCTTGCCGGCCTACAGCCCGAACGGCTGCTGTCCTTGGCGACCACGGTCCGATACCAGGCCGTGTTCAGCGAGGCCGGCGGGCTGGCCACCGGCAATGCCGTCACCGTCTCCGGCATCAAGGTAGGCACCGTCGATGACATCGCATTGCGTCACGGCGCGGTGACGGTGACGTTCAGCGCCGACGCCGGCGTGCCGCTGGGCTCGCAGACCACTGCGCACATCCGGACCAGAACCCTTCTGGGCGAACGCATCCTGACGTTGGACTCCGCGGGCAGCGGCACGCTGCGTCCACGCGATGTGATTCCGGTATCCCGCACGTCGTCACCGTATTCATTGGCCGAGGCGGTCAGCGATCTGACCACCAACGTCGCGGGAGCCGACACGCAAGCAGCCAATCAGTCCCTGGATACGCTCTCGGCGACCCTCGACCAGATCTCCCCGCAGCTGACCCCCACCTTCGACGGGTTGACTCGGCTGTCGCAATCGCTCAACGAACGCAACGAATCTCTTGGCTCACTGTTGAAGAGTGCAGCCGCGGTCACCGGGATCCTTGGCCAACGCAGCCAGCAACTCAATACCTTGATCCTCGACGCCAACGCCTTGGTTTCGGTGCTCAACGACCGTCGTCTGGCACTCGGCGACCTGCTGGTGAACGCCCGCACCCTCACCCAGCAGCTCAGTGGTCTGATCGCCGACAACGAGAAGCAACTTGCACCAACCCTACAGCGGCTCAACGACGTTGTGGCCATGCTTGAAAAGAACCGGGACAACCTCGCCAAAGCGCTGCCCGGGTTGCTGCAATTCGAACGCACCCAGGGCGAGTCCGTCGCCAACGGCTACTACTACAACGCGTTCGTCGCCAATCTGGTCCCCCCGCAGTTCCTTCAGCCATTTCTCGACTACGCATTCGGGTTCCGCCGCGGTACCGGCGCAGGCCAGCCGCCCGACAACGCGGGCCCGCGTGCGGAGATACCCTTCCCACGCAACGGCATTCCCATCCAGCCCAGCGCACAGGGAGGGCAACGATGAAACGCCGCCGCCTCATTGCCGCCACAGTCGTGGCCGCGACAGTCATTGCCGCCACGATTTTCGCCATCGACCACATATGGCGTTCTCCCACAACCATATTCGCCTACTTCGCGAACACGATTGCCATCTACCCCGGCGACCAGGTTCGGGTGGCGGGGGTCACGGTCGGGACCATCGAATCGATGGCACCCCAAGGCGAACAGACCAAGATGACACTGAAGGTCGACCATGGCATCGGCATTCCGGTTGACGCAAAGGCAGTCATCGTCGCCCCGAATCTCGTGGCCGCCCGATATGTTCAGCTCACGCCGGCCTACGCCGACACCGGCCCCACGATGGCTGACGGTGCCTCGATTCCGGCGGATCGCACGGCGGTCCCCGTCGAGTGGGATCAAGTCAAGGAACAGCTGACGAGACTGTCCACCCAACTTGGCCCCGACAGTCAAACCTCGTCATCATCGATCGGGCGCTTCATCGACACCGCGGCCACTGCGATGGCAGGCAAGGGCGACAAACTGCGGCAGACCATCTCGCAGCTGTCCGGCGCGGCGCGCATCCTTGCCGACGGCAGCGGAAACCTCGCCGGCGTCATCGCCAACCTGCAGACCTTCGTGACCGCCCTGCGTGACAGCAACACCCAGATCGTGCAGTTCCAAGATCATTTCGCGACGCTGACGGGCATTCTCAACGACAGCCAATCCGACATCGAAGGCACGTTGTCCAGCCTGTCCACCGCGCTGGGCGACATCCAGCGGTTCGTCGCCGGTAGCCGCAATCAGGCATCCGAGCAGATACAGCGGCTCGCCAACGTCACCCAGATTCTGGTCGACAACAAGATGGTGGTCGAAAATCTGCTGCACGTCACCCCCAACGCTCTGGCCAACGGCTACAGCATCTACAACACCATGACGGGCACCGTCGCCGGCTCCTTCACCCTGCCCAATCTCGCGAATCCGCTGCAGTTCGTGTGCGGCGCGATCGGCGGCATCGAGAACGTGACAGCACCGGAAACCGCCAAACTGTGCGCCCAGTACCTCGGACCGGCGGCGCGATTACTCAACCTCAACTACTTGCCGATACCGACCAACCCGTACTTGCAACCGCAGCCGGGCCCAGACGAGGTGCTCTACACCGACCCCGCGTTGGCACCCGGCGGCGCTGGGTCCGCTCCCATGCCCGAGCAAGCGCCAACGGTATCGGCATACACCGGTGCAGGAGACGTCGCGCCTCCGCCGGGGTTGGGTCAACCCCCGGCGATCGGACCTGGACCAAATGCCCCCGACGTGCCTGGCGGTGCGGCGTTCCCGTCGCCGGCGTTGTACCCGGGAGCGCCGGTGCCCACCAACGGGGCCGCGGGCCTCCTGTTGCCAGCCGAAGGACCTGCGACGCCACCGCCACCAGCACAGGGGAACCCATGATGCGCCGATCGCCCATTCTCGCGTTGGGGGCCGCGAGTTGCGCCACGCTGATGGCCACCGCGTGCTCGTTCTCGGGGCTCAACTCCCTGTCGCTGCCGGGTACGGTCGGGCGCGGTCCCGGCGCTCAGACGTACCACGTACAGATTGCCAACGTCGGTACACTGGAGCCGAATTCGCCGGTACTGGTCAACGACGTTGTGGTCGGCAGCATCGGTTCGATGACGGTCGAGGGCTGGCACGCCGAGGTCGACGTCTCGGTCAATCCCGGCGTCGTGATTCCGGCCAATGCCTTGGCCAACGTCGGGCAAACCAGCCTGCTCGGCTCGATGCACCTGTCTCTGGACCCTCCGCTCGGGCAGCCGTCGACTGGTCGGCTGGCGCCGGGTTCGACCATTCCGCTGAACCAATCGTCGACGTATCCTTCGACCGAGCAAACCTTGTCGTCACTATCGACGTTGGTCAACGCCGGAGGTCTTGGCCAGATCGGTGACATCGTCCACAACTTCAACGCCACGCTGTCGGGGCATCAAGACGACATCCGCGACCTGCTCAGGCAACTCAACGACTTCGTCGGCCTGCTCGATGATCAGCGTGACAACATCCTCGCGTCGGTACGGTCGGTGAACCGGCTCGGCGCCACCATTGCAGCACAGCGTGATTCGATCAGTCGCCTCATCAAGGACTTGCCGCCGGCCCTTGACGTGCTCATCAGTGAACGGCCCCGGCTCACCGCTGCGCTGCAAAGGCTCGGCGTTTTCAGCGACACCGCGGCCGCCGTCGTCAACAAGACCCGTGCCGACCTCATCACTGACCTCAAGAACGCCGAACCCACGTTGCGGGCGCTGGCGGACGTGGGGCCGGATCTGACCAGGGCAATCGCCGCCGCCACGACCTACCCATTCAATCAGAACGTCATCGACCGCAACTTCCGCGGTGACTACGTAAACCTGTTCGCCATCATCGACTTGACCATCCCACGGCTCAAAGGCTCCATGTTCCTTGGCACGAGGTGGGGCCAAGAGCACGCCAAACTGGTGCCAGCACCGGGTGATCCCTGGTATCTGGACTACACCCGCGAACCGCTAGCCGCGCCGTTGGCTCCACCGCCCGGCATCGTCGGCGACACTGCGCCCAGTCCCGACGTCCCACCCAACCCCGACGCGGTGCGGCCGGCGAACGATCCGGTACTTCCCGTCGCGCCGCCGTCGACGGCCGTTCCCGTTACGGTGCCCGGCCCTGACGGTTTGACGGCCATGTTCCCTGGGACTGACCAGGCATCGACATCGAACTCGGCGCCAACGCAGACGGAAGCGGGACGATGATCACCCGGTTCGTTCGAAACCAGCTCATCATCTTTACGATCGCCTCCGTGGTGGGCGTGGCGCTGATGGCGCTGCACTACATGCAGATTCCGATGCTGCTTGGGTTGGGCAATATCACCGTCACGATGGAGCTTCCCGACGGCGGCGGTATCTACCGGTTCAGCAACGTGACCTATCGCGGCGTCCAGGTGGGCAAGGTGACCGAGGTGCGCGCCACTGCACAAGGGGCGGTAGCGACGTTGTCACTGAACACCTCTCCGACGATCCCCGCGAACCTGCATGCCGACATCGCCAGCGTCTCGGCCATCGGTGAGCAGTACGTGAATCTACAGCCGCACAACGACTCTGGGCCGTTCTTGACGAACGGATCGGTCATCACCGCAGACAATGTCTCGGTGCCCCAGCAAGTCGGGCCGATGCTCGACCAAACCAGCAAACTCATCGACAGCATCCCCAATGGCAAACTAGGCGACTTGCTCGACGAGTCCTACAAGGCATTCAACGGCGCCGGATACGACCTTGGCTCCCTGTTGGACTCGACCACCAAGATCTCTGGCGACCTCAACCGGGTGTCCGGCCAGATGCACAATCTCATCGACGACAGCGGACCATTGCTCGACGGTCAGGCTCAAACGGCGGACTCGCTTCGCCAATGGGCGCGAAACCTCGCCGGCGTCAGCGATCAACTGGCCAACTCCGACCCACACCTGCGCAACATCCTCGCCACCGGCCCAGGGGCGGCCGAGGAAGCCTCGAAGCTTCTGGCGCAGATCAAACCGACACTTCCCGTGCTGCTGGCCAACCTGACGAGTGTCGGTCAGATCTTGGTCACCTACAACGCGGCACTGGAACAACTGTTGGTGCTCTTTCCGGCCTATGCTGCATCGAACAACTCGTATGCGCTGCCGACGAACAACCCCACCGGGTATCCGAAGGGCGACTTCACCATCACCGTGAACGATCCACCGCCGTGTACCGTCGGATTCCTTCCGCCTTCGCAATGGCGTTCACCAGCTGACCTCAGCGACATCGACACGCCCTCGGACCTGTACTGCAAGCTTCCCCAGGACTCGCCGATCGATGTGCGCGGGGCGCGCAACTTTCCCTGCATCGATCACCCCGGCAAGCGGGCGCCAACGGTGGAGATCTGCAACAGCGACAAACCGTTCGAGCCGCTGGCCATGCGCCAGCACGTGCTGGGTCCCTATCCCTTCGATCCCAACCTAGTGGCGCAAGGCATTCCGCCCGACGACCGGATCGACCCAAGCGCCGGCCTGTACGGGCCCACGGACGGCACCCCCATGCCGCCGGACCAGCCACCGTCGGTGACTGACCCGACAGCTGGCACGCTCCCGAACCCACCATCGACCGACGCACCTGGGGGCGCCGCCAACCCGCCAGCTCCACCGTCCTCAGACGGTTCTGTCGCAGTGGCGCCGAGCGGGTTCTCCTCCACGTCACACCCGACGCCTGCCGCAGTCGCAGTCCCGTACGACCGGGCCAACGGCGCCTACGTCACCGCTGATGGACACCTGCAAAGCCGACCGACGCTCGTCGAGGGTGCTGCGAAATCGTGGAAGGACCTCTGGCCGGTCTGAGAGGTGGCTGCGCGCAGCAGCTTTCGCTGCTAGTCGATCTTCTGGACCCGCATTGGCGAACTGATCTCCAGCGGAGCGTTGATGCCGCAGTCACCACTCTTGCCCGTCGTGCTGTCCATGCCGCCGAACAACGTGACGTTGGTGTAGGCGGCGGTGCCGCTGGCGTCGGCCTCCTGGCCCCAGAACCGGTAGGTCTGAGTGCCCGCGGCGGCCGTCCCATCCGGACACGGCTGCCAGTTGTCCAGCACGCGGCGAACCGTCCACCAGGCCGACCCATAGGTCAGGTCAGCCGACCAGCCTTGACTGCTGGTGACGGTGCCCGTGCACGTAGCGGAGTCGACGCATGACGAGGTGATGGTCCAGACCTGGCGCACGGTTTGCTCGTCTTTGTACACATCGTTGGTCTTGGCCCAGTCGCCGTTGGAGGTCACCAGATAGCGGCCGTTGAGCGCGTAGTCCGAGAACGAATCGTCGGCGCCGGCTGCTGGCGGCGCAAGCACAGAGACCATGGCGCTGCAGCCGATCAGGCTCATCAGCACTCGAGCATGGACTGTCCAGGAAAGGATCGGCGATGAGGTATCAGACATAATCGGCTCCGCTTCTTGCGATTTCGGCAGGCGGTGTACGTAACTTGTTAGTATTGCACTCGCCATAACTATGGCGCATGCAATACTATATTGATAGCGTGATCCATCACCAGAGTGACGGACATTTGCAGCGCTTGGCGCTCGACGACACGATCCGGTAGGGGTGCATGGCAATGATTCCCGACGTTCTCGTCGTCATCGGCGTCGGCGGAATGGGCGCGGCGATCGCCCGGCGCTTGGGAGCCGGACGCAGCGTAGTGCTGGCCGACCGTGATGAAGCCACCACGGACGCGCTCGCAGCGTCGATGGTGGCCGAGGGCTACTCCGTGGCATGCCAACACGTCGACGTCAGTGACCGTTCGTCGGTGCAGGAGTTGGTCGACTTTGCCCGCAATCATGGGCCCGTATCGGCAGTCGCGCACACTGCCGGTGTCTCGCCCACATCGGCAACACCTGCCCGGATCCTGTCCGTGGACCTGGTCGGCACAGCACTGATCCTCGACGCCTTCGCCGCGGCCATCGCACCGCGGGGTGCTGGAGTGGTGGTGGCTAGCATGGCGGGGACGTTGCTGGGCACCGCGTTGGGCGAAGAGACGGAACGGCTGCTCGCGGCGCTCGCTTCAGATCAACTCCTTGAGGTGCCAGCTATCAAGTCATTGCTCGACGGCGACCCCGACGACCCTGGCACGCGTGCCTTTGCATACGCGATCGCCAAGCGCGCCAACCAGTTACGGGTCAAGAGTGCCGCGATTCCCTGGGCTCGGCGCGGTGCCCGGATCAACTCGATCAGCCCGGGAGTGATATCGACGACGATGGGCCGCGCTGAAGTCGGCGACGCGGCCACCGGCGAGGCCGCCAGCGCACTCGTCGCTCGATCGGCGAGCCAACGGATGGGTACTGCAACCGAAATCGCGGCCGCCGCCGAGTTCCTTCTCGGCGCCAATGCCAGCTTCATCACCGGAACCGACCTCCTCGTCGACGGTGGCGCCGTCGCCGCGGCGTCGGCAGCCTCGTCACTCACCACCATGAACGGATTTATCTAGCGAGCAGTCCTTTCGGACTGAGCACCGCTAAATGTCCACCAATAGAGAGGTACACCAATGATGGCATCGCAGGCCGATCTGGCCGACGTGTCCCCTGTGGAGTCGAAACCAGGCAAGTTCCACTGGTTGTCGGCCAACCCGGGTAAGCGGCGCACGGAGATCATCTACCTCGTCTGGTTCTTGGCGACGATACCGCTGCAGAAGTTCACGATGGCCCACCTGAGCTACGACAAGCCCAACGACGCGATCCTGCTGACCCAAGCCGTCGTGATGGCGTTGGGCACCTTGATCTTGCCGCTGGTATTGCGCGCACGCGAGGATCGCGGGCTGCCATTGCGCGAACTCTACGGCTTTCGCATGGGTGTGTTCCTGTTCATTTGGGCGGTCATCGGCGGGTTTATCGGCACCGACCCGTGGTATGAGGTGCTGCACGGTCACTTCGCGTTCAACACCGTGCTCAACCCCAACCGCGTACCACTGTTCATGCTGCCCATGACCGTCGCGGTCTTCGGGCTCTACACGGTTGTCTTGGGCACCGCATACCGGATCATCACTCAATTACTTGACCGTACTCACTCCGTGCTGTCGCGCGACACCCTGGCCCGGCACGTCGTCTTGTGCTTGGCGCTGGCCGGCCCCATGCCACTGGCTGAGACGTTCGCCTACACGGGCAGCAACTACTGTTTCGACAACGGTGTGGGCATGTGGGGTCTGAACGTGTTGATCTATGGCTCATGGCATTTCGCGGCACTGCTGTTCTACACCCGATGGGACACTCGTCCCGGTCAACGCGATGGTTTGCGCGCAGCCATCCTGGCAGGCTTTGCGACAATAGGCATCTTGATGACCCTGACGACGAGCGTCGAGACGTTCGTCGCCCCGCACTTCATCAAGGTCGATCACGGCCTCGTTCAAATCAACGACTGGAGCTCCAACAACTGCCTGGGCCCCAAACCCTAACCATGGCTGCCCCGAATCAGGCGCTGCACCAGAGCGGTTCGTGGTGCGTTGGCCTCCGCGACAATGCCACGCGGACGCCCCGCGGACGCCGAAGAACTCCACTAGCCGCGCTGGCCGCGGCCATGATCACACCCGGCACAGTGCTCGCTGCGCTGACGAGTACCGCTGCGCCAGCACGCGCCGATCCGGTACCACCACCTGATCCTGCCGTTTCTGCGGTGTGTGACGACGCCTTCTGCACACCGGGTATCACGGGCAACGTCGTTCTCGGCGCACCGTGCGGTGACACTGCCCACTACGTCTTCGGCACCACGTCGTGGGGCCGGCTGGTATTTTGCGGTTCCCCGCGACGGTACAGTCCCCGCTACTTTCGGGCGATGCCCATGCTCGGCATCAAAATACTCGGAACAAATTGCACAGGACACGATTTCGCCATGGCCCAAGCGCCAGACGGCCTCTTCTTGACATGCGCGAGTCAGGACGGCCAAGCCGAGTGGGTTCGCGGCGACGCCTAGCCACCCACCCCAGACATCCCCTGCGAGCAAGTGGTCTTTCGATACCAGATGGAGGGTGCACGACAATGATGAGCACCTCTCCGAGGATGTGGTCTGGCAAGCTTCCCGAGCCAATCGACTTCTTGATCAACAACGCTGTCTCGGGCAATGGCGATGCCGCTCTGTCGAGCTCGCCCCTCCGCGCGAACTCTGCGACTCGACTCCGAGTCGGTATTGACGACGGCGATGTCGGCAGACGTCGACGCAGGCTTTCAAACATTACTTCGCAACGCACCGTTGATTCCCGAATGTCCGTTGCCTGCAACAGAGTGGCGGGAAGTGCGTCGAGCACGGCATACCGTGCGTCGGGCCTCGGCTGATCTGTGACCCATGGGCGGGACTGCTGTATCGACCAACGCATCTCCAACGGCGGGACCTACCCGTCGTCGGCATGACGGACGTCGCCGCGAAACTCAAGACCGGCTCCTGGCAGCGGGATTGGAAGAACTGCGATGCCCGCCCTATGGAGAGCTCAGCATCAGAACCGTTGCTGACCGGGCTCAAGTATCGCCTGCCAATGCCTACAAGTACTTCTCGTCGAAGAGTGCGTTGATTGCCGCGATTTACCTCGACTTGTTGCAACGCGTGCCGTCCCAGGCCGACGTCGACGTCGACGTCGACGTCGCACAACGAGTCATCGTCACGATGCGCGACATCGCACTAGTGACAGCCGAACGACCCGAACTAGCGGCCGCCTGTGCAGCGGCCGTCGTGGCAAATGAGTCCGCGGTGAAACCGTATCGGTCAGCAATCGCCGACGAACTGACCAGCCGTATCGCCGCTGCACTAGGCCCAGGCTGGCCGCCAGACGTCGACACCGCGCTGTGGTTGACTCTCTCCGGCGCACTCGTCGCAGAGCGATTCCAGCCACTCGGCCAGGTCGCACGCTACCTCGAGAACGCGGTCCACCTCGTGCTCAGGGCTTCTGAACACCGTTAGCTGTGGCTCCTCTCTAGGCACTTCGGCGGTGCTTCCTCCGGCCAGCGCTCAGCGCGATGGACGGGCGATCAACGGTCGGCGTCGGAGAACCGGACGACACCGCGGATGTTCTTGCCGTCGAGCATGTCTTGATATCCGGTGTTGATGTCGCCGAGAGAGTACTCCCGCGTCACCATATCGTCGATGTTGAGCTTTCGCGCCGTGTACATCGCCAACAGTTGAGGGATGTCGTAGTGCGGGTTCGCGTTGCCGAAGATGGTGCCCTTGAGGGTCTTCTGCAGCAGTGTCAACATCGACAGGTTCAAAGTCGCGTCAGTGTCAAGCAGGTTCTTGGACATTGCCGTCACCACGCAGGTGCCGCCCTTGGCTGTCAGCCCTAGCCAACGATCGATGTCGTGGCCGTCGGCTTCTCCGACGGTGACGATCACCTTCGCCGGCATTCTGCCCCAGGTGATCTCCGCGGCCGCAGCGGTCGCCGATTCGATGTCGGGAAAGGCATGGCTTGCACCAAACTTCAGTGCTTGCTCGCGTTTCCATTCGATGGGGTCGACCGCGAACAGGTACCGTGCGCCAGCGATGAGCGCACCTTGCAGTGCAGCCATCCCGACGCCTCCGAGTCCGATGATGGCAACATCCTCGCCGGGGCGTACATCGGCTGCCTTGGTGGCTGAGCCGTAGCCGGTGGTGACGCCGCACCCGACGAGGCAGGCGACTTCGAATGGTACCGACGGGTCGATCTTGACAACCGACGTTTCGTGCACCACGGCGTAGGGCGAGAAGGTGCCCAACAGCGACATCGGAAAGGCGTTCTGTCCGCGAGCCTGGACCCTGAACGTCCCATCGGTCACGGCGACTCCGCCCAGTATGCCTGCGCCCAGGTCGCAGAGATTGCGGAGCCCGGACTGGCATGACGGGCACTTCCCGCAGGAGGGGATGAAGGACAGCACGACGTGATCGCCCACCGCGAGATTGTCGACTTCCTCGCCGACTTCAACGATCACCCCGGCACCTTCGTGCCCGCCGAGCACTGGAAATCCTGCCATGGGGATGCTGCCCGTCGCCAAATGATGGTCGGAGTGACAGAGCCCGGCTGCTTCCATGCGTACCTTGACTTCTTTGCGTCGGGGGTCGCCGATTTCGATCTCCTCCACCGACCAGGGCTCGTTGAACCCCCAGAGCAGTGCACCTTTGGTCTTCACTGTCGTCCTCCCGGCCTTCGGGGCACCTTTGGGCGCCTGTCTTCAGCCAAATATATTGCATGCGTAATTAATATGGCAGACGCAATATTACGCCGCTTGGTGAGTCCCACACGAAGCGCGGTCCGACCTTGGTGGCCCTTGCCGTGCAGAGGGTTACGCGGTTCGACGATGTCCGGTGATTCGCTGGCTGGGCGGTCGGCCAACGCGCCAGTGAGCGGCGTTTCGCCGCGCCTGCGGATGGAAAAGCAATACGGCAAGCCGGACTGGCGTCTTTCCAGACCTGTGGCGCTGCTCTCGGTGGCGCGGCGGCTCACGGTTGAGGAGAGTCGTTCGACACCCACAAACGTGGAATTCAACCGATTGACACGTAAGACCGCGCCCGCTACCTTCGTATTAAGTACCTTAACAATATGCCCGCGGCTCCCGCCGACGACGGTGCGGAGACACGGCCAGGGAGAGCGGCTGAGAGCAGAAACCTTCACGGCGCGTTGAGTTCTCATGCCCGTGTCGACCGCGGTATCTGCGGCGACATGGAGGGACGCGCATTCCCGCTCACCGCCTCGGCATCATGAAAGGTTCCCAATGTCGGCTGAAGCCCTTGAAGAGCAACGCGTCCGCCTAGTCACCGACTTGTACCGCAACGATGAGCAGTTCGCCGCGGCCATGCCTAGCGGTGAGGTCAATACGGCAATTGACGTACCGGGACTGAGGCTTCCCGAGATCATTCGGGCCGTCATGGAGGGGTACGCCGAACGCCCTGCGCTGGGACAGCGGGCAGTGGAGTTGGTCACCGACGGGGCAGGGCGTACGACCGCAGAACTGTTGCCACGATTCGAAACAATTACCTATCGCGAATTGTGGGAGCGTGTCAGCACCGTAGCGACTTGCCTCGCAGGCGACCTGGAGGCGCCGGTGAGGCCGGGGGACCGAGTCTGCATTCTCGGCTTCGCCAGCGTTGATTACACGACCATCGACATGTCCCTCGTTCAGATCGGGGCAGTGGCCACTTCGCTGGCGACCAGCGCGCCGATCACTCAACTTCTCCCGATCGTCGCTGAAACCGAACCGGTGCTGATTGCGGCGAGCGTCGACTATATCGACGATGCGGTGGAACTCGCGCTGTCCGGATCTGTGCCGGCAGGGATCGTCGTGTTCGACTACCGCGCGCAGGTCGACGGGCAGCGTGAGATTCTTGAGGCCGCCGCGGCCCGCCTGGCAGAAGCCGGTAGTTCCGTGACCGTGCGGACGCTGAGCGAGGTCCTCGAGCGCGGCCGTAGTTTGCCGGCAACGGCGCCCTACCTGTCCGACGAGCCTGATCCATTGCGGCTACTGGTGTACACGTCGGGCAGCACTGGAGCTCCCAAGGGTGCGATGCATTCCGAGGGCATCGTTGCTGCCACCTGGATCTCGCCGGCGATGAACGGTCAGCACGTGATGCTGCCGGCGATCTCGTTGATCTTCATGCCGATGAGTCATGTGATGGGTCGCACCCTCCTATACTCCGCGCTCGGTGCCGGGGGGACAGCGTATTTCGCGCCCAAGAGCGATTTGTCGACACTTCTGGAAGATCTTGCTTTGGTACGGCCCACGGTGTTGAGCTTCGTCCCTCGAATCTGGGACATGCTGTTCGACGAAATCTCCGGTGAAGTCGACCGCCGCACCGCCGACGGCGCCGATCGCGCGGCGGTCGAGGCTGAGGTAATGGCCGAGGGCAGGCGCAGCATCCTCGGCGGACGCTACGTCGCGGTCGCGTCGGGTTCGGCGGCCATCTCCCCGGAAATGAAGGCCTGGGCCGAAGCGTTCATCGACCTACCGCTGGTGGAGGGGTATGGCTCAACGGAGACCGGGCCAGTCTTCGCCGACGGTACGGTCCGGCGCCCGCCGGTCATCGACTACAAGTTGGTCGACGTGCCCGATCTCGGGTACTTCGGCACCGACCGGCCGCACCCCAGAGGTGAGTTACTGGTGAAGACCGCGGCGATGTTCCCCGGCTATTACAAACGGCCCGAGCTCACCGCCGAGGTCTTCGATGCCGACGGTTTCTACCGGACCGGTGACGTCGTCGCCGAGCTCGGACCGGACCAGCTGAAATACCTCGACCGACGTAACAACGTGCTGAAACTGTCCCAAGGTGAGTTCGTGGCCATCTCCAACGTGGAGGCGATATTCGCGAACAGTCCGCTGGTACAACAGATCTACGTCTACGGCAACAGTGCGCGCCCCTACGTTCTCGCGGTCGTAGTGCCGACCGAAGACGCGTTGTCCGGCGCCGGCGGCGATGCCGACTCGCTCAAGTCGGCGATCGCCGAATCGCTGCAGAAGGTGGCACGCTCCGCTGGCCTGCAGTCCTATGAGATCCCCCGCGACTTCATCGTCGAGACCACACCGTTTACGTTGGAGAACGGCCTGCTCACCGGCATTCGCAAGTTTGCGCGACCCAAACTCAAGGAGCGGTATGGTCCCGTTCTCGAGCAGCGCTACGCCGATTTGGCTGAGAGCCAAGCCAATGAACTACGGTCACTGCGGCGGGGCGGCAGCGACCGGCCAGTCATCGAGATGGTCTGCCGGGCGGCGGGTGCCTTGCTTGGCGCCACGGCAGCCGAAGTGGCGCCAGACGCACATTTCACCGATCTGGGCGGTGACTCACTGTCCGCGTTGACATTTGCCCAATTGTTGTACGACGTCTTCGACATCGACGTGCCGGTCAGCGTGATCATCAGCCCAGCCGCCGACCTAAAGACGATCGCCGACTACGTCGAGACTGAACGCAACTCGATGCTGACGCGACCAACGTTCGCAACGGTCCACGGTCGGGACTCCGCCGAGGCCAAGGCCAGCGACCTCACCCTCGACAAGTTCATCGACGCAGCGACGCTAACCGCCGCACCGACACTCCCGCGTCCCGACGGCGAGATCCGCACGGTACTACTGACCGGCGCCACCGGCTTCCTCGGTCGGTTCCTCGCTCTGGACTGGCTGCAACGGATGGACCAAGTGGATGGCACGCTGATCTGTCTGGTGCGAGCCAAGGACGACGTCGCAGCTCGTGCCAGGCTCGACGCCATCTTCGACAGTGGTGACCCGGAATTGCTCGCGCACTACAACAAGCTGGCCGCCGACCACCTGGAGGTCATCGCCGGCGACAAGGGCGAGGAGAACCTGGGCCTTGATCAGCAGACGTGGCAGCGTCTAGCCGACACCGTCGACCTGATCGTCGATCCCGCCGCGCTGGTCAACCACCTGCTGCCCTACAGTCAATTGTTCGGGCCGAATGTCGTCGGCACCGCTGAACTCATCCGCGTCGCGCTCACCACCAAACTCAAGCAGTTCGCCTACGTCTCCACCGTCGGCGTCATCGTGGGCATCGATCCCGCGGCGTTCACCGAGGACGCCGACATGCGCGCCATCAGCCCAATCCGCGCGGTCAATGACACCTATACCAACGGCTACGGCAACAGCAAATGGGCCGGCGAAGTGTTGCTGCGCGAAGCGCACGACCTTTGTGGGCTGCCGGTGTCGGTCTTCCGCTGCGGCATGATCCTGGCCGACACCAAGTACTTGGGTCAGCTCAACGTCCCCGATACGTTCACCCGGTTGATATTGAGCCTTCTCGCCACCGGTGTTGCCCCAGACTCGTTTTACCAACTCGACGACGGCGAGCGTCAGCGTGCTCACTACGACGGGCTACCAGTCGATTTCATCGCCGAAGCGATCTCGACGCTCGGGGAAGGCCTGGTCGACGGGTTCCAGACGTACCACGTGATGAACCCGTACGACGACGGCGTTGGGCTCGACCAGTACGTCGACTGGCTGATCGAGGCGGGTCATCCGATCCATCGGATCCATGGCTACGACGAGTGGTTTCAGCGTTTCGAAACCGCCATCCGTGGCCTCCCGGAACGACAGCGCCAGGCGTCCCTCCTGCCGCTACTGGGCACGTACAAGCACCCGGGCCCGCCGTCCCGCGGCGCTATGGCACCCACCGACCGGTTCCGCTCCGCTGTGCAGACGGCGAAAGTCGGAGCCGACAAGGACATTCCACACATCACCGCGCAAGTCATCGTCAAATACGCCACAGACTTGAAACTCCTTGGACTGCTGTAGTGGCGCGCTTGCCGCCGCCGCTCGCGACGATGATCTCGGGGGTCAACATCGACGTCCGGCATGAGGCGGTGCCTCGTCAATGAACCGACGGGACACCGGGGCCAACGCCGTCCGCGAACCGGCCCGATCGAGTGTGAATGTGCGTAGAAATCGGATGTACAGTTACTTAACGAATCGGATGTACAGTTACTTAACGAGTTGCCGCCGAACACCGCCGGCAACTCAAAATTGACAACGTCGTTCACTTTTGATTCAACGTTTTGCAGATGGGACAGGAGGTCGCATGCCACTGCGCAAGCGAACCTCGCCGGTGGTCAACGGCGATGCCGACAACGATCCAAGCGATGTAGAACGGGCGACGGATCCGGCGGATGCGATGGCGCTGGCTGAGGAAGCCGAGGCCGAAGCCGCTGAGGCCGAGGCGGTCGCCAACGCCGCGCGGGCCCGTGCCAGGGCGGTAAAACTACGCAGGCAGGCTGAGGCCGCCGCGTCGGCGGCGGCCATCGTCGCCGGGCCAGCTGATGTCGATGAGACCGAAACCACCGAAGCGCCGCCCGGCGAAACCACCGATGAGCCGGCGATCGCAGAACCCACGCGCCGTCGGCGGTTTGCAGTGCCGCGCATCCGGTTGAAGGCGGTTGCCGCTGGGTTGGTGATCTTGTGCACGCTGGGACTGTTGGGGGTCAGTGGTTACATGATCTGGGCGCACCAGCGGGTCGTTGCCGAAAGACAGCGTTCCGCGGAGTTCGCCGCGGCGGCGGAGCAGAGTGTGGTGACGTTGATGTCGCTGGACTTCAATCATGCTGCTGATGACGTGAAGCGCATCGTGGACAACTCCACCGGTGACTTCAAGAAGGACTTTCAGGATGCGACGGAGGACTTCACCAAGGTCGCTCAGGATTCCAAGGTAGTCACCACCGCGACGGTCAACGCGGCCGCGGTGCAGTCGATGACGCGCGACACCGCGACCGTGCTGGTGTCGGCGACCACGCACGTGTCCAATACTGCGAGCAAGGACCAGCCGCCGCGGTCGTGGCGGTTGTTCGTCGACGTGGCCCGCGATGGTGGGCAGATCAAGTTGGCGAAAGTGGAGTTCGTGCCGTGAGCGTGTACCAGGACGACGTGACCGAAGTCGACGAAACCGCCGACGAATTCGCCGAGACGGCAGGCGATGTCGACGGCCAAGACACCGACGACGGTGACAACACTGCGACCCGCGACGATGCGGCGGTCGACGAGAAGGCCGATGCACCGGATACGGCGTCGGGGGAGGAGCAGCCACGCCGCAAGACCCTGCCGCGGCGCTGGCTGGTGCCAATCGTGTTGGTGGTGCTGTTGCTTGCCTCTGCGGGCGTGGCCTCGTGGGCGTATCTGGCTCAACAGCGTCCCGATCAGCAGACCAACGACGTCGTTGCCGCGCAGACCATCAAGGCTGCCTCGGAGGGCACGGTTGCGTTGTTGTCGTACTCGCCGGACACGCTGGACAAGGACTTCACCGCGGCCAAGGGGCATCTGACCGGTGACTTCTTGAGTTATTACACGCAGTTCACGCAGGACATCGTGTCGCCGGCGGCCAAGCAGAAGCAGGTCAAGACCTCGGCGGTGGTAGTCAAGGCGGCGGTGTCGGAGTTGAAGCCAGATTCGGCGGTGGTTTTGGTGTTTCTCAACCAGACGACCACCAGCAAGGACAGTCCCGATGGGTCGTTTAGCGGCAGCGCGGTGAAGGTGGCGTTGACCAAGCTCAACGGTGCCTGGTTGATCTCGGCCTTCGACCCCGTGTAACCGGGTCCGTACCCGTCGACTTCGGGTTTCCCGAAGCTGCAATCACGAGCTGACTGGGCCTTGCCGTGCATTGGCCCGTCTTCTCGCAATCAACGAGCAGTTCGCTATCCCGGCCGCCGATCATGGCCCTGGCGCCCTGGTCGACCAACAGTTCCGCGGTACTACAGCCGATGCCCGACGCGCCCCGGCGATGACCGCGACCTTGCCGTAGAAGTTCTGTGCCATCAGTGTTTCCTTCGTCTCGGTATAGATCGTTGCTTACCTACAAGCATCTAGTTGTATCTAGGGCCATCTCTATAGGTCCGCAGGCAGGGCTAGGCAGCGGTGGTGGGCGTTGGCGCATTGTCCGCAACCGCTACGAACCGTCGGAAGGTCAAAGAACTTTGGAACTGCGGCGAACAGACACCGCAGTCTGGCCGGCTGCTCATCATGTGTGGGGTGCCAGCTCCACGTCTAGGGCTGGACACCGATCTATAGTGGCCTCTAGACTTACCTCTAAACGGCCTCAGGGCCGCATGACGTGAGGTCATCAAGAGGAGCTGGTGTGGAGCTGCAGGAGACGGCGGAGCAGACCGCCCTGCGCAAAGAGCTCAGCGCCTATCTGGCCAACTTGATGTCGGACGAGGAGCGTCGCCAAATGGCCGTCGAGCAGGTTGGCGGTCCCCGCTTTCGGGAGCTCACCAAACGCATGGGCGACGACGGCTGGCTCGGGGTCGGCTGGCCCGTGGAAGTCGGCGGCCAGGGACGCCCTATCCAGGACCAGTACGTGTTCTTCGACGAGCTGATGCGCACGGGCCTGCCGTTCCCCTTCGTCACGATCAACACCGTGGGACCCACGTTGATGGCTGCCGGAACACCGGATCAGAAGGCGAAGTATCTGTGCGGGATGCTCTCTGGTGAAATCGTTTTCGCGATCGGCTACACCGAATCGGAAGCCGGTACCGATCTTGCCAGCCTGCGCACCCAGGCGATGCCCGACGGCCACGACTGGATCATCAACGGCGCGAAGGTCTTTACCACCGGAGCCAACACCGCCGACTACGTCTGGTTAGCCTGCCGCACCGACCCGGCAGCGCCGAAACACCGCGGCGTGTCGATCTTCATCGTTCCCACGAGCAGCCCCGGATTCTCGTGGACGCCGATAAACCTGGTCGGCGGCAACATCACGACCGCAACCAGCTACGACGATGTGCGAGTGCCGGCGGACAGTCTGGTCGGCGAGCTCAACGGTGGGTGGCAATTGATCACCACCCAGCTCAATCACGAGCGAATCGGATTGGCCGCCAACGGTGGCCGTGTGATTGCGCTGTGGGAACAGGTGCTGGCCTGGGCCCGTCGCACCGGCGTTATCGACCTTCCATGGGTGCAGCAGGAGATGGCCCGAGCGCTGGTACTGCTGGAGGCCATGCGTCTCATCAACTGGAAGATGACCTGGGCCGTTGCCCAACGTGAACTCAAGGGCGCCGAGGCCGCCGCCGCGAAGGTGTTCGGCACCGAAACTCATGTCGAAGTGCAGCTCATTCTGCTCGCCGTGCTCGGCGCCGCGGGACGAATCCGCTGTGGCACCGAAACTCACGCCCTTGCCGGTGAAGTGGAACACACCACGCGCCAGGGAATTGTCAACACCTTCGGCGGCGGTGTCAACGAGGTACTGCGTGACATGGTGGCCACCGCAGGGCTCGGCATGCCTCGACCGCAACGAGTTCAATGATGCCAACACCCGATGGGACGGCGTATGCCCAGCTATGAGATCGATGGGGTGATACCGGTCGTCGCCGTAGGCGCGTTCGTGCACCCGTCTGCGGTTCTGATCGGCGACGTCGTGGTCGAAACTGATTGCTACATCGGCCCGACGGCCAGCATACGAGGCGACTTCGGCCCCATCATCATCAGCTCGGGATCAAACGTCCAGGATGGCTGCGTGCTGCATTCGTTTCCTGAGCGAGAGTTGTTGCTGGAAAAGGAATCCCACATCGGACATGGAGCGATCTTGCACGGTTGCGTGATCAGATCGGGAGCGATGGTCGGGATGAACGCAATAGTGATGGACGGCGCACGGGTGGGGACCCGTGCGCTCGTCGGGGCAGCCAGCTTGGTGCGGGCCGGGATGACGATCCCCGCCGAGCACCTCGCGGTCGGCAACCCCGTAACCGAGACCCGGCCGCTGGACGAGCAAACTCTGCAGTGGAAGGCCAACGGTGTGAAGGTCTATCGGCAGCTGGCGAAGAGATCGCTGGCCTCCATGCGAGAGACCACACCGCTTGTCGAAACCCCGATCAACCGCCCCCGACTGAGCACCGGCAGCGACGTGTCGGCCCCCCTGCACGAATTGCGCCGGAGCGACAACCCGCGGGGGTCGCGATGATCCGTACGGCGTTGCACGATCTCGTCGGGGTGCAAGCACCCGTTGTGTGCACGGGGATGGGGTTCGTGTCCGATCCGTCCTTGGCGGCCGCGGTATGCAACGCCGGTGCACTCGGCATCGTCGCCGCGGCGATGATGACGTTGCCCGAGCTGGAAGATGCCGTGGCACAGATGAACCAGATGACCCAACAACCTTACGGAGTGAACTTGCGCTCCGACGCACCGGACCTGGAGGACCGCGCCCGGGTGCTGATCGACGGCGGGGTCAAGGTGGCATCATTTGCACTCGCGCCGGACCCCGCAGTGATGGGTCGCCTCAAAGAAGCCGGGCTGGTGTGCATCCCGTCGGTCGGTGCGCGTAAGCACGCCGAGAAGGTCGCGGGGTGGGGTGCCGATGCGGTCATCGCACAGGGCGCCGAGGCGGGTGGGCACACCGGTAACGTGCCGACCTCTCTGCTAGTGCCTCAGATCGTCGATTCTGTTGACATCCCGGTGATCGCCGCCGGTGGTTTCTCCGACGGCAGAGGATTGATCGCCGCGATGGCCTACGGCGCCGTCGGAATTGCGATGGGGACGCGGTTCCTGCTGACCCGGGAATCTCCCGTACCGATGTCGATGAAGCAGCGCTACCTGCGCACCCAGATCACCGAAACCGTTGTCACCAGCAGTATCGACGGGCATCCGCACCGGGTGATCCGCACGGAGCTGATCGCCGATCTCGAGCGACACGGACTGGCCCGGGAACTCGCTGGTGCGGTGCGCAATGCACATCAGTTTCAACGCCTTTCGGGCCGTCGTTGGCCCTCGATCTTGCGGCAGAGCTGGACTTTGAAACGTCAGCACGATTACAGCCTGCGCCAACTGGTGATGGCCGCGAACGCACCGATGCTGTGTAGGGCGGCGATGGTCGACGGCCGCGAGGACATCGGTGTGCTCAGCTCGGGGCAGGTCATCGGTGTCATTGACGACATCCCCTCATGCCATGAGCTGATCGCGCGCATCATGGCCGAGGCCGAAATGGTGCTCGGCGCGCTCGTGGAGCCCGCCGCGTGACCCCGCTAGCCGCCCAGCTTTCCGGCCCCGCGGGTTCGCGCTTACTCGAGGGCAAGGTCGTGCTGATCACCGCGGCCGCGGGAACGGGGATCGGCGGTGCCTGTGCCCGCCGCTGCGTGGCAGAGGGTGCCCGAGTGTTCATCAGCGACATCCACAAAGCGCGTCTCGAGCGCACTGCCGATGACCTCGGCGTCGCCTCGATGGTGTGCGACGTGACCTCTTCAGGTGCCATCGAGGAGCTGTTCGATGCTGCCGAAGACGCCTACGGACCGGTCGACGTCGTTGTCAACAACGCTGGTTTGGGCGGCAACGCCAGGATCACCGATCTCACTGACGGCGACTGGGATCGTGTCCTCGACGTCACGTTGACCAGCGCCTTCCGTGGGACTCGGGCGGCGCTCCGGCGGATGGTGCCGCGGGGCCGTGGCAGTGTCGTCAACCTCGCCTCCATCACGGGATGGCGCGCCGAGCCGGGCCAGTCCCACTACGCGGCGGCCAAAGCCGGTGTCATGGCACTGACACGTTGCGCAGGCGTCGAGGTCGCGGCATCGGGTGTGCGGGTCAACGCGGTCGCTCCAACCGTCGCCATGCATCCCTACCTGGACAAGGTCAGCTCCAAGGAGGTGATCACCGAGTGGGTGCGCCACCAGCCCCAGGGGCGGGCCGCCGAACCCGGGGAGATCGCCAATGTCGTTGCTTTCCTGGCGAGTGATTACGCCAGTTATCTCAGCGGAGAGGTGATCTCGGTGGGAGGTCAGCATCCATGACCGAGACGAGAACGCTCAACACCGCGGCGCGGCGTCTCCTCGATGGCGCGAACATCGCTCATTTGTCCACGCTGCAACCGGACGGAGCACCTAAAGCCGAACCGGTATGGGTACTGCGAGACGGCGACTTCATTCTCATCACCACCGACGGGAAGTCGTTGAAGGCCCGCAACATCGCTGCGGATCCCCGCGTCGCACTGTCCATCGTGGATTACCACAATCCATACGAACAGCTTCTGGTGCGTGGCCACGTCGTGGAAACCCGCGGCGATCCCGAGCTTGTCGTCCTGGACGCGATGGCGAGGAAGTACCTGGGAGTCGACTTCCCACGACGCAGATGGGCACAACGGCTTGTCTTCGTCATCGAAGCGGACACTGTCCGCCCCTACAACTCACCCCTGATCGACCCCCGCGCCAATGCACATGAGGAGGAAAGACCTTGACCATCCACTTAGATGTTCACACTGACGGCGTCGCTGTGGTGACGATGGACAACCCCCCGGTGAACGCCATCAGCGTCGAAGACACGTGGAGATTGCGCGATGTCTTCGAAGGGTTTTCGCGTCACAGCGATGTTCGTGTCGCGATCCTGACGGCTGAGGGCCGCGGCTTCAACGCCGGCATCGACATCAAGGAGATGCAGTCGTCCGGCAACCACGATTTCCTCATCGCCTCGGGCAACGCGTGTTTCGCCGCTTTCTCTGCGATCTATCACACACCAGTTCCTGTCATCGCTGCTGTCAACGGGCACGCGCTTGGGCTCGGGGTTGGGCTGGTGGGCAGTTGCGACATCGTGATCGCATCCACCAAGGCACGATTCGGGCTGCCTGAGGTAGACAACGGAGCACTCGGATGCGCCTCGCACCTGGCGAAGTTGGTACCGCCGATGATGCTGCGCAGGATGGTGTTCACGTGCGAGTCGGTGTCGGCGGCCCAACTGCATGAATGGGGAACGGTGTACAGACTCACCGAACCCGACGTGTTGTTGGATACTGCCCTCGAAGTGGCCGGCGAGATCTTGAAGAAGCCGGCACAGGTGGTCCGGCAGGCCAAGATCGCTCTCAATGAGATCGACTTCTATGACCTGGAGCGCAACTACCGCATCGAACAGGGCCACACCTACGAGCTGAATCTCCGCGGCGACGGGGCTAAACAGCGCGATGCGTTCGTGCGCGGCGAGCGGATCATCACCCGGTGATGAGTGGGCTCGCCAACAAGGTTGCGATTGTCACCGGCGGAGCAAGGGGCATCGGCGCGGCGGTCGCTGAACGGTTCGTGCTCGAGGGCGCGTTGGTGGCGTTACTGGACAAGCGTGCGGAGCTGTGTGCCGCAGTTGCCGATCGCCTCAACACCGTTCGACCCGATAGCGCCATCGCGCTGTCGCTCGACATCACTGACGAGACAGCATGGTTGCGCATTGTCGCGGAGGTCGCGGCGCGGTGGGGTGGGGTCGACGTCCTCGTCAACAACGCGGGCATCATGCGGGTTCAACCACTTGTCGACTGCGACGGCGACACGTTCCGCAAGGTGATCGAGACCAATCTCGTCGGCGCGTACCTGGGAATGCGCGCGGTCGTACCGTCGATGCAGGCACGCGGCGGCGGGTCGATCATCAACTTCTCGTCGGCGCAGGGGTTCGAGGGCCGGTTCGGAATGCCGGCGTACACGGCAGCAAAATTCGGTGTCCGGGGACTGTCGAAGACGACCGCAATCGAACTGGGACCGTTAGGAATTCGGGTAAATACGGTGGCGCCGGGGCCCACCGTTACCGACATGACACGCCGCGAGGGGTGGGTGCAAGCTGATTATGACCGCGCCTATGCGTTGTATCCGCTGGGCCGGATGGCGGCGCCCACCGAGATCGCCTCCGTCTGTGCGTTCCTCGCGTCCGATGAGGCCTCGTTCGTCACCGGTGCTGACATTGTGGCCGATGGCGGCGTGACAGCGGGCAAGCCGCGGGACCGATGACCACCCAGCCCGCCGGCGACGGCCACCTCGACGGTCGTGTCGCCATCGTCACGGGCGCGGGACGCGGTCTGGGCGCCGCGCTGGCGCGAGGACTTGCCGTCGCTGGCGCACAGGTCGTGTTGGCCGGACGGCAGTTGGCCCGCTGCCAGGAGGTGGTAGACGCGATTCGCGGCGAGGGCGGGCAGGCGTCGGCCATCGGCGCCGATGTCTCCGTCGCCGCTGACCGTTCCCGACTGATCACCCACGCTGTGGAGACATTCGGCGGCATCGACGTGCTGGTGAACAATGCCGCAATCCTCAAGCCGCACCTGGTACTGAAAGTCACCGAACACGAGCTTGACGAGATCTGGGCGATCAACGTCAAAGGGCCGGTGTTGTTGGCCCAGGCTGCGCATCCACACTTGCGGTCGGGCGGAGGTGTGATCGTCAATGTCACTGCTGCCGGAGCGTTTCAGCCGATTACGGGGATCGGCGCCTACTCTGCGGCAAAGGCGGCGTTGGTCAATTGGACCTCTACGATGGCCAAAGAATGGGCGCCAGACGGTATTCGGGTCAACAATCTGGTGCCCGGGCCAGTAGCCACCGACATGATCCTGCCGCGCAACGAAGCCCGGCGGGTCGAATTCGAGTCGAAGATGAGCGCGCAGACTCTCGTCGGCAGGTTGGCTGCACCGGAGGAGTTGGCGGCAGCGGTGGTTTTTCTGTGCAGTGATCAGTCGACGTTCATGACGGGCCGTTCCCTATTCATGGATGGGGGATTGCTCGCATGACGGAACGGTCTTCGCACGAGGACGTGCCAGCCGACCTTGCCTCCTTCGTCGGTCGGCCGTTGCGGTCTCACATCGTCAGCCAGGACTGCGTCAACGTCGCGATGATCCGTCATTGGGTCGAAGCGATGGGTGACGACAACCCGGTCCATTTGGATCGACGTGCCGCAAACGCGACTGGTCGCACCGATATTGTGGCACCGGCAACCATGGTGCAAGCGTGGACGATGGTCGGCTACCGTGCCACGGTCAGCCCGGACGCGGATCGGCCAGATCTCGCCGGCGCAACGGCGCTGGGGGAGTGTCTGGCTGCCCACGGCTACACCGCCGTCGTCGCCACTAACTCGGAATTCGAGTTCTTTCGAGAAGTCAATCCGGGCGATCGCGTCACGCTTGACGAGGTGGTTGAAGACATCTCGGCAGAACGCACGACCCGCCTCGGTGCTGGCCGGTTCGTTACCTCGCTGAAAACCTACCGTGGCCATGACGGCCACGGGGTCGCCCAGCAACGCTGGCGCACATTGCGTTACAACCCAGCGGCCAAACCGCATTCCGAGGAGCGCTGATGGATTTCACTGAAGACGAAGTCGTCACCGACGTGCGTCGACTCGCCAGCGAGGTATTCAAGCGGCGGGTGAGCGAGGACCGACTGCGCCTTATCGAGGCGTCGAGCCCAGGCCACGACGAGACATTGTGGGACGGCCTGGCACGTTCCGGTCTCATCGGGATCGGCATCGGGGAAGCACATGGCGGCGGCGGGCTCGGCTGGTCAGCGTGTTGCGCGGTGCTCGAGGAGCAGGCAAGGTTCGTGGCTCCGGTTCCATTGTGGCCGCAATACGTTGGCGCGCAGGCTTTGTCGTCGGTCAACTGCACGGAGCGCAACGCGGAGATATTGCGTGAGCTCGCGGCGGGGGCGGCTCGAGTCACGGTCGCCCTCGAAGAGTATTCGACGTCGCCAGAGGCCACCGATCCCACCACGCCAACCTGCACGGCGTCACCATTGTCTGACGAAACGTGGCTGTTGAAGGGGACGAAGGCGGCGGTACCCGCAATCTCGGGCGCTCGACACATCCTGGTATCGGCCAGCGCGCCAGCAGGTGTCGGACTCTTCCTGATCCATGCCAATGGCGATGGTGTCCGCAGCGACGCGGTGCCGGCGACCGACCGTGGGCTGGCCGGCGACTTGACCCTGGACGGCGCCGTCGGTGTTGCCGTCGGAGTACCAGGCGACGGTCTGCTGGCCGACGTACTCGGTTATGCCAGGGTGTGCCTCGCAGCGTTGCAACTGGGTGTGGCGGAGAGTGTGATCGTCCGCACGGCAACCTATTTGAGTTCTAGGATTCAGTTTGACCGCCCCCTTGGGACGTTTCAGGCCGCCCAACATCAGATGGCAGATTGCTACATCGGGGCTGAGGCGATGCGAACCACTCTCTGGCAGGCGATCGACTGTCTGGACAACGGCGGCTCTGGCCGGTCAACCGAGTTGGCGGTCCGGGTGGCGAAGTGGTGGGCCGACAATGCCGGGCTTGCAACGGTGTTCGCGGCCGTGCATCTACATGGCGGTCTCGGCGTCGACGTGGACTATCCGCTGCACCGGTACTTCCTGTGGGGCAAGCAGCTCGCTGTCACGCTCGGCGGGCGCGGCGCCGGTCTTGCTCAGCTCGGGGCGCTGCTCGCCTCCGAAGACCTGCCGAGCGAGCTGGAGGGCGTGCGATGACGGCTGACCAGTACCCTTCGCGGACCATCGATTCGGTGACGAGCGGGGACGTAGTGCCGGAGCTGGTCATCCCCATCACCCGAATCATGATCGTCGCGACGGCCATTGCCAGTCGAGACTACGAGGACGTCCACCACGACCCCGACCGTGCCAGGGAACGGGGCTCAACGGACATTTTCATGAACATTCTGACCAGCAACGGACTGGTAGAACGCTACGTCCGCGGTTGGTCGGGCCCGGGGGCGCAACTGACGGCACTGAAGATCCGGCTAGGGGCGCCGAACTACCCGGGCGACACGATGCGCCTAAGCGCACATGTCAGCGCGGTCGACTTGGACACCGGCAAGGTGCTGCTGGACGTCACCGGCTCAAACTCACTAGGCACCCATCTAGCCGGTACCGCCGAACTGCAACTCGGCCCAGTGCCATGAGTTTGAGCCGGATCGCGCATCGATCACTCATCAACTTCTTCCCGCGCGTCTCGGCGTCTTGGGCGACGCGGACGGGTTCGCCAGCAATCGGTAGATCGCCTCGTCGAGGACCGCCGTAATCTCCGAGATCGAACGTCCGGCCGCCACACTGACAATTCCACCCTGAATCATGCAACTGAAAATGCGAGCAGCAGCGTCCAGGTCCTTCTTCGTGTAGCCGGCAGTGGCGCCCCCCGTTAGCGCCCTGCTGATCCATGCGGCCTGGTGGGGTCCCAGGACGATCGCATTGTCGCCCTCGAACGCAGGCCCATTGGTGACATAGGCGCGATACAGCGCGCGGTACAGCAATGGACGCTCCGCGACGGCCTTCATGATCCGGGCAACTTCCCAACGTAGCCGTTCGGCGGGGGTATCGCCCGTATTCTGATGGCGTTCAACGTCTTCTGTCGACCGCTGGCCGAGGCTGAGAAGCGCCTCGACTAGTAACTGATCTTTCGTGCCGATGTGCTGGTAGGCCTTTGCTGTTGACATGCCCGCTCTTCTGGCCACTTCCGGCATCGCAACCGCGTCGTAGCCGCCCTCAGTGGCCAGCTCGATCGCCACATCGACCAGCGCCTGCCGGGTGGCCTGCTGATTCGGCGTCAGGAGCATCTGCACAACTCTGGGTGCCGGGTCAGGGATAGACATGAAGGCATTCTATAACTTCGTCCAAAGTGCCTCTATAGACAGAGCGATCCACGTGCCGACGAGTAACCCCGACAATTGAGGGTGTTGTCTAGGCGGCGTTCTGATGTAATGTTGGAGACATGTCTAGAGACAAATCCAGAGCGCCGTCTACAGCGCGAGAGTCGCGCCAGGGCAAGCCCGGTTCCGGAGCAACGACATGTCGTTAGCCACCGCACCCGTGGTCTCCGGCGGTGAAGGTGAACGTGGTCATTTGGAGGAGTTTCGGACCGACCCGATCGCGTTGATGCAACGCGTCCGCGACGAATGCGGCGACTTCGGCATCTTTCATCTCGCAAACAAAAAGGTTGTACTGCTGTCGGGGGCGGAGGCTCACGAATTCTTCTTCCGCGCGGCCGATGAGGATATGGACCAGGCTGAGGCCTACCCGTTCATGACGCCGATCTTCGGCGAGGGCGTTAGCTACGACATCAGCCCCGAGCGTCGCAAGGAGATGCTGCACAACAACGCGCTTCGCGGCGACCACATGAAAGGTCACGCGGCCACCATTGAGAAGGAGGTGCACCGAATGATCACCGATTGGGGTGATCATGGCGAGATCGATCTGCTCGAATTCTTCTCCGAATTGACGATCTACACGTCGTCTGCCTGCCTGATCGGCACGAAGTTCCGTGAACAGCTCGATTCGCGATTCGCCCACTTGTACCACGAACTCGAACGGGGAACCGACCCACTGTGTTACGTCGATCCCCACCTGCCCATCGAGAGCTTTCGTCGCCGTGATGAGGCGCGGGTACAGCTGGTCGAATTGGTCAGTGGGTTGATGGCCGGTCGACTGACCAGTCCGCCGGCGTCCAAACAAGATCGCGACATGCTCGACGTGCTGGTGGCCTTGAAAGACGAACACGGCGAACCGCGCTTCAGCGCCAGCGAGATCACGGGCATGTTCATCTCATTGATGTTCGCGGGGCACCACACCAGTTCGGGAACGTCATCGTGGATGCTCATCGAATTGCTCCGGCATCCGGATGTGTACGCAGGAGTTATCACCGAACTCGACGACCTCTACGCAGACGGTCAGTCGGTCAGTTTTCACGCACTGCGTCAGATTCCGCTCTTGGAGAATTCACTCAAGGAGGTTCTGCGGCTTCACCCGCCGCTCATCATTTTGATGCGCTGTGCCACTGGCGATTTCGACGTTGTGGGGCACACCATTCACCGCGGTGACATGGTGGCGGTGTCGCCGGCGGTTTCCAATCGGGCTCCGGAAGACTTTCCGGAGCCGAGCAGCTTCATCCCGCAACGATATGTGGAGCCACGCCAGGAGGACCTGATCAATCGCTGGACCTGGATTCCTTTCGGGGCCGGCCGGCACCGCTGCGTAGGGGCTGCGTTTGCCACCATGCAGATCAAGGCCATCTTCTCGGTTCTATTGCGCGCCTATGAGTTCGAGATGGCACAGCCGGCCGACACCTACCGCAACGACCATTCGAAGATGGTGGTGCAACTGGAACGTCCGGCGAAGGTGCGCTATCGCCGTCGCCAAGGACCGCAAACGTAGAACAGCGAATTCACCGAATACACATCCGACGAAACACGAGGAGACCAAGCGATGCCCGCATTCCCGCGCGAAGAAATTGAAGACGTGATGAAGAACTGGATCGACGCCAACAAGGAGGCCGAGCGCATCGGCGACTGGAGGATTCTGGCCTCGTTCTACACCGACGATGCGACCTACGGGTGGAATGTCGGGCCGAAGGAGGATGTCATGTGCGTCGGCATCGACGAGATCCGTGACATCGCCATGGGCAAGGAGATGGAGGGCCTCGAAGGGTGGAAGTACCCGTACGAGCGCGTAGTGATTGACGAGGGACTCGGCGAGATCGTGGGTTTCTGGAAGCATCTCTCCTGCGACGTCGACGGCAACGAGGAGCTGATTCATGGCATCGGTGGCAGCTGGTTCCGTTACGCGGGAGACGGCAAGTTCGACTGGCAGCGCGACTTCTTCGACTTTGGCCACATCGCAGCGCGCTACAAGGAACTGATCAAGGCGGGCAAATTGTCCGACGCGATGCTCAAGCGTCTCGAGCAGGCGATGTCCGGCGAGAAGCCGCAGTGCTGGTACCCGATCGGCCAGACGCCGGTTCCCCTGTGGTAGCGAAGCCGCCTTCGCAGGGGTCGGGCTCATCGACGACGAAGTCCGTTGGTGGGCGCATTTGTCTGAAGCGGGTCCGACCGTGATTTCGGCCACCGCCGTCACCAGCCCGCCGTCGACGATGAACTCGCTGCCGGTGGATTAGCTCGATTCATCGCTGGCGAGAAACAGCACGAACGTCGCAACCTCGTGCGCGTCGCCGACGGGCCAAGCGGAATGGTGACCAGTCCTCGGGCACGTGCGCAGTCATGAGTTCGGATGAATCCGGATGCACCGAGTTGGGTCTGATCAACCGTTCTGAACGCCGAAGGAAGCACACGATGGTGGATGCGTCGAACTACACCCGGGACGCCGGCCTCTCGGGGCGTGTCGCGATCGTCACCGGAGCGGCGAACGGGTTGGGCCGCAGTGAGGCGATCGGGCTAGCTCGCGCAGGTGCAAGGGTCATCGTCAACGACATAGCGGCCGCACTCGAGTCGTCCGACGTCGTCGAGGAAGTCAACCGCTACACGAAGGCCGTGCCAGTGGCCGGCGACGTCAGTGCACGCAGCACCGCCGACGCGCTAATGGCGGCCGCCGAAGCACAAGGCGGCCTCGACATCGTTGTGAACAACGCCGGGATCACCCGCGACCGGATGCTGTTCAACGTCAACGACGATGAGTGGGACGACGTCATCGCCGTATGCCTGCGAGGCCACTTCCTGATGATTCGCAACGCCGCGGCCTATTGGCGCTCTCGCGCTAAAGGATCTGGCGGACAGACCTACGGTCGACTGATCAATACCTCGTCGGAGTCGGCACTGCTGGGACCGCCCGGGCAACCGAACTACGGCGCCGCCAAGGCCGGCATCATCGCGTTGACGCTTTCTGCAGCCCGTGCCCTCAACCGCTACGGCGTGTGCGCCAATGCCATCTGTCCACGAGCCCGAACGCCGATGACGGTGGGCGTCTACGGCGACGAGCCCGTGTTGGGCGCAGATGAGGTGGATCCGCTGTCGCCCGATCACGTCGCGACGTTCGTGCGGTACCTGGCATCGCCGGCCAGTGCGCTCGTCAACGGACAGGTTTTTGTCATCGCCGGCAGGATGATTCTGCTTCTGGCTGCCCCAAGCGTCGAGAAGTCGATCGTCGCCTCCGGCCCGGCCTGGGACCTGCCCGAGCTCGATCAGGCGCTGGGCGATCATTTCGCCTCTCGCGATCCAGAGCGCAACTTCGCTGCGTTCGAAGTGAACAAGATGAACGCCCCATAGGGACCAATCGACTGGCGGCGATGCTGTGACCGCGGCCTCGCAGCTGAAACCTGTGTGACAGCCGGAAAGACGTAGACAGCAATACAGCACGGAAAGGAACGACGATGGCGATCAGGGTCGCACATTTCGCAACGGGCAACGTCGGACAGATCGCGCTTCGCCAACTCATCGAGGACCCACGATTTGAGCTCACCGGCGTCTGGGTATCCTCGGACGCGAAAGTCGGTAAAGACGCAGGCGAACTCGCCCGAATCGACGTATCCACGGGTATCACCGCCACCAACGACACGGGGTCGCTGCTGGCCGACCAGCCCGACTGCGCCGTGTATTGCGCGATCGGCGACAACCGCGTCGGCGAGGCGCTGGCAGATCTGCGGCGCATCCTGGGCGCCGGCATCAATGTCGTCAGCTCCGCGCCGACGGTACTGCAATACCCCTATGGAGTTCTGCCGCAGCGCCACATCGCAGCCTTGGAAGACACTGCCAAGGCCCACCAAGTCAGCTTGTTCGTCAGCGGCGTCGACCCCGGCTTCGCCAACGACCTGATCCCACTGGCGTTCGCAAGCACCTGTCAACACGTCGAACAAATCCGCTGCACCGAAATGGCTGACTATGGCAGCTATGACGGTGCCATCGTGATGTTCGATGTCATGGGTTTCGGCGCAAAACCTGACGCTTTGCCGCCCCTGCTGCGACCCGGTGTACTCAGTATGGCGTGGGGCTCAGCCATCCGCGCGATGGCTGCAGGCTTGGGCATCGAGGTGGATGACATCACCGATTCAACTGAACTCGACTGGGCTTCCGAGGATTTCGACATCGCTGCCGGACGCATCCCGCGAGGCGGTTTAGCCGCTGTGCGATTCGAGATCTGTGGGTGGTCCAACGGCAAGCGCGCGCTAGTCATTGAACACGTCACCCGGCTGCGGCCCGACCAACGCCCCGACTGGCCCCAACCTGCCCAAGTAGGCGGGTCCTACCGGGTTGAGATCATTGGTGAACCATCCTTTGTGGTGGACATATGTCAAACCAGCGCTCTGGGAGACCACAACTATGCGGCGATCGCCGCGGGTGCAGGGCGGATCGTCAACGCGATTCCCGCGATCGTCGCCGCGGAGCCCGGCCTTCACACCGCACTCGACCTCCCGCTGATCAGCGGGAGAGGTGTACCGCATGGCAATACCTCAATCGCGGTCTGACCGCATTCGTCGCCGAAGCCGAAACGAATTCACCGATGTCCACTCAATTCTCACTTCCGCGAATCCCTGCCGACATCACGGCTTCATGGTTGTCCAAGCTGCTTCACGCGGGCATCGCCGCTGGCAGCGTCGCCTAGACCGCCACCCGTCGCGTGCTCCCCGCCTACAGCGGAGTCGTCGAGCTGGCCCACTTCCTGGGTGGCGGGCCATCGGATAGCTGGGCACCTGAACCTCGTCGGTGACCTCACAGCGAATCCAGATTCACCTCTAGACCCACATTACGTCTATGCTAGAGTCATCTCTAGAGATAGCTCCAGGCAGACCACTTGGGTCCCGGGGTAGCTCTCGGTGGCGAATCCATCGCGAATTCGCCACCGCGACAAGTCCTTCAGGAGCCAGATGCCACGCTTCGAGCCACATCCGAACCGGCGGCCCGCGATCGTCGCCGGCGCGTCCTCGGGGATCGGAGCGGCGACCGCCATCGACCTCGCTGCCCGCGGTTTCCCGGTGGCACTCGGCGCACGGCGAGTGGACAAGCTGACCGAGCTGGTCGAGAAGATCCGCGCGGATGGCGGCGAGGCGGTCGCCATCCCCCTCGATATCAGCGATTCTGAATCGGTGAAAGACTTTGTCGCTCAGGCCATCGCCATGCTCGGCGAGATCGAGTTGCTGGTGTCGGGTGCTGGTGACATATCGCCCGGCCGTATCCACGAAATCAGCACGGAGGCATTTCTCGAACAGGTGCGGATCCATTTGATCGGGGCCAATCGGCTGGCCACGGCAGTCATCCCGGACATGGTCAAGCGCCGTCGGGGCGACGTCGTCTTCGTCGGCTCCGACGTGGCGCTGACCGCGCGGCCGCACATGGGCGCCTACGGCGCTGCCAAGGCCGGCCTGACCGCAATGGTGAAGAACCTGCAAATGGAACTGGAGGGGACCGGCGTTCGGGCGTCGATCGTGCACCCCGGCCCAACGAATACGGGTATGGGCTGGCAACTCACCGCTGAGCAGGTGGGCCCGATGCTCGACGACTGGGCGAAGTGGGGCCAGGCCAGGCACAACTATTTCCTACGTCCATCAGATCTGGCCCGTGCCATCGTGTTTGTCGCCGACACTCCGCGGGGCTCGCACGTCATGAATATGGAAGTTCAACCGGAGGCGCCGCTTGCCGACGCCCCGCTCGAACGTCAGCGACTGCAATTGGGCGAAGAAAGTGTGCCGTCATGACCAGCGAGGAAACGAATTCAGCTAGGGAGCTGGGGAGCTGACCGATGGGATACGTCATCGAAGTTGATTTGGATCTGTGTCAAGGGCACGCGATGTGTGAGCTGGAGGCACGCGACTACTTCGAGGTGCCCAAACGTAGCAAGATCGAAATCCTCAACGCCGACCCGGTCAAAACAGGGCCCGAGTCGAGCAGGCCGTGTCGGCATGTCCAACCCAGGCGCTGTCCACCCGCGAGAGGCAACAATGAGATGCCTGCGGCCACCTGGTAGCCGATTCGCCTTTCTTAACACAGCGTTTCGACAGTAAGGAAGACAGCATGGGCAATCCAGTCATCATCGAAGCGACTCGCAGCCCGATCGGTAAGCGAAAAGGCTGGCTCTCCGGCCTTCATGCCACGGAGCTGCTGGGCGCGGTGCAAAAGGCACTGGTGGAGAAGGCCGGCATCGAGGCCGCCGAAGTCGAGCAGGTCATCGGCGGTTGTGTCACCCAGTTTGGGGAACAGTCGAACAACGTGACGCGGGTGGCGTGGCTGACCGCTGGTCTGCCAGAAGCGGTGGGTGCCACCACAATCGACTGTCAGTGCGGCAGCGCGCAACAGGCCAATCACCTCATCGCGGGGTTAATTGCCAGCGGCTCAATTGATGTCGGCATTGCATGCGGTGTCGAGGCGATGAGTCGAGTCGGCTTGGGAGCCAACGTCGGCCCCGACGTCAGCGTCCGTCGCGCGGCGTCGTGGGACATCGATATGCCCAACCAGTTCGTGGCGGCCGAGCGCATAGCCAAGCGTCGTGGCATCACGCGTTCCGACGCCGAAGCGTTTGGGCTGATGTCCCAACAGCGAGCTCGCCTGGCCTGGGCCGAGCGACGTTTCGATCGGGAAGTCTGTCCAATCGTGGCACCGGTTCTCGATGAGCAGGGCCAGCCGACACCGGAGCAGGCGGTAGTCACCCGCGATCAAGGGATCCGTGACACGACCCTCGAGGGGCTGGCCGCGTTGAAGCCGGTCGTCGCCGATGGTATCCACACCGCTGGTACCACATCTCAGATCTCTGATGGCGCAGCCGCGGTGCTGTGGATGGACGAAGACAAAGCCAAGGCACTAGGTCTGCGGCCCCGGGCTCGCATCGTGAGCGACGTGCTCGTCGGGTCTGAGCCCTACTACCACCTCGACGGCCCGGTGCAGTCCACTGCCAAGGTGTTGCAGAAGGCCGGCATGAAGATCGGTGACATCGACGTCTTCGAGATCAACGAGGCATTTGCGTCAGTCGTGCTGTCGTGGGCCCGCGTTCACGAACCTGACATGGATCGGGTGAATGTCAATGGAGGGGCGATTGCGCTTGGTCATCCTGTTGGCAGCACTGGAAGTCGACTCATCACCACGGCGCTGCACGAATTGGAGCGCACCGACAAAAACGTCGCGCTCGTTACCATGTGCGCCGGTGGCGCCGTGTCGCCGGCCACGATCATCGAACGAATCTAGAAGTTCTCATGCCAACGAGTCATTTCGACACTGCGTTGCGCGATCAGCTCGCCGCCATAGTCCTCAGCTACACGTATGACGACACAGACTCCGGAGACTGTCCCAGTCGCCGCGATGGCGAGCTGGTGTGACGAGTTCGAAGTGCTGGTGATCGGCGTCTGGCATTGCCGGTGGTTGCGCTGCGCCAGGCCGGAATCGCTGAACTCCGAGCGTGTGACCACCACGTGGGCTTCACACTGCTGTTCTACATCGTGAAGTAGTAGTGATTTGGGGCCAGGGAGAGCGGCAAGCTCGTCGCTGGACCACCCAGTGGCAGAAGACAGAACAACAGCCGCTGGCACAGATCGCCCAGGTCATCCACGGACTCAGCACCGTCCCGGTGGGCGTGCGCGGTTCGATCGTCCACGTCGACTACTCGTTTACCAACATCATGTTTCGCCGCGACCAGCCCACTCGTATGCAAGCGGCGCTCGACTCGACTGGGGAACCTGCGTCCAGCACCAACAACATGGGAACGACTACGGGAAAAGTATTGCGGAACAAGATCATCGGAAAGGGATAATCGTGGCGGACACACTTCAACAACTTTTGCGTGACCGGGCAGATCAAGACACGGTCGCGCTGAAGTACGGTGACCATAGTTGGACGTGGCGCGAACACGTCGCCGAGGCGAGCGCACAGGCGGCCGCCCTGCTAGCCATCGCCGACCACGACCGGCCGTTGCACATCGGCGTGTTGCTCGGAAACACCCCCCAGATGCTCACCTCCCTGGCGGCAGCCAGCCTTGGCGGCTACGTGCTGTGTGGCATCAACACCACGCGACGCGGCGAGGGGCTGGCCCGCGATATTGCGCGAGTGCACTGCCAGATCCTGCTCACCGACACCGAGCATCGTCACCTACTGGACCGAGTCGACCTGCCGGGAGTCAAGGTCATCAACACGTCGCGCCCGGACTGGGCCCAATTGGTGGTCGAGGCGCCGGCACTGACGCCGGCGGCCGAGGTCGGTCCCGACGACACGTTCATGCTGATCTTCACCTCGGGTACCAGCGGTGAACCCAAGGCTGTCGAAGTGCCGCACGCCATGGTGCTATTCGCCGGTAGCGCTCTGGTTCAGCGCTACGAACTCAATAGCTCGGAAACGTGTTATTTGGCGATGCCGCTGTTTCATTCCAACGGGGCGTATACCGGTTGGGGCGTGGCGCTCGGCGCCGGAGCGACGATGGTTCCCGCGGCGTTCTCCGCGTCGCGATTCCTCGACGACATCCGCAGATACGGTGTCACGTACATGAATTACGTTGGGAAGCCGTTGGCATACGTGCTCGCCACTCCCGAACAGCCCGACGATCACGACAACTCGCTTCGCGTGGCGTTCGGCAACGAGGCCGCCGACCGCGACATCGAAGCGTTCGGCCGTCGGTTCGGTTGCACCGTGTGGGATGGGTTCGGCTCGACGGAGACGGCCGTCATCATCACTCGCACCGAGGACTGCCCCACCGGCTCGGTCGGGAAGGGCTTCCCTGGCGTGGCGATCTACGACCCGGAAACCATCCAGGAGTGCGCAGTCGCCGAATTCGATGCGAACGGTGCCTTACTCAATCCGGATGACGCGATCGGCGAATTGGTGAACACCGGCGGCGGCGGCCTCTTCCGCGGTTACTACAACGACCCGGCCGCCACCGGCGAGCGGATGCACGATGGCCTCTACTGGTCGGGGGATCTTGGCTACCGAGATGGCGCCGGCTGGATCTATCTCGCCGGGCGGACGGCCGATTGGATGCGAGTCGATGGGGAGAATCTGACCACCGCGCCGATCGAACGAATCCTGTTGCGTCTGCAGGTGATCAATCGTGTTGCCGTGTACCCGGTTCCCGACGAACATGTCGGTGATCAGGTCATGGCTGCGGTCGTGCTTCAGGACGAGGCGTCCCTCACGCCAGCGGAGTTCAGCAACTTCTTGTCGCAGCAGCGGGATCTATCACCCAAGGCATGGCCACGTTACGTCTGGATCGCCGAAGACCTGCCGAGTACGGCCACCAACAAGGTGCTCAAGCGTGAGCTCATCGCCCGCGGGCCCGACCCGGAAGGCCGGGTGGTGTGGAAACGCACGAACACCACCTTCCAGCCTTGCGGCGCGCCCGCCGTCACCCACGACGAGGAGAGATGACGTGGTGGACCGCCAGGTGTGTTGCGCCACTGCCTGGCGGCCGTGTGCCGCTGGCGTAAACCAGATCACAAATTGGACTTGCGAGTCCATTTTGGTGCGGTCAGGATGTTGGAGTACTGCTGACCGACGTGGAGGTGTGACGTGGAATTAGGGAAGTTCGGTATATGGCAGCCGGCTTATGCAACAACCCCCGATATGGCGAAAAGGTTGGAGAATCTCGGATATACGGCATTGTGGTTGGGAGGCCCGCCGCCCGACCTGGCCGGGATCGCCGACATTCTGAGCGCCACCGACAATCTGGTCGTGGGTAGCAGCATCTACAACATCTATAACGGCGACGCGGCCACTGTGGCGGCCGCGTACCGACGCATCGATCAGCAGTTCCCCGATCGACTGTTGCTCGGTATCGGCGTGGGCCATCCGGAGCAGACGAAGGGCTACGGCACGCCGATGGCCACGTTGAGGACCTTCCTCGACGATCTCGACACCCATGGGCTGGCCCGGGAGCGACGCGCGCTTGCGGCGCTGGGCCCCAAGATGCTTGAGGTGGCTCGTGACCGTACGGGCGGATCGCTGCCGTACCTGGTCAGCGCCGAACACACACGTCGAGCAAGGACGGTGCTCGGACCGCAGAAGCTGCTGGCGCCAGAACAGAAGGTGGTGCTTGAGCCGGACGCTGAACGCGCTCGCGCCCTGGCCCGGCCGCGGATCAAACATCCTTACTTGGGTCTGGTGAACTATCGAAACAACTTGCGGCGGTTGGGTTTCACTGATGATGACCTCGCCGGTGACGGCAGTAACCGGCTGATCGATGCCCTTACCGTCTACGGCCAACCGACGGAGATCGCTCAGGGACTGCGTGCCCATCTCGACGCCGGAGCCGATCACGTCCAGATCCAATTGGTCAGTGAGAAGTCGGCTCCGCACCCGGCGATACCCGATGTGTTGTTGCAGGTCTACGACGACGCGGCGTTCCAGTCGTATGAAATTCTCGCTGCCGCGTTGGCAATCACGCCGAGCACTCGGGTTCCGTGTCGGTGACCCGGAAACCTGCAGCAGGCGTATCGATTCGACGCGCCTTCGCCGAACATCGGGCATCCGGGTGCTGGCGGTTCGCTGGCGTGGGGCGACCTCGCCACCCCGCTGCCTCCGCACCTGAGTGCCATCGGCCAGAACTGTGGGTCGGGGACTCGAAGCCCGTGAGTCGTGAACGGTTGAGTCGTCCGAATAACCACGGGCGCTACCGTTGAGGGGAGGAAAACGTTGGCTCGCAGCGTGGTTCCATCCGAGACACGAATCGGAACACCGCGGTCGACGATCATTGATCCGCCGACGCCGCGGCGCCCCGATAGGGGTCAGGCGTTCGTGGTTCAGCGCCGGGCCGCAGCCAGCGCGGCGAGGATCTCGGCGGCAGTGGCCGGAGCGGCCGGCTGGCCCAGGTACTGGTCGTCCTTGGTCACCGCGTAGGGCGCGCAAAAGGCCGGAGTGCCGACTTGTGAGCGCCAGCTTTCGGTGAGTGGTCCCATGTCGACGGAGTCGAAGCCGAGCAGCGAGAGCAGCTCGGCGGTGTGCTTCTTTGCGCCGGGGTCGTTGCCCGCGATCGGCAGGGCGGTGCGGTCGGCGGCGCCCGCGGGCCGTGGCAGGGCCCTGAGGTGTCGATAGTTGATGTTGTTGAACGCCTTCACGACGTGCGCCCCGGCCAGATGCCGCTGGAGCAGTTCGCTATCGGTGAGCTCCCGAGCTTCGAGTCCCGCGATGGTGCCGTCGCGCGGGGACCAGTAGTTCCCGGTGTCGATGACCGTCTTGCCGACGAGGGGCTCCCGTGGAACCTTCCCAACGGCGCCGACCGGGATCGTCACGACGACCCAGTCCCCGGCGGCTGCCGCCAGCGCGGGAGTGGCCGCGCGGGCCTGCGGCCCCAGTTCGTCCACCAGGTCGGACAGCGTCTGCGGCCCGCGCGAGTTGCTGAGCACGACGTCCAGGCCGGCGTCGACCGCCTGACGGGCGAGCGTGCTTCCGATGTATCCACTGCCGATGAGTCCAAGTGTCGCCACGTCTGGGACAACCTTCCTATTGAGTGCCGGTCCGCGCGAATGAGGGTGATCAGAAGACGTACGGGATGTCGTGTATGACGTCCTGATGGCGGATGCGCCATGCTCCGTCGGTCCGACGGAAGGTGAAGCGGTAGTACCCGGACTCGATGGGCTTGATGGTGCCCTGGGCGCCGAATAAGCCTGCGGGCCAACCGCCTTCGGGCTTCTTGGTTCCGACGACGTCGAAGGTGATGAACTGGGTATCGATGCTGGCCTCGTCGCCGTCGACGGAGACCAGGTGGTCGTAGGTGGTGTGGTGGCTCCAGCC
>Ga0137412_10000046_pt1 | contig 62610 bp, 55 predicted proteins | sample CZODoug2_1_16fun_FD_122160 | JGI IMG/M metagenome (GOLD analysis project Ga0137412, IMG submission 122160) | Vadose zone soil fungal communities from Angelo Coast Range Reserve, California, USA - CZODoug2_1_16fungal (Hybrid Assembly) | ecosystem: Environmental > Terrestrial > Soil > Vadose zone...
ACGCCGCTCGGCCTCGCAGGGCGGGGGGGCGCCGAGGGACCGGCCGTGCTGAAAGGACCATCTCGCACCGCCGAAGGGGCGGCCGGGCCTGGTCCGTCGTTCGGAGGGGTCGCCGTGCGTCCCGCCCCCGTTCCCTCAACCGGACTCGGCGGGTCGAGCGCGCTGACCCGCTCCGCGTCCGAGGCTTCACCAGAAACGCCGAGAGCGCCACAGGGCGCACTAGCCGCCACCGGAGGGGCCACGTCGGCCCTGCTGGGCGTGGCCTTGCTCGGAGTCGGGGTCCTGCTCCGGCGCGGCCTCCTGATTCGCCGCGATCATGGCCTTGAAGGTTCCCGTCGCCGCCGTCCACTGCGGGTTCGGCGGTGGCTCGACGAACACAGAGGCCACATCGGTCTTGCTGGGGTCGAACTCGAGCGCGTCCTCCGGGATCGCGTCCTCGTCGATCACGCTCTGCGGCGGAGCGTCCGGGGGCGCAGGCGGTGGGGCCTGCGAGTCCGCTGGGGCCGGCGGTGCAGTCTCGGCGCTCTCCTCGGAAGTCTGTCCCTCCTCCGTCAGGCGCGCGAGCGCATTGAACACGCTCGAGCAGCGCCCGCAGCGCACATAACCCTGGGCGACGCGCAGATCCTCGGCGGTCACCACCAGGGTCAGGGCACACTTCGGACAGATTGTGAACATGACAGAGCTGCGTTGGCCGGGTGTCAATGGCGGCGTCCGGCGAGGCCCACCCACCCGTCGCGCTCGCCGAACGGGGCGACATCAAAGCACGTTGCGTAAGCGGCTGTCACGTCGGCGACCTCGTGCTGCATGAGCCCCGCGAGCACCACATCCCCGCGCGCGCGCAGCAGTGATGCGAAGCGCGGCGCCAGCGTGCACAGGGGCCCCGACAGAATGTTCGCCAGCAGCACATCGGTCGCGGCCGGCAGCGTGTCGGGGCGATCGTGGACCTGTACCTGCTGCGCCACGCCGTTCGCTCGGGCGTTGGCCCGCGCCGCCGTGAGCGCCTGGGGATCGATATCGAAGCAGTGCACCTGGGCCGCCCCGAGCTTTGCGGCGGCCAGCGCCAGCACACCCGAGCCGCAGCCGTAGTCGATGACGCTCGCACCGGGGCCGAGGTGCCCATCGAGCCACGTCAGGCACAGCGCCGTGCTCGGATGACTGCCGGTGCCGAACGCCAGCCCCGGATCGAGCGCCACCACCACCGCGCCGGGCTCGGTGACCTGCTCATGGTGCGGGCATACCCACAGACGCCGGCCGAAGCGCAGCGGGTGAAAGTCTCTGAGCCACTCGCGCTCCCAGACGCGCTCAGCCAGCTCGTGCACGCCGATGAGGGCGGGATCAATCCCTAAGGCCGCGCCGAGCGCTGCCCGGGTGCCGGACGCATCGTGCGCCTGCACGAACAGGCATTTGAGGCGGGTCCGCGGCCACAGACGGAACTCTCCGGGCAGGGGCTCGAGCACCGCATCATCACGTGCGTCGACGAACGTGACCGCGCTCGCGCCGCAGGCCCAGCAGGCGTCCTCGGCGCCTTGCGGATCCAGCGATCCGAGATCGAAGCTCATCTCCAGATACGCGGCCACCGCCTAGCGCAGACCCAGCCGTCGCTCGAGGTAGTGAATGTCGGTGCCGCCCTTCTGAAAGGCCGCGTGGTTGCAGATCTCCTGGTGCAGCGCCACGTTGGTCTTGATGCCTTCGATCACCATTTCGGCCAGCGCATTCTTCATGCGCGCGATGGCGGTCTCGCGCGTGTCGCCGTGGGCGATGACCTTGCCGATCAGCGAATCATAGTAGGGCGGGACGTTGTAGCCGGAGTAGACGTGGCTGTCGACGCGGATGCCCGGACCGCCCGGGGCGTGCCACAGCCGGATCGGGCCCGGGGATGGCATGAAGGTCTTGGGATCCTCGGCGTTGATGCGGCATTCCATGGCATGACCGCGGATCTGCACGTCGCTCTGCGTGTAAGGCAGCCGCTCGCCTGCGGCGACCAGCAGTTGCGCCTTCACCAGGTCAATCCCGGTGATCAGCTCGGTCACCGGGTGCTCGACCTGGATGCGGGTGTTCATCTCGATGAAGTAGAACTCGCCGTCCTGATACAGGAACTCCATGGTGCCGGCACTACGGTAGCCGACCGCCCGGCAGGCTTCCACGCAGCGCTCCCCCATGAAGCGCCGCTGGCGCAGCGTGATGCCCGGTGCGGGTGCTTCCTCGAGCACTTTCTGGTGGCGCCGCTGCATCGAGCAATCGCGCTCGCCCAGGTGGATGATGTTGCCGTGCGCGTCCGCCAGCACCTGGAATTCGATGTGCCGCGGCCGCTCCAGGAATTTCTCCATGTAGACCTGATCGTTGCCGAAAGCCGCGCGCGCTTCGGCCTGCGTGATACCGATCGCGTTCAGGAGCGAGGCCTCCGCGTGCACCACGCGCATGCCGCGCCCGCCACCGCCGCCGGATGCCTTGATGATCACCGGGTAGCCGATGTTGCGCGCGATGCGCAGGTTCTGGTCTGCGTCCTCGCCCAGCGGGCCATCGGAGCCCGGCACACACGGCACTCCGTGCGATTTCATGAACCGGATCGCCGACACCTTGTCGCCCATGGCGCGGATGGTCTCTGCCTTGGGGCCGACGAACACGAAGCCGCTTTTCTCCACGCGCTCGGCGAAGTCCGCGTTCTCGGACAGGAAGCCGTAGCCGGGGTGGATCGCGACCGAGTCGGTGACTTCCGCGGCGCTGATGATCGCCGGCATGTTGAGATAGCTGGCGGACGCGGGCGGTGGCCCGATACACACCGATTCATCGGCGAGCAGCACGTGCTTGAGGCTGTAGTCCGCGGTGGAGTGCACCGCCACGGTCTTGATGCCGAGCTCCCGGCAGGCGCGCAGGATCCGCAGTGCGATCTCGCCGCGATTGGCGATGACGATCTTCTCGATCATGGGCCGCTATTCGACGACGAACAGCGGTTGACCGAACTCGACCGGATCGCCGTTCTGGGCCATGACCGAGGTGATGCGACCGGCCCGATCGGCCTCGATCTGGTTCATCATCTTCATGGCCTCGATGATGCACAGCACCTGGCCCACCTTGATTTCATCGCCGATCTGGACGAAGGCCTTGCCACCCGGGGAGGGTGAGGCGTAGAAGGTGCCCACCATCGGCGCGGTGATCACGTGCTCGTTGGGCTTAGGTTTGGGGGCTGCGCTCTCGGCGGCGGGCAACGCCGCGGACGCTGAGGCGGCAGCCCCGCCCGCACCGGCCGCAAGCGGCGCCAGATGCGCGAGCTGCGGCGCCTGGTGCCCGGTCGCGGTGCCTGTGGGCATGCGGCTGATGCGCAGCGCCTCTTCCCCCTCCTTGATCTCGATTTCCGCGATGCCGGACTCCTCCAGCAACTCGATCAGCTTTTTGATTTTTCGAATGTCCATGCCGGGAATGCCCCCAAAGAATCGGAAAGCGGAAAACTTCGGACCTCAGGCGGAGGCTGCGAGCCGTTGCGCGGCGGCGCGCACGGCCGCCTCGTAGCCGAATGCGCCCAGCCCGGTGATGACTCCGACCGCAATGTCCGACAGATAGGAATGCCGGCGAAACGGCTCGCGGGCGTGCGTGTTGGACAGGTGTACTTCGATGAACGGTACGCCGGTGCCCAGCAGCGCGTCGCGCAGCGCAATGCTGGTGTGCGTGAAGGCGCCCGGGTTGACGATCATGAACGCCACAGCTTCGGCGCGGGCCCGATGGATGCGATTGATCAGCTCGTGTTCGGCGTTACTCTGGAACGCAATCAGCTCGTGCCCGAGCTCGCGGGCCACCGCCGCCGAGCGCTTCTCGATCGACTCGAGTGTGTCGGTGCCGTACACCGCCGGTTCCCGTGTGCCGAGCAGATTGAGGTTCGGGCCGTTCAACAACAGCACTCGGGCCATGGGGGGTGACTTCTTTGTGAGTCGTCTGAGCGAACCGGCGCGAATGTAACCTAATTCGCCCGCATCAGGGTACTTCTTGTTGCGATTTGCGAGGATCTGGCAGGAATGGGTCTATTGCGCTGCGCCACCCCCCGGGGCCGACCTGAGCATGTTGAGACGACTGATCCCGGTCGCGATCTGCTCCCGGGCGGCGGCGAGGCTCAGGCGTCCCCGGTCCAGGTCGCGCATGCGGTCCAGGATGAGGTCAGCGTCATCCCGGTGCAACTCGCCCACCTTCAAGGCGATGACCCTGCCGGCGCGGTCGGCGAACACACTGAAGGGCAGGACCGGATCCATGCCAAAAGCCGCGACAGCCTCGAGCCCCCCCTGCTCGCCGACCAACACTGGATAGTCGATCCCGCTGTCCCGGGCATACTTTTGTGCCGTATCACGAAAATCGATGGCAATGCCGACAATTTCTAGTCTATCTTCAGCACGTTCGCTGCGCAGGCTCCTCAGAAGGGGAATTTCCCGGCGGCAGGGCTCGCACCAGCTGGCCCAGAAATTCACCAGCAGCATGCGGTCTTTCCAGTCAGAGAGCCGGTGGAGCCGGCCGTCCAGCCCGGGTAGCGCGAGCGGCGGCAGCACCTCGGGAACCTTGGGGACGGGCGGGGATGATCCCGGCGCGGCCTCCGCGGGCGCGCTCGCAGGCCCCTGGGCCGCCGGAGCCGGTGCGGCGTGAAGCGTCGCGCGCGGCGGGCTTGCGAGGTGGTAGGCGAGAAAGCCGCCGGCGGCGCACGCCACCACGAGGGCGGCGGCGAGGCCTGCGCCGGGCATGCCAAGCCGGCCAGGCGAGGCTGGCTGATCGCTCACGGAGGCGCGTGCAGCGCCGCGCGCGCGCGGGCGGCGAAGGCTTGCGCCTTCATGTACCCCACGACCCGAAACTGGGTGCGTTCCTGGCCATCCGGGCCGTAGAAGGCCAGGGTCGGCGGTCCGAAGATCCCAAAGCGCCTCAGCAGCGCCTGGTCGTCCGCATCGTTCTGCGTCACGTCGGCGCGCAACAGCACCGCGGTGCTCAGCGCCGCCTGCACGATCGGGTCCGTGAAGGTGTAGCGCTCCATCTCCTTGCACGAGGTGCACCAGTCCGCCGAGAAATCCACCAGCACACCGCGCCCCTGCAGCTTCGCCTGCGCGACCTCACGGTCCAGATCGGCAAGGGATTTGATGCTGCGGAACGGCAGCTCGTGGGCCTGGGCGGCGAAGGCGGGTATCGGCGCGAGCGGATCGGTGCCGCCCAGCGCAGAGCCCGCCGTGAGCGCCACGCCGTACAGGCCGGCGATCACGGCCGCGGCGCGCAGCGCCCAGATGGCGGAGGAAGGGCCGCGCGTCTGTGACCACAGGAGCCAGGCCAGGATCAGCGCGGGCAGCGCCCACAAAGAGAGCGCCACGCGCTCGGGCACGACGCGCGCGAGCATCCAGGCCGCGACCGCGAGCATCATCACGCCGAAGAGCTTCTTCACCAGGTCCATCCAGGGTCCGGCCCGGGGCAATAGCCGGCCCGCCGAGGCGCCAACCACGAGCAATGGCGTCCCCATGCCGATGCTCATGGCGAACAATGCGGCTCCACCGCGGGCAATCTGGCCGGTCTGGCTGATGACGAGCAGCGCGCCGACGAGTGCAGGAGCGACGCAGGTGGTAACAATCAGAGCCGAAAGTGCTCCCATGACCGCGACGCCCCCGAAGCTGCCGGCGGACTGGCGGTTGCTGATGTTGGCAATGCGGGTTTGGATGGTGACCGGCATCTGCAGCGTGAATAACCCGAGCATCGACACGCCGAGCGCCACGAACACGGCGGCGAACAGCGTGATGACCCACCACTGCTGAAACACCGCCTGCACCTGGCGGCCCGCGGCGGCCGCCGCAATCCCGGCAGCGGTGTAGGTGAGCGCCATCCCCAACACGTAAGCCACCGAGAGGCCAAAAGCGCGTCCGCTGCTGTTGTTGCGCCCTGCGCCGGCGAGTATCCCCGACAGGATCGGCACCATCGGCAACACGCACGGAGTCAAGGAGAGGCCGAGGCCGGCGAGGAAGAACGCGCCGAGCATGATCAGGGGGTCGCCGCGGATGAGCGCCGCGAAGCGATCCTGCTCGGCGCCGCCGCCCGCTCCCGGGTTGGCGCCAGGGGCGAGGGGGCCCGTGGAGCCTGCGCCGGAGGAGCTCGCGCCCGCGGACAGATCCACGGTCACGCTCTTGGTAATGGGCGGGTAACACAGTCCCGCCTCGGCACAGCCCTGGTAGGTCACCTGCAGCGGCAGCTCGAAGGCGCCGCCGCTCGCCCGCAGCACCGGCACGGTGGCGACGAGCTCGTGGTGGTAGACCTCCTGCCTGCCGAAGTACTCGTCGGTCTTGATCTGGCCCTGAGGCATCTGCGGCGTGCCGAGCTGCGCTCGCGGGCTCGGCGTCACGATCTTGATTCGCGCGCGGTACAGGTAATAGCCATCGGCGATTTCCCAGTTGAGGCGCACGCGGTCAGTGCCATCGGGCAGTGCATCGAAACGGAACGCGCGGTCCGGGGGCAGGAAGTCATCCCCACTGGTCTTCACCGAGTCCAGGAGCGCATTGATGCCCCCCTGGGGGGCGGGGGGCTGCGAGGTGGCGGGCGGGGCCGTCGAGTGCGCCGCCGGGCTCTGTGCTTGAGCCTGCAGCCAAAGGCTCATCAGCAGCAGGGCGGTTGAAATATGTCTAATCCTGGTCACGAACGTGCCTTGCGGGAAGTCTCATCGCTTCGGGGCTGTGTTTATAGCTCAGCCTTTTGATGAGTGGCAGGAACTGCGGTTCATCCCAGGCAGGCGCCCCTGCCGTTCCCGCCCGTCTCGCCCAGGCGGCCTGGAGACACCTGAAGGCGCCCATGATCGCAAAAAACCCCCTCCGGAGACTTGAATTTGCAGGTTTTCCCCCTATTATTAGCAGCCGCGACAGGAGAGTGCTAACAACCGCCTGGCGCATAAATTCAACCATTCACAAGTCTTTTTAAGGAGCGTTAACCATGAAGATTCGTCCTCTTCATGACCGCGTGATCGTGAAGCGCCTGGAAGAGGAGCGTACCTCCCCGGGTGGCATCGTTATTCCCGATACCGCGGCAGAGAAGCCGGTGCAGGGAAAGATCGTAGCGGTCGGCAAGGGCAAGATTCTCGAAGACGGCCAGGTTCGGCCTCTCGACGTCAAGGTCGGCGACAAGATCCTGTTCGGCAAGTACAGCGGAACCGAGGTGAAGGTCGACGGGGATGATCTGGTGGTCATGCGCGAAGAAGACGTCATGGCCGTGATTGAAGGCAAGTAAGCGAGGATCACCACAATGCCTGCTAAAGAAGTCCGATTCAGCGACGACGCACGCCAGCGAATGTTCAAGGGCGTGAACGTCCTCGCCAACGCCGTCAAGGCGACCTTAGGCCCGAAGGGCCGCAATGCCGTGCTCGAGAAGAGCTTCGGCGCCCCCACCGTCACCAAGGACGGCGTGTCGGTCGCGAAGGAAATCGAGCTCAAGGACAAATTCGAGAACATGGGCGCGCAGATGGTGAAGGAAGTCGCGTCCAACACCTCCGACGAGGCCGGCGACGGCACCACGACCGCCACCGTGCTCGCACAGGCGATCATGCGCGAGGGACTCAAGGCCGTGTCCTCGGGCCGCAACCCGATGGACCTCAAGCGCGGCATCGACAAGGCGGTGATCGCCGCGGTCGAGGAGCTCAAGAAGCTCTCCAAGCCCTGCAAGGACTCCAAGGCCATTGCCCAGGTCGGCACGATCTCGGCCAATGCCGATGAGTCCATCGGCAAGACCATCGCCGAAGCGATGGAGAAGGTCGGCAAGGAGGGCGTGATCACGGTCGAGGAGGGCTCGGGACTGGACAACGAGCTGGAAGTGGTCGAGGGCATGCAGTTCGACCGCGGCTACCTCTCGCCGTACTTCATCAACAACCAGCAGAACCAGACCGCCGAGCTGGAAAAGCCGGTGATCCTGCTGGTCGACAAGAAGATCTCCAACATCCGTGAGCTGCTGCCGCTGCTCGAGGGCGTGGCGAAGGCCGGGCGACCGCTGCTGGTGGTTGCCGAGGACATCGAGGGTGAGGCGCTGGCGACGCTGGTCGTCAACAACATCCGTGGCATTCTCAAGGTGGCCGGCGTCAAGGCTCCGGGCTTCGGCGACCGCCGCAAGGCCATGCTGCAGGATATCGCCACCCTCACCGGCGGCACGGTCATCTCCGACGAGGTGGGCCTGTCGCTCGAGAAGGCGACGATCAACGATCTGGGCGAGGCCAAGAAGATCGTCGTGGAGAAGGAGAACACCACGATCATCGACGGCGCCGGCAAGTCCACCGACATCAAGGCGCGCATCGAGTCGATCCGCCAGCAGGCGGAGGAAGCGACTTCCGACTACGACAAGGAGAAGCTGCAGGAACGCGTGGCGAAGCTCTCCGGCGGCGTCGCCGTGGTCAAGGTGGGAGCTGCCACCGAGATCGAGATGAAGGAGAAGAAGGCCCGCGTCGAGGACGCGCTGCACGCGACGCGCGCAGCGGTGGAGGAGGGTGTGGTGCCCGGCGGCGGTGTGGCACTGATCCGTGTGCAGAAGGCGCTCGACAAGCTCGAGGCGGCGAATGAGGACCAGGCGGTCGGCATCCGCATCCTCTCGCGCTCGATCGAGGAGCCACTGCGGCAGATCGTGGACAACGCCGGCGAGGACGCCGCGGTGATTCTCAACCGCGTCAAGGAAGGCAAGGGAGCTTTCGGCTACAACGCCGCCACCGGCAAGTTCGGTGACCTGCTCGAGGAAGGCATCCTGGACCCGACCAAGGTGACGCGCCTGGCGCTGCAGAACGCCGCCTCGGTGGCGGGCCTGTTGCTCACGACCGAGGTCATGGTCGCGGAGGCCCCGAAGGATGAGGAGCACAGCCATGGCGGCCCGCCGGGCGGCATGGGCGGAATGGACATGTAATACCCTCTCTAAAGAGGTATCGATTCCCCAAACGGCAGCCGATAGGCTTTACATAACAGTTAGGGGTAAGCGTCCGGTTCTCAGCCGGACGCCACCCCCAAAGACGCGGAACAAGACCCCCTATTCCGCGCATTACTTGCAGGCCCCACCTAGTGGGGCCTGTTTTTTTGTGCCGGCGGCGCGCACCCTCATGACACCCGGGCGCCGGCTGTGTGGCGTGTCGCAGTGCAGCTACTTCCCCACACCCACGCCTAAGGTTTATCGTCCCCAGCCAGGAGGCCGACCATGGCTATTGTTCGCTACCGAGCTCTGCAGGTCGCCGCATGCTTCACTCTGGTGGGGCTCGCCGCGTGCGCGCAGGAAGGCCAGGACGAGATGAGCTGGGCGCGGGCGGCGCTCGCGCGCAACGACCGGATCGAAGTCGTGGGCGCCGACCAGCAGACCCGTACCTTTACGGTGCGGGTGAAGGACACGGGCGAGTTGCGCGTGCTGCGCGCGGATCAGCTCATCGCAGGTCCAGCGCTGGCGGCGAACGCGCCGCCAGCCGCGGCGCCGGCGCCCGGCGCGGCTGCACCAGTCGCAACGGCGCCCGACAACGGTCCGGTCGCGAGCGCCGGTGAGGCTGCGGTCCCTCCGGACGCCAGCGCCCCGAGCGCCGCGCCGGCCCGCGCGCCCGCCGACACGGCGGGCGGACGCGTGTTGGAAGCCGGCCCAGGCTACTCGATCAAGGCTGCCTCGCCCGCTGCGCCGGCGGCGAAGGGCGGGCGCGTGCGCGACAGCGCCGTCACCAGCGCCGCGGTGGAGCGGCGCCATGAGCCGATCGTGTGCCAGGGCTCACGTCTGCTGCACATCGACAACCGCAACCTCGAGTTCGAGGGCGACGCGGTGAGCGCGCAAGACGGCTGCGAGATTCACATCACCAACAGCCACATCAGCGCCACCGGGGTCGGGGTCACGGCCCGCCATGCCAACGTCCACATCGACAACAGCCTGATCGAGGGCGATACGGCCTCGATCGATGCCTCGGAGGGCGCACAGGTGTATGCGGCATCCTCGCGCTTCAGGGGCCTGAGTCGCCGGCTCGACAGCGCGGCGTTCCACGATCTGGGGGGCAACGTCTGGAACTAGCCACCCCGAGAAAATCGCGCTTGCCGTGACCGAAGAGCAATCACCGTCGAGCAAGACGCGCGATTTCACGGGGACCCCGGTGACCCGGGGGGTCGGGATCAGCACGGAGCTGGCCAGTCTCGTAGCAGGCTCGCTCGAGGCGCTCAACGCCAACGACACCGCGCGAACGGCGCTCGGCACAGCGCCGCCCGCCATTCGCGATTCGATCCAGGCGGTGTTCGCCGCCAGCGACTTCGTGGCGCAATCCTGGGCGCGTGATGCGCGGTGCTTCGCCGAGCTCATCGGCGGGGGCGACCTGCAGCGGCGCTTCGCTGCGGCGGACTTTGCGGCGCGCGCTCCGCGGGCCGCGGACCCGGCGACACCCGAGGCCCTTTTCCAGGCCGAGCTGCGCCGCTGGCGGCGGCGCGAGCTCACCCGCATTGCCTGGCGCGATCTCACCGGCTGGGCCGATCTTGGCGAGACGCTCGCCGATCTCACGGCTTTTGCCGATGCCGCGATCGCCGCGGCGCTGGCGCACGCGCGCCGCTCACTCGTGGCCCGCTACGGCGAACCGCGCTCGGCGGCGGGCGAGGCACAGCCCCTGGTCGTCATCGGTATGGGAAAGCTCGGCGGCCGCGAGCTGAATTTCTCCTCCGACGTCGATCTGGTGCTGCTGTTTCCCGAGCACGGTGAAACCGACGGCGCGCGCGGCGTTGCCAACGAGGAGTTCTTCACGCGCCTGGGACAGGCGCTGGTGCGGCTGCTGGAGACGCCCACCTCCGAGGGCTTCGTGCTGCGCGTCGATCTGCGCTTGCGGCCTTTCGGGGACTCAGGTCCCCTGGTGGCGAGCTTCGCCTCCTTCGAGGACTACCTGCCGCGCCACGGGCGCGACTGGGAGCGGTACGCGTACGTCAAGGCCCGCCCGGTCACCGCTGCGGATCGTTACGCGGAAATTGACGCGGCGGCGATCCGGCCGTTCGTCTACCGCCGCTATCTCGACTACGGCGTGTTCGAGAGCCTGCGGGAGATGAAGACTCTCATCGAGCGCGAAATGCAGCGGCGCGAGCTCGCCGATCACGTGAAGCTCGGTCCGGGCGGGATCCGCGAAATCGAATTCATCGTGCAGGCGCTGCAGCTCACGCGCGCCGGCCGCGACCAGCGGCTGCAGACACCGTCACTCCTCGCCGCGCTGGCGTGCCTCGGGGAGTCGCAGCTGCTGCCGCCCGAGGCCGTGAGCGAGCTGCGCGCGGCCTATGTGTATCTGCGCCGGCTCGAGAACCGCCTGCAGATGCTCGCCGACGCGCAGGTCCATTCGCTGCCGGTGGAGCCTCTGGCGCGCGAGCGCCTGGCGCTCGCCACGGGTGCGCGCGACTGGGCTGCGCTGATGCAGGAGCTCGATGCGCACCGCGCACGGGTCAGCCACCACTTTCGCCTGCTGGTGCAGGGCGGGGCGGAGCCCGACAGGGACGCCGTGCGCATCGATCTGGGAAGATTCTGGGACAGTCAGGCGGAAACCGCGGCGCTCGCGGAGGCACTGGCGCGCGCCGGTTTCAGCGACAGCGCGGAAGTCGCGCGATTGCTGCTGGAGCTGCGCGCCTCGGCCCTGGTGCGCAAGCTCGATGAGCCCGGGCGCAAGCGCCTGCAGGCCCTGCTGCCGGCGCTGCTCGCGGACATCGCCCACAGCAGCGCCCAGCTGCCGGTGCTGCGACGGATCCTCGCCATCATCGAGGCGACGGGCAAGCGCTCGGCGTACTTCGCGCTGCTGCGGGAGAACGGCGCGGCGCGCGCGCGCCTGGTGCAGCTGTGTCGTCACGGGGATTTCCTCGCCGCGCAGATCGCGGCGCATCCGCTGTTGCTGGATGAGCTGATCGATGCGCGGCTGCTGTCGCAGCCGCCAACCCGTGCGGGCTTCGCGCGCGAGCTCGAATCCAGGATGGAGCAGCTGCGCGCCGAGGATCCCGAGCAGCAGGTGGAGGCCCTGCGGCAGTTCCAGCGCGCGGCCCTGTTTCGCGTCGCGGTCGCGGATCTCACCGGCGTGCTGCCGCTGATGCAGGTGAGTGACCGGCTCACCGACATCGCCGAACTCATCGTCGAGCGCGCCATGCAGCTGGGCTGGCGGCAGATCACCGCGCAGTTCGGAGTGCCGACCTGCAGCGACGCAGAGGGCCCGCGCCCGGTGGCCATCTGCGCGGTGGGCTACGGCAAGCTCGGCGGCATGGAGCTCGGCTACGGTTCCGATCTGGACCTGGTGTTCCTGCACGACTCGCACGGCGAGCATCAGGAGACCAGCGGCGCGCGTCCCATCGACAACCAGCTGTTCTTCGTGCGGCTCGCGCAACGCATCGTGCACCTGCTGACCATGCACTCCGCCGCCGGCCGGCTCTACCAGGTCGACGTGCGCCTGCGCCCGAGCGGCAAGGGGGGGCTCCTGGTCACCAACATCGAGGCGTTTGCGGACTACCAGCGCCGGGAAGCATGGACCTGGGAGCACCAGGCGCTGCTGCACGCCCGCGCGGTCGCGGGTTCGCCGCAGCTGTGCGCGCGTTTCGAGCGGGTGCGGCTCGAGGTGCTGTGCCAGCACGTGCGCCGTGACAGCCTGCGTGAGGAGGTGCGCAACATGCGCGAGCGCATGCGCAAGGAGCTCTCCGCGGGCGATGCGGCGCGCTTCGACATCAAGCAGGATCCGGGCGGGATCGCCGACATCGAGTTCCTCGCTCAGTACTGGGCGCTGCTGTGGGCGCGCGAGTACCCGCCGGTGGCGATGTTCTCCGACACCATCCGCCAGCTCGAGTCGGTGGCCTCCGCGAACCTGGTGCCGCAGGCGAGCGTCGACCTGCTCACCCGGGCCTATCGGGAGTACCGCGCCGCGACCCATCTGCTGTTCCTCGAGGGCGCCGCGCTCAGCGCGCCGGCGGCGCGCTTCCGCGACACGCGTGCCGCCGTGATAGGGCTGTGGAACGCGGCGATGGTCCCTGAGGTGCAGGGCGCGCAGGTATAATCCGCGGCACCCATGGTCGCTGCGGCCAAAGCGCTCATTGAACCCAACGCGCAGAACCAGTACCAGGTCAGCGCCGAGGATCTGCCGCTGAGCTGCCCGATGCCGCAGATGTACCTGTGGAACTCACATCCGCGCGTGTATTTGGCCGTAGAGGAGAGCGGCTGGGCGAAATGTCCCTACTGCGGCGCGGAGTACACGCTGCGGCGCTGAGGCCGTCGGCGCGCCGCCCGCGTCGCTCGCACTCACTCCCTGTCCGCCGCGTTGAGGTCCCTCGGTGGCAGGAGGTCTGCGCGGATCGGGACGAGCTTCGCGGCCCGCAGTCCGGCATTGAGCGGGGCCAGATCCGCCTGCAGCTGCTGCCAGCGGCCCAGCAGTTGAGTGAGCGCCTGGTGTGCCGTGGCCGTTGCGCTCAGTTGCGCGGTGGTCGGGGCGGCGTCGCCTCGGTTGACTTCCGCATACAGGGCCGCGATCCGCTCCTGCAGTGCGGGCAGGAGGATCTGCGGCTCGCCGGACTTCTCCTCATCGCCCTCGGCTTTTTTGCCGGAAGACCCTAACAGCTCGGCAAGTCGCGTCCCCCAGGCGCGCAGTGCATCGGCCGTCGCGCCCGAGGGCGCCAGGGATTTCAGCTGTGCCTGCTGTGATTTCGCCGCGAGCACTGCCCGGGAACTGTCGCTGAGGAGCCCGGCCAGCTCGCTGGCCACGCGCAGCTGCTCGTCGTAGACAGCCGTGGGCAAGGCTACGCGCGGGTCGGCCAGCACTGTGAGCGGCGCTTCGAAATGGCGAGCCTCGACCGTGAGGCGAACCAGATAGTGTCCGGGTACGGCCACCGGGCCTTCCGGGCCCCGCGGGGTGGCATGGGGGACGGCGGAAATCGGGTAGCCGCGCGCGGTCGCGACGGGCGCCGGGTAGTGCAGATCCCAGACCCAGCGATGCACGCCGGCCTGCGCCGGCAGGGCACGCGCGGGTTTGAGCCAGTACTGCGGGATCAGCTCGCGCGCGACCTCCGCGGGGCTCGGATCGGGCGCATCGTCGCTACGGAAACGCCGCACCAGGGTGCCGCTGCCGTCGAGCACCTCGAGCATCACCGGCCCCCTGGCATCGTGCGGCAGATAGAACTCGAGCACCGCGCCGTCGGGAGGATTCGCGGCCGTGGGCTCATCCGGCTGAATGGGGGTGTCGGACCAGGTGCTGCGCTGCACGCGTGTCGCCGTGGCGGGACGGAACAAGGTGACCTCGTGCAGAGCGGCGGCGGGCAGCTGCCGGAGCCTGGAGATGTCATCCAGGATCCAGATTGAGCGGCCGTGGGTCGCCAGAACCAGATCGTTGTCGTGGACGATGAGATCGCGCATCGAAGTGTGCGGCAGATTCAGCTGCAGCGATTGCCACTGCTGCCCGTCGTCGAAGGAGATCCACACCGCGTTCTCGGTGGCGGCGTACAGCAGGCCGCGGCGCTGCGGGTCCTCGCGAACCGCGTTCACCGGGGCATCCGGCAGCGCACGCGACAGCGACTGCCAGCTCTTGCCGCCGTCGACGGTGCGATAAATGTACGGATGCAGATCGTCGACGCGCAGGCGGCTCACCGAGACGTAGGCGGTGTTGACATCGAAATGCGAGGCCTCGATCTGGGTCACCTTGCTCCAGGGGGTCAGCTCTGGCGGGGTCACGTTGGACCAATGCGCTCCGCCGTCGGTGGTGAGCCACACCAGGCCGTCATCCGTACCGGCCCACAGGGTGTCGATGTTGCGCGCCGAGAGTCCGAGCGCATAGATCACGCCGCGCTGACGCTCCGCTCCCGGCGGATGCAGCGCGCCGACGCTCGTGGGAAGCGCGCCGGGCTCGCGTGCCAGATCCGGACTGATCGCCTGCCAAGCCGCGCCGCCGTCGCGCGTTTTGTAGAGGCGGTTGCTGGCGTAGTAGAGCGTGTGCGGATCGAGCGGGGAGAACATGAGCGGCTCGGTGCGATCAACCCGGGCGTCGGGGCCGCGTACCGGGATCGGTGTGACGTTCTGCACCTGCCCGGTCGAGACGTGGAACTTCGACACCTCGTTGCGCCCGGCGCCGTAGATGACGTCCGGGTCGAGCGGATCGGGGGCGACGTAGCCGTACTCGATGGCCGCGACGGGGTGCCAGTCGTGCTCGGTGATCTCGCCGTCGTTGCCGCGGCTGGCGACGCACACCGAGCCGCTTTCCTGTTGACCGGCGCACACGCGATAGGGAAAGGTCGGTGTGATGCTGACGTGAAACAGCTGCGCGGTCGGCTGGTTGAGCCAGGAGCTCCAGCTCTGCCCGCCGTTCAGGGTCACCATCGCGCCCTGGTCGCTCACCAGCGCGATGATGCGGGGGTCTTTCGGGCTGATCCACAGGTTCTGGTAGTCATCCCCGCCCGGTGAGCCGCGCAGCGACAGCCAGGTCTTGCCGCCATCGCTGGACTTCACGGTCACCAGGCCGGTGGTGTAGACCACATCGGGGTTGGTGGGGTCGACGCGCACCACCGGCAGATCGCCGCCGCCGATGCGCAGCGCCGGCCGCGGGTCCTGCGTGACCCGCGTCCAGTTCTCGCCGCCGTCGTCGGAGCGGAAGAACCCCAGCCCCTCTGCGGAGGAGTACTCCCCTGGCGCGGTGGTACCGACGGTCGCATACAGCCGCCGGGGCGCGCTCGGCGCAATGGCGATGTTGATCTGCGCCAGATCCTTGGGCAGTCCCGCCGCGAGCGGCTTCCAGGTGCTGCCGCCGTCGCTCGATTTGAACAGCCCCCCGCCGGTGCCCTGAAACTCGTTCTTATCCTCCCAGGGGCCAAGGCGCGACTGCCACAGCGCCGCGTACACGGTCTGCGGCTCGGCGGGATCGATGGCCACCGCCGAACCGCCGGTGTTCTCATCGCGGTACAGGACCCGCTCCCAGCTCGCCCCGCCGTCGAGCGAGCGATAGATGCCGCGCTCCGCATTGGGTCCGTATGGGTGCCCGAGGACCGCCGCAAACACGCGGTTGGGATCGCCCGGGTCGACTGCGAGCTCCGGGATCTGCTGCCCGTCGGCGAGACCGCGATGCGACCAGCTCCGCCCGCCGTCGGCGGAGCGGTAGAGGCCGTTGCCCACCGAGAGGTCCGGCCGGTGCAGTCCCTCGCCGCTGGCTACGTAGATGATGTTGGGGTCCGATGCGGCGACGGCGATCGCCCCGATCGACTGCGTTGGCTGCGCATCGAAGATCGGCTGCCAGGTGCGGCCGGCGTCGTTCGTTTTCCACACCCCGCCGTTGACGGCGCCGATGTAGAACACGTGTTCCTGGGCGGGCACCCCGGCGACCGCGCGGGTGCGCCCGCCGCGCTGCGGTCCGATCATTCGCCACGCCAGCTCGGCGTAAGCGCCCGCGCTCTTTTCCTCCGCCGCGCTGGCGCTGCCGAGGATGAGCAGGGCGGCGCAGCTCAGTGTCGCGATCAGGCAGGTTCTGTGTGTCGGCATCGCGCCCCCCGCTGGGACTGATTTCGAGCGCGCACGATACACCCTAAGGTCGCGCCACCGAAATTGTTCACCCGTTCTAGCGGTACTGCCGGTACGACTTCTCTTCGATGAGGCGCGAACCGAGTTGTATGTTGACGCGCTTCTTGATGGCCGCGCGCTCGTCGTTGCACACGTACACCGCGCGCGCCAGCTCGATGAAATCCCGATCGAAGCTCTGTTTGGCCTCCTTGTCGCGGATGCGATCCTCGATGTCCCACAGCCGCTCGTTGACCTCCTGCAGCGCGCGCTCATCGGCTGCGACCTCCCGCGCGGCGCAACCGCTGTCCCGCCAGGTCTGCTCCAGCAGCGCAAGTTCCAGCTTCACGTTGGCAAGCTTGAGGGCATCGGGGATGCGCACCTGCTTGATCCGCAAGATGGTGATCTTGTCCAGCAGCTCACCCGGAGAGACGGGAACCAGGATGTCTTTCATGGGCCTGATCCTAGCAACTCGTCGAGTCTCGCGGTGACCCGCTCGAGGCTGATCAGGTCCATGACGCCCGGCTCCTCGATCTTGTGCTGCCACGGCAGCTCTGCGGGCTCACAGCCGCGAAAGGCGCGCGCGGCCTCGGGGTACGCGTCGACGCACCAACGGCCCGACAGATACGGGCCGCTGCGCGCCGGGTTGGTGGCGGCGTACAGCCCCACCACCGGGGTGCCGACCATGGTCGCCATGTGCACCGGACCTGAGTCCGGGCTCACCAGCACCCGCGCCCGCGACAGCAGCGCGAGCAGCTCCGGCAGCGTGTCTTTGCCGATCTGGTTGACGAGCCCGCTGCCGTAGGCCTGCTCGATCTCGGCGCCGGTGCGCCGCTCGAGCTCGCTCGGTCCGCCGGTGAGGATCACGCGCATGCCGTGGTGGCGAACGGCATGCTGCGCCAGCGCCGCGTAGCGGGCGGCCCGCCAGTTGCGCAGCGCATGGCTCGAGCACGGATTGATGATGAGCGTCGGGCGGGCGTCCGGAATCAGCCGCTCGGCGTAGGCGCGCGCGGGCGCCGGCAGCGGCAGGTCCCAGCGCAGCAGCCGTTCGCCGATACCAAGTGCGGCGAGAAAGCCGAAGAAACTGTCGAGTACGTGCTCGCGGGACTGGGCGGGGATGCGCGCGTTGGTGAACAGCCACTGCAGCTCGCGGGCACGCGCGCGGTCGAATCCCAGCTTCACAGCCGCCGGCACGCAGTGCGCCACCAGGCTCGAGCGCAGCGCGAGTTGCATGTGCAGCAGCGCGTCGAACCGCCGTCCGCGCAGCTGACTGCGCAGCGCGCGCAGAGCGGTGAGACTTGCGCGCTTGTCCACGGTGATAAACTCGACGCCCTCGATGAGACTCATGAGGCGCGCTTCAGTCTTGCCGATGATCCAGGTCAGCTGTGTCGCGGGCCACGCCTGCTGTAAGGTGCGCACGATCGGCACCACGTGGCAGGTATCACCGATCGCCGACAGCCTGAGGATGCAGACGCTGCGCGGCGGTTCGGCGAAGGGCAACATCATGGAGTCAGGTTGGTGAACGGGCGCTGGGCACTTGGCCCGGAAGTGAAACACGGCGCCCTCGCGGGCGGCGCCATGCTATATGACGCCTCGCGTGTGGGCAATTTGAGTCCCAACTGGTTCGACCCGAAGTTCTGGGAGGCGCGCGGGGAGCTCGATGGCGTGGCGCGTGGCCGCGGCGCCACCCACTTGGTCAGATCCGCGGGCAAGGGTTACGTGCTGCGCCACTACCGGCGCGGCGGGCTGATCGCGCGCATCTCGGGGGATCGCTACCTCTGGCAGGGCGAGCAGAGCACGCGGCCGTTCGCGGAGTGGCAACTGACCTACCGTCTGCATCGTGCCGGGCTGCCGGTGCCGGCGCCGCTCGCGGCGCGCTACCGCCACAACGGCCTCACGTACACCGGCGACATCATCACCGAGCGGGTGGCCGTAGTCGGGTCCCTGAGCGAGTGCCTGCGCACCGGGGCGCTGTCGGTCCTCACCTGGATTGCCATCGGCCGCTGCATCCGCAGGTTCCACGACCTCGGGGTGTGCCACGCGGACCTCAATGCGCACAACGTGCTGTTGAGCGAGGAAGCCGTGTACCTCATCGACTTCGATCGCTGCGAGCTGCGCCGGCCGGGGTTGTGGTGCGACATGAACCTGGTGCGGCTGCGCCGCTCGCTGGAGAAGCTCACCTGGGCGCTGCCGCCGGAGCGTTTCGCCGAGGCGGATTGGCACGCACTGCTGGACGGTTACCGCCAGAACTCTGCCCCGCGCGCGCCGCCGGCGCCTTAGAATGCACCGGGCGCTCACTTGCGATTCGTCTATCTCCTCGCCGTCTATCTAGCCGCTCCGGTCATCTCCGCCGTGTTTCTGTGGCGTGGCCTGCGCGATCGTGGCTACTGGCGCAACTTCGGGGAGCGCTTCGGCTTCGGCGCGCTGGCGGCGCCGCACGGGGTGTGGATCCACGCGGTCTCGGTCGGGGAGGTGCAGGCCTGCGCGCCGCTGGTGGGCGTGCTGCGGCAGCGCTATCCGGACCTGCCGCTCACCGTCACGGCTGTCACGCCCACCGGCGCCGCTCGGGCGCGGGCCCTGTTCGGGGGCGCCGCACAGGTGCGCTACGTGCCGTTCGATCTGCCGGGCGCGGTGCGGCGCTTTTTCGCGCGCGTGCAGCCGCGGCTCGCGGTCATAGTCGAGACCGAGCTGTGGCCGAACCTGTACCGCGAGTGTGGACGGCGGCGCGTGCCGCTGGTGCTGGCGAGTGCGCGGCTCTCGGCGCGCTCGGTCGGCCGCTATCGGCGCCTGGGAGCGCTGTTCCGCGACACCCTGTCGCAGGCGGCCGTGGTGGCGGCCCAGGCAACGGGGGATGCCGAGCGCTTTCAGGCCCTCGGGGCGGATCCTGCCAGCACCCACGTGACCGGCAATCTGAAGTTCGACTTCGAGCTGCCGCCGCAGACCGTAGAGCGCGGCGCGCGACTGCGCGAGCAGTACGCGCCCGCCCGCGCGCTGTGGGTGGCGGGCAGCACCCACGGCGGCGGCGAGGAGCAGACGCTGCTCGAGGCGCAGCGGCGCGTGCGCGCGCTACACCCGGAAGCGCTGCTGGTGCTGGCGCCGCGTCATCCGCAGCGCTTCGCCGAGGTCGCGGCGTTACTGCACCAGGGGGGCGTGAGCTTCGTGCGCCGCTCGCAGGGCGCCGCGGCTGCGGCGCACACCTGCGAGGTGTTGCTGCTCGACTCCCTCGGCGAGCTGCTGGATTTCTACGCCGCCGCCGATGTCGCCTTCGTCGGCGGGAGCCTGGTGCCGATCGGCGGCCACAACCTGCTCGAGCCGGCCGCGCTCGGGGTGCCGATCCTGACCGGCCCGCACAACTCCAACGGCGAGGAAATCGCGCGCCTGCTGATCGCGAGCGGCGCCGCCGAGGTCGTGCGCGACGCCGCCACGCTCGGCGCGCGCATCGGCACGCTGCTGGCGAACCCCGAGGCCCGGGTCCGTATCGGTGCGCAGGGACGCGCCTCGGTGGACAGCAACCGCGGCGCGCTCGGCAAGCTCCTCGGGTTGATCGAACCGCTGTTGAGCGAGCCGTAAGCCTCAGGGTTTCGCGCCCGGTGGCGGTGAGGTCGGCGGGATGGTGGGCGCGAGGCTTTCGGGCGTCGCCTCCGCCGGCGAGGTCGGCGCGGCCACCGTCAGCCAGTTGTTGATGTCGGTGAGTTGCGCCCGGTCGAGATTACCGGCCGCCAGGCGCAGCTGCAGCACGCTCACGATGTAATCGTAGCGGCTGCCGGAGTAATCGGTCTGCGCCTGCACCAGGGTCTTGCGCGAGTTGAGGACGTCGACCGCCGTGCGGGTGCCGACCTCGTAGCCCGCCTCGGTGGCTTTGAGCGCGGTGCGGCTCGACTCGAGCGCCTGGCGCAGCGCCTGCACCCGCGCGATGCCGCTGATCACGCCGAGATAGGCGTCGCGCGCCTGGCGCTCGGTGGCCCGTGAGCTCTGCACGACCGCTTCCTTGGCGGCGATCCACAGGTACTGGGTCTGACGCACCTTCGACTGCGTGAAGCCGCCGCTGAAGATCGGCACGGTGAGCTGCACACCGATCTGTCGGTCGTTGAAATAGCTGTCGTAACCGAAGCGCTCGCCCGCGAAGTTCTCGTTGACACCCTGCCTCTGAAAGGAGCGTCCCGCGACCAGGTCGAGGGTCGGCAGATGCCCGCCGACCGCGACGCGCACGTTGTCGCGCGCGATCTCCGCACCCAGGCGGCTCGAGATGAGCGACAGGTTCTGCTCCAGGGAGATGTTGACCCAGCGGCTCTGATCGGCGGGCTCCGGGTTCTTGAGCGGCATGTCGGTGCCGGGCTTGGCGAGCTGCGGGTACTTCTCCCCGGTGATCTCCTGCAGCTGGTCCTCGGAGGTCGCGAGGGTGCGCTTGGCGGCGATCACCGCCGCGGCGGCGGTGTCGCGTGCCGCCTTGGCTTCCTGGACATCGGTAATGGCGATGAGCCCGACCTCGAAGCGCTTGTTCGCCTGATCGAGCTGGCGGGAGATCGCTTCGAGGGAGGCCTGGTTGGCTTCCAGCCCGTCCTCGGCGGAGAGCACGTTGAAGTAGGCCTGGGCGACCCGCAGGATCAACTGCTGCTCGGCGGCCTGGTAGGTGGCCTCGGCCTGTGCGACCTCCCGGCTGGCCTCCTTGAGTGTCATCCAGTTCGCCCACGAGAACAGGTTCTGGCGCAGATTCACGCCCCACGTCCGGGTGCTGGTATCCAGCCTCGCAGGGGCTGATATCACCAACGGTGTGCCGTTCGGATTGGTGCCGAAAATGGGCGTCTCGCCGGCGTTGTGGTCGCCCGTCACGCCGGCGGTGCCGTTCAGCTGCGGCAGCACCGCGGCCAGGGCCTGAGGGCGAGCCTCGCGCGCCGCGAGCCGGTTGGCATCGGCCTGGCGGATGACCGGGTCGTTGTGCACCGCGTCTTCGAACACCCCTAGCAGATCCTTCGCGGGCGCGCCGCCCGAAAACGCGAGTAACACCAGTGCGAGAGTCGAGGCACGATTCATGGCATTCCCTTCATGCAAAAGCAGATGCGATCCAGGGTCAGAACGTGAACTCCGCCGGCCGCACGGCGTGCACCAGCGGGTCGATCACCGTCTCGAACAGGCTCTCGGTGCTCCAGGCGTCCTCGGCGGTGCGCCGCACCAGGCGTGCTTCCATTATCGGCGCCTCACCGACCACCACGAACAGGCGCCCGCCGGGCGTCAGCATGCGCTCGAAGCGCGCATCGTAGAGCGGCAGCGAGGCGGTCACCGCAATGGCTCCGTAACGCGCGCCGCTGTCGGTGCTGAGGGCATCCGCGTCCAGTACCTCGACATCCCGCATGCCGAGCGCCGCGAGATTGCGGCGCGCCGCGTCCGCCAGCTCCGGAAAGATCTCCAGCGAGCGCACCTGCTGCGCCATGGCGCGCAGGCACGCCGTCACGAATCCGCTGCCGGCCCCGATCTCAAGCACCGCCTCGCCGGCTTCGGGCAGCAGCGCCTGCAGGAGCCTTCCGGCCACGCTGGGGCGCAACATATGCTGCCCGCGCGCCAACGGCACCTCGGCATCGGCATAGGCGCGGTAGCGCTGCTCCGGCGGGACAAACAGCTCGCGCGGCACCCGGCGCATGACCTCCAGCACACGAGCGTCCAGCACGTCCCACGCGCGCACCTGCTGCTCGATCATCTGTTCGCGGACATCCGCCGTGTGCATCGTCTGGGCGCTCCCATTGGACTTATTGCTTGTACAGTGAAAAGGCCGGAGAAGTTAAGGGTTTTCCCTCTCCCTGCCAAGCGGCCTTGCGACGAGATATGGTGAAATGCCGACGGGGCGAGGGGGTGCGTGCGCTATGCTTGCCTGGACCGCAAGCCTCAGGCGTGACAAATCGAATTAGAGTGCCTGACAGGACCGCGCGGTAAAACCAAGCGGAAGGCTTGAAGAAGAACATAGATGATGTCGATTCTTGGGCTGTTGTGCCTGCTGTTGGCGCTCGTCGCCGCTCTGATCCTGGTGCTCTATGGGTTGCAGCGTCGCGAGTTGCGCAGCATTGGGCAGCTGTCGGAGCAGCTGCTGCGCATCGCCGCGGGCGGGCCGCTCCCCGTGCGGCTGGGCCTCGACAGCGACAAAGGGGAAATCGGCGGCCTGATCAACGCCGTCAATCACCTGTTGACTCGCGCCACCCGCGGCGCGGAGCGCGATGCGGCCCAGGCACCCAGGCTGTTCACCGACCTGGGCGATCGCATTCACGAGGCAGTGCTGTTGCACCGTGAGGTGATCCTGTACGCCAACCGGCAGTTCGCGAGCTTGATGGGCGTCGATCGCGTGGACCTCATCGGGCGCCGGCTCGCGGATCTGGTGCCGCCGGAATACTCCGAGCTGGTGAGCGAGAACATCCGCCGCCGCCTGGTGGGGGAACCGGCCGCCGAGCGCTACGAAATCGAGATGGTCGGGATGCAGGGCCAGGTGAGTCGCCTGGAGATCAGCTCCACGCCGGTCGATTTCCACCCCGGCCACGCGCTGCTGATCACCGGAGTGGAGATCATTCCCACTCAGACCAATCCGGCACTGCGCGTGATGGGCGACGGCGCCGCCGAGCCACAGCTGCTGGCGCTGCAGTCCCTGGCGGAGGCGATCATCGCCACCGACAAGGACGGCCGCATCACCTTCCTCAATCCCGCCGCCGAGCAGCTCACCGGCACTGCGGCGGCCGGGGCGCTCGGCAAGGTCCTGGAGGAGATCGTCAGTCTGGTCGACGAGACCGACCGGCGGCTGCTCTCCGATCCGGTACACCAGGCGCTCACCAGCGGCGCGCCCGTCAACTTGGGCCGGCGCGCCCTGCTGCTGTCGCGCGCCAACGGCAGCGAACGCTCCATCGAGCTGTCGGCCTCGCCCATCCGCAACAGCGCCCAGGAGCTGGTCGGTGCGGTGGTGCTGCTGCACGACGTCACCGAGATGCACGGTCTCGCCCGCCAGATGTCGTACCAGGCGACGCACGATGCGCTCACCGGCCTCATCAATCGCCCCGAGTTCGAGCGGCGCCTGGCGGAGGCGATCGAGAGCGGCCATCGCGGCGATGGTCAGCACGTACTGTGTTATCTCGATCTCGATCGATTCAAGCTCGTCAACGACTCCAGCGGTCACCTCGCCGGGGACAGCATGCTGCGCGAGGTCGCGAAGCTGCTGCGGGATGCGGTGCGCGACAGCGACACGGTCGGGCGTCTCGGCGGTGATGAGTTCGGCACGCTGCTGATCGGCTGTCCGCTGGACAAGGCACGGCAGATCGCCGATGACCTCGCCCGCTCGGTGGGCGAGTACCGCTTCGTGTGGAAGGACAAGATCTTCAACATCGGCGTGTCGGTGGGCCTGGTGGAGATCTCGCGCGAGAGCGGCACGCTCGAGGAGCTGCTGGCCGCCGCCGATACCGCCTGCTACGTCGCCAAGAAGCAGGGCAGCGGACGGGTGGTGGTGTACTCGGCGCGGGATGAGGCGCTGGCGCGCCACACCGGCGAGATCCAGTGGCTGCAGCGCCTGCAGGGCGCGCTCAAGGAGAACCGCTTCCACCTGTACCAGCAGGTGATCGTTCCGGCGCACGGCGCGAACGGCGGACCGGCGCTGGAGGTGCTGGTGCGGCTGCAGGACGAGACCGGTCACGAGCTGGCGCCCGCGGAGTTCATGCGGGCCGCCGAACGCTACCGGCTGATGGGGCTGGTGGACCGCTGGGTGGTGCAGACGACGTTCGCGGCCCTCGGGCGCGGGGCGATCCCGGTACCGGCCAACCGCAGCGTCGCCATCAACGTGTCCGGTCAGACGCTCGGGGACGCACAGTTTCTCGAGTTCGTGGTCGAGTGCTTCGATAGCAGCGGGGTTGCGCCCGCGCAGGTGTGCTTCGAGATCAACGAGAACGCGGTGATCGCCAACCTCGATCACGCGCGCCGCTTCGTCGGGGTACTGCACGGCATGGGCTGCCAGTTCGCGCTCGATGACTTCGGCTCGGGTGTCGGCTCGTTCTCGAATCTGAAGAATCTGCCCCTCGATTACCTCAAGATCGACGGCACCTTCATGCGCAACCTGGCGCACGACGCCGTCAATCAGGCGATGGTGGCGGCGATGATCAAGCTCGCGCGCACGCTCAACTTCAAGGTCATCGCCGAGCAGGTGGAGGACGCGGCCGCGGTCGACGTGGCGCGCCGCATGGGCGTCGATTACCTTCAGGGGTATGCGATCGGACGGCCGCAGCCGCTGCTGCTGGCGGCCTGAACGCGCACGCGCCAGGCGCGGGCGGCGGGTGCTCCCGCTCGATGTCTATCTGGCGGGCTCGAACTTCAACGCCACGCCGTTCATGCAGTAGCGCTCACCGGTAGGCTCGGGTCCGTCGGGGAACACGTGGCCCAGGTGACCCCCGCAGCGCGAGCAGTGAACTTCCGTACGGCGCGTGAACAGGCTCCGGTCCTCGCGCGTGCCTACGGCCCCGGGCAGCGGCTGAAAGAAGCTCGGCCAGCCCGTGCCGCTGTCGAACTTGCTGTACGAATCAAACAGCGGCTGGCCGCAGCCCGCGCAGCGGAAGGCGCCGGCGCGTGCTTCGTGATTGAGGGGATTGCTCCCGGCGCGCTCGGTGCCATGCTTGCGCAGCACCTGGTACGCCTCGGGCGTGAGCTCAGCTCGCCAGTCGGCGTCAGACTTCTGCAGCGGAAACTGTTCGTCCGGGGGCATGGTCCCTCGTCCTTACAGCAGCGGCACCAGCAGCAGCGCCACGATGTTGATGATCTTGATCAGCGGATTGATGGCAGGACCTGCGGTGTCCTTGTACGGATCGCCCACCGTGTCGCCGGTGACGGCCGCCTTGTGCGCCTCCGACCCCTTGCCGCCGAAGTTGCCCTCTTCGATGTACTTCTTGGCGTTGTCCCAGGCGCCGCCGCCGGTGGTCATGGAGATGGCGACGAACAGCCCGGTGACGATGGTGCCGATCAAGAGGCCCCCGAGCGCGCGGATGCCCGCACCGCTGCCCATGAGGGTGTTCATCACCAGCACCAGCACGATGGGCACCAGGATCGGCAGCAGCGATGGCACGATCATCTCGCGGATCGCGGCGCGCGTGAGCAGGTCCACCGCGCGCGAGTAGTCGGGTTTGGCCGTGCCCGCCATGATTCCCTGGATCTCGCGGAACTGGCGCCGCACCTCGTTCACCACCGCGCCGGCGGCGCGTCCCACCGCCTCCATGGCCATGGCGCCGAACAGGTAGGGCACCAGGCCGCCGATGAACAGGCCGATGATCACCGCCGGATCGGACAGCGAGAAAATCGCGAGCTTGCCGGCCGCCTCGAGGTTGTGCGTGTAGTCGGCGAACAGCACCAGCGCGGCGAGCCCGGCCGAGCCGATGGCATAGCCCTTGGTAACCGCCTTGGTGGTGTTGCCCACCGCATCGAGCGGGTCGGTGATGTCGCGTACCTGGCGGGGGAGCCCGGCCATCTCGGCGATGCCGCCGGCGTTGTCGGTGATCGGACCATAGGCATCAAGCGCGACGATCATGCCCGTCATCGACAGCATCGAGGTCGCGGCGATCGCGATACCGTACAGGCCATCGAGCGTGAAGGCGCCCCAGATCGCGAGGCACACGGCGATGACCGGCAGTGCGGTGGCCTTCATCGACACGCCAAGGCCTGCGATTATGTTGGTGGCATGCCCGGTTTGCGAGGCGGCCGCCACCTTGCGCACCGGAGCGTACTCGGTGGCGGTGTAGTACTCGGTGATCATCATCATCGCGGCGGTGAGCGCCAGGCCGATGAGCGCGCAGCCGTACAGGGCCGCCAGGTTGCCGGGCATGATCTGGCGTGTAATGAAGTAAAACGCCACGGCGGAGACCAGCCCGGAGACGGTCACACCCTTGTAGAGCGCGTTCATGATCTTGCCGCCGGCGCGCGCGGAAACGAAGAACGTGCCGACGATCGAGCCGACGATCGAGGCGGCCCCGAGCGCGAGCGGATAGATGACGGCGGCGAACGCGACGTCCGCACCCCGATCGGCAAACAACAGTCCGCCGAGCAGCATGGTCGCGACCAGCGTGACGGCATAGGTCTCGAACAGATCGGCAGCCATGCCGGCGCAGTCCCCGACGTTGTCACCGACGTTGTCGGCGATCACCGCGGGGTTGCGCGGGTCGTCCTCGGGGATCCCCGCTTCCACCTTGCCCACCAGGTCCGCGCCGACGTCCGCCCCCTTGGTGAAGATGCCACCGCCGAGGCGCGCGAAGATCGAGATGAGCGAGCCGCCGAATGCCAGGCCGACGAGGGCGTGCAGCGCGCCGTCGGCGCCCACGGCGGGGAACTGCCGCAGCAGCAGGTAGTAGCCGGCAACCCCGATCAACCCCAGGCCCACCACCAGCATGCCGGTGATCGCGCCGCCACGGAACGCCACGGTGAGCGCGGCGTTCAGGCCCTCGGTGGCGGCCTGTGCGGTGCGCACGTTGGCGCGCACCGAGATGTTCATGCCGATGTAGCCGGTCAGACCCGACAGCAGCGCGCCCACCGCAAAACCGCCCGCCGTCGGCCAGCCGAGCGGCGAGAAGCCCACACCCAAGAACAGCACCACGCCCACCACCAGGATGGTGCTGTACTGGCGGTTGAGGTACGCATTGGCGCCGGTCTGTATCGCGGCGGCGATCTCCTGCATGCGGGCGTTGCCCGCCGGCAGTTGCAGAATCAACCTCATCGAGAACACGCCATAGAGAACGGCGAGTACGCCGGCCGCGATCGCGACCCACAGCCACAGGGCGGCATCCATCGAGAGACCTCCCCCAAAAACGGCCGCGCACTATAGCATGGCGGCGTCAACGCTCAGCGCCGGCAGCGGCTGCGCCCGCGCCGCAGCAAGCGGGGTCAGATCTTGAAGTCGCCCGTCAGCTTGCGGCGCACCGCTACGCCCGCGATGCGCGCGTAGTCGGGCAGCCCGTTCTTGTAGGGTGGATAGGCTTCGCCGGCAATCAGCGGCTCGAGGTAACGGCGGCAGGCCTCGGTGATGCCGAAGCTGTCCGCGCGGATGTACCCGGGCGGCAGCTTCTTCTCCTTGTTGGCGACCTCCGCGAGCGGCACCTGCCCGATCACCCACCGGTACGGCTTCGAGGACTTGCGCACGATCGAGGGCATCACCGCGTTCACGCCCCGGGCGGCCAGCTCCACCGCCGCCTTGCCGACTGCGTACGCCTGCTCCACGTCGACCCGGGAGGCGATGTGGCGCGCGGAGCGCTGCAGATAGTCCGCCACCGCCCAGTGATACTTGTAGCCATGCGCCTCGCGCACCATGTTGGCCACCACCGGGGCGACCCCGCCCAGCTGGGTGTGTCCGAAGGCGTCGCGGGTGCCGGCGTCGGCGAGGAACCTGCCGTCCGCATACGCGGCTCCCTCGGATACCACGATCACGCAGTAGCCGTAGTCGCCGACGCACTGTCGCACGCGCTCGAGAAATTTCTGCTGCTCGAACGGCACTTCCGGAAACAGGATGATGTGGGGTGCTTCGGCGGCGCCGCGACCGGCGAGCCCGGCGGCCGCGGCGATCCAGCCGGCGTGACGACCCATCACCTCGAACACGAACACCCGGGTGGAGGTGCGCGCCATGGAGGCGACATCCAGCGCCGCCTCGCGCGTGGACACCGCGACGTACTTGGCGACCGAGCCGAAGCCGGGACAGCAGTCGGTGGCGGGGAGATCATTGTCCACGGTCTTCGGTACGCCCACACAGGTGATGGGGTAGCCGAGCGCCGCGCCGATCTGCGACACCTTGAGCGCGGTGTCCATGGAGTCGTTGCCGCCGTTGTAGAAGAAGTAGCCGATGTCGTGGGCGCGGAACACCTCGATCAGGCGCTCATACTCGGTGCGGTTCTGCTCGATTCCCTTCAACTTGAAGCGCGCCGAGCCGAACGCGCCGGCCGGGGTGTGCTTCAGGGCGCGGATGGTCGCGGCGCTCTCGCGGCCCACATCGATGAGATCCTCGGTGAGCGCGCCGATGATGCCGTGACGCCCGGCATACACCTTACGGATGTGTCTGGAGCGCATCGCCGTCTCGATCACCCCGCACGCGGAAGCGTTGATGACGGCCGAAACGCCGCCTGACTGGGCATACAAGGCATTCCTGCGGACGATCTTTTTCATGGCCGTGAGGCGCTGCCGGCAAGGCTGCTGAGGAGGGTGGCGGGCAAGAATAACGCACGCGCCGCGAGAAGCGCAGGTGCCGGTGGCGCCGGTGCGCGTTTGACCTCCCGGGGGGGCCGCCGGTAACGTGGCGCACCCTCCTGCCACGGCAGCGCTCTCGCGACTGAACAAACATGCGCATCGTTCTGTTAGGCGCGCCCGGCTCCGGCAAGGGCACCCAGGCCCAGCGTCTGGTGGAGCGGGCCGGTATCCCGCAGATCTCGACCGGAGATCTGTTGCGGGCCGCCGTAGCCCGAGGGAGCGAGCTCGGCCGCCAGGCCCGGGAGGCCATGGAGGGTGGCCGGCTCGTCGATGACGCCCTGGTGCTGGGCATGATCCGCGAGCGCCTGGGCGAGCCCGATACCCGTCGCGGTTTCATTCTCGATGGTTTCCCACGCAACCTCGCCCAGGCTCACGCGCTCGAGCGGCTGCTCGAAGCGTTGGGCCAGCCGCTCGATGCGGTGGTGCAATTCGAGGTCGACTACCGCGAGCTGGTGCGACGCATCTCCGGCAGGCGCACCTGCGCGGACTGCGGGCGGGTGTTCAATATGCTCACTTCCCCGCCGGCGGCCGGCGAGTTGTGTCCCAAGACCGCGGCCCCGCATCGGCTCACGCAGCGCCCGGACGACAACGAAGCGACTGTAGCCGAGCGGCTGCGCGTGTACGACGAGAAGACCCGGCCGCTGATCGATTTCTACCGCGCGCGCGGCCTGCTGCGCGTGATCGATGCCGAAGGGCGCGTGGATGAGGTGACGCGGCGTCTGGCACGGGTGCTCGGTGCGCGGCTGGCTGCGCCGCGCCGCACGAGGGGCGCGAGCACCGCCAAGGCGGCGGCGAGCAAGCGGGCCTCCGCTGGCGCCGCACGCGCTCGCTCCGGCGGAACGGCGCGCCGCAAGCGCTCGAGTCTGCGCTCCCGCGGCAAGCCCGCCGCGAAGACGGCGCGGGTGGCGCGCGGGAAATCGCGGCGCCCGGGTAGCGCCGGGCGCGGTCGACTCAAGGGAAAACGCCGCTGAGCGGGCCACCGCGGGCCCGCTCGCCAGCATCCTCTAGAGCGCGGCGAGCAGCCGCTCCCCGACAGTCGCACGGCGCCAGCCGCGCAGCACCGCCCCGTCGCGGCGTCCGTCGGCCAGCTGCTCGAGGTCGCGCCGCGTAGCCAACACCTCCGGCACCAGGTTCAGCTCCGCGGCCACCGCCTGGCTGACGGCGCCGAGCCTCTTCACCAGCGCCGCCTTCGCCGGATCGGGACGCGCCCGGCCTGAAATGGGGGGCGCGGGGTCCGGAACCTCGGCGGCGCGCACCTGGGCGAGCAGCTCCTCGCCGCGGCGCTTGACCACCCCCGGCGGCATCTCCGCAATCTGCGCCAGCTCCTGCACCGTGCGCGGCACCTGCACCACGATCTCGCGCAGCAGGGTGTCATCGAGAATCCAGCCGCGCGGGCGGTTGTGCTCCACGGCACAGCGTTCGCGCCACGCGGCCAGAGCGCGCGCCAGCCGCGCGCGCGCCGGGTCCAGGTCGCGCAGCCCCTTGATACGCAGCCACGCGTTGTCGGGCTCGATCGTGAGTGCGCCCGGGTCCTCGAGCGCGGCGAGCTCTTCGGCGAGCCACTCGAGGCGCCCGAGCCGCCCGAGCTGCTCGTGCAGTTGTTCGGCGAGCGGCAGCAGGTAGCGTACGTCATCGAGCGCGTATTCGATCTGCGCGGCAGATAGCGGCCGGCGCGACCAGTCGGTGCGCGTGTGGGCCTTGGCGAGCTCCTGTCCCAGGAGCCTGCGCACGGCTTCCGCGTAGCCGATCTGGGCGGGCAGGCCGGCGAGAGCTGCGGCGATCTGGGTGTCGAACACCGGGCGCACCAGGCCGGTGAGCGGCAGCAGCACCTCGAGGTCCTGGCGCGAGGCATGCATCACCTTGAGGACGGCGGAGGAGGCCAACACGTCCGCCAGCGGCTTCAGATCCGGGAGCGCGAGCGGATCGACGCACGCGGCGTCGTCAGGCGCCGACAGTTGCATCAGGCACAGCTGCGCGCGATACGTGCGCTCGCGCAGGAATTCGGTGTCGAGGCCGATGCGCGCACACGTGGCGAGACGCAAGGCGAGCTTGGTAAGTTCCGGTGCTGTGGTGACGATGGGCCGCAAACGGACTCGGATAATGATCTGTACAATCGGGCGTGCTCATTATGCGAGGCCCGCGCCGGCACCGGAAGTCATGACGGAGCTCATTCAGCTCTTTGCGCAGATCGCATTGCTGCGCCGGGGCCCTCAGGACCTGCCGGCCTCGACGCTGCTGCTCGCGCTGACGGTGAGCGCTTACCTGGGCGTGAATCTCGTGGTGAGCAGCGTGCTGCCGCCGGTCAAGAGCTGGCCCGCGCAAGTGCTGGTCGACACGCTGTTCACCCTCGCCTGGTATGTCGCGCTGCTGAAGCTCGTGGGGCGCTCCGAGCGCATCCTGCAGACCGCGACGGCGGTATTCGGACTGCAGGGGCTGCTGTCGCCGCTGCTGATCGCTTCCGATTGGCTCATGCTGCACTTCGGCGCGGATGCGTTGTGGCAGGTGCCGGTCGCGTGCGCGGGGCTGCTGCTGATTATCTGGCTGGTCGCCGCCAGCAGCCAGATCGTGAAGGCGGCGCTCGAGTGGTCGAGCCCCGCGAGCGTCGTGCTGGTGATTTTGCAGATCTTCATGGGGCGGCTGGTGGTGTTCGCACTGTTTCCCCCCGTCAAGGTCTGAAGGCAGCCCCGATGCACGTTCATATCCTCGGCATCTGCGGCACGTTCATGGGCGGCGTCGCCGCCCTGGCCCGCGCCGCGGGCTTTCGCGTAAGCGGCTCGGATCGCAATGTCTACCCGCCCATGAGTACGCAGCTCGAGGCGCTCGGCATCGCGGTGACCGAAGGCTTCGAGGCCGCGCAACTCACGCCGGCGCCGGACGTGGTGCTGGTCGGCAACGTCATGACGCGCGGCCAGCCGGTGGTCGAAGCGCTGCTCGACAGCGGCCTGACGTATGCGTCGGGGCCCGAGTGGCTGGCGCGCGAGGTGCTCAAGGGGCGCTGGGTGCTCGCGGTCGCCGGCACCCACGGCAAGACCACGACCGCATCCCTCCTGGCGTGGATCCTCGAGCACGCCGGCCGCAACCCCGGGTTTCTCATCGGTGGCGTGCCGGCGAACTTCGGCGTGAGCGCGCGCCTGGGTGCCGCGCCGTGCTTCGTCATCGAGGCGGATGAGTACGACACGGCGTTCTTCGACAAGCGCGCAAAGTTCGTGCACTACAGCCCGCGTACGCTGATTCTCAACAACCTCGAGTATGACCACGCCGACATCTACCCCGACATCGGCGCCATCCAGCGGCAGTTCCACCACCTGGTGCGCATCGTGCCGGGGGGTGGGCGCATCGTGTGGAACGCCGCCGACGCGTTGCTGCAGGAGACGCTGCAGATGGGCTGCTGGACGCCGCTCGAGGGCTTTGCGCGCGAGCCGCGGCCGCAGGCCCTGTGGAGCGCGCGTGCGGTGCAGGGCGTGCAGGACTTCTCGCGCTTCGAGATCCTGGAGGGCGGGAAGCCGCGCGGCACCCTCGAGTGGTCGCTGATCGGCGCGCACAACGTGGAGAACGCGCTCGCGGCGATCGCCGCCGCGCGCCATGTGGGTGTGGAGGTGCCGCAGGCACTCGATGCGCTGCAGGCATTCCAGGGCATCGCGCGCCGCCTGCAGCTGTATGGCGAGGTCAACAGCATCCGCGTCTACGATGATTTTGCACACCACCCCACGGCGATCACGACCACCATCGATGGCCTGCGCCGCCGCGTCGGAGCCGAGCGCATCATCGCGGTGCTCGAGCCGCGCTCCCACACCATGCGCGCGGGCGTGCATCGGCTCACGCTCGCCCCGGCGCTCGCCGCCGCGGACCAGGTGTGGCTGTACACCGCGCCGGATCTGGGCTGGGACACCAGCGGGGTGCTCGCCGCGCTCGGCGCCCGCGCCCACGCCAGCGGCGACATCGACACGCTGGCGCGCGATCTGGCGCGCGCGGCGCGGCCCGGAGACCATGTGCTCGTCATGAGCAACGGCGGCTTCGGCGGTCTACACGGCAAGCTGCTCGCGGAACTCGAACGCGCCACCGCCAGCACCGGGCCGGCGCGCAGGCGTTAGCCCATGCCCCCACCCGGCCTGGCGCTGTTTCCTCTCGATACCGTGTTGTTTCCGGGCGGGCCGCTGTCGCTGCGCATCTTCGAGGCGCGCTACCTGGACATGGTGCGCCGCTGCCTGAAGGAACACAGTGCCTTCGGTGTGGTGCTGATCCTGGCGGGCGCGGAAGCGGGTGCGGTTTCAGAGGTGGCCGACACCGGCACCAGCGCGCGGCTGGTGGATTTCGACACGCTGCCCGACGGCCTGCTCGGCATCACCTGCGTGGGCGAGCGGCGCTTCCGGGTGCGGCGGCGCTGGCAGCAGAGCGATGGTTTGAATCTGGCCGAGGTCGATTACCTGCCCGAGGAGGCGCCGAGCGCGCTGCCCGAAGCGCTGGCACACCTGGGCGAGTTGTTGCGCGAGGTGCTGCCGCGGCTCGGCGGGGGCTACGCGCATGTCGACAGCCACTACGAGGACGCCGGCTGGGTCGGCAACCGCTGGGCGGAGATCCTGCCGCTCACCGCCGCGGAGAAACTCGAGCTGCTGCAGCTTGATGATCCCCTGGCGCGCCTCGCGCAGGTGGCGGCATGGTCAGAGCGGCAACCCCCGGCTGCGGGCGTATAGCGCGAGGTACTTGCGCCGCACGTAATTCGCCTCGATCAGGGCAAACGCCAGTCCGCGCCAGCCATCCAGAAAGCCCAGTCGCAGCAGGTAGCCACGCACGAAGCGCCATTGTGGATTCACCACCACCGGGGTCAGCCCGCAGCGCCGGCCGCGCTCGTACATCGCCTGTCCCATCAGCTCGGCGTAGCGCTGCATGCGGTTCTGATGGTCGGCGAGACTGCGGTAGGGGTAGTGCTCGAGACGGCCGTGAAGCCGCCGCGTGCGGCCCTGTACCCGGGTATTCTCGTGAACCTCGTAACCGCTCCAGCCGCCGCGGCGGCGGTCGAACACGCGCACCAGGCGGTCCGGGTAGGCGTTGCCATGGCGCAGGAAGCGGCCGAAGTAGTCGGTGATGCGCGGTACGGAGAAGCCGGCGGCTGCCGCGAAGCCCTGCGCCCTGAGTGCGAGAATCTCCGCGCGCAGCGCCGCGCTCACGCGCTCGTCGGCATCGACGCACAACACCCAGTCGTGGCGCGCCGCATCGACGGCGAACTGCTTCTGCGAGCGGTAACCCGGCCAGTCGCGCTCGATGACCCGCGCTCCGAGGGCGGCCGCGAGCGCGCGCGTGCCGTCGGTGGAATGCGCATCGACCACGACGATTTCGTCGCAGAAGCTGACGGAACGCAGGCAGGCTTCGATACGCTCGGCTTCGTTGAAGGTGATAATGCAGGCGGACAAGCCGCTGTCACTCGTCACGCGCACCCCGCCGTCGCCTCGCGCAAAGCCCGTAGAATACTCTCAAAATGAGCTCGGTCCTGTTCTACGACCCGGTGTGCCGGCAGCCTTACGACACGCGCACCCTGCACACTTGCGCCCTGGGCGGCACCGAGGCGACCCTGACACGGGTGGCCGATGTGCTCGAGGCGTTCGTGATCCAGCACAACCGCACCGAGGACTGGGCCCGCTATCGCCGGCCGCAGCGCATTTCCGGCATCACGCACGTGATCGTGAACCGCGACTCGCGCGCGCTGGCGCTGGTACGCAGGCACTACCCCGGCGCCCGCACCTACCTGTGGCTGCACGACCAGTTGAATCCCGGCTCGCGGCGCGCGCGCTGGCTCGCCGGCACCGCCGCGCTGTTGCGCGAAATGGCGGTGACGGTGGTGTGCGTATCGGACTCGCAGCGCCGCGGCGTCGAGGCCACGCTGCGCCGCATCGGCGTCGGCGCGCAGGTGCGCGCGCTCACCATCTACAACCCGGTGGAGGACACGCTCACGCCGGACGGCACCCCGGTGGATGAGCGTAAGCTGATATTCTTCTCCTCTCCCAACAAGGGTCTGAACTTCACCCTCGATGCCTTCAGCGCGCTCAAGGCGCGCATGCCTGATCTGCGCCTGGTGGTGGGAAATCCCGGCTACCGGGCCGGCGGCGACGATCGCCGCGCGGGGGTCGAGTTCCTCGGCCCGCAGCCTCAGGCCCGCATCCACGCCGAGGTGCGCGCTGCGCTGTGCACCTTCTTTCCCAACTTCGTGATTCCGGAGACCTTCGGCCTGGTGTTCGCCGAATCCCACGCCGTGGGTACGCCGGTGCTCACTCACGATTGCGGCGCGGCGCTGGAAGTCGTCGGCGACCCGCGGCAGGTGCTGCCGCTCACCCCAGGGTACCGGCTCTACGAGGCCGCGGTCGGCGGCCTGCCGTCGCGCTGGCGGCGGCTGCCGGCGCGACTCGCAGCGAGCGCCGGGCTGTTCGATGCCTATCTCGAGCGCATCCGCGCCTGGCGCGGCGGTGAGCGGCCGCACACCGGTCCCGATGCGCGTTTCCGCCTGAGTACCGTCACGGAGCAGTGGCGCGCGCTGCTGTCGACCTGAGGGCGTCGTCCGCGACGGCCGCGGGTACGGCGCGCGCGTCCGCCGCCGCGCCCAGTGCGCACCACGCCGCAAACACCGTCTCCACGGAAATCTGATCGAGGCGAGTGGACTGCGGCGGTCCGCCTACCCCGATCACCGGCGAGCCGCTCGGGCTGCGCGGCAGCCACTGCTGCTGGGGGTGCGCGCCGAACAGCACCACCAGCGGCAGGCCGAGCGCCGCCGCCGCATGCGCAGGACCGGTGTCGACGGAGATCATGCTGTGCGCCCGGACACACAGCGCCAACAGGCGCGGCAACGCCAGCTCGGCCGCCACCACCGCCGGCAGCTGCACCGCGGCGGCGATCCACTCGAGCAGCCGTGACTCGCGCGGCGCGCCGCACAGCACGATGAGCGCCTGCGGCAGCTGTGCATGAATCCGGCGCAGCAGCGCCGCCCAGCGCTCGAGCGGCCACGCCTTGTCGTCCGCGTCTGAGATGCGCAGCCGCCGGCCACGCATGGTGCGGCGGTTGCCGGGCTGCACCAGTATCAGGGTCCGGTCGCGCCAGCCTTGCCGCTCGAGCCACGCGGCGCATTCGGCGCGCGCCGCGGCCGACACCTCCAAGCGCGGCGCGCAGCGCGGCGCGGGCGCCGGCCACGGGTAGTCTTGCGCGTCGAATGCCGCGGGCGTCAGCCGGCCGAAGCTCACCAGGCGGTCGACCCAGTGCGTCGGCGCAAGTTTGGACGCGGGGGGTGGGGTGGTGTCCAGGCCCGCTTGCGCGAGAAATACGCAGCGCCCCGCTTCGATGCCGCTGAAGCGCAGCAGGCGTCGGATTCTCGCGAGCTTGCGCGCATCGGTCTCGCAGACATAGACCGGGCCGGCGCGGCCGGCGCGCAGCGCCCGCAGCGTACGCCACCAGGCCGGGTCGAGAGCCCACGCGGTGTAGCGATGCAGGCACGACACGCGCGCCACATCGCCGTGAACCGCGTAGATCTCACCCGGCCAGGTGCCGGCGCCGATCACGTGACAGGGAAGACCGAAGCGCCGATGCAGGATTTCCAGCAGCGCGGACAGCAGGATCAGGTCCCCGACCCGGCCGAACCAGATGACGATCGGCTGCACGGGGGGTGCCGGCATGACTCCTCACCGCAGTGGGAAGCACATAAGCTAGTCGGGTCGGGGCGGCCGTGGCAAGCGAGTCATAGATGCGTGCTTTTGCCTGGTTTCTGGCACTGATGGCGCTGGCGCTGGCGGCCATCGCCGTATTCAGCTACCCGGCGTGGATGCTGCTGCATCCGTATTTCGACTTCCCGTTCCACCGCGTCGGCGAGCGCATCGGCATGCTGGCGTTGCTGGTGGGGTTCCTGCTCGTCGCGCGGCGCCTGAGGCTCGCCGACCGGGTGAGTCTGGGTTACGGGCTCGCGCGCCGCGCGTTCCTGCGCGAGATGTCGCTCGCGCTCATCCTCGGCGTGGCGAGCATGCTGGCGGTGGTCGGCCTGATGAGTGCGCTGGGGCTGCTCGAGTGGACGCCGGCCGCACGCCTCAGCGGCACGGATCTGCTGCGCCTGGTTGCGCTGCGCGTCGTCAGCGGCTTCGCGGTGGCGTTCATCGAGGAGACGTTCCTGCGCGGCGCGATGCACAGCGCGATCGAGCGCGAATCCGGGCCGCGCCTTGCTGTGCTGCTGACGGCGCTGTTGTATGCGGGGACGCATTTCCTGGCCAGCTACCACATCGCGCCGGCGCAGGTCACGCCGCGCAGCGGGCTCGAGCTGCTGGCCGGGACGCTGCACTCGTGGGCGCACCCGGCAGGCATAGCGGATGCGTTCCTGGCTCTGCTGGCCGTGGGCGTGGTGCTCGGCATGGTGCGCGCGGCGACCGGCAACATCGCCGCCTGCATCGGCCTGCACGCGGGCTGGGTGTGGGTGATGCTGGTCACGCACGAGCTGACACGGCCGGCGCGCGGCGCGCCGCTCGGCTTTCTGCTCAGCCGCTTCGATGGTTTCGTGGGCTGGCTGGTGCTGGCGTGGACCGCCGTGCTGGCGGTGCCGTTGTGGCGTTACTACGTGGCTCGCACTGCGCGCATGGGCCGACTGACTTAGCGGCTACCTGTCAGTTCAGCTGCACCGGCGCAAACCCGTCCTTGCGCAGCAGCTCGAGCAACCCTCCCTCACCCACCAGGTGCAACGCGCCCACGATCACCAGGCAGTTGCCCTCGCCGTGCAGGAGCTGCTCGATCTGCGGCAGCCAGCGCTGATTGCGGTCCGTCACCAGCGGGCGATACAGCGCCGGGAAGGCGCGGTATTCACGCGCCAGCAGGGTGGCGAGCCTGGCCGCGTCGCCGCGGCGCCAGGCTCCGAGCACCGCCTCCATCTCGCTGGCGGACTCCTTCAGCTCAGTGAGCGTCTGGTCCAGCAGCCGCAACTGATCCTCGCGCGACAGCGCCTCGAGGCCTCCGAGCTCCTCGGACAGAGTCTCCAGGCCCGCGGTCGGCTTGCCGTCGGATTGCGCGCGCTGCACGAGCTGCGCCTCGACACCCTGTTGCGGATCGAACCCCAGATGCAGGTACTCAAGGTCGGCGAGCTCGATCCCCACGATCCAGGGCGACTGGCCGTCGAGGACCTGCATCGAGAGGCCGAGGTCGGCCGCCGCTGCACTCACACGCGTGTAGCGCGACTCCCCGAGCACACCACGCAGCGTGGTACCCGCCGGCAGTGCGCCATGCTCACTCATCCAGCCGGCCACCTGCAGCGGATCGAGTTGGCCCAGATCGAGCTCCATCACGAGCTTGCCCGAATCCGCATAGGCGCGATCAAACGCCGGCGGCAGCGCTGCGTCCTGCGCCGGCAGCAAGTGCACGGAACCCGCCAGGTATACGGTGTTGTGTGCGCCGCGGAGCGCCCACACGGGGCCGGCGGCGTGAGCGCTCAGGCTGCCGAGCAGGCCGAGCGCGAGGAACCACCGGCGTGCTGTTCGACCCATACGACCTCCGTCAGCAGCGAGCCGTCGGCGCGCAGCTCCAGCGTACGATAGGCCGGCGGGCGGCGGTCCACCGCGAATTCGTCGACGTTCGGCAGGAACTGCGCGCAGGTCGAAGGCGTCGCCAGCAGCCGCACGCCCTGGCGCAGGGCGTCGTAATTCTGATGCACGTGGCCCCACACGATGGCGCGCACGTTGCGATGCCCGTCGATGACGCGCAGGAACTCCGCCGCATTCGTCAGCCCCACGCGATCCAGCCAGCGGCTGGCCATCGGCACCGGATGGTGGTGCAGGCACACCATGCAATGGCGCTTGCCGGCGCTGGTCAAAGCCACCTCGAGCCCGGCGAGGGCCGGAGCGCTCAGGGCGCCGCTGGCCGAGCCCGGCAGGCAGCTGTCGAGCAGCACGATACGCCAGCGCCCCAGGTCGACGAAACCGCCGAGCACGAACGGCTCTCCGGCGAGCTCGCGCTGCATGGCCTGGGGCTCATCGTGATTGCCGGGCAGGCACAGCACCGGCAGTCCCAGCGCACCAAACAGGCGGCGGAAGTGCGGGTATCCAGCCGGGTCATCCTGTACCAGATCACCGGTCACCAGCAGCGCATCCGGTGGCCAGTCGCGCGCACGCGCGTGGGCCAGCGCCGCGGTCAGCGCCGGCAGCGTCGCCACTCCACGCAGCGATTCGTTCTCGTCGCCGTAGAGGTGCGGGTCGGTAAAGTGAGTCAGACGCACTGCGCTCATGAGGGAAGCCTAGCAGAGCCCCTCTGGCGCCGGCAGTGAACCAGGTCGCCGCGCGAGTGGCGTCAGCGACTTGCGACATGGCACCCGAACGCCGGCTGATGCGGATAATGTGAAACAGGCCCGCGCCCAAGTCGCGTATGCGGGAACTTAAGTCGCCTCGGAGCGTACACGGGCTTAGGCCCCGGCTTATGTCCGTGTGATTGAGCAACGGGCGCGACTGGTAGAGAATGCGCGCCCCTGCACCGTGCGCGCGCCTCGAGCCGAAGCGCGGCACTTGCCGTCGGAGACCTGAGCATGCGGCCGAAGCGCCGCCCGAAGAACCGCATGACTACACGCCGCGAACTCGCCAATGCCATCCGCGCCCTGTCCATGGACGCGGTGCAGCGCGCAAACTCCGGACACCCCGGCATGCCGATGGGAATGGCCGACATCGCTCAGGTCCTGTGGGGGGATTTCCTGCGGCACAACCCGGCAAATCCGCGCTGGGCCGACCGCGATCGCTTCGTGCTCTCGAACGGTCACGGCTCGATGCTGTTGTATTCGCTGCTGTATCTCACCGGCTACCCGCTCACCATCGAGGACCTCCAGCACTTCCGCCAGCTCGGCAGCAAGACGCCCGGCCACCCCGAATACGACCTGCACTACGGTATCGAGACCACGACCGGGCCGCTGGGCCAGGGACTTGCCAACGCAGTCGGTATGGCGCTCGCGGAACGGCTGCTCGGCGCGCAGTTCAACCGTCCGGGCTTCGACGTGGTCGATCACTACACCTACGCCTTCTGCGGTGACGGCTGCCTGATGGAAGGGGTGTCGCACGAGGCGTGCTCGCTGGCGGGCACACTCGGGCTGGGGAAACTCATTGTCTTATACGACGACAACGGCATTTCGATCGACGGTGAAGTGAGCGGCTGGTTTACCGACAACACTCCGGAGCGCTTCAGCGGCTACGGCTGGCACGTGGTGCCCAACGTCGATGGGCTCGATGCCGGCGCGGTGAGCCGTGCGATCCAGGCGGCGCGCGCGGCGCGCGATCGTCCGTCGCTGATCTGCTGTAAGACCATCATCGGCTACGGCGCGCCTCACAAACAGGGCACCAAGGAGGCGCATGGCGAGGCGCTGGGGGCGGAGGAGGTGGCCGCGGCGCGCCTGCAGCTCGCCTGGCCCCATCCGCCGTTCGTGGTGCCGGAGGAGATTCGCGCCGCGTGGGATCAGCGCGCCAAGGGAGCCGCGCTGGAAGCCGCATGGCGGGAGCTGTTGGCGCGCTACGGGCAGGCGTTCCCGCAGGAGGCGCGCGAGTTCGAGCGCCGCAGGCGCGGGGAGCTGCCGCACAACTGGCCGCAGAGCGCGGCGCAGATGCTCGAGACGATGCTCAAGCAGGCGGCGCCCCAGGCGACGCGCCAGTCCTCGCAGGCGGTGCTCAACCTCCTCGCTCCCGCGCTGCCGGAGGTTCTGGGCGGCTCCGCGGATCTCACCGGGTCGAACAACACGCTGTTCAAGGGCGCGCGCACCATCACGCCCGCGCAGGGAGCGGGCGACTACCTGCATTACGGCGTGCGCGAGTTCGGCATGACGGCGATCATGAACGGCATCTCGCTGCACGGTGGCTTCATCGTCTACGGCGGCACGTTCCTGGTGTTCTCCGACTACGCGCGCAACGCCGTGCGGCTCGGCTGCCTGATGAGCCTGCGTGTCATCCTGGTGTACACCCATGACTCCATCGGCCTCGGCGAGGACGGGCCGACGCATCAGCCGATCGAGCACTTGAGCAGCCTGCGCGCCATGCCGCACATGAATCTGTGGCGTCCGTGTGATGCGGCGGAGAGCGCCGTGGCCTGGACGCTCGCCGTCGAGCGCCGGGCCCCGACGGCGCTGGTGCTCACCCGCCAGCCGCTGCCGCAGCAGTCGCGCACACCGGCGCAGCTGGCCAACATCCGCCGCGGCGGCTACGTGCTGCTCGACTGCAGCGGCACGCCGGAGGTGCTGGTGATCGCTACCGGTTCCGAGGTCGGCATCGCGGCGCAGGCCGTCAACGGCGTGAACGCCGGCGGCCGGCGCGTGCGCCTGGTGTCGATGCCCTCTGCCGAGACCTTTGACGCGCAGGACGCCGCGTACCGCGAGAGCGTGCTGCCGCGCGCTGTGACGCGCCGCCTGGCAGTGGAGGCGGGTGCCACCCAGAGCTGGTGGCGTTACGTGGGCCACACCGGCCGGGTGCTCGGCATCGACCGTTTCGGCGCCTCGGGCAAGGCGGCCGACGTGTTCCCGCATTTCGGCTTCACGGCCGATAATATCGCGCAACAGATACGCCAACTGCTGGAGGGATGAGCGCATGGCAATCAAGGTCGGGATCAACGGCTATGGACGCATCGGGCGCAACGTGCTGCGTGCCCTGTACGAGAGCAAGCGCACCGGACAGCTGCAGATCGTGGCGCTCAACGATCTGTGCGACTCCAAGGCCAACGCGCACCTGACGCGCTACGACACCGTGCACGGCAGGTTCCACGGCGAGGTGCAGGTCGACGGCGACTACATGGCGGTGAACGGCGATCGCATCCGCGTGTTTGCCGAGCGCGACCCGGCCAAGGTTCCCTGGGGCGAGGTGGGGGCCGACTACGTGCTCGAGTGCACGGGACTGTTCACCAGCAAGGCGAAGGCCGGCGCACACCTCAAGGGAGGTGCCAAGAGGGTGGTGATCTCCGCCCCCGGCGGCGAGGACGTCGATGCCACCATCGTGTACGGCGTGAACCATAACGTGCTGAAGAACGGCTACACCGTGATCTCCAACGCCTCCTGCACCACCAACTGCCTGGCACCGGTCGCCAAGGTGCTGCACGACAAGGTGGGTATCACGGCCGGCATCATGACCACCATTCACGCCTACACCAACGATCAGGTGCTGACGGACGTCTACCATCCCGACCTGCGGCGCGCCCGCTCGGCGACCATGTCGCAGATCCCGACCAAGACCGGCGCCGCCGCCGCCGTGGGCCTGGTGCTGCCGGAGCTCAAGGGCAAGCTCGATGGTTTCGCCGTACGGGTGCCGACCATCAACGTGTCGCTGGTGGATCTCACCTTCACCGCCAGGCGTGCCACTTCCGTCGAGGAAGTGAACAAGGCCCTGCAGCAGGCGGCGGCGGGTGCGCTGCAGGGGATCCTCGCCTACAACGACGCGCCGCTGGTGTCGATGGACTTCAACCACGATGCCCACTCCTCGGTGTTCGACGCGACCCTCACCAAGGTGATCGAGGGCACGCTGGTCAAGGTGTGCGCCTGGTATGACAATGAGTGGGGATTCTCCAACCGCATGATCGACACCACGCTGGCGTGGTCGCGCGTCTCATGAAGTTATTGCGCATGGCCGACACGGACCTGCGCAACAGGCGGGTCCTCATCCGGGAAGACCTGAACGTGCCGGTGCACGACGGGGTGGTGACCAGCGATGCCCGCATCCGCGCGGCGCTGGCGACCATCCGCTATGCCCTCGACCAGCACGCCAAGGTGTTCGTCATCTCGCACCTCGGCCGGCCGCAGGAGGGGCAGGAGACCGAAGCGCTGTCGCTGGCGCCGGTGGCAGTGCGCCTGTCGGAGCTGCTCGGCAAACCCGTGCCGCTGCGCAAGCAGTGGCTGGACGGCGTCGATTGTGCCGCCGGCAGCGCCGTGCTGTGTGAGAACGTGCGCTTCAACAAGGGCGAGAAGGCAGACGATGAGCAGCTGTCACGTCGCATGGCGGCGTTGTGCGAGGTGTTCGTGATGGATGCCTTCGGCACCGCGCACCGCGCCGAGGCGAGCACCCACGGCGTGGCGCGCTACGCGGCGGTGGCCTGCGCAGGCCCCTTGCTGGTGGGCGAGCTGGAGGCCCTCGAGCGCGCGCTGCAGAAGCCCGCCCGGCCCCTGGTGGCGATCATCGGCGGCTCCAAGGTCTCGACCAAGCTGCTGGTGCTCGAGTCGCTCCTCGAGAGGGTCGACCAGCTGATCGTGGGCGGCGGCATCGCCAATACCTTTCTCGCCGCGACCGGTATCGCCGTCGGCAAGTCGCTCTACGAGGCGGAGATGCTCGACGTCGCGCGCCGCCTGCTGGAGAAGGCGCGCGCGCGCGACACGCAGATCCTGCTGCCGACGGATGTCGTGGTCGGCAAGGAATTCGCCGCCACCGCGCACGCGGATGTGCGTGGCGCGAGCGAGGTGCGCGCCGATGACATGATTCTCGACATCGGGCCGGACACCGCCGACCGCTGCAGCGCGCTGCTGCAGGCCGCCGGCACCATCATCTGGAACGGGCCGGTGGGGGTGTTCGAGTTCGCGCAGTTCGGCGAAGGCACGCGCGCCATCGCCTTGGGCGTCGCGCGCGGCAAGGCCTTCTCGCTCGCCGGCGGCGGCGACACGCTCGCCGCCATCGAGAAGTACGGGGTCGAGGACGGCATCTCCTACATCTCCACGGGGGGCGGCGCATTCCTCGAGTTCGTCGAAGGCAAGACGCTGCCGGCGGTCGCCATCCTCGAGGAGCGCGCTCGCGCGGCTGTGCGCGCCTAAGCCATGCTGAGACGCACCAAGATCGTCGCCACGGTGGGCCCGGCCACCGACTCCCTGGAGGTGCTGACGGAAATGATGCGCGTCGGTGTGGACGTCGTGCGCCTCAACGCCTCGCACGGCACGGTCGCGGACCGCAGGCGGCGGCTGGCGCTGGTGCGCGAGGCCGCGCAGCGCGCCGACAAGTGCATCGGCGTGCTGCTCGACCTCGGGGGACCCAAGATCCGCATCGAGGGCTTTCGCGACGGCCCCGTGCAGCTCGTGGAAGGCGCCGCCTTCACGCTCGACACCGCGCTCGATCCCAAGGCCGGCACTGCCGCGCGGGTGGGCGTCGCCTACAAGGATCTGCCGCGTGACGTGGCACCGGGCGACACGCTGCTCCTGTGCGACGGGCAGATCGTGCTGGACGTCGAGCGCGTCGGCGCCACGACCATCGATACCCGCGTGCGCGCAGGCGGGGAGCTCTCCGATCGCAAGGGCCTCAATCGCCAGGGCGGCGGCATCTCGGCGCCCGCGGTCTCGGTGCGCGACCACGAGGACATCCAGTTCGTCGCCGACGAGGGCGTGGATTACATGGCGGTATCGTTCGCACGCGATGCCGCCGACATGGAGCAGGCACGCGCGCTGCTGCGTGCGGCGGGCGGCAAGGCGCACCTGGTCGCCAAGGTCGAGCGCCACGAAGCCATCGACAATCTCGCCGGCATCATCGAGGCGAGCGATGTGGTCATGGTGGCGCGCGGCGACCTGGGCGTCGAGATGGGTTACGCGGAGCTCACCGGCCTGCAGAAGACCATCATCCATGAGACCCGCACCCACAACCGCGTGGTGATCACCGCGACGCAGATGATGGAGTCGATGATCCAGAACCCGGTGCCGACGCGCGCCGAGGTGAGCGACGTCGCCAACGCGGTGATGGACGGCACCGATGCGGTGATGCTGTCGGCCGAGACCGCCACCGGACGCTATCCGGTCAAGGCGGTGCAGGCGATGGCGCAGGTCATCGAGGGGGCCGAGAAGTATCAGCTCACCCACACCCGCGCCCGCCAGCGCATCAAGGAAGGCCAGTTCCAGGGGACCGAGGAAGCTATCGCCATGGCCGTCATGTACACGGCCAATCACATGAAGGTGCGCGCCATCGTGGCGCTGACGGAATCGGGCGCCACGCCCCTGTGGATGTCGCGCATCCGCTCCGATATCCCCGTCTACGCGTTCACGCGCCACGAAGCGACCCGCCGGCGCGTGACATTGTACCGCGGCGTCTACCCGGTGATCTTCGACGTCACCGGACCGGACAACTCCACCGAGAGCCTGTACCGCGCGCTGTTCACGCGGCTGCTGGAGCTGCAACTGGTCAAGAAGCGCGATCTGGTGATTCTCACCAAGGGCGAACTGTCGGGCGTGCAGGGCGGCACCAACTCCATGCAGATCCTGAAGGTCACGCTGGACTGAAAGAGCCGCGCACATGCGGACGCTGAAGTACCTCGGCGCCGCCGCTGCGCTGCTCCTGCTCGCGGCCCTTGCCCTCGGCTGGCTGCTGTTGCGCGCCTCGCTCCCGCATCTGGACGGTGCGCTGCGCCAGCCGGGGCTCACGAGTGCCGTGCGCATCACGCGCGACTCACGCGGCGTGCCCACCATCGAGGCTACCGATCGCCTGGACCTCGCGTACGCCACCGGTTTCCTGCACGCGCAGGACCGTTATTTCCAGATGGATGTGTCGCGGCGCCTCGCCGCCGGGGAGCTGGCGGAGCTCTTCGGTAGCGTCGCCCTCGAGCAGGACCGCAACGCGCGCCTGTTCAGGTTTCGCTCTGTCGCCCGCGAGGTCCTCGCGCAGGCGGCAGCCGCGGAGCGCGCGGTGCTCGAGGCGTACGCGCGCGGCGTGAATGCCGGGCTCGCGCGCCTTGCCGGACGGCCGTGGGAGTACTGGGTGCTGGGCGCACCCCCGCTCCCGTGGCGCCCGGAGGATACGATCCTGGTCGAGCACGCCATGTGGTGGGATCTGCAGGTGAATGGCCTGCGGCGCGAGATCCTGCGGCAGCAGATCAACGCGCGGCTCGGCGGTGCGCAGTGCGGCGCGCGCTGGAAGTGCGGCCTCAGCTTCCTGTATCCGGCCGGAACCAGCTGGGATGCACCCGCGGCGCCTGCGTCGGAGGGCGCGGTGAGTGCGGCGCCTGCGGTGCCGCCCGCGGACGTGCTGGATGTGCGCCACGGCAGCGCGGCGTCGGCCGCGTCCGCGAGCGTCCCGCGCTCGACGGCAGCGGGCAGCAACAGCTGGGTGGTCGCGGGCCGCCTGACTACGACGGGCGCGGCGCTCGTCGCCAACGATATGCACCTCGGGGAGCGGGTCCCGCCGGTCTGGTATCACGCCCGCCTGCGGACCGTCGCCGGCGCCGGCACACAGGCCCTCGACCTGAACGGCGTCACGCTGCCCGGAGCACCGCTGCTGGTCGCCGGGTCGAACGGACACATCGCCTGGGGCTTCACCAACAGTTACGGCACCTGGCTGGATGTCACCCGGGTGCCGTGCACTGCGGTGGGGCAGCATGAGCTGACGACGCCCTCCGGCCCGGTGGCGCTGTCGGTGGTGCGCGAGGAGATCCGGGTGCACGGCACGCAACCGCAGGTGCTGGAAGTGAAATCCGCGGCCGCGGGCGTGTTGCTGCGCGCCGATGAGGCGCAGCACAACTGTTGGTTCGGCTCCTGGCTGGCGCAGAATCCGGCCGCGACCAACCTCGGCCTGATGGCACTCGAGCGCGCCACCTCGGTCGCCGAGGCGCTGGCGCTCGCCCCAGCCGTGGGCATTCCCCACCAGAACGTGGTGATCGGCGACGCCCAGGGCCACATCGGCTGGACCATCTACGGGCGCATCCCCGAGGACACCGGACCGGCGCGCGCCCGCGGCGGCGCGCCCTGGACCACCGCGGCGGATCACCCGCGGATCGTGGATCCGCCCCTGGGGCGCATCTGGACCGCCAATGCGCGCGTGGTCTCCGACGATCATCAGCTGCAACTCATCGGCGGGGACGTGGCGGCGCTGGGTGCGCAATACGATCTCGGGGCGCGCGCCGGCCAGATCCGCGATGATCTGCTGGCCTTGCAGGGCAACATCACGCCCGCGGACATGCTGCGGATCCAGCTCGATGACCGCGCCGTGTTCCTGGCGCGCTGGCGCACGCTGCTGCTGAGTGTGCTCGATGAGGAGGCACTGCAGGATCACCCGCGGCGCGCCGACTTGCGGCAGCTGGTGGAGGGCTGGAACGCCCGCGCGAGCGTCGACTCGGTCGGCTACCGCCTGGTGCGCGCCTATCGGGAGCGCACCCAGCAGGCGGTGTGGGACATGCTCCTCGACGGGCTCGGCCTCGCGGCGGAGCGCGACGTGCCGCCGCCGGCGCAGTTCGAAGGTCCGCTGTGGCAGCTCCTCACGGCGCAGCCGCTGCATCTGTTGGCCAAGAGCTATCCCGGCTGGCCGCAGTTCCTGCGTGCGCAGGTCGACGCTACCATCGCCGAGCTCGGCGCGAGCTGCCCCGAGCTCGCGCACTGTACCTGGGGAGCACACCACGTTGTGCAGATCCGTCATCCGCTGTCGCGCTCCCTGCCGTGGCTCGCCTCATTCCTCGACATGCCGACCCTGGAACTGCCCGGCGACCACGACATGCCGCGCGTGCAGGACGGGGCGATCTTCGGCGCCTCCGAGCGCTTCGCCGTCTCTCCCGGCCACGAGGAGCAGGGTTACCTGCACCTGCCGGGCGGACAGAGCGGGCATCCGCTGTCGCCGTATTACCGCGCCGGCTTCACGCAGTGGGCGCTTGGTACGCCGCTGCCGTTTCTGCCCGGACCCGCCGAGCACACGCTCACCCTCACGCCTGACTGAGCCGCACTCCGCAGGAGCCTCCCTGGAAAGTCCTTGTTTCTTACGGTCGCGGAACAGACTTTCCAGGCGAGTCTCCGCTCGCCGTTCCGCGCACATTCAGGCGTTGGCGGTTAGACTGCCTTTATATGAGTAATCAACGCGTCGCGCGCGAGCTCGTGGGTCAACGGATGTTTGCGCTGACGATCGCGGGACCGGCGGTTTCATAATAGCCGGCGGGGTGTACTCACCTTATGGATTCCCTCAGCGACACTGCGCTCAGACCCGACCTCCGCCCGACCGTCGGGCTGGTGCTGACCGGCGGCGGCGCGCGCTCGGCGTACCAGGTGGGTGTGCTGCGGGCGCTCGCCGAGCTGTTGCCGCGGTCGCGCAATCCGTTCCAGATCATCGTCGGCACCTCCGCGGGCGCGGTGGCGGCGGGCGTGCTGGCCGCCGAGGCGCATCACTGGCGGCGCGCGGTCGCGGGACTGGAACAGGTGTGGGCGAACTTCCGCTCGAGCCAGGTCTTTCACGTGGACGCGCGGCACATGATGCGCGCCGGCGCCCACTGGGTGCTGGCGCTGATCTCCGGAGGGCTGGTGCTGTCGCCGCCCAAATCGATGCTCGACAACACCCCACTGCGCGAACTGCTGGGCGTGCATGTGGACTGCACCGGTATCCGCCGCAGCATCGCGCGCGGGCACCTGCGGGCCCTGGCGCTGTGCTCAACCAGCTACGCCACCGGCCGCTCGGTCGCCTTCTACGACGGCGTCGACTCCATCGCCGACTGGGCCCGTGTGCAGCGCGTCGGCTGCCGCACCGAGATGACGGTCGATCACCTGATGGCGAGCGCCGCCATCCCGTTGCTGTTCCCGCCGATGAAGATCGGTGAGGAGTACTTCGGCGACGGCGCCATGCGCCAGATCCACCCCCTGAGTCCGGCGATCCACCTGGGAGCCGACCGCCTGCTGGTGATCGGCGTGCGTGCCCGGCGCGCCGCCGGCGTGACCGTGGACCGCCTGCACACCGTCATGCCGACGCCGGGGGAGATTTTCGGCTACATGCTCGACACGCTGTTCACCGACCAGATCTACGGCGATCTCGAGCAGCTCGAACGCATCAACACGCTGGTGCACAGCGCGCCGCAGGCCGCCCGCGGCGAACGGCCGATCGAGACGCTGATGCTGGCGCCGAGTGTCGATCCGCGCGAGATCGCGGCGCGCCACGTGGGCGAGATGCCGCAGGGACTGCGGGTACTGCTGCGGGTGATCGGCGGCCGCGACGTATCCGGCTACCAGCTGGCGAGCTACCTCATGTTCGAGGCCGGCTACACGCGCGCGCTGATCGAGCTCGGCTACCGCGATGCCATGGAGGCGCGCTCGGCGCTCTTGGCGTTCATGAGCGGCGAGAAGCTGCCGCAGGTGATGACCGCCGCCGGAGTTGCGCAGGCGACCTGAACCCTGGGACGGCCGTGGCCGCACGCACCCGCTAGGCGCTCTCTTCGGTCGCCGCCTGCGGGCGCGGCTGAAAGAGCTTGGCGCCGGGCAGACCGCTGTGGCGCGCCGTGACGCTGCGGTACTCGCTGGCGAACACCTCGGCCAGGCGGTCGACGATGTACACCGAGCGGTGCTGTCCGCCGGTGCATCCGACCGCCACGGTGAGGTAGCCGCGGTTGCTCGCCTGGTACTCCGGCACGCGGCCGCGCACGAAACGCGCGATGTCCGCCACCAGGGTCGCCACGTTGGTGTGGGTCTCGAGAAAACGGATGACCTCGGCATCGCGGCCGGTGAGGTTGCGCAGTCCCGGCTCCCAGTAGGGGTTGGGGAGCGCCCGCGCGTCGAACACGAAGTCGGCGTCCCCCGGGATGCCGCGCTTGAAACCGAATGACTCGAAGCTGATCGACAGCCGTCCGGCGCTGCGCTGCTCGATGCGCTTGTGAATGATGTCACGCAGGGCATGCACGCTCAGGCGCGAGGTGTCGATCAGCAGGTCGGCGACCGAGGCGATCGGCTCGAGGAGCGCGCGCTCCATGGTCATCGCCTCGCGCAGGCCGACGTCACTGCGGCTCATGGGATGCTTGCGGCGCGTTTCCGCGAAGCGCCGCAGCAGCTCGTCCTCCGCTGCGACCAGGAAGATCACCTCGCACTGCAGGCCGCTGCGTTTCAGCTCATCGACCAGCTGCGGCACGCTGGCCACCTCGGCCGCGGTATTGCGCGCGTCGAGCCCGATGGCGGTGCGTTCGTAGGTGGTTTCGGGCCTGCGCACGGTGTAGGAAACGAACGGCTTCAGCAGCGCCGCCGGGATATTGTCGATGCAGTAGAAACCGAGGTCCTCGAGCATGTGCAGGGCCACGCTCTTGCCGGAGCCGGACAGCCCGCTGAGGATGATGATGCGCACGTCTCAATGGTTATCCACGGGCACTGCCGCCGCAAGTCCCGCGGCTGCGCAGCAGGCGCGGCTTCACACCCGCAGCGCGCGGCGCCCCTCGGCGGCATGGTGGTCGGTGCGCTTTTCCTTGTGTTTCTTGATGCAGCGGTCCAGCTTGTCCGCCAGCAGATCGATGGCGGCATACATGTCCTCTTCGGTCGCATCGGCGTGGATGGCGCTGCCGCTCACGTGCAGCGTGGCTTCGGCCTTCTGTCGCAGCTTCTCTACCGTCAACACACAGTGCACGTCGATGACCTGATCAAAGTGTCTGCCGATGCGCTCGAACTTCTTCTCGACATAACCCCGCAACGCCGGGGTGACTTCGACGTGATGTCCGGTGACGCTGAGCTGCATGGTCCGTCTCCTGTAGCTGTCTTGAGGTGCTTAGCTATTGGCTCACATCTGTTTCAGTCCCGCCCGCCGGCGCTCGTTCGAGGCGGCGATGCCCATCGCTTCGCGGTACTTGGCGACCGTGCGACGCGCCACCGGGATGCCCTCGGCCGAGAGCAGCTCCGCGATGCGGCCGTCGCTCAGGGGAGCGTCCGCGTCCTCTTCCTTGACGAGCTTGCGGATCTTGGCGCGGATGGCGGTGGAGGAGGTGCCCGAGCCGTCGGCGCCTTCCACCTGGCTGGAGAAGAAGTAGCGTAGCTCGAACACCCCGCGCGGCGTGTGCATGTACTTGCCCGAGGTGACGCGCGAAACCGTCGACTCGTGCATCGCGACCGCTTCGGCGATGTCCTTGAGAATCATCGGCCGCATGTGCTCCTCGCCCTGCTCGAGGAACGCCGTCTGGCGCTCGACGATGGAGCGGGCGACTTTCATCAGGGTTTCGTGGCGGATCTCCAGGCTCTTGAGCAGCCAGCGCGCCTCCTGCAGCTGAGCGCGCATGCTCGCGTGGCTGGCGTTGCGCCCGATGAGGTTGGCGTAGCCTTGATTGAGCCGCACGCGCGGCAGGGTCGCCGGGTTGATCTCCACGCCCCAGCCGTGGTCGGTGCGGCGTACGAACACATCCGGCACCACGTACTGCGCCCTGTTGGCGCTCACGGTGGCGCCCGGACGCGGGTGACAGGAGCGCACCAGGGCGAGCGCGGCGTCGAGCTCCTCCTCGGTGGCGCGCAGCTCGCGGCGCAGCAGCGTCAGCTCGCGCTGCGCGACCAGCTCCAGGTGCTGGCGCGCGATCTGCAGCGCGGTGTCGAAGCCGGGCGTGGCCGGATCCAGCTGCCGCAGCTGCAGCTCGATGCACTCGGCCACCGAGCGCGCGCCGACGCCCGGCGGGTCGAGGGCCTGTACCCGGGCGAGCACGCCGTGCACTTCCTCCGTCGAGCACTCGAGCTCGGGCCGCAGCGTGTGCGCGATTTCCGCGAGCGATTCGATGAGATAGCCATCGTCGCTGATGGCATCGACGATGGCGCGCGCCACCGCGAGCTCCCGCGGCGCCAGGCTCGCGAGCTCCAGCTGCCACATCAGGTGATCCTGCAGCGACTTGCCGCTCTCGTCGGCGTATTCCTGCTGGCGCTCGTCCTCGTCGCCGCTCCAGGGGGTCTCGGCGGGACCCACGCTGTGATCGCCCCAGCCCTCATCCAGCACCTCGACCGTGCTCTCGGCGGCGTTCTCCGGGGGCTTGGGCTGCTCGGCGGCGGTCACCCGCACCTCGAAGGTGCCGGTCGCCTCGGCCTCGTCGGGCTCGAGCATCACGTTCGTCTCGAGCAGCTCGCGGATGTGTGCCTGCAGCTCGAGCGCGGGCAGCTGCAGGAGCCGGATCGCCTGCTGCAGCTGCGGGGTCATGGTCAGTTGTTGACCCAGCTTCAGCTGCAGAGAGGGTTTCAGCATGGTGGACTTTGCAAAGGGTGGGTGGCCACCCTTCCGGATTCAATTTGCGTAGCTATTTGAAAAACAAGGTATTCTGCCTTAAACAGTCCGGAGCTATCACAGCCGGAACGACTCACCCAAGTACACCTCACGGACTTGGGGGTTGGCAAGGACTTCTTCCGCACTCCCGGATGCAATGACCGTGCCCTGATTGACGATGTAGGCCCGGCCGCACACGCCGAGCGTCTCGCGCACATTATGGTCAGTGATCAGGACGCCGATGCCGCGGTGCGTCAGCTCGCGGATGATGCGCTGGATATCGAGCACGGACAGCGGATCCACGCCCGCAAACGGCTCGTCCAGGAGCATGAAGCGCGGCTCGGCCGCGAGCGCGCGGGCGATCTCGACTCGCCGCCGCTCCCCGCCCGAGAGCGCCATCCCGAGGGTTCTGCGCACGTGGCCGATGCGCAGCTCCTCGAGCAGCTGCTCGAGGCGCTGCTGGCGCGCGGCGCGCTCCAGGTCCGGCCGGGTCTCGAGAATCGCCATCACATTGTCTTCCACCGTCAGCTTGCGGAATACCGAGGCTTCCTGCGGCAGGTAGCCGAGGCCGAGCTGTGCCCGGCGGTGCATGGGCAGCAGCGTGATGTCGGTGTCCTCCAGGCGGATACGGCCCGCATCGCACGGCACGAGCCCGACGATCATGTAAAAGGCGGTGGTCTTGCCGGCGCCATTGGGCCCCAGCAGTCCCACGACCTCACCGCGCTCGAGCTCGAGCGACAGGTCGCGCACCACCTGACGGGACTTGTAGCTCTTGGCGAGTCCGGTGGCCTGCAGGGCGCTCATGGCTGCACGGTCGGTTGCGCCCTGGGGTCGCCCTTGCCGGCATCCGCCGGCGGCGGTTTCGCAGGTTCGGTCTTGCCCGGCGCCGGTGCCACGTGCGGTGTAATGGTGATGTGCACACGCTGATCCGTGCCCGGGGATGCGGCGGCCTGCAGGCGCTGCTCGCGGATGTTGTACACCAGCAAGGAGCCCGAGATCTCGTTCTGCCCGTTCGTCAGCCAGGCGTCGTCGGTCAGCCGCACGGTTCCGTCGCTCACGTCATAGACGATCTCACCGGCGTGACCGCGCGCCAGCTGCTCGGAGTCGGTGCGCTTCTGCTCGAACTCGGCGGGTTTGCCGGTGACCGTGGCGCGCGCGATGTGGTTGTCCCTGAATTCGATCGTTGCCTGGTCGGAGCGCAGGTTGCCGTGCAGTTCCGCGTCGATGCGCACCTTGCCGTCGAAGGTCCAGCGGCTGTTGGCGAAGTTGAGTCCGGTGGCGCGTGCGTGCTCCGCCTGCACCCGGGTGGCTCCCTGCGATATGACGACATCGGTGAATACCAGCGTGTTCGTGCGGCCGTCGACCTCGGTGGAGGCCGCGTCCAGATTGATCGGTTGCTGGGCGGGCGGCGGGGCCGGCGGCGCCGCAGCGTCGGCGGCGCCCACCCCCGGCGCAACTGCCGCGCTCAGGAGCGCGGCGGCCAGCAGCGGCGCCTTACGGCACGGAGGAGAACGAGCCATGCACGGCCGATTCTAACTGCACGTGACGCTCCTTCAACCTGGCGATCAGCCCTTGCGCGTGCAGCTGCCGTCCCGACACCAGCAGCGTGACCGGATCGCGCGTCGTGACGATCTGCGACTGGGTGTCGAACGAGAGGTGCTCGGCGGAGATCTCGGCGGGCTCGCCGCTGTCCGGCAGGCTGCCAGCGACGCGCACGCCACCCTCGAGCTGCACGACACCGCTCCCCTGGGTGAGCTGGCCGCGAGCGGCGCGCGCGGTCCATTCAGTGCCGCTCGTGTCGCGAAAGCCGAGCTGCACCTGTTGCAGGTCCACCGTGCCCTGGTTCGGCTGCTGTTGAATCTGCGCGGCGTCGAGTGTGTACAGCGCTCGTCCATCGGAGCCGGTCTGGATCACGTGCGCCTTGCGGGCCGCGTAACCCGGGTCGTGCAGCGGTGCGACGCTCGCGGGCGCGTTGTTCTCGCGCTGCGGTCCGGAGAGCACCACGATACCGACGATCAGCACCACCACCGCGAGGATCGCCAGCAGCCGATAGATCATCGCGGGCGCGCCCGGCGCGCCCGCAACGCGAGCAGGTGATCACACACCTCGCGCACCGCGCCGCGCCCGCCGCGCCGGCGGGTCACGACATCGGCGGCGCGCCGTACCTCGCGGTGCGCATCCGCGACCGCGAAGCTGAGCCTTACTGCGCGCATCAACGGCACGTCCGGCAGGTCATCCCCGACACAGGCGCACGCGCCGGGCCGCACGCCCAGGCGCGCGCACAGGCGCGCCAAGGCGGTGAGCTTGTCCGCCACTCCCTGCAGCACATACCGCACGCCCAGCTCGCGGCAGCGCGCGGCCACCATGGGCGAGCGCCTGCCCGAGATCACCGCCACCTGCACCCCGGCGCGGCGCAGTTGCGCGATGCCGTGCCCGTCGTGCACGTGAAACACCTTGAGCGCCTCGCCACGGGGGCCGAAGTACAGCCGGCCGTCGGTGAGCACGCCGTCCACGTCCAGCACCAGCAGGCTGATGGCGTTCGGCATGGGCGAGCCGGCCGAGCGCTTCACACGACGCCGGCGCGCAGCAGGTCGTGCACGTTGAGCGCGCCGATGAGGCGGCCGTCCGCGTCGCTGACCGGCAGCGCCGTGATCCGATGCACCTCCATGAGGTGCACGGCTTCGGCCGCGAGTTCGCGCGGGCCGATGGTGCGGGCGTGCGCGGTCATCACCGCGCTCATCACTGTCGCGTGCACATCGATCTGCCGGTCGAGCGCGCGGCGCAGGTCCCCGTCGGTGAACACCCCGAGGATGCGCTCGTCAGGATCGACCACCACCGTCATCCCCAGACCCTTGCGCGACATCTCGATCAGGCCCTCGCTCAAGGGGGCGCCGGGCGCGCTGCGCGGCACGGCCGCGCCGGTACGCATCAGGTCCTCGACGTGCAGCAGGAGCTTCCTGCCCAGCGCGCCGCCGGGGTGGGAGCGCGCGAAGTCCTGCCGGGTGAAGCCGCGCGCCTCGAGCACCGCTACCGCGAGCGCATCGCCCATGGCCAGCGTGGCGGTGGTGCTGGCGGTGGGGGTGAGATTCAGCGGGCAGGCTTCCTCGGGCACGCCCACATCGAGCGCCACGCTCGCGGCGCGAGCGAGCGTCGAATCGGTCCTGCCGGTCATCACGATGAGCGGCACGGCGAGGCGCTTGAGGTGCGGCAGCAGCAGCACCAGCTCGGGGGTCTCACCGGAGTTGGACAGCGCCAGCACCGCATCGACGCGGGTGATCATGCCGAGGTCACCGTGCCCGGCTTCCGCAGGGTGCAGAAAGAAGGCCGGTGTGCCGGTACTGGCCAGGGTGGCGGCGATCTTGCCGGCGACGTGCCCGGACTTGCCCATGCCGGTGACCACGACGCGCCCGTGGCAGGCGAGGCAGAGGCGGCAGGCCTGCGCGAACGCGGCCCCGAGCCTTGCGGTGAGCGCCTCGACCGCCCGGGCCTCGATGCCGAGCGCCCGCCGCGCGGAGGCGAGCAGCTGCTCATCGTCGGGTGCCGGGCGGGGGGTGGCCGCGGCGGCCGGGTGCGAATCCATGCCGGTCATTATAGGCGCGCTTGGGAGGGGCCACGCAGGCGCGTTTGCACGCCGCAGGCAATCGTCTTACAATCTGCGCATCGATAGGAAAAACGTATGACCACTATAACCGTGTCGTCCAAGTTCCAAATCGTGATCCCGCGGGTCATACGCGAGGCGCTCGGCATCAAGCCGGGCGAGAAACTGCACGCGATAGAGTATCGCGGCCGGATCGAGCTTGTACCTCTGAGGTCGGTCAAGGCGAGCCGGGGATCCCTGAAGGGCATTTCCACCGATGTGCCGCGGGAACCTGACCGTGTATGAATGTGGTGGACTCCTCGGCCTGGCTGGAGTACTTCGCCGATGGTCCGAACGCCGGAGAATTCGCCAAGCCTATCGAGACGACCCGTTCGCTCATCGTGCCCACACTGTCACTTTTCGAGGTATTCAAGCGGATCGCGCAGCAGCGCGGCGATGACGAGGCGCTGCGCAGCGTGGCCGTCATGGAGCAGGGAAAGGTGGTCGACCTTGACCGGGCCACGGCACTCGCGGCGGCGCGGCTCTCGATCGATCACAGCATCGCGATGGCGGACGGTATCATGCTCGCGACCGCGCAGCGCAGCGGCGCGATCCTCTGGACGCAGGACGTGGATTTCGAGGGCCTGCCCGGGGTGCGTTTCCTTGCGAAGCGATGAAGCAGCCTAAGCGGAAGGTTTACGCCCATGAACCCTGAAGACGTCGCGGCGCTGATCCGCGCAGGCCTCCCCGGAAGCTCGGTGCGCGTGCAGTCGGATGACAACACCCATTTTGCCGCGCACATCGTCGCGCGCGAGTTCGCGCAGCTGAAGAGCGTGGCCCGCCACCAGCTTGTGTACCGCACGCTGGGGGAGCTCATGGGTCGCGAGATACACGCCCTGTCGATCGAGGCGCTGACGCCCGAAGAATCCGCGCAGGATTAGCATGGACAAGCTGCAGATCCAGGGCGGCGTACCCCTCGAGGGCGAAGTGCGCATCTCCGGCGCCAAGAATGCGACGCTGCCGATCCTCGCCGCCGCGCTGCTCGCGGAGGATCCGGTGGTGATCGCGAACGTGCCGCATCTGAAGGACGTCACCACCACGGTGGAGCTGCTCGGCAGGATGGGCGCCACCGTCACGATCGACGAGCGCATGCGCATCGAGGTGGACGCCTCGACGGTGCGCGAGTGCTTCGCGCCCTACGACCTGGTGAAGACCATGCGTGCCTCCATCCTGGTGCTGGGACCCCTGGTCGCGCGCTACGGGCACGCTGACGTGTCCTTGCCGGGGGGCTGCGCCATCGGCGCGCGCCCGGTGAATATCCACGTCGCGGGGCTGCAGGCGATGGGGGCGGACATCACCATCGAGGGCGGCTACATCCGCGCTCGCGCCTCACGCCTGAAGGGCGCGCGGCTGGTGCTCGACACCGTGACGGTCACCGGCACCGAGAATCTGATGATGGCGGCGACGCTCGCCGAGGGTGAGACGATCATCGAGAACGCCGCGCGCGAGCCCGAGGTCGTGGACCTCGCCAACTTCCTCATCGCGATGGGCGCCGACATCCGCGGCGCGGGCAGCGACAAGATCGTCGTGCAGGGCGTGCGGCGGCTGCGCGGCACGACTTACGAGGTGCTGCCGGATCGCATCGAGAGCGGCACCTATCTGGTCGCCGGCGCGATCACCCGCGGTCACGTGCGCATCAAGAGCACGCGCCCCGAGCATCTGGATGCGGTGCTGGCCAAGCTCGAGGAGGCGGGCGCCAGAGTGGGTGTGGGCGAGAACTGGGTCGAGGTGGACATGCGCGGGCGGACCTTGAAGGCGGTCGACGTGCGCACCGCCCCGTATCCCGCATTTCCGACCGACATGCAGGCGCAGTTCGCCGCGCTCAACACGGTGGCCTCCGGTGTCGGCACCATCACCGAGACCATCTTCGAGAACCGCTTCATGCACATGCTGGAGATGCGGCGCATGGGAGCGGAGATTCGCCTGGAAGGCAACACCGCCATCATTCACGGCGTCGCCAAGCTCACCGCGGCGCCGGTGATGGCGACCGATCTGCGCGCCTCGGCGAGCCTGGTGCTAGCCGGGCTCATCGCCGAGGGACGTACCGACGTCGAGCGCATCTACCACATCGATCGCGGCTACGAAGCGATCGAGGAGAAGCTCGCACAGCTCGGAGCGCAGATCCGGCGGGTACCAAACTAACGCATTCAGGAGTCAGGCGATGCGGATCGGGATGATCGGGCTCGGGCGCATGGGCGCCAACATGGTGCGGCGCCTGCTGCAGGGTGGCCACGAGTGCGTGGCTTACGATCCCAGACCCGAGGCGGTGCAGGCGGTGGCGGCGTACGGGGCGCAGGCGGCGCGCTCGCCGCAGGAGCTGGTGCGGCTGCTCTCGCCGCCGCGGGCGGTGTGGATCATGGTGCCGGCGGCGATGGTCGATGCGGTGCTCGCGCAGCTGCGCCCGCTCCTCGCCGCGGGCGATGTCCTCGTCGATGGGGGCAATTCCAACTATCACGACGACATCCGGCGCGCCGGGGAACTCGAGGCGGCGGGTATCCGCTACCTCGACGTCGGCACCAGCGGCGGGGTGCTCGGGTTCGAGCAGGGCTACTGCCTGATGATCGGCGGCGCGCCGGAAGCGGTCGCGCTGCTCGAGCCGGCGCTGGCGACGCTGTCACCGGCTGGCAGGATGCCGTCCGCCACCGGCGGCGCCGCGGGCGCTGCGGCAGCCAGCCTGGGCTACCTGCACTGCGGCCCGCATGGGGCGGGGCACTTCGTGAAAATGGTCCACAACGGCATCGAGTACGGACTGATGGCTGCGTACGCCGAGGGCCTGAACATTCTGGCGCATGCGGATGCAGGGCTGCGCACCGCGACGGCCGATGCCGAGACCGCCCCGCTCGCGAACCCGCGCTTCTTCCAGTACCGGCTCGACCTGGCCGCCATCGCGGAAGTCTGGCGCCACGGCAGCATCATTGCCTCGCGCCTGTTGGATCTCACCGCGGCCGCCCTGGCGCAGGACGGCAGACTCGCCGGGTTCGGCGGGCACGTGGCGGACTCGGGGGAGGGGCGCTGGACCGTGGAGGCGGCGGTCGAAACCGGCGTGCCGGCCCCGGTGCTGAGCGCGGCGTTGTATTCGCGCTTCGAGTCGCGCGGGCAGGCTGAGTTCGCCAACAAAGTCCTGTCCGCGATGCGCCTCGGGTTCGGAGGTCACGTCGAGGGAAACCATGGAACGCCGTGACTGTGATGCCGTCGTGCTCTTCGGAGCGACCGGCGATCTGTGTTATCGCAAGATCTATCCCGCGCTCTATCACCTGGTACGCCGGGGCCTCTTGACCGTGCCGGTGGTCGGCGTCGCGCGCCAGGGCTGGAAAGCCGCGCAGCTCGCGGCGCGCGTGCGCGAGAGCCTGGAGGCCTTCGTGCCGGCGGCGGACGAGGCGGTCGTGGCCCGACTCACGGGACTGCTGCGCTACGTGGACGGCGATTACAACCAGCGCCCCACGTTCAATGCGCTGCGCCAGGCGCTCGGGGACGCGCAGCGGCCGCTGTACTATCTCGCCATACCGGCGAGCATGTTCCCGGTGGTCATCGAGCACCTGAGCGCCTCGAGCTGTGCGCAGGGCAGCCGCGTGGTGGTCGAGAAGCCCTTCGGGCACGACCTCACTTCCGCGCGCGCGCTCAACCGCACACTGCACACGCATTTCCCGGAAGCCAGCATCTTTCGCATCGACCATTACCTCGGCAAGGAGGCGGTGCAGAACATCCTGTATTTCCGCTTCGCCAACTCCTTCCTCGAGCCGGTGTGGAACCGCAACTTCGTCGCCAGCGTGCAGATCACCATGGCCGAGAAGATCGGGGTCGCCGGCCGTGGCCGCTTCTACGAGGAAACCGGCGCGGTCCGCGACGTCATCCAGAACCACCTCCTGCAGATCATGGCGCTGCTCACCATGGAGCCGCCGGTCAACACCGAGGGCGAGGCGCTGCGCGATGAGAAGGTGAAAGTGCTGAAAGCCGTGCGCCCGGCGTCACCCGCGCAACTGGTGCGCGGACAGTTCACCGGGTACCGCAGGGAGCCGGGCGTGGCCGCCGACTCGCGGGTGGAGACTTACGCCGCGCTGGCGCTGCAGATCGACTCCTGGCGCTGGAGCGGCGTGCCCTTCTACCTGCGCGCCGGCAAATGCCTGCCGGTCACGGCCACCGAAGTGGTCGTGGACCTGGGGCCCCCGCCCGTCAACGTGTTCGGAGACCTCGGTCCCGAGCAGCCCAATCACCTGCGCTTCCGCGTCGGCCCCGACGTCGCGATCGCACTCGGCGCCCACACCAAGAAACCCGGACCGGCCATGACCGGACGCCCGGTGGAGCTGTTCGTCGCGCAGCAGCAGGGCGATGACATGGATGCGTACGAAGTGCTCATCAGCGCCGCACTCATCGGCGACACCTCACACTTTGCGCGCGAGGACGAGGTGGAAGCCGCCTGGGCGATCGTCGATCAGGTGCTCACTGCCGGCGCGCCGCCCGTGGAGTACACCCCCGGCAGCTGGGGACCGCAGCAGGCGGAGGGGCTGCTCAGGGGTCCGTGCGGCTGGCACAACCCGGGCGCGAAGCCACAGGACTGGACGCGCTCGTGCGCACCGCCCGCGGCCTCATGACCGGCGACGCGCCGGCGACTACCGCGGCGTGCTCAGCCGTCCGCGCCGGGCCCATCGCGGCCTGGCTGCTCGCGCTCCTGTTCGCCCTACCGTTGGCCTCGAGCGCCGCCGCCGACGCACAGCGCGTCGAGCACCTGCTCGCCCAGACACCGCTCATCGACGGGCACAACGATCTGCCGTGGGAGATCCGCGCGCTTCGGGGGCGATCTGACCCGGATCGATCTGGCCGCCTCCACCTCCGCGCTGCCGGCCCCGCCCGATGCCGCGCCGCTCATGACCGACATTCCCCGCTTGCGCCAGGGCCGTGTCGGGGCGCAATTCTGGTCGGTGTGGATCGACGCGCTCCCGGACCCTCAGGCCGCAACATCGCCGAGCGCGTCTTTCAGGGGCCCGAGCCAGGGCTCGAAGTTGCGCCACTGGTCCACCCCCTCAGCGTAGATCGGCTGGCGCACCTGCTCGGAACTCACCGTTTGCACCGCGCGCCGGGTTTCGTGGAAGCGCAGGCACTGCTCCTCGAAAGCCAGCCCGCAGTACTCGAGCAGCCGGCGCACCTCGCCCTCCAGGTCCGCGACCACGTCTTCGTAGAGCACCCGATGCACACGTCCCGGCAGCACCTTGTCGTAGTGCGCCATCAGCGCCACGTAGTCGCGGTAGTAATGCCCCAGGTCCTCCAGGCTGTAAGTGAACCAGACACCCGCTTGGAAGTGCTGCTTGAAGTTCGCGAAGCAGCACGCCAGTGGCGAGCGGCGCGCATCGATGATGCGCGCATTCGGCAGCATCAGCTGGATGAGCCCGATGTGGCAGAAGTTGGTCGGCTGCTTGTCGATGACGCGTGCTCGCCCAAGCACGCGGTGCGGGCGGGTTTGCGCAAGATAACGCTCGCCGAGTGCGGTCAGCTGCTCGCGTGTCAGGCGCGCCACCGACTGCGGATAGGCCGGCGGCTGGCTCGGCTGCTCCAACGCCCCCAGCTCGAGTGCGAAGCCCGGGATGTCGGGCAGTTCCCGCGTGCCCTCCACCTGAGAATGACTGGCGAGGATCTGTTCCAGCAGTGTCGAGCCTGAACGCGGCAGACCCACGATGAAGATCGGATCCGGCGCCTGACAGCCAAATCCCTCGCGCGCGATGAAGAACTCGCGCGAATACAGAGCCTGCGAGCGCTGCACGAAGCGGGTGCTGGCGTCCGGATCGTAGCGCACCATGGCGCGCCGCAGCGCATTCCCGCGCACGTAGTGCGCGAAGGACTCGGCGTAGTCGGCGTTATCTTCCCGTGCCTTGCCGAGTGCGAACTCAAACTGCAGCCGCGTGTGGTCATCCGAGTCCGCGCGCGCGGCCTGCGCCTGCATGGTGGCGATATCCGACTCGCTGAAACGCACTGTCTTCAGGTTGCCCAGGCTGAACCAGGCCTCGCCGAACTCTGGCTTGAGTGCGATGCTCTTGCGGTACGCTGCGATCGCCTCGCTCAGCCTGCCGGCGATGCGCAGTGAATGCCCGTAGTACACCCACAGCAGCTCGCTGCTGGGGAACTTGTTGAGCAGGTCCTCATGGATCTGTTGTGCGCGCTCATTCTGTCCCAGCAGGTTGTAGGCCGAAGCCTGCAGTGTGCGGTAGAGGAAATTCTCCGGCTCGAGCACCAGCAGGCGCTCCAGCAGGGGCAGCATCGGCGCGGCCTTCTGCTGGCTGTGCAGGACGCGGGCGAGATCGAAGCGCGCGAGGCTGTACCCGGGTGCGAGTTCCACGCATTCATGGAGCAGGCGCTCGGCCCGGACGTAGTCTTCGCGCTCCGCCGCCACCTCCGCCAGCATGCGCATCGCGCCCACGTCCTGCGGTGCCGCGGTAAGGCGCTTCTGCAACAGTGCTTCGGCACTGGCGAGGCGCCGGTCGGCGAACGCGGCGGCAGCTTCGGTGAGGTGTTTATCATCAGCGGCCAGTCGGCTGTAGCGCGCGTACGCCACATCGCAGGCATGAGGGTCCGCGCGCGCGGCATGAAGAGAGGACAGCTCGCGCCAGGCCTCGGCGAGGTCGGGCTGCAGCTCTACCGCCCGCAGCAGCGCACTGAGCGCCTCTTCGTGAAGGCCCTGGGCGGCAAGGGTGCGCCCGAGTTCGAACTGCAGCGGCGCGCTGTCGGGTTGCGCGGCCGCGAGTTCCGCGAAGCTCGCCGCCGCCTGCGGGTCCCCGAGCGTGCGACGCGCGGTGCCGAGCAGCAGGGTCGCTGTCGGGTGACCGGGATGTTCCTTGAGGATCTCGGCGGCCTCACGCGCGGCGGCCGGAGGGTCGCTGTCGAGCAGCGCCGCCACCCGCATCAGCTTAAGATCGAGCGTTACGCTCGCCTGACTCAACGCGCCTCCGTTCACAGCGCGCGCTAAAATCGGTGCGCGCAGACCCAAGCACCATAGGGGAGCTTCTTGAATAACGTCAATGCCGCGGCCGCGGACAGTGCCACCGTCCTGCGGATGATTCAGGCCTCCAAGGCGGCGGGCGCCGCCGGTCGCACCGGCGAGGCGGATCAGCTGCTGGCGAGAGCTGCGCAAGTGGCGCCGGGACACCCCGCGGTCCTGAATGAGCTGGGGCTGCGCATGATGCAGCGGGGCGATGCCGTACGCGCTCGCGAGCTGTTCCTGCGCGCCACGCAGGCCGACCCCGATCATCCGTCGTTGTGGTCCAATCTCGCCGCAAGCCTCAACGCGCTCAACTTGTGGCGCGAAGAGACCGAGGCGGTGGAACGGGCCCTGGCGGGGCGGGACGTGGTGGTGGTCACGCCCACCGCCTCCGGCAAGTCGCTCTGCTACACCCTCCCCGTCCTCGACGCCTGGCTGCGCGACCTGCAGGATCCCTC
>Ga0137412_10000048_pt1 | contig 61969 bp, 98 predicted proteins | sample CZODoug2_1_16fun_FD_122160 | JGI IMG/M metagenome (GOLD analysis project Ga0137412, IMG submission 122160) | Vadose zone soil fungal communities from Angelo Coast Range Reserve, California, USA - CZODoug2_1_16fungal (Hybrid Assembly) | ecosystem: Environmental > Terrestrial > Soil > Vadose zone...
GTCGCTCATGTCCGCTCCCGCTGTTCAGTTGGTGTAGCACCAGCCTACTCCTCAGATCTGCATTTGGCAAGTCTGGAGTTCTTGTGAATTCCTAGGAATTTCCCGTGCGCGTACACTCGAGCGCACGGGGCTGCATTCGGCGAAGTCGGAATTGCAGCCCCTCCAACACGAAGGAGTAGGCAATGCCGGCAACACAGCCAATCCCTCGCAATGCGATGTCCTCTTCGGAGGTTGAGGCAGCTCGCGTTCTCGGCGTGCACAACAAGGCGACCGAGGGGCGACGCAAGCCTCCGGGCGTACAGGTGCAGCGCGATACGGTTCCGGGCGAGAACGCGGGAACGAAGGTCTCGGGTGGCGGCGAGATCACGGGCGGCTCGGTTTAAGCAGGGCACGAAACGAGTAGGGCTCCCCTGGCATCCTGGTACCGGTGCCGGGGGATTGTCCTATTAGGACAACTTTGAGAACGGAAGTTCGGCTATGGCGGCAGCACCGATGTGCGATGGACCGGAATGTGACACTTGGCAGCGTGGGCCCGAGTTGCCCGTGGGCTGGGTGCGAACACAGGAGCAAGGCGCGACGAAGGTTGAGGAGTTGCTCTTCTGTTCGTACGATTGCCTGCTCTTCTACTACGCGAAGCGAAGCTCGAAGGAGACTATCTTATGAATATGGAGATTAATGGTATCCCAGACGGGCATGTTGTCGTCGGGCACATCTCGTATCTGAAGGTGCTCGATGCGGAGGGAGAGTGCTATTGGGCCTTTCGGAATGACGGCCTGAACAGCATGGAAGCTCTCGGGCTCGCGGTCGACATGGAGAACGAGGTTCGAATGTCGGTCTCCGACATGAAGGTTGATCCTGGCGAAAGGGACGACTCGTGAACTGGCCTATTGATTTCGGCGAGTGGGCGCTCTTCACGGTTTGCCTCGCCGCTGGGATCTACTTGGTGGCTGACACGGTTCGTCAGCTCGTTCGATTCCACAGGAACAAGCCGTGACAACAGCAAGGGTTTTGTCAAAATGGGATATCCTGGATAGCCCGGAGGTCGACTGGCGGCCGCATACCGCGCAGGAAGAGGTTGTCTCGAGCACCGCTCGGTACCGCGCGGTATCCGCTGGGCGGCGTTTCGGTAAGTCCGATATTGGCGGGCATGAGCTGATTCCTGAGTTCTTTCTTACCCATGGGCAACAGAATGAATTGGCGGATGCGGGCAAGCGGCGGGAGTTCTGGATTTGCGGGCCTGAATATTGTGCTGATGTTGAGACTGAGATTCTCACGATTGACGGATGGAGGACGCAAGGGCAACTCGACGGGGACGAGATCGTCCTTACTCAGAATCCAGAGACCGGCTTAGCTGCCTGGCAGCAGATGGACGGGGTGAATGTATTTCATTCCAACCATAGGTACGTTTATGAGTCGGAATTCCGAGGCCACAGCAGTGTGACAACGGGCGAGCACCGCTGGCTTGTGAAGCATGGAAAGCCAGGTACTTACTACAAGACGCAAACTAGCGGGAAGTTCAGAAATCCCAATGCACGGCCAGGGCAAGAACGGGTTTGGTATCAGTTTGATATTACCGAAGATTTAGGAAGGGCCCAGAACGGCATGATCTCCTGTGCGGCACCTGTCGTCAACCTGCCGACGCAGGCGAAGTACGAGGACGCCCTAGTTGAATTGGTGGCTTGGTACTGGACCGAAGGACAGGCTTGGGGCAAAGGCATCGCTATCGCCCAAAATGAAGGGGTGAACTTCGACCGTATCCGAGCGGCCTGTACGGCGATGCTCGGGCCCGCGAGTGTTCATATGCGAACCGGTAGCGTCGTGGCTACTAAGGCGATGTGGCGCACGCTCGAACGCAAGGGGGCGAACGAGCGACAAAAGGGTGTCGCGCTCAACGGTATTGCCGCTGCTGAGATCGTGTCAGTGTGTCGAGGCAGCGACAAGATCGTCACACCAGAGTTCATCGCATCGCTTACCCAGGCCCAGCTGGAATTGTTTATCAAGGTGAGCATTCTGGCTGATGCGAACAGCACTTGGGAATGGGGCGAGGATGTTGAGATCGGCCAGAAGGTAGAGGCCCGAATTGATAGGCTGCAAATGGCATGCCAGATTGCCGGCATCCGCACCCAGAAGTTCGAGAGCGAGAATGAATATGGCCCTTGGTATGTTTTGAGCATCTACGTGCGCTCGAATATCCAGGCTGGAACGATCGCGAAGAATGCAGTGCGGAAGAAGCATTCTGGAATTGTCTGGTGCCCGACAACACCTCATGGGACTTGGCTTGCTCGACGCAGAGGCAGCGTCTTCTTTACTGGCAATTCGGACGCCGAAAAGGAATTCCGGGTTATCTACAACAGCCTTAAGCGGCTAGGCGTTCCATTCGACCGGCCTGGTACTTACTACAACCCGGAGAATGGCGAACTCGACCTCTCCTGCTTGAGTGGGTTGTTCCAGGTGCACGGCAAGAGCGCGAAGTATCCGGGGACTCTGGTGGGCGAGGGCTTGTCCGGCGTGATTCTCGCCGAGGCAGCGAAGCTCAAGCAGAACGTCTGGACAAAGTACCTCCAGCCCACACTCGCGGACTTCAACGGTTGGGCGCTGCTTACCTCTACGCCCGAGGGGCGGAACTGGTTCTACGACGTCTACGCGGCGGCAAAGGACCCGCGCAACCGGGACTGGGCGAGCTGGAGATTCCCCGCTTGGGCAAACCCGTACGTCTACAAGACGAAAACGAAGACCGCTGATGTGTTAGCGATTCAGAAGCTGATGCGGCTGCCGGACTATCCGGCTCAGGACGTAATCGCGAAGATGTTTGCTGTTGACGACGAGATCTTGTCAAGGCTCTTCTCTATGACAGAGGAAACCTTCAACCAGGAAATCGCTGCACTCTTTACCGAATTCGTCGGCCGGGTATTCAAGGCATTCGACGAGGAATACCACGTCCGCGACCTTCAATTCAATCCGGCCTGGAAGACGTTCGGTTGCGTCGACTGGGGCTTCACAAACCCCTCAGTTTGGTTGCTTTGCCAGGAGAGCCCCTGGGGCGAGATTAACGTGCTCGATGAGTTCTACCAGAATGGATTGACGCCTGCTGAGTTCGGTGTTGAAGTGAAAGCTCGTGGCCTGGCACCCTCGGGACTCCGGACGTTCTACCCGGATCCCGCGAGCCCCGGTGACACTCGGCAGCTCGAACAGATTATTGGGGTAAAGCACACAGGCGGCACCGGCGGAGAACTGAAGGACCGACTCGATGCGATCCGGCTCGCCCTGAAACCGATGCTGCGCCACATCCCCGCCGACGACCCGGGCAACCGACCGCGCCTGCTCTTCTCGCGGCGGGTACCGAACTGCGTGCGGGAGTTCTCGATCTACCGGTACCCGAAAACCCGGGACGAGCAGAACAGTGCAGAATTGCCTATGAAGGAGAACGACCACACACCGGAAGCCCTCGGTCGGTTCTTCGCTGCCGACGGCACACCAGCTGTCGAGGCCCAGGCAACTCGGGTTTCCCGCGCGAACGTAAGGGGATAGGAGAAAACATGAGCTTCGAGCCATATGCGAGCGCAGTCCCGTTCTTCGACACCGCGAAAGCACCGACGCATGTCGTGGACCCGGAGGACAAGCTCCGCTTGCAGAGCTACGACCTGTACGAGAACATCTATTGGTCAGTGCCCCAGACTTTCAAGATTATGCAGCGTGGCCAGGACAGCCGGCCGATCTACCTGCCTTCCGCACGTAAGATGATCGAGGCGTGCAACCGTTTCCTCGGAGTTGACTTCGGTTTCTTCGTGACGGGCACCGACAGCGAGGACGAGCGCGTCGGCGTTACCGCACTCCTCCATAAGCTGTTCAAGCGCGAGAACTTCTTTATGAAGTACGCGACTCAGAAGCGCTACAGTCTCATTCGTGGCGACGCCCTTTGGCACATCGTTGGCGACCCGACGAAGGCACCTGGCGAAGGCGAGGCGCTGTCGATCTACGAGTTGGACCCGCGTACCTACTTCCCGATCTTCGACAAGGACAACGCGGAGAAGCGGATCGGTTGCCACCTCGTCGATATCATTATCGACCCGAAGGACGAGAACAAGTCGAAGAAGGTCGCGCGTCGACAGACCTACCGCAAGGAAGTTGACGATAGCGGCACGGTAACGATTACGTCCGAGTTGGCGCTGTTCGAACCGAACGCCTGGGACGATCGGCATCTGGAGCCGAAGGACATTAAGCGGATCCGGACCGTTACGAACCTGTTCCCGTTGCCACCCGCGATTACCTCGCTGCCGGTCTACGAGATCCCGAACAACCGGATCCCTGGAAAGACGTTCGGATATTCCGAGCTGCTTGGGGTCGAGCGCGTTTTCGCCGCCGTAAACCAGGCGGTTTCCGATGAGGAGCTTTCCCTCGCTATGGCGGGGCTCGGTGTATTCTGGACCACCGCCGGTCCGCCGGTAAACGAGGCTGGCCAGATAGTGCCCTGGGACATTGGGCCCGCACAGGTTGTCGAGGTCGCGACCGACGCGACTTTCAACCGGCTGCAAGGCGTTACCAGTGTGGCCCCGATGATCGACCACATGAAGTTCATTCTGGACGAGACGCAGGGTGGTTTGGGGATTCCTGATATCGCCGCTGGAAAGGTCGATGTCTCAATCGCGGAGTCCGGCATCTCGTTGCAGTTGCAATTGGCGCCGTTGCTCGCGAAGAACGCTGAGAAGGAACTCACGCTTATTAGCTCTTATGACCAGTTCTTCTATGACCTGGTGCATAGCTGGATGGTGGCATTTGAGGGAATTTCGGACGGCAGCACGGCAACCGCAGTCGCGGTAGTCGGGGACCCGATGCCGAAGAACCGTAAGGCCCAGATTGACGAGATCCTGGCCCTCGTCGGCGGGAACCTGCTCTCGATCGAAGAGGGCCGGATCCGCCTCGTCAAGCTTGGCTACGAGTTCGATGGGATGTCAGCCGACCCGATTATCTCGCAGGAGCGCGAACTCGCCCGAGCTCGCAACGCCGACCCCTTCCTGGACCGCCTTAACGAAGAGACTGGGGCCGCTGGGCAAGGTGTAGCACCAGCAAACAATGGCGCGGTGCCCGTTCCGGGGGTCCCGGCATGACGACGAGGAAAGGCATGCCGGCTGATCTCCGAGATCGGCTCATCGCGTCGGCTCTCGAACACGCGCCGCGCGAAATCGTCGGCTACGTCGTGCACCCTTGGGAACTTATCTTCGTGCCAAATATCGCGGAAGACCCGAACCTGTTCGAAGTTGCTGACGAGGTGCAGCTCCAGGTCTATACGGAATATGGTAAACGTCTAGTTGGCATATTCCATAGCCATCCGGCCGGTAGACGTACCCCGTCTACTTCGGACATCGAATACGCCCCACAAGGATTGCGCTACTGGATTATCACTCCGATCGAAGTAATAGAATGGGATATGGAATATGACCCGCCCATTGAGAGAACGTGGAACAGCCCAGATAGCGCGGGCCTGGTTGCATCCGTTGCTCCGGATCGTCGAGAGGACTGACCTCGAGATTCGGCGGCTGCTGAGCAAGGCAGCGAGTGCGGCTGAGTCCGATCTCGTCCGCCTCTCCCCCGGCAACGTCGTCCGACGCGGCCAGATGTCGGGTGCGCTGCAGGCGCTACGTGGCACGCTCGGGCTCCTGTTCGCGGATGTTGGCGACACAGTCAAGGCGGGCCGGACCGACGCCGCACAGGCCGCGAGGGAGGCGTCTTTCGATTGGGTCGAGCCTCTGCTTCGAGAAGCCGGCCTGTCGACCGCCGAACGCGACATGTTGCGGGCTGGTGCGATAGCGACTACCGAGCGGAACGTCGACCTGATGCTGCGGCGGTACAACAGCGAGCAGCTTGCGTTAAGCAAGCAGGTCTACAAGACGAAGCAGCTTTCTCAAGGCTGGGTAGATCGCGTTATCAACACGTCGATCGGACGCGGCCTTACCGCTCGAGAGATCGCCCGCGAGGTCCGAAGCAGCATCCGGCCGAACACGGCGGGTGGCGTGGCTCATGCCGCCCTCCGCTTAGGACGGACAGAGCTGAACAACAGCTTCCATACGGCTGCTATCGTGGCGAACGCGGACAAGCCCTGGGCAGAGGCTATGGAATGGCATTTGTCCGGATCGCACGCGCGGAAAGACATCTGCGACGAGTATGCTGGCAAGGATAGTTGGGGTTTGGGGGATGGGATATTCCCAAAGAACAAGGTGCCAGACAAGCCGCATCCGAACTGCTTCTGCTTTATCGTGCCGAAGTTGCAGGATGAGGACGATTTCGTCGCTTCGTTCATTCGTGGGGATTATGACGACGTCATTAATATCACCCCAGCCCCTGTCGCGCCCGTGCTGCCAAAGGCAAAGGAGGGGCGAGCCGCACTAGGTGCTGTACCTCGGGCACTGTGGGATAGCGACCTGGAATCCTTCGAGGAACGCAGCATCTTCCAGAGCTACAAGAGCTTCGCATACGTCAACTACAACAAATACTTGCGTGACGGGAGCGGCGCGTTCTACCGGGACGAGATCGAGACGATGGACCGGATTCTGGATTCCTCGCCCCTGAAAGAAGACGCGACTTTCTGGCGTGGGATTAAGGCACCCCGGAACGTTATGGGCGACTTGGTAGACGGAGACCTGACGGGTATGGAGTGGCAGGAAGATGCCTTCTCGTCTCTGTCGGCCGATCGTCGGGTCGCGGACGCCTTCGCAGAAGACGGCATGGTGATGCGGGTCCTGGTGCGCAAGGGCGCTCCGATGCTCCAGCTGAGCGAGTGGGCGAAAGAGGGGCAGAGCACCCAGGTCTACGAAGCGGAGGGGCTTGGCGGACGAGGCTGGAAGTTCCGTGTTATTTCGGATAATGGAATCGACGATAAAGGTGTCCGCAACGTGGATGTCGAGGTGATCAACAGTGGGCGGAACGGTACCGACCCCTGGGTCCGAAGCTGACAAGCAGCGAGGGATATTGTCGATTGGAGAAAGGTGGATATCGGACGAAATAACCAAATTGAATATAACGGTTCAGCCGCCCTCGAAGAGACCGGTACCGCGCGCTCGCGCATGATAGCGACCTGGGGCAGCTAGCGGGTATAGTTGGCCGAAGTATCCCGAACAATCGGAGGCAACACCATGAGCCGAGCGCTCATTCTTGGGTCGGTGAGCGGAAAGAGGCTCATGGACCTTTCCCCCATTGGGGTGGTCGAAGGTCAGCCAATCTACCCGTTGCGCGGCGCCGAGAGCGATGCCGACGACGGAGGAGAAGAGAACGCGGAAGGCAACGATAGTTCCGAGGACGATGAGGATAGCGACGATTCCGAAGAGGACGAAGATAAGAAGTCCTCTAAGGACTCGGGCAAGCGTAGGCAGTCCGGACAGCGCAACTCCGAGTTCGCCCTGATGCGACGAGAGCTGAACGCTCTCAAGCGCGAGAAGGCAGCGAACGAGAAGAAGGAGCGGGACCGCGAGCTGGCCGATAAGCCCGAGATCGAGCGTCTCTCTGCCGAGAAGGAAGACACCGTAAAGGAACGGGATGGTCTTCGTGAACGGCACAACGAGGCGATCATCGAGCTAGAAATCATCAAGGTATCGAGTCGTGGCAAGAAGTACGACTGGAATGATATCGAAGACGTCCTGAACGATCGAAGCGTCCGCAGGGCGATCGAGATCAACGAAGATGGGGACATTTCCGGAGTTGAAGACGCACTCAAAGATCTTGCGAAGCGGAAGCCGCACTTCCTCGCGTCGAAGTCCGATAAGGACAGTGACGACAAGGCGAAGAGCAACGGCAAGGCGTCTACAAACGGCGCGGGTACCGGCAAGACAGGGGCAGCGGTCGGCAACGGGAGTACAGGAGATCGAACCTCGGATCGTGCGAGCCTGGAGAAGAAGTACCCAACTCTGGCCCACATGATCGAGAACTAGCCCTCGACGAAAGGTATTTCCTCCATGTCGCGCTACGATAAGTATGACCCGATGACGGGAGGGTTCCGAGCACCTCTGCTCGCGAACTTCGCCTACACCGCCTCTTTGCCAGACCGCAAGCACGCGGACCTTGGAAAGCTCTTCTCAGCGGGACTCAACTCGGCCGGCAAGCTGGGGAAGTTCAGCACCGCTAGCTTCCCGATTTTCGCTGGGGTTTTGATCCTGACCAGCCCCCAGGCAGCAGGGGATGTTGTCGACGTCATGACAGATGGGGAGATCACCGATCTCCTGGATGCTGAGGTTGGCGGTACTGCTCTCGGCCCGGGCATGCGCTGGTTCGCGGATCCCGCTGTCGCAACAGGGATTCTGACCGATACGGCAACCGCCAATCGGTTCGTGGGTTTCACGGTTGAGTCGAGTCGATTGATCGTTCGGGCCTCGCTCTCCGGATTGGCAGGCTGACTCATGAACACCACAACGGTTATCGACCGGCCAACGAAGGAGTCCTTTTTGGACTTCTGGGACGCGCCTCGTCTCGTCAACCCGATGTTCCTCAACGCCCCGATTGCTCGGCAGGCTTCGGCCGGTCGGGAACTCGTCAACCTGTCTGAGCTGGGGATCTTCAACAAGATCGTCGGTGCTGAGACCGGTTACCACACGCAGGCCGACGCGCTCGTTACACAGACGAGTGACAACGTCGACCTGAACGCGTTGTGGGGCGAATTCCAGGCAACCCTGGAGATCTTCAACGATCGGCGTAATGCGATCGTCTCACTGCTGACCTACCCGGTTACCGCGCTGATTGAGCGCGTACCTCAGGTTGGTTCGGTCGATTTCGAGGACGCTTCAGAGTTCGGCGTGCCGAAGGGCGTTCGTCTCGTCCAGTCGTTCCTCTCGCTTGGATACGACTTCCGAGACTACGACATCGCCACTCGGTTCACCTGGAAGTACCTCCGGGATCACGATGCCCGTGCGGTCCAGGCTGTCCACAACGCGATCCTGGAGGCTGACAACCGCCTTCTGTTCCGTCGCGTTATGGAGGCGATTTTCGACAACTCGGCACGTACAGCGGAAATTGGCGGTGACAATGTCCCTGTTTACCCGCTGTACAACGGTGACGGCACTGTGCCGCCTACGTACAAGGGCACTACGTTCGACGGAACTCACACGCACTATTTGGCCACCGGGCACCCGACGACTGCACTCGTCGACTCGGGCGATCTCGAAGACATGTACGACAAGATCGCGGAGCACGGCTACGGAGCGGAGACTGGTGCCACTTTCATTTTGATGGTGAACCGGATCGAGGCGAAGGATATTCGGAAGTTCAAGGCTGGCGTCGCAACCAACGGCGTTACCGCGAACTACGACTTCATTCCGTCCGCGAACAGCCCGACCCTGATCGTGCCGAACGCGACCGGCCTGATCGGAAACATCCCTCCCTCGACCTGGAACGGTCTTCAGGTTATCGGTTCGTACATGGGAATCCTCATCATCGAAGAGGACTACATCCCGACGAAGTACATGCTGATGTTCGCAACCGGTGGATCCGCTAACCTGCAGAACCTGGTGGGTATCCGTGAGCACGCCAACCCGGCGTACCGAGGCCTGCGGTTGCTCCCAGGCAACCAGCAGGGTTACCCGCTGGTCGAGTCGTTCTACTCGCGTTCCTTCGGCACTGGTGTTCGCCAGCGTGCAGGCGCGGTAGTCGCGAAGATCACGGTTGCAGGCGACACCACATACACTGTTCCGGCCCAGTACGCGCGGGGTGGTGGCAACGGCTGATGGAATTTCAAATGCGATGTGATCACCTGGAGTCCTCGGCAACTCAAGATGACCCACTCCCCACTACGGATCATCACGCGGTTGTCCAACTCAGCGGAAAACGTCGTATTTCTATTCCTGGTAATTATATGGATCATGCTGTTTCCGCTAATTTCAGCATTGGCTATAACAATGATGAGCCAGAAATGCCTCTTTTTGAAATCGGCAAGAATTATCACGTTACCATCGAGGAGGTGACCCCATGAGTAGGAATATCGATCTCACGAAGCCGCTTTCTGATGAGGATCGGGCCTATCTTGAGGTACGAGGTCGGTTCCACGAAATCGAGCAGGTCGACGTGCTCGTAAGGGGCACAGGAGCTACGGGAGCGTCCGAGGAGGCCTTCGGGAGCGGTCCGGCCGGGAGCGGTGGAACTAGCGGGTCGGACGAGGCCCCGGAGTTCGGTTCCGAGACGTGGTTCGACACTGCGACGGTCCCGATGTTCAAGGAAGAGCTGAAGAAGCGAAATCTCGCCGTGAGCGGGAATCGTGACGAACTCGCCGAACGACTCGAAGAAGCTCTTCTCGAGGAGGACGACGAGTAAAGACCCGCTGCCGCCAGCACGGGTGGAACGGGGCCGACCAACCCAGCGCATACGGTCGGCCCCGTTTCGTTTGCCGGTAAGAAAACGGGAGTAGGAAAGGGGAACGAGGTAGTCTATTAACGACGAAAGGAAGGCATAATGGCCGCCCCGGAAGATATCCAGGAAGTCCTGGACATGCTCGGGCCAGATGCTGCCGAGTCAGGATGGACAGAAGAGAAAATCGGCGCGGCATTGGATGCCGGAGATACGCCAAACGAGATCGCTCGTAAGTATTGGGAATACCGAATGAGCAGATCTTCGACGATGGCCGATGTCTCCGAATCGGGCAGCTCCCGAAAGCTCTCCCAGATCTTCGAAAACGCTAAGGCACTCGCCGCGTACTACAAGGGTGCGTCCGAAGCAGAGAACCCTGACAACCAACCTGGCGCAACTTCGTTCAGCCGTCCGATTAGGAGAGTGTGATATGCAAGCTAACGTTACTACTACATTATCCAATACTCTTTCTGGTTTGGATGCAGTCCCCACCTTGATCCGAAATCTTGGTGCAGCTCCTATTTACATTGGACCTAGCACTACTAACACAAGTAATGGATTTCCTTTGTATCCTGGCGAGGCTGCTTGTGTTGTTCCTGGTGCAAACACATATATGATTTCCCAAAGTGGGATATGTACGATAGCTATTCTTCCTGACGCAAACTATCTTGCCAAATAGAAGGAGTGGTTATGGGATTCCGACTTGCGGTTGCTTCCCGTAATGCCGCAGCTGATGCTGCCATAGATCGTCTTGACCTCGGGGGTGGACCTGGCACTATCAAGGTTTATACCGGGTCTCAGCCGACTAACCCAGATACGGCTATCGGCGCCGTAACGCTTCTCGCGACGTTCACGCTTGCTGACCCAGCTTTCGGTGCTTCCTCTGTAGGAGTAAAGACGATTGATGCGAGTCCTACGCTTAACACTGTCGGAGTAGCCGCAGGAACGGCTGCTTGGTTCCGAGGGGCTGACAGTACAGGCGCGCCTGTCTTCGACGGGACTGTGAGCGCTACTTCAGGGGGCGGGAATCTCGAACTCAACACCACGACGATTTCAGTTGATCTCGCCCTTTCGATTACGGGCGGCACGATTACGATGCCTTTGGGGATCTAATGGCCGCACGGTCGGATGCTGCAACTGACCGGGTAAGTTTGGGTTCTGCCCCCACACTTACGGCATTGACTATTGGTGGTTGGGCGAGGATTGATTCGGCCGGCGTCGGGAGCTTCAACCCGATTATTCGGTTGTCGATTAACAGCGGCGATGTATCTAGTTGGATTGTGGGATTTAAGGGAACGAATGGCCGAACTCCGAGTGTCTATTCGCCCCTGAATACGACAGGTATTGTCGCACCAGAACAAGCGTTAGCAACCTGGGTGTATATCGCTGCCACACTCAACGCTGGAGCTGCCCAATTGTTGTACGGAACTGTTCCTGGGACCTTGTCGAAGGTAACCGGAACGGTTGCCGCAAGCGGTACAGCCGATCGTCTGACTTGGTTCTCGAGGTCTGCAGCGGACGGGACAGAATGGCTGTTGGGTGCGCTCGCCTACGAGAGGATTTGGACCGCAGTTCTGTCCGATGCTGAGATAGCTTTAGAAAGTCAGTCGGCGGTTCCGGTTCGAGCTACGAACCTTTGGGCTGACTGGAGGTTCGCGAGTGCAGGCCTGACAGACAGCTCGGGCAACGCGAGGAATCTCACGGCAGGCTCGACCGCCCTCTCCGCCGAAACTGATCCACCCTTAGGGCTCGTCACCTCTGACGCGCTCAAGCGCGACAAGCAAATGCGCCTAGGCGCCCTACTCCAAATGTGAGGATGAAATGGCACGAGGCGTTTACACTATCAGCTTTAATGAGCAAACCATTGCTGCCGCATCTGGAGATTATGATCTATTCGAGATATCTGTTGCTGACGACAAGCCTGTTGAGATAATTGCTCTCTCGCTTGGAAATAAGAGTGAGATTGGCGATGCGCAAGACGAGATGCTTGCATATTCAGTTCTGAGAACAACTTCGACAACCGCTAATGGGACTGCCGCTACACCCCAAGCAACTGATCCTTCAGATGGTGCAGCTTCATTTACTGCCGAAGTTTTGGCCACGGCAATTTCAACGGGTGGAACTGAAACATTTTTGATGCGTGACACTTTCAATGTGCGTGCGGGCCTTATGCTTGTTCTTCCCGAGGTAATGCGTATCAAGGCTGCACAAGCGACGTTGCTTGTGGTCCGTCTCACGACTGCTGTCGCGGACGACCTGACTCTATCCGGAACACTTTGGGTTAGGGAGCTGTAGCTATGCCGCTGTTCCAGGCAGACACCACCTACGCGTACGTCCGCACGCGTCGGCGCGTGCTGTCGAAAACAGCGGCCACGAATACCGGAACTCTCACTACGGACATGCCGGCATTTACCAGCGGCCTGAACGGAACCGCTCTTGCAGCAGGGGCACTTGCCGCCGACATGCCTGCGTTCACTTCTGGGCTAAACGGAACCGCGGCAGTCAGCGGCAGCATTGCCGCTACCATGCCTGAGTTCTCCGCTGGGTTGAACGGGACGAGCACGGCCCAAGGGAACCTTGCCGCCGCGATGCCTACATTTACGGCCGACTTGGATGGAAACGCCCGAGCTACAGCGGCAGTCGGAGCCTCTCTGCCCGAGTTCACGGCAGACCTGGATGGGCTCGCACGGACCAGCGGACAGCTGGTTGCCGACATGCCTGCGATGCTCTCCGGGCTTACGGGCGTTGGGACTTCGAGCGGACCGTTGTCGGCAAGCATGCCAGTTATGGGGGCGCTGTTCAATGGGGTTGGTGCGAGTTCGGGCGTACTGGGAGCTTCGCTGCCCAGTATGACGGCTGGTCTACTCGGAACAGTCGAGACGACCGATAATTTCTTCGCTTTGATGCCTGGGTTTACTAGTGATCTCGATGCCGTTGCTCGATCCAGCGGGTCGTTGTCCGCTGCTTTGCCGGCAATGGACGGAGGGATCCTCGCGGTTGGTACTGGATCCGGTATCCTCGCGGGTGCGATGCCAGGCATGGAAATGTTGTTGTCTGGGGGAGTAGACCTCGAACTCGCAGGTGAGCTAATCATCATCCTGCCGAGATTCGTCATGACTAGGAATAGGGGGCCAGCCTTGGAACTCAACCAGCAACGGGCGCTGACTCGAGAATTCATTGCTTCCAATCCGATATACGTTGCTTTGATTCCGAACGTGCGGGTACGACAACCTTCCGGGGGCTATGCGCTCGACGAGGGCGTGCCTCGGCCGCAACAGATGTTCCGTCTCATCCCCAGGAGCCACACCGAAGAGCCACGTACGTCGACCTCGGCCGCCGCGACGTCGGACTCCGGAGTGCAGCGACGATACGACTACACGTTGCTGGGCGAGTGGGACTCGACAATGCAGGTTGGCGACGAGTGGGAGACTGAGGATGGGCAACGACTCGTAATTGAGAATATGGTGTCTTACAACGGCTACGAGCGTAAAGGCCTCGTGATCTCGTATGGAAGGAGCCCGAACCATGCCTAGGGGAGGCTTCCGGATGGACTCCCGGGAACTTGACCGGGAACTCGGCTCGTTCAATGACCGAATGAACAAGGGGGTTGCCGCCGCTATGGATTACCAGGCAACTCGAAGCGAGATTTCAATGAAGACTAATGCCCGATGGACCGACCGAACCGGCAACGCCCGGAACAGCCTCTTCACCGCTACGAAGCACGAAGGCACGGTTCATGAGATGGTGCTGTCGCACGGGATGTCTTATGGGATCTGGCTCGAAGTTCGGTTCTCCGGGCGCTATGCGATCGTCCGGCCAACGATCCCAGTCGCCATTGCCGAGCTAAAAGTCCTCATTTCGAAGATCATGAAGAACTTGCCGAGGGGATGAGTCATGAGCGCACGGGCGGCTATCGCGAGTCTACTCGGAACAGATAGCCAGATGAACATGCTTGATATTGACGAGACAGTTATTTACGCCTCGAACGCGACAGATAGTCCTGATAGGACTCGGATGTTCCTTGTCGTTCGATTCGAGGAGGTCGGGAAGTCCTTCCCGGGCGTCGGACCTAGCCGAGTGGCAATCTGGTTCCATGTTCCGAAAGAGAAAGAGCAGGATTATGGGAAGCTTGACTTACTTATGCTGCGCACCAAAGAGCTGATGCAATCTGTCGAGCATCGTGACGGCGCGGACGGCTGGCGGCTAACCGCTCCTACCTGGGACGGAGATTCGGGCGATCTCTTCGATGACGGGTACAATACATTGACTAGGTATTCGACGTACCGCTGTGCCGTAAGGAATCTCGATTAGCTGGAGGAAACGTGGCTAGGAATCGGAATGAGCCGGTCTCTAACGAGACTCCGTCCGAAGAGGACAGGGTGACGATCGACGAAGATTCGATCGGCGAAGCTGCTGATCTCGTCGCGGAGCCCGAGGAGGTTCCCGAGGCGAACTCCGTGCTGTACCTGGGAGTCTTCGCTGATCGTCGGATCTCGAAGGAGGAGTGGGAGCAGGCTGGTGTGCCTGATCAGGAGGGATCGGTATGGACGGAGTCGACCGGCAAGGTCCTTTCGATCTCGGACTTCAACGAGCAGGCCCTGGCGGTTCTGGCGGGGACAGGCGAGTTTCGCATCACCCGATCCGAGTAGGTCGAATAGAGCTTCGCTGCCCCAGTTTCAGGCTTCATGGAATCCTAATAGGACCCGGAAAAGGAATCCTGGAAGTCAAGTGTCCAGATCGAAGATGTGGGGCAGGAAGAGGTGTAGTTGTATTGCACCTATTTGATTTGTCAACGGGCCAAACAACTGAAGACAAATTCTATAAAAATCCAGATAGGGGAATGCAATGACAGCACCGATGACCTCGTTGCCGTATGGCATGCGAGACGTCAAGCTCACCAGGTACACCGACGCGAGCGGAAGTATCCTCGCTACCACCTCGATCGACCTCCCGAACATGCAGACGCTCTCGTTCTCCGAAGCGGAGGAGTACACCGAACTGCGTGGTGACGATCGGGTGATCGCGATTCGCGGCCAGGGCGCCCTTGTCGAGTGGGAACTGGAGGCTGGAGGCATCGACTTCCGTGCCTGGGAGATCCTGACCGGCGGAACGGTGTCTCTCTCCGGGGTCACCCCGAACCGCAAATGGACGCTCCGCAAGCGGGCGACCGATGCTCGCCCGTATTTCCGGGCCGAGGGGCGCGCGATCTCCGACAGCGGTGGCGACGTGCACGCGGTTATCTACCGGGCTCGCGCGAACGACACGGTAGAGGGCCAGTTCGCGGATGGCGAGTTCTTCATCACCTCCGCATCGGGCCAGGGCCTCCCGATGCTGGACGAGGCGTTCGATCTCCTTTACGATCTAGTCATCAATGAGACTGCGACAGCGATCGTAACCACACCGGTCACAGCCAACCCGACGTTGCAGGGTGCCCCTTCGACCCTTACGTCGACAACTGGAACTCCGACAGCAGCGACGATGGTTAACTTGTCCTGGGTGGCTGCCACGAGTGTGGTGCCGACGGCCGACGAGTACTTTATCCAGCATCGTACTGCCTTTAGTGAGTGGACAGATTCTGTCAAGGGGGCTTCCCCGGCTCCGACGACAACTACCGCAACGGTCACGGGCCTGGTTACGGCAACATTGTACCAGTTCCGCGTGCGCGCCGTGACTTCGGCAAATGGCCCTTCCGATTGGGCTGTGGACGTCGCAGGCCAGACAACCGCATAAGCCCAACAGCTATAACAACTGGAATTTAGGAGAGCACGGAGATGCCGTCCAGCGAAGACAAGTACGCTGCTACATCCTGGGGGAACTCGGGCGAGGACCTGACCTGTCCGTCTGGGCAGGTTTGCCTTGTGCGCAAGGTCGATATGGTCGACCTGCTCGCTGAGGGACTTCTCAACAAAGTCGATTTCCTGACGAGCATCGTCTCGGAAGATCTCGTTCCGAACGCTACGCCCGGAGCGAAGGTCGTTGCCGAGACTGGGCAGAAGGCGATGCAAACTCTGCTCGATCAGCCCGAGCACATGAAGGAATTCGGCCAGGTCGTAGAGATCGTGGTCGCCTACACCGTTCTTAAGCCGCCTCTTTTCGCGCCGCCGCGCGATGCGAACGGAAAGATCGACGAGGCTCGGAAGGTTGACGGTCGGGTGTACACCGACTCGATTAACTTCACCGACAAAATGTTCATCTTCAACTACGCACTCGGGAACAGCGGGGACCTCGAAAAATTTCGTGAGGAATCCGGGGAACCTGTGGGAGATGTGGAATCTAGCGAAAGCGTATCAGAGCCGCCCCTCTGATCTCCTCGGTCTTCCAGACAAGGTAGCGGCTTACCACCTGGACCGAGCGGTTATGCATTTCGGAACCCAGCTTGACGAAGCATTGGAAAAGGCAACCGAGCAGGGGAAGAGAAAGAAGCCGCTTAGTGCGGCTATGCGGAACCAGAAGATCCAGGAGACGTTAAATCGCTGGCTTGGGACTAAGGAAAAGAAGCGCTACCGAGATCCCATGCTCAAGCTAAAGGGGTAGGTGAGTCCGATCGCAGACTACAACCTTGGCAGGGCGCATGGTACCATTCGTATTGATTACGATGGTAAGCGAGTCAAGGAAGCTCAGCAGGACATAAAGAAGGTCGGGCAGGACTCCGCTGTATCTGGCGATCAGGTGCAAGGTGCAGCGGAGCAAATGCAGGCCGCGTACGACAACATCTCGCGCGCAGTCAAGCAGCTCACGACCGACGTAACTCGCCATACTGCAGCGGAAACCTCGGCAAAGGCCCGGATCCAGGCAGCCGAGGAATCGCTTGCCGCTGTCCGCGCGAAGTCGGGCGCGGCGGCGAAGGACATTACGAACGCAGAGAAGGCGCTGCAGCGAGCACAGACCCAGTCCGCTTCCGCATCGGAACGACTCGCCTCGTCTACCCGCGCGCTACAGATTGCCCGACAGAAGCTCGCGAACACTCCTGCTCCTCCGTCTGATATCAATGCCGATTCAAGCGGCCTGGATCAGACTTCCAGTCGCCTGAAGAACATTGACAAGAATACTAAGTCGGCCGCGAGCGGCCTGAATCTCTTCAGTAACCGGCTGAAGATTATGGTCGGTGGTTTGGCTATCGCTGCGCCGCATATCGCAGGGCTCGGAGTGTCGCTCGTAGCGCTCGCAGGGCTCGCAGGGGTGGCAGCAGGTGCGCTGGCTGCTCTCGGAGCCGTAGCGGGCACCCTAGCCATCGGCATGAGCGGGATCGGAGCTGTCTTTAAGGCTGCCGGGGCCGATGCGAAGTCGGCCGGCACGGGCGCGGCGAGCAGTGCGAAGGCTCAGCGGTCGGCTGCCCAGGCGATCGAGTCGGCCCAGCGGAGCCTTGCCGCTGCCTACGAGAACTTGCAGCAGGTCCGCGAGGACTCTGCCCGGGGCGCGATCCAGGCCGCTCGGGCGATCCTGTCGGCAGAGCGAGATCTCGTCAATGCCCAACGAGATGCTCAGCGGGCACAGGCCAATCTGACTAAGGCTCGGCAAGACGCTACTCGGCAACTCGAAGATATGCGCCTCGCGCTTACCGGGGGAGCGCTCGACGAACGCCAGGCGATCCTGGATGTCGCTCGGGCGCAGGAGGACCTGAATAAGGTTCTCGCCGATCCGACCGCGACTGCGAACGATCGAGCACAGGCGATCCTGAATCTCGAGAAGCAGAAGCTCGCGCTCGAGGAAACTCGGCTCGAAAATCAGCGACTTGGGAATGATGCTGCGGAGGCGGCTGCGAAGGGGGTTGCCGGCTCGGCAGCTGTTGTCTCCGCACAAGACGATGTGCGGGACGCAAATCAGAGCGTTGCCGACGCCCAGCAGTCTCTCGCGGACGCTGGCGAGTCCGCTCGCCTGCAACAGGTGCAAGCGGGCCGAGACATCCGCGACGCGGTCCAGGGGATCGTAGACGCCCAGCAGACTCTCGAGAACGCCTACGCGGACGCCGGGAGCGCGGGTGCGGGTGCTGCCTCGCAGGTAAGTGAAGCTATGAAGAACATCTCACCGGTTGCCCGCGAGTTTGTTGGCGCGATCCTCGATCAGGCTGGAGCCTGGAAGCAGGTCAAGTTCGCGATTCAGGATCGGCTGTTCGCTGGTCTCGCTAAGGAAATCAAGCCGCTCGCGGAAATCTACTTCCCGCTTCTGCAAGAGGGAGCTGGAGGGATTGCCGATGGCCTGAACGGGATGGTTAAAGAGGCTGTCGGATTCCTCAAGTCGGCAGATGCGATCGGGAACGTTCGACAGATCTTCGACAACACTGGGCTGGCTGTCGGCAACTTGCGGACGGTAGTTCGAGACCTGCTTGCCGCGTTCCTCGACATCGCGGCTGTCGGGAGCGACTTCCTTCCCGACCTGGCAACTGGGGCATCGAATGCCGCTTCTCGTTTCCGGGAATTCATTGCTGCCGCCCGAGAGAGCGGGAAACTAAAGGAATGGATGCAGGGCGGCATTGACGCAGCTAAGTCGCTCTGGGAGCTTCTTAAGAACCTCGGGTCTATCATCTCCTCAATCTTCACAGGCCTAAGCCGGGATGCGGGAGGAGCCCTAGGCACCTTTACGCAGCTAACCGGGAAGGTCGCCGATTTCCTCAAGTCTGTCGAAGGCCAAGATGCCCTTGCCGCACTCGGCAACATCCTCCGAGCGATCGGCGGAGCTACTGGAAAGGTATTCCTCTCCTTCCTGAAAGTCGCTTCAGACCTGTTGGTTGCGCTCGAACCGCTTATCGTAGGAGTAGCGGACGTCGCAGGGGGATTGCTTGCCGGGGCTTTCCAGGTATTCGGGGCGGCCTTGCAGCCTGTGGCAGATCTCCTCGGTTGGCTAGCCCCATTCCTCGGCCCGTTCATCGGCAGCATCTACGCGATGAACACAGCAATCAACCTCGCCAAAACCGCATGGGCCGCTCTGAACACTGTGATGAAGGCCAACCCGTTCGTTCTTATCGCCAGCCTTATCGCCGCTTTGATAATCCTGATTATCCAGAACTGGGACTCTATCGCCCCAAAGCTTAAGGCATTGTGGGAAGGTATCAAGAGCGTCGCTGAGACGGTGTGGAGCGCTATCGAGCGCGCCATTATCGAACCGTTGCAACGGACATGGGACTTCATTTCCGGTGGCCTTGAAATGGTGGCAAACTTCTTCTCTACTACCCACGACCTGATTAAGGGCGGTGTGGAAAATGCCTGGAATTGGATTGGCGACAAGATCTCGGGCATGATGAATAACATCGGAAACTTCATCTCAAATGGACTCGGCAAGGTTGGCCAATTGTTCCAGGGGTTGCCTGGAAAGATTGGAAACTTTATCAAGTCGCTCCCAGGCATGATGGTCAATCTTGGTAAGGACATCATTAATGGGATCTTGCGCGGGATCGGCAGCATTGGCAGCAAGATTGGCCAGGAATTGAAGAGGCTGGCCCAGAACGCCTGGAACGCAGTTAAGAACTTCTTCGGCATCAGCTCCCCGTCTAAGCTCATGCAGTTCGCTGGCGAGATGCTGGGCGAGGGCTTCGTGAAGGGCCTCGAAGGGATGCGCTCGAATGTCGAGAAGGCAGCACTCAGCATGGCGAGCGCTGCCGCCGTACCGATCCCTGGACTCGACCTGACGTCCCCCAGCGGCATGGTGTTCGCGATGACCGGGGCGACGCAAGAACCGGTCGGACTCGGCAGCTCGGCACGTCGGCCGCCCGACCCCGGCGCGGGTGTCGCGACAAGTGCAGGGGCCGCCTCGATCAGCATCGGACATCTCACGGTGCAGGTCGCGGGAAACCTCGATCCGACAGACCCGGTCGCCTGGCGCAGGGCCATGGTAGGCATCAAGGATGGGATTAGAGGGGTGGACAGGGACTATGTCTAGGCCAACAGTCTCGATAGGACGCATGGTGATGCGGGAGGACCTGTCTGTTGCCGAGAACGGCGACAACCGGGTCATGACTCTAAGCGGACAGGAGTCAGTCCCTCGTCTCACCCCAGCCCAAGTTGTTGCTCGTCGCGAAGACTTCCTCTCTATGGACGGGAAGATGGTCCCTGTCCTCTTCACCGACAAAACATATCTTGACGGTTTTTACCAGGTTGAGACTGCTTCTGGAACAATCGAAGATTGGAATGGCGGAGCTATTCGAGTTTTCCGCTGGACTTGCACTCTCATCCGTCTCGGCACGGTGTCCGAAGTAGACATCGAATCTCGGCTCAGCGGATCGATTACCCGAGTGAATGCCTTCTCGGTTGTCGGGGAGCGCACCCATGCTCCTGCGATCGGACACGACTCTTATTGGTCAAACGCCACAGTCTCCTCGGTCCTCACCCGCACAGCGGTAGACGGGGCTGTCAAGCTGTACCGAGGCCTAGGATCCACGGTCAGCCCCCGCTGGGCGGTAGCCCCGTCTGCCTACGCAGGCGGCCGAGTTCGGTTCCTCGACTCGAACAGCACCGAACGCTCCGGTATCGCGTTCATGTGCAGCCCTACGAGCTGGGAGCTGTCGAACGGCCTGGTTCGAGTTCGTCCCGGAACGGCGCTCGAAGTGTCTGCCTGGACCGGGGGCGCCTGGAAGCCTAAGGTCTGGAACCTGCTCGCAGGCGGAGTCGGGCTGTCTCCGTTTACGTATTGCACGATAATTGACAACAGATATGAGTCCGCCACAATCCGGCTAACTAAATCCCAGACGACTGGACGGACCTTTGTAGACCTCACGTTGAGGAGGGGCAGCCGGCTACTCGAGATCTATATCCAGGCTGAGTTCGCGGCTACGCTCCGGATCGCGCGCGGAACGGTCGAAGCGGGCACAAGCGCATTGGCAGGGGCGGTAGTGGCTAACGCTAACGATGGTGATACGAACAAGTACATCCTCGGATCGGCTAAGGCCTTTACCCCTGACATTACCAATGGGGCTATCGATAAAACATCAACGACAACTCTAGACGCGTATGTCGGGGTAATCGCGGGTGGGACCGGAGCCGTGGCGGGGGATCAGGCCGCTGATTTGCAGAAACAGTACGTTGGTGCACCTTCGGAATTGGTACAGGCGGTGAGACGATAATGTCTGTGACTGAAACTCTTCGGGCATTGGGCAGCTGGAATTTGCAGCTGAGCGAGGATATGCCTGCCAGCATCTGGGATCAGATTGGATACTACGGGCATATCGTCGTGCACGTCGGCAAGGTGGATCCGCGCGTCGCGGGAGACTCGCTCCTGAAGACGGCGCGCTACACCGGGGTGTTGCGAGCGCGCGGCGAGAAGGGCGAGAAGAAGTCTATCGGCGGGCTCGGCATGGCGATGTGGCTCGGAGATCCCGATAGCAAGGGTGACACGATCGAAACTCTGACGACGTTCACAGGGGAAGATTTCCAAGACGTAATCACGGCGCTATTGCCGCCCTCAGGATCGGTAACCGCTGGAGCGATCTTCAACATCGCAGAGACTTGGACGGGTACGCACCAGTTTCAATCGCGGCGCGAAGTGATTGATTATATCTGTCAGACGGTTGGAGCGGCCTGGCGGGTAAACGGAGACGCCACCCTGGATGCGGGTTTGGAAAGCGACTTGTTCCGGGTTGTTCCGAATGTGATCGTGCAGCGGAAGCCGGACAACGCGCTATCGCTCACCGGTAGCGAACTCGATATGTTCGTGCGGGGATTCGACGGTAATCTCGAAACTGATTCGGATACTGAAGATTTCACGACCCGAGTCCTGCTCATGGCGCAGGGGTCTAATGGATCGTTTGCAAGCGCCACAGCGGACATCGACCCAGGCCTGAACCCGTACAAGGATCTCCACGGGAACTTCGTCAAGTTGACTCGTATTGTGCAGGAATCCGAGACTGACCCTGCGAACGCACCTGCTCGAGCACAGCTGCAGCTCAATCGGTTCAGCGGTACCCGCGATGCCCTGAGTCTGTCTACAAAGTACTATGACATTAAGGGTGAAGCTCAAGTAGGGGATTATCTCTGGGTTTGGGATCCTGAGATGGACCTGGTAGATTACGCCAACGAAGTTATGTTTCGGGGCCAGAGGATCTACCCGCTTAAATTGAAGTTTACCGAAACAACTTGGCCAATTACCGAAGGCATGTCGGTTTGCTACCGGGATGGTAATGGCAGTTGGATTGATTTGACAGATTACTTCGAACGCGAGTCTGGCGAGACGAATATCGTCGTGGGCGGTTACAACCGGTCGCTTACAGATGGAGGCTCGGGCGCCTTCCCGGTTACTCCTCCTGACATCGACCTAACCGTTCCGGACATCACCGTCTGGGTCGAGCCGTTCCGACAGGGCGTCTATCAGAGTCCAGTTACAGGAGCGGCACGCGGGGATGCGCTGCTGGAATGGTTGACGCCTTTGAATATCGGAGGATCCCCCATTACGGACGGATCCCATTACGACATCCGATATCGAACGGCGACCACCCCGCTCGTGCCGACTACGCACACTATGATGAGTGCTTTCACCCACGCACAGCTCGCGGTAGACGGCACTTTCGATCAGCCGATTACGTTCCCTGCCACGGAGTGGCATTACACATCGGCAGCTTTCGACCTGAACCAATTTAGACTTCTCGACCTCGTGCCTTCGATGCCGTATGAGATTCAGATTCGTGCAGTCGACCTGGCCAACCCTTCGAACTATGGGGCCTGGTCCGCACTAGCCGAATTCCAGACAACGAACGACAACGTTGCCCCTGCTACGCCCGCTTCGCCCGAGGTCGCTTCCAACTTGCTGTCGGTCCAGATCGTGCACAGGCTCGGAGTCTCAGCAGGTGGCGCGTTCAACCTGGATCGGGACCTGCACCACCTCGAGGTGCATGGTGGTAGCGAGCCTTTGTTCCAACCAGTTGATGAGACTCTTATCGGCAAGATGATGGCTAACTGGGGCATGATCACGGGGAACATTCCCGCCGTAGCGAGCTTCCAGATTACGGGCACCCCTCGACCCCCAGACCCGGACCCCGGAGCGATTCAGGCAACAGATACCCTGCCTGTATTTTTCAAGGTGATCGCGGTCGACGAGGCGGGAAACAAGTCTCTCCCCTCGGCGGCAGTCGAATCCTCAGCAGAGTTGATCAGCAGTCAGTACGTCTCGGACCTGACCGCGAGCAAGATTACGGCCGGCCGGATGACGGCTGAAGTGTTGATGGCTGGCAGGATCATGACGGCCGAGACTGGGCCTCGCGTTCAAATGAGCCATACGGGTATTCAGGGCTACAAGGAAGACAACACCCTGGGCCTAGATTGGAAAACTGAGAACGGCTTGCTGCACGTGCTCGGCGAGGCGGGCATCAAAGTCACCGGCGGCGGCAATGTCGAGATTACCGATGGCGCGGTGATCGTTAAGAACGCCAACGGAAATGTCATTGTGGAACTCGGAGAATGCTCAGATGGACGCCACGGGCTTCAGGTCTACAAAGACAATGGCCTGCGTGTTGCTCGGATCGGAGAGCTAGAGTCCCCAGGCGGAGACGGAATCGAGTTTGTCGATGACGCTGGTTTATTGGTGCGCGCCAACACCCTTGCTTTCGGGATAGCGGCTGCATCTAATGCGGGAGGTATCTCCACGTTTTCTGACGTATACAGTGCTGGATCACCAATTGTTCAGGCTACGGTCACTATCGGAGATACTGGCCGAGCTATTGTTCATATCGGAGCATGGCTAATTATGACTGATGCCTCTAATACTTCCGGAGGAAGTATGGGTTACGGGATATCCGGAGCTACTACTCGCGCTGTCAGCAATATTGATGCCATATCTTCAGGACTTGGCCAGCAAAACTTTGGGTATGGTAGGTCGTTTTTGGTGACAGGCTTGAATCCTGGAGTGACCAATTTCTATCTTGCATATAAGTCAACGGCAAATGCCCAGATCGCACAATTCTTCAATCGCACCATTGCGGTCCAACCTTTTTGATAGGGGATTTAAGTGCCCACCTTCACATCTAGGCTAGGCCTAACTCTTCCGGCTGGAATTGAAGATTACAATATCGGGATCCACAACGGGAACATGACGTTGATCGATGGCGACATGGGTGGCCTGATTATCTGTACTTCCAGCACTCGTCCAACCACCACGTACGCCGGGATGATGGCGTTCGAGACCGACACCGCTTTGATGATTATTCGGAACGGCGCGAACTCCGCCTGGTTGCTTGCTACCACGGTTGTCACGTGCACTTCGGTGACTCGGCCGACGAGTACCCATGCTGGCATGCTTATTTACGAGACTGACACCCAATACCTCGTAATGCGTAACTCGGCCAACAGTGCCTGGATTGTGCGGCTGGGCGGGCAGACACTTCGGAGCACTGCAAACGACACCACGACGACCAACGGGACGACCTACAGCCAGGGTACCGGCGGCACAATGCCGGGGATCGCGTTCGTCGGTCCGCCCTCGGGCGAAGTGTTGATCCACTACTCGGCAGCGCTTACGTGTGGAGCTGCCACGGCTGCCGCCACGCTGTACTACACGCCCCACATTCGGAACGGTGCTGTTGTCGGCTCGGGCACCGACTTCCTTGTCGGAACAGATAATGACGCGGTGCAGGTCGCGGGAAGTGTGTTTACGAACCGAGTTGGCTCCAGCATGGTTATCCCTGGGCTAACTGCAGGGACCCAATACAATGCCCGGATGGACGTAAAATCATTCGGCGCAACAGCGGGAACCGTGGCTGCCAAGAAGCTTGTTGTCCAGCCTATCTGATAGGAGTGAAATGGTTTTCCTTTCCGAATCTCGCGACATTATGATTGTTGGAGACAGCGTGACGGCCGGTGTCGGACCATCCTCTTCGGACAAGGCTTACTACAATCTGGTGCAGGATGCTCGACCTCTGGATAGCTTCCACGTGCATTCCGAATTGAATAGTGATGTTGACGATTGGCCGGGTGACGTAGGCACCACTTTGCAGAGCAACCAAGATGTCATTATTTTGCAGCTCGGTATCAATCTCTGGAGATCCTCAACTTCCTCGGCTACATTTAAATCCAACTGCCAGGCATTTTTTGAGTTGCTGAGGCAATACAATCCTATCTCCCAAATATACTTCATTAGGGGGTGGATGCCTGCGACAGCAGTAGCTAGCCAGATCGCTTTGTGGACCGCATACGAGGGAGTCCTTGCGGCATTCGCATCAGATATTTATGTTCGCCCATTCACATTCGTAGACATGAAAGAAGACAATTTGGAATTGTATTACGCCTCTGGCCAATCAATTCTATACAATGATATTGGCCATCAGCTCCTGGCAGATAGATTGCTTTCGATCATCTAATTTGGGAAAGGGGCTACGGTGCCTTGGAGACAACGCATTAGACTTAAGTGGCCATACATTTTAATGTATAGTTTCTATGTTGTCGCTGGGGTTCTTGCTTTTATCTATCCGACTCGCGCAATCTTAGACGCGTTGCAGATCTACTTGGCTTACCTTTGGTCTTCATTCTTGTTCTTCGGAAGTGCCTTGTCGTTGTACGGCTCATTGCGAGATCGGATCTCCGGGGAGATCGTCGGTCTCCCGCTGCTTGCAACGGCGAACGCGATTTTCGGAACGGCTCTCCTCGCGTACGGGGTGTCTCCTGCTGCCTATGCGATCGGCTTGATATTCTGGGGTGTAGGATTCGGTTTAGTCGGTAGATGGTTTGAAATGAAAGCAATCCTGAAGATTGCCCGGGAGGCTCGGGATGGCAAATCTTGAGTTTGTTCTCGTTGCCCTCTTTGGTGCGGGAGGGGCCGGAGCTTTCTCTGGGATTCTCAGCCTAGTCCGGATCCTGAGACAGGGAAAGATCGAGAGCGAAGAAACCCTTATCAAGAGATTGGATACCAACAACGCCAAACAATCTGAGCGCGCCGATGCCGCAGAGACCCGTGCGGACGCTGCAGACAAGGATTCGGACCGGTATCGTAAGCAGCGGGATATTGCTCGGGAACGGGTCGCACGGTTGCGGCGAGTTCTGATCGATAATGGGATAGAGCCCCCGGAATTGGGAAAAGATGATGACTGAGGAAGGACAGAAGCTGCTCAAGCTTCAGAAGCAGCGTATCAGCCAGAGGTTCTTGAATGGCATTATGGTAATCGGCATCGCGTCGGTTATGGCTGTTGTTGTAATCCTCTGGACAGACTCCTCTAACGCCGCCAACGCCAATCGTCAAATCCTCGTCGATATTCAGGACTCGCTCAACGCGACGTGCGATGCGGCCCCGGTAGAAACCCTAGCCGTCAGTGTTCAGGCCGACTGTATCGCCGCCGCCAACAATGAGATTCCCGAGAGAGTCGATAGCGTCCCCGGGCCAGTAGGTGCAGCCGGTGCCCAAGGCGAACGGGGCGAACAAGGTGAGCCCGGAGCCCAAGGCGAACCAGGCCCGCAAGGCGAACAGGGCGCCCAAGGTGCCCAGGGTGAGCCGGGTCTATCAGGCCTCCCGGGAACGATCGGCGAGCCCGGATTGACGGGCCCATTCGGAGCCCAGGGCGAACCGGGTCCAGCCGGACCGCAAGGGCCTCCTGGCGAGACCGGAGCCACCGGAGCCCAAGGGGAAGTTGGCCCTGCTGGGCCGGAATGTCGAGACGGCTACACCGCACAGGAGTTTCAATACTGGGGCCCCAATATGGTTAATGATGAAGAGGGCTCCGCTACGGACGATGATGAAGACTGGCTTATCTGTAAGAAGGTGGGATAATGGCAAGAATGCCCGGAGCCCAGTGGCAGGGCGAGCATGGCGTCACCAAGATGTCCGCCTACCGGCGGGTCTGCATCCACACGATCGTCGGTAACCCACCAGCCCACGCGGCGCACTTCTCCACGGCCGCCGACGGCACGGTCTACCAGAGTCGCGACACCGCGTGGCAGTCCGCCGCGAACTACCAGGGCAACCACGACACGATCGCCATCGAGAACGACGATCACGGCTCGGAGTATGGGGCGTGGAGCGTGAACGACGGGCACGCGGTGCCTGGGTTCACCACCCGCCAGGCCGAGGCGATCGCCAACATCCTGGTCTGGGCGCACAAGCAGCATGGCGTCCCGCTCACGCTGTGTCCGGGCTCGCGCCCGGGGTCGGTCGGGGTCGCCTACCACCGGCAGGGCATCGACGGAAGCTGGGCCGGCTACGCCTATGGCGGCCGCGCAGGTGGCGGGGAGAAGTGGTCGAAGTCCGGCGGCAAGGTGTGCCCTGGGGATCGGCGGATCAGCCAGCTCATCAACGAGATCATCCCGCGAGCACGCTACCTGGCGGGGCTCGACCAGCCGATCGAGGAGGAGTCAGAAATGTCGAAGGTTTTCTTCGTTCACGGGGACAGCACTACGAAGGTTCCAGGCAAGAACTACAATTATGGGGATGCGCTCTTCATGGTTGTCTCCGATGCGGACGGCACCCGCCGTCGTCACATGCATCCCGACGAGTGGGCTTGCCTCGCGGCGGACGGCGCGAAGGCGCATACTCGTTCGCAGAACTACGTGGACAGCATCCCCTGGGGCGCTCAGCCTGGCCTAGAGCCCTGGGTCACAGGTGGACCCATTCCTGGTACGCCTTAACAACGAAAGGAAATTCATGAATTTCAACAAGCTGCTTTGGTCACTGCTCGGCACCGTGCTCCTGGGTGTGCAGACTGGCCTGTCTGACGGGGACTTCTCTCTAGTCGAGAGAATCGCCGTAGGCGCGGTGCTGTTCAGCACGGTCGGGACCTGGCTGGTGCCGAACACGCCAATCCTCAACGTCGCGAAGACTTGGGTTAACGCGATCGGTACCGCCACAGCTCTGCTCGCCACGGTCGCGGACAACGGCATCACCGGGCAGGAATGGCTCACGGCCGTGATCCTGGTCCTGACTACCGCCGGGGTCTACGTCGTGCCGAACCTGACTGCAGCGGACAGGGAGCTTCCTCGCGTCGCGTAGACTGCTAGTACCGTGCCCTGGGCGACACTTCCTCCGTCCCAGGGCACGGCTTTTCGCTGGTAGAACCGTTTAGTTGCCAATCTGGAGGAAGTCGAGTAGGCTGGTGTTCGGTCTCAGGCCCGGAGAGACCAGAAAACCCAGACCCGGGCATCGCTGGCCGGCCCTACTGACAATCGGCGGCAGTAGGGTCGGTCCGGTTACGGAGGAAGCCGTGCTGGACCAGACGAAAGTATTGTTCAAGTTGTCCGCATTCTTCAACGTGAAGGATCGCGACACCCCAACCCACTTTAACGCGGTTGCGAAAGTCCCCGCCGAAGACGCGCGGCAGCTCGCGCTCATGTTCCCGAAGTTGGTGAACCTAAAGATAGCTCGGGACGGCACGGTGTCGCTGTTCGGAGATCTCCGAGAGCCGTTGCTTATCGCGGGGGTCCGGAAGTACCACGGCTTCCGCCGTGCTGCCGAACGGCTCGGGTTCCGGATCGAGTACGTGTATCCTGCCTCGAACGCTTACCGCGACGAGGACGCGTTCGAGTCAGCGGTAATCGGGCCTCGGGAGCTACTTCGTGTTCGGGGCGCCGCTCTCAAGCAACTCGACATCGTGCATTTCCACAGCGGCATTGCCTGGAGGATCGAGTCGATCGGCGATCAGGGCCGGACGCGACTGGCTAAAGTGCGCTACATCAAGTACGACCACGACCCACAGAAGATCGGGAAACGCAAGGATTGGACGTTTTCCTCGCAAACGGTATTCGCAATCACGCGGCGGAAGACGACCCCCTAGACTCCGGTCGGCCGACTTGCCTCGCTGCGGTCGGCCGACTGGGACCCAAACAAACGGAGGAAGACATGCCACGTAGGAAGATCGCTCCGCTACAGGAAGCAGGGGAAATTGAAGTGGTTGACTACCCAATCCATGACGACGTGCAACTGACGATCTCGGAGGTGTTCGACGTCGCCGAACTTGCCGACCTCGCGCACGCATGGGCACGGGAGGGCGCGGGGATGTCCCCGGAGCGAATCGACCGGTACCACGTGCTCGCGAAGATGTTCTCTGTCGAGCCGGCTCTCCTGCTCTACGTCTGCCAGCGGAAGCTTGCCGAGCTGCCAGATGGGCTACCGACCAGCGAAGATGGGGTGAGCGACAACTCCTGAAAGAAGTAGTTGCCAACTTCTGGCGATTGCCGTAGACTGGTGTCACACCAGGAAGCGACCAAGGAGCGGACATGACGCAGACCTTCCCTTACATCCCGGCCGGCACGAAGGTCATGTTCACCTCCAACACCGACGACAAGGTTCGGGAGGGTGTTATCGAGGGGATTAACCGGCGGACCGCGAACGAGTTTTCAGCTCCGACGTCCTACACGGTGCACAACTCGCGTGGCCAGTGGCACGTGTCTGCCGACGAGGTTCTTCCGATCGACTAGGCCGAAACGCCCGAGGGGAGACCCGAGGGCGTCGCGGGGATCGAGACCCGCCTGAGGATGGCCTCAGCTCTACCGAAGGGTGCAACCCATGCCGAACGAACTTACGGTCTCGCAGCTCGTTGCCGAACTTCGCGAGCACCACGACAACGGAGCGCTTCCGGCCGGCTGGTCGAAGCTGCGCAAGGCCGAGCTGCTTGAGCTGCTCGAGGCGTTGCGCGTCTCGGCTCGTCGGGCGCCGAAGGCCTCGAAGGAGCGTCGCCTGCGCGAGAAGGGCTCCCGCGTCGGCCGTCGGTTCGGCACGAAGAACCGGGCGAACCGGCAGGACCCGAGGAACGTTCACCACAAGGTCCCCTCGGCGGCCTAGCCGTTTCCGGTTGTCGGTTCGATGTAACGAGCCGGCTTCCGAATGCGACTAGTACGATAGGCGCACCAAACAAGAAAGGGTTTAACCCATGAAGATCCGAAACGCTTTCGTCGCCCTGCTCTCCCTCGCCTTCGTTGCGACTGCGGTGCCCGCCGTTGCGGCTTCCTCAGCTTCGACCACGACCCACTACGAGTACCCCTCCGACGTGCAGGCCGCTCGCAAGGTGTGCTTCCGGGCGGAGCGCGAGGCTCGAGACATCCCGGGCGGCGACCAGGAGTACATCGCCTGGTGGAATGCGAACGAGGGCACCGTTGCCCAGCTCGACTGGACCGCCGCGTTCGACGCCTGCAAGGACGCGAACGAGGTCGCGGGTGCGAAGTGGTCCGCTGAGTGGTACTCGAACTTGGTTCGCAAGTGAAGCCGACGCTGTTCGGTGGCGGTTGCGTCGTCCTGCTCTTTATCCTTCTTCTCTCCACCTACGCGATTGTCGAGGTAGTCCTGTGACTGAACTCCGCGAAGCACTCGCCTGGGTTGTCCTCATCGTCCTACTCGCCATCCTCGCCGTGGGGACCGTGTACCTCATCGCCAACGGGGTCGCCAACCACTACCAGGACAAGCAGCAGGAATGCCTGCAAAGCTATTTCCCCACTGAATGTCACATCGATCCCATCATCACTGTTGTTGGAGGGAAGCTGTGAAAACCTGGCCGTTCACCTGGACTCCACCGGCCCCGTCGTTTCCTCGTCCGCCCCGGGAAATCACTGAAAGCGAGCGTGCGTCCATCATGGTCGCATCCCGGGTGGTATCCATCGGGTAGCACAAAGGAGGTTTGATCGCTATGAAGAGCGAGCGTAAGTTCGTTGATGGCGAGGAAGTCGTCTGGGATATCTTCGAGAACGATTGGGTGACTCTTGCCTATTGGGAATGGGTAAACGGGAGATCGATCGAGGAGGAGTCATGAAGAGCATCTTCTTCGGGGCGATGTGCTTCTGGGCCGGCTACCTGACGTCGGTGTTCGCGAACTTGCTCGGAGCGAAGATGATCAACTGGAGCGAACAGGAGCAGACGCTCATCCGGGCGACTGCCGACTAGCAGAAAGGGTTCAACCCATGCCACTTTGGAGCAGCGACCCCAAGAAGAAGGCCCAGGTAGCGAGAGACCGAGCGGACATCGCGAAGACAGAGCGCGCGACGAGGCAGAAGGCGTACACCGACAAGGTGCGCCACGAGGCGATCCGCGAGGACCTCGACAAGGGCGGCACAGCGGAAGACGCGAAGTTCATCGACGATTTTTACGGCCTGCTTGGCGGCATCAAGCCAGGCAAGATCGCCAAGGCCTCGAAGAACAAGCGGGCAACCAAGGAAACCGTCAGGCAGATCAAAAAGGTCGAGGCCAACCCAAAGCTCAGCCGAACCGTCCGAAACAAGGCCGCCAAGGTCCGCAAGCAAATTGAAGGAAAGTAGAATTCAAAGAGCCTCGTTGCTCGGTAGGGAGCATAAGGTGCAGGTTCGACTCCTGCACGAGGCGCGCCAATAATGGCAACGAGAGGGAGAAGATGAAGCGATTCGCACTAGCTTTAGCAGCGTTGCTGCTGGGGTTCTTCGGGGTATTCGCGGGCACAGCTTCGGCCCAAGAGCCGGCCGTTGCATCGGCATGTGCGCCTGGTTGGGTGGCGACTTACGAAACAGATGTAGTCGCCAGGGAGGATGACAGCCCGAGTCACGGGGTCTGGGCAACGGATGCGTTCCATCGTCAGTCGATCGTGTATTGCAATGAGAATGGGACTTTCAGCCTGGAGTTGATTGACTCGGGTGAATTCACGGCTACCAAGTCGCCAGTTACAGGTGCCGCTATCACGGCGACCGGGGATTTCTCTGGGGGAGCGAAGTTCGTTGTCACCAGCGAGGAGTCTCCAGTCAACAATACGTCGGTAGGCGCGGATGGATCGAAGAGTTCCCAGGACTGGGCGAAGCTTATTTTCCCGAATAGCACCCACGAAACAAGTCATTGGGGCTGGACATATTCCACCAATTGCGAGAGCTACTCGCAGGTAAATTCGGTTTACACAGGTGACATCACAGGCAAAGTTTGCGAGACTCCGCCCGGGCCGGTCGACCCAGACCCCGTCGATCCGATCGACCCCGTTGTACCGGAACCGACCGATACTCTGAACTGTCCGGATTTCCAGTATCAGGAGGACGCCCAGGCCGAGCTGAACAAGGATGTCTCGGACCCGCACCAGCTTGACGGCGACTCGGATGGCGTGGCGTGTGAGAGTCTGCCGCATCGGCCGGTCGTCACCCCGGAACCGGTTGTGCCTGTCGATACAGATGGCGGTCTGACAAGTGGAAGTAGCAACAGTAACGATCCGCAGGATCTGGCCTACACGGGCACCGATGGCTCGAGTGTAGGCTGGATGCTCGGGATCGGCGCAGGCTCCCTGCTGGCGGGTGTCGGCCTGGTGCTGTGGCGACGCAAGACCAACAAGGACGTGCTCTAGCTTGACGGCCTGCGCCAAGAAGCCTGAACTTGCCAAGTTTAAGGAACTCGGGTAGACTGGCGCAGGCCAGAGCGGAACGACGAAGGGTTCAACCCGATGAGTATCACCTGCGGACACTGCAAGGGCACCCACACCAGCGTGGACGAGGTTCGTGCCTGCTCGCAGGGCAAAGGTGTCTCTGCCGAAGAGCGCGAGGCGGCGGCCGTCCCGACAAAGAAGCGGGCCGACGAGGGCATGTACCGCAAGGCCGGCTCGATCTACAAGGTCCAGAAGGCCGTGCACGGCTCGGGCCGCAACTACGCGAAGCGTCTTGTGCAGGTGCTCGCGAACGACCCGAAGACCGGCAAGCCGAAGTTCCGGTTCGAGTACGCCCCAGGTTTCATCTTCGAGCTGCGGAGCGAGCACAAGCTCTCGCTTGAGCAGGCGAAGGAATTTGGCGCTCTCTATAACACATGTGTGGTGTGTGGGAGAACCTTGACAAATGAAATTTCTGTAGAATTGGGAATTGGACCTATTTGCCGAGACAAGTACTTCTCATGAGTCGGCCGCGCAAGAGCATCACATATCGCGCGATTCACAAGCGCCTAAGTGTTGATCGGGGACGAGCCCGAGATTTTGCTTGTTCCCGATGCAATGCTTTGGCCCGGGAATGGGCATATCTTTACAATGGCGATCCTGAACTTGTGGCTCCAGACGGAAAAAGATATTCAGTAAATCAGGATTGCTACGAACCGATGTGTAGCAGTTGCCATAAGAAGTGGGATCACCAGAAGGATCCAGATCGGCATGCAGTCAAAACACAAAAGGCTCGCGAACGGATGATTGCGATGAATAAGGATCCGAAATATCGCGAAGTCCGATTGGAAAACAGTCGACGAAATGGTAGAAATGCAATTGCCCGAATGCGAGAAAATGGAAATCTAGAAGAGTTCGCTCGGAAGGGCGGTCTAGCTAGGCATCGGAAGTTCTAGGCGCTACACTGCTCGCGGGAGCCGGTCTCGTCGCCCGACATCGGACCGGCTCCCCTCCTCCGCTAGAAGGGTATAACCCCATGGACACACCCCAGCACATCCTCGACAAGGTCTCGAACCTCGTCGGGAAAGCCGAAGACTTCCGCAGGCATGGGGAGCACGGCAGCGCAGACGCCGCACTAGCGCTCGCAGACAAGATGATGGTGAAGTACGCGATCGACGCTGCTCTTCTCGAGTCGCACAGGCCGAAGAACGAGCGCGAGGTCCCGATTTCGATCGACATCGTGTTCCCCTCCGAGCACGTCTTCGAAGACGACCTGTTCCTCCTGATCTCCAGCATCACGCAGCACGCGCGCTGCAAGACGGTTGTCCGCGCCTGGGGTGGCAAGGCAACGGTCGTCGGCTTCCCGGTTGACGTCGAATACGTTCGGATGCTCTGGACCTCTGCCTACCTCGCTTTCGTCTCGAAGCTCGACCCGTCCTGGGATGCGAGTCGACCGGCCGACGAGAACATCAAGATCCTTAAGGAAGCCGGCTGGAAGTGGGACGACATCGCGACCCAGGCGAACGCGCACGACTTCCCCTGCAAGTCGAACGACGGCAAGTTGAAGGCCGCGTATCGGCGGCAATGCAAGCTCGAAGGGGTCGAGCCCGTTCCCCACACCCAACGGCACGCGGCCTACCGTGCCGCCTACGCCGAGGGTTTCCAGCGCACGATTCGCTACCGTCTCGAAATCCAGCGCCGCGCGGCGGAAGACGTCGTCTCGAAGACGGCCGGTAGCGCGGTTGCGCTTCGGGACCGGTTCTCCGACGTGAGCGATGCCTACTACGAGCTGTTCCCGCACCTGCGCCCGATGTCCGCCGAAGCTCTCGCGAAGTACCGGGCCGAGCAACAGGCGAAGCTGGACAATATGACACCAGCCCAGCGAGCCGCACAGGAGCGTGCGGAACAGCGCGAGCGCAAGCAGAGTCATGCTCGTTGGGAGCGCGAGCAGGCGAAGCGACAGGATGCCGTCGGACGTGCCGCCGGAAGTGCAGCGGCCCAGCAGGTCGACCTCGGAGCCACGAAGGTCAACGCTGATAGTACGAAGAAGGAGATCTCATGACCGATGATCATGATTTGGGATATCTAGGTTGGGCAGATGCGATACCCGAGGAAGAATTTACGGATTTGGACCTTAGGATCGTAGGGGCCTGTCTCGTTCAGGATGAACAGCATCCCGAACGCGAAGTAGTTAAGTATGAGGTTACCAAGGATGGAGATAAAGAATTCCAAGGATTGCCTAGGATTATTCACGTAGGATTATTCATCACCCCCACGACGAGTCGGCTCGGCAAGCTCCTGCTCGAAGAAATCGAAAAGGTCCAAAGGGGAGAGTAAGTGTTCAATTTGTTCGTTCTCGTCGGTCGGGGTCTCGTTCTTCTTCTCTCAATCGCAACCTTCCTGTTCTTCGTCCTCGGATACTTTGGAGCAATCTCATGAACGGATATGAACTGGCCTTCTGGATCGTTGTCGTCGTGATCGTCGCTCTCATCGCTGTGATTTGTTGGCCCGGGGGAAACGGAGAGGAAGAGTGACCGCCGGACGTAGCCTCCTGGAGATGCTCTGGGAGGAACTCGACTCGATCGTCGACCAGATCATGAGCGAAGACGGACGGCCTTCTGTTCCCGACACGCGGATGTCAGGAGAGCTACAGGAGATAGCGGACGAGCAGATGGCATACGGCGAGCTACGCGGGCAGGCACAAGGCGTCGCGTACGCTATCGCCGTGATAACGGACCCCTATGCGCCCGATGTGCCGAAGATCCGGGAGCAGGCCATGCAGCGCTGGGAAGATGGTGCGGAATGATCCTGCACTACGTGGAGATGGCCGAGGGGACCGTCCATGTGCACGCTCCGGGATGTGAGGGGCTCCGGTCCCAGGTCAAGGCTGGCCTTGTGTTCGAGATCGACGTGGAGGACGAGGACGACGCGCTCACGGCAATCTGGGAGGAGTTCCTCGGAGACCAACCCATTACCGAAGAGGAACTCGACACCTTCGCGGAGATTACGGTCTTCCGCGACTGTGCCGAACCCCTGCTCGAGGAAGCAAGCGAGGCAAGCGGGAACGAGCGCGCCGACGCGTTCATGGACACGGCCGAGCAAGCAGGTTGGGACGTCGAGTTCGAAGAGGCAGACGGCGCGGTAATCGTCAAGGCGATGCGCGACACAGAGGTTATCGAGATCGTTTGGGAAGGCAAACGGATCCTGCATGTTCCGCAGTATGGCACCGACGGCGGCATGTTTCGGAACTTGCGCAACGAGTCGGACGCGCGACGTATGCTCGAGCAGCCGGCCCCTGGACCAGATGTAAAACCAACCGTGGCGGTAGAGACGCGACAGGTGAAACGAGCCGAGCCTGTGCGACGTACCCTGAAGGTCAAGTTGCCATTCGATATTGAGGAGGCGTATGACGACGAGATCCTCAACGCAGTGCGCGGGAGACGTTTGACTTGGTGGAACAACATCTCTGAGAGTTACGAGACGACTCGCGTCGCGGGAGTCAAGCACAACAAGATCGAAACTGGAAATGCCGGCAGGGCCATCCTCACTTTTATCTCGCCCGAGGGTTTCCGCTCTGTCGCCCTAGAAGATTTGGTGCAGGTGAAATGATGAAGAAGGCAATGAAAGTGATGTTTAGCCCCTTACTGCTTATCGTCATTTTAATTGGCGTAGGAGTTTGGGCTGAACATGAAAATCCGCATGGGCCGACCGTTCAGGATTGCGAGCGGATGCACGCCCGTTCATTCACTATGAAGCAACTCCAAGACATGGGATGCTGATAATGGAAAATATGAAAAATGTCTTTGTGGTATTAGCTTGGATTCTTGCTGTTGGATTCGGGGGTGCAGCGATCGTAGCTGCGGTTACCACTCTGGTGATGGCTGTCGTTCGGGACGAACAGGCACGGAAGCCACGTCGACCGGAGATCGGTTCCGACCTGGAAAGCTTGTTCGGTCCCGACCAGGCGTAACTCCAGATTTGCCAATTTCTCCAAGTTGGAGTAGGCTGGCGGCCGAGTGAAGTTCTGAGGGAGGCGACGTGCGCAAGGTCCAGGTTGAACGTAGCGACAGCGGCAAGCGGAACCGTATCTACTTGCGCACGCCCTATTCGCCCGACATCCCGCGCCTGTGCAAAAAGGTGTCCGGGGCTTCCTGGTCTTCGGCTAAGAAGCTCTGGAGCTACCCGCTCGAGTACTCGACCTGTGTCGAGCTGCGAGAGGTGTTCGGCACGGCGCTCGAGATCGGCCCGGAGCTGTGGCAGTGGGCTCGGAACGAGCGTGTGCGGGCCGACGAGATCGCGAGCGCCCTCGGGTCTGGCGAGGTCGATTGCCCGCGCGTACGGACGCAGGAGCCCCGGCTATGGGCCGCGTTCGAAAACCGCCCCTACCAAAAGGTGCAGGCAGCCGTAGCGGCGAAATCTCGTTACTGGCTTAATGGAGACGACCCGGGGCTCGGCAAGACACTCGAGACGTTCGGCGCGGTAGTCGAAGCCGGCATCGAAACGGGCGTCGTGTTTGTGCTCTGCCCGTCCGTCGCGATCGACTCGACCTGGGCCCGCGAGATCGCTCGCTGGCTGCCGAACGACAACATCCTGCCGTGCGTTGGAGATCGTAAGCAGCGGCTCGCCACGCTCGAATCCCTTGCTCACATCCCGACCGACCGCCGGACCTGGTTGATCGGCAATATCGAAATGTTGCGCGTGAAGTTTTCCGCGCATTGTCCGGGGCCGACCGATAAGGAAATGAAAACCCTCATAGGGCGAGGGGACGGGGATCCGTGCGATGGGGAGTACGTCGGGTGCCTGTACGCGGGGCGGCATAAGCAGGTTGCCGAGCCGAGCTACCCGGGTCTGTTCGAGCCGAATTGGCAGGCTATCGTGCTGGACGAGTCACACAAGGCGATCGTCACGACGAAGAGCCGAAAGCAGAAGCAGAGCCAGACACGCGTCGGTTTCGGCATGCTCAAGCTCGCCGAAGACGGCTTGCGGCTCGCGTTGTCCGGGACCCCCTGGCGCGGAAAACCTCAGAACTTCTGGGGCACGTTGAACTGGTTGCGGCCCGAGATCTACACCGGATATTGGCGATGGGCCGAGAAGTTCTTCGACATCGAATCGAATGGCTTCGGCCGGACGATCGGCGATATAAAGCCTGAGATGGAAGAGGATTGGGGCAAAGAACTCGATTCCGTTATGCTGCGCCGAACGAAGGGCGAGGTCGCGAAGGACTTGCCGCCGAAGCTGTACGCGGGCACGCCCCACGATCCGGACGACGAGGACAGCCCTGTCGGGGTGTGGCTCGACATGGATCCCGCGCAGGCGAAGGCCTACCACGCGATGCGTGCGAACGCGGCAGCACAGCTCGAGGGCGGCACGCTCATGGGGAATGGCTTGCTCTCTGAGATGACTCGGCTCATGCAATTGTCGGTGTCTTCCGCGAAGCTTGCAAACGGCGAATTCGTCCCGACGTTGCCGAGCAACAAATTTAACTGGCTGGTGGAGAAGTTCCTCCCAGAGCGCGGGATCCTTGGAGATGCCTGGGGAGATAAGAAGGTCGTTATCTCGTCGAAGTACACGTCAGTCTTGAACATGTTCCGTGCCGAGCTGACGAAGCGAGGCGTTGCGAGCCACATCCTGACTGGCGAGACGAAGGCTCGTGACCGGACAAGGCAGATTGCCGAGTTTCAGGGCGAGGGCGGACCGCGTGTGTTCTTCCTGAACACGAAGGCTGGTGGCGTATCGATCACCCTGGATGCAGCGGACGACCTGGTTGTACTTGACAGAACCTGGATTCCCGACGACGATACGCAGGTCGAGGACCGGATCCACCGCGTCTCCCGCACAGACCACCAGGCTACGATTTTCTACCTGTACAGCGTCGGCACGATCGAAGAGCACATCGCCGTGACAGCTGAAGGTCGCGACAACATCCAACGTAAATTTCTCGATGGCCGCAGGGGCGTCGAATACGCGAAAAGGTTGGTAGGATCATGAGCGAGATATTTTGGGAAGTAGTGGGTACTGCTGAGCAGGCATCCTGGTCTATGGACGCTTTGGTATTTGGCGGACTTTTCGTGTTGGGCTGCCTCTGCGCTATCGCGGGTATCTGTATTCGGGCCTATCTGCGGAGCTACCTGCTCGGGATGTACCGCAAGGCCTATCGGCGCGGGCACGAAAGCGGGGCTACTCAGGGTTGGGAACTTTGCAACGCAGGTTGGCTCGCGCGTCGACGCGAGGAATTGCGTAACGCCCGACGTACGTCGGAGCCCCGCGAGGACGCTGGCCCGAGTGCCCGAGTCTCCAAGGCACGATTTACCAGCAAGGGGTAATGCCGCTAATTGCGGCACCAGCATCTATCAGAGTAAGGTTGCGAACAGACTTACCAACTAGGAGGAAGTTCCGACATGGCAACGAAGAGTAGCAAGGTCGACCCGGAGTACGCGAAGTACCTCGACAAGGAACCTACGACGCTGATGGAGCACATCACGGAGTGGATCCTCGAGAAGACGGGTTTCGACCCGAGCGATAGCACCCCGGAGGAGGCGTTCGAGCGTGGCGTGGAGCTGACGGTCGCGCTCCGCAGCCACCACCAGGCGTCCGAGGAGAACCAGGCTCGACTCGAGGTCGCTCGCGAGGCGGCCGAGGCACGCGAAGCCGAGAAGGCAGAGCGACGGGCCGAGCGTGAGCGCGTCGGGGCGGCAGCGCGTGGACGGCTGCCGAAGCCTGCGGCCGACGACGACGAGGAGCCGAAGCCGGCTCGCCGTGGGCGAAAGGCAGCCGCGCAGGTAGCCGAGGAGGCTCCTGTCGAGGCGCCGAAGCGTCGGGGGCGCCGTACGGCCGCTCCGGTCGCAGAGGCAGTTACCGAGCCCGCTAAGCCGCGTCGCGGTCGGCCGCGCAAGACGGCTGGAGCGGGAGGCGTTGACGGTGTTGAGGCGGCCGAGTCCGCGTCCGTTACCCCGATCCGCAAGCGGAGTACCCCGGTAAAGGCCACCGATCCCACGACGGATGAGGCGCCGAAGCCGACTCGTCGGGCAGCGCGGCGAGATGGCGAAGCCGCGTTCTAGACTTTCCGACAGGCTGGTGCGCCTGTAAGCACCATTCACGACGTCCGGGCTACATACCGGTGGTCCGGCCGTTGTGGTGGAGGCTCCCGAGGTTTGGTCCGCTGCCTACGCGGGAGCTTCCTCCAGAACGGTTTTCAACGGAGGGAAACCATAGTGAAGCTTTATTTGTTGACTCGTAAAATCTCGCCATGGTAGCACAACGGATCCCGATGCTTCGGAATTCCGAACGCAAGGACTTCAAAAGGTGCCCCCAGAGGTGGTGGTGGGGGTGGCGGGAGGGCCTGAAGAAGCAGGGGCCGCCGAACGATAAATTGTGGTTCGGCGAGGGGATGCACCTTGCCTTGGCACTCTGGTACATTCCCGGGATGAAGCGTGGTGTCGACCCGCGAAAGACGTGGCGGAAGTTCGCGAAGGACGACATCAAATTTATCAAAACCGAGTACGCGAAGGAATACGATCCGGCAAAATATGAGGATGCCGCGACGTTTGGCGAAGAGTTGCTCACGAACTACCTCGACCACTGGGGACGCGATCGGTCTTGGGACGTTATCGCACCCGAGCAGCGGTTCGAAGTGCTCGTTCCGGACCACAACGGCAAGCCGGTTGTCCGCTTGTTCGGCACGTTTGACGGGGTGTATCGCGACCTGGACGATGGCAATCGGCCGAAGCTGATGGAGCATAAGACGGCCGCCGCGATCTACACCGGGCATCTCGAGCTAGACGAACAGGGCGGCACATACGTTACGGTCGCTACGCACACCTGTCGCGAACAAGGGTTGATTGGACCGAACGAAACCATAGAAGAGATCACCTACAACTTCCTGCGCAAGGGCAAGAAAGACGATCGGCCGACGAACGAGAAGGGGCAGAGCTTGAACAAAGACGGCACGATCTCGAAGAGCCAGCCCTCCCCGCTATTCGTTCGACTGCCAATTACCCGTTCTCGGAGCGAGCAACAAACGCAGTTGCGCCGCATCGCGGAAGAAGTAGAGTCGATGAATGACTTTCGACGTGGCGATCGGGAGCTGTGGAAAAACCCAACAAGGGATTGCTCGTGGGACTGCGACTTCTACGAGATGTGCCTCCTGCACGAGAGCAACCCTGAGGATGCCGACGAGTTCAAAAACATGGTCTTCCGAGTACAAAACCCGTACGCGGACCACCTGCGGAAAACCGCAGCTACATAGGAGCAAGTATGGCGAATAAGAACTGGCTGTTCACGGTCGTATATCAGTCGCCCGAGGATGCCCATCTCACGCCCGCGAAGCGTGGAGAAGAGAAGGTCGAGGTCAACTCGACTTCCGCGAACCGGGCCTTGTCGAAGGCGAAGAAGGAGATTCTCGAAGACTGGGAAGGCCTCGAGGCTCGGAACCTTGTCATCCTGGACGTCTACCGCACCATCCGATATGAGGAGATCTGATATGGAATATGCTAAGGCGAAGAGCGATTCTCCGGTTCGATCCAGCAACATTGACATGGTTGGTGCGAACAACGAAGCTATCAGCGAGGTGCTCGAGCGCGCCATGGGGTACGTAAAGGAGCACACCAACGAGGCGATGCGCCATCAGGAACTCGCTAAGGAGCATTTCCGGGTTGCGGAGATGTGGGCCCAGGTGCTGAGCGGAACGTCGGCAGAGTTGGGTGACCTACCCGATATCGACCGCTGATGGCAGGCGCACGGGCGAAGTCCGGCATCATCGCGCTTGCCGACTATGACGAATCCGTAAACATGCTGGTCTATGGCGACTCTGGGATCGGCAAGACTGTGTTCGGCGGTACGGCGGCAAGCGGCCTGATCCTTGGACTCGAGGCGGGCGTAATCTCCGCGAAACGGCAAGGGAGCACCTGCGACCTTTGGCCGGTGGAGCAATGGGAGGATGTGCAGAACTGCTATACCTGGGTGCGAGACAACCCAGGGAAGTACAAGTGGCTCGTGATCGACTCAATTACCGACATGCAGGAAAAGCTGTTGCGTTACATCCTGGACAAGGCAATGGAGGAGAACAAGTCGCGGGATCCGGATATCCCAGCAATTCAGGATCACCAAAAGTGGCAGAACATGCTGAAGAGGTTCGTCAACTTGTTCAATGATCTGCCTATCAACGTGTGCTACACCGCTTTGGAGATGAAGCGCGAGAACGAGGAGGCGGAAGACATCGTGCTACCGCTTCTGCTCGGGAAGGACTACGAGATCTCGCAGACCATTTGCGGCAAGATGCACGTCGTCGGGCGGATGAGCGATAAGGTTATTGGGTCTGGTGACGAACGGAAGAAGGTGCGTCGGATTCAGTTCGAGCACATCTCGCCGTACTTCGCGAAAGATCGCTACGATTGCCTTCCGCGCTACATGGCGGCACCAACCATCCCGAAGATCGAGAAACTGATCAACGATAGTGGCGGTCTGAAAACCGCGACAGCTACCCAGCCGCGCACACGCACGGCAGGGACCCGGAGGGCCGGCTCGCGCCGGACAACAGGAAGGTAGTTCCGAATGCCGAAGGCGACATGGGGAAATATCGAAGGCAACCCCTTCGAGGATGACCTCGAAGACTATGACGTTTATGATGGCGAGATGCCGCCGAAGGGCGTCTACCGCTGCACGCTCAAGTTCCTGCGGCTGAAGGAGAACTCGAACGGCGACCCGATGCTGAACGGCCTGCTCGTTATCAATGAGCCGAAGGGATCGAAGAAGTCCCAGTACAACGGATACGACTTCTGGTTCAACCAGAACGTCACGAAGCAGGGTGCGCCGTACCTGAACAACTTCCTTTCGGCCCTCGTCTCGGAAGACAAGGTGCCCGCGCTCCGGAAGGCGTTCTGGGGACAGAAGGTCATGCTCGACAAGAACGAGCCCCCGAACGTCGTGTCGATCGGCACACTCAAGCTGCTCGACAAGACGCCTCTCGTCGCCGTGAACACGAAACTCAAGACGTACAACGGCGACGTCTCGCTGGACGTGTCGAAGTTCATGCGTCCGAAGGACGAGGACCTGGGCACCGATGCACCCGTGGAGGACGAGGAGGAGTGGGTCGAGGAGCCCGACGCCGACGCCGACGCACCTGAGTCCGAGGGCGAGGGCGACGAGGAGTTGGCGGAGCGCGAGGAGGAGCTGTCAGAGATGACACTCGCCGAGCTGAAGAAGATCGCACGCGGCGAACTCGGCATGAAGCTGGCGGAGGTGAAGGGTCTCGACGAGGAGGGGCTCATCGACGCCATCCTGGAGCGTGAGTTCCCGGAGGGTGATGACGAGCCCGACGAGCCCGAGGAGGACGAGGAGGACGAGGAGGACGAGGAGGAAGAGGAAGAGCTGGAGGACGAGGACGAGGAAGACGACGAGGAGGTCGAGCCCGAGCCCCCGAAGCGCACGCGTCGGTCGGCTGTTCCTGCTCCTGCGGCCCGTCAGGGGCGTTCGGCTACTCCTGCTGCCGAGGAGGCCCCGGCCCGCGCTCGGACCGGTACGCGGCGTCGTAAGGCCGCTGCCGGGGATCCTCCGTTCTGATCGGCTAGCGTGGATGGCCACATAAGAACTAGAGATATGACACTGGGCTAGTTGGGTGTCTGTAGGCTGCAGATATCTCTGGTCGCTAGGTGAGTAGCGGGAGGTCGGTACAACCGGCCTTCCGTTGCTCGTTCCCCACGTGTACACTCATGCCAAGGCTTCTAAACGGAGGAGGAAGCCCTCTTGTTAACTCTCATGCCCAACATCGGGTTTTTCAAGTCGCTTCGCCAACTTGACGACGATCGGTTGAGCAAGCAGCGGCAAGACGCACTCGCCGCATTGCAACTTTTACTGGGCCCCAAAACGAAAATTCGCCACGCCATTATGGATATGTGGGGCGGGTACGAATATGTTCTTGGGGTCTACGGGATGTCCGCGTGCAGCGAGTGGCAGAACAAGCGTGGCAATCGGGACAAAATCGCGTTCGATATCCATGCACTCCTGGATGGGCTGCCGAAGGAATTCGACGTGCCGCCCTGGATGGGTGATCTCGATTTCCACCGTTCACACCGCTCCTATCTGATCCGGAAGATGCCAGAGGTCTACGAAGAGTATTGGCCGAATACACCCCTGAACATGCCGTTACTCTGGCCGAAGCTCACCGACGCGGACCCTCGCGGCTACTTCCTGCGCCCATCAACCCTGGGCGATCGGCAGCTCCATAGCGGAGAGCGCGAATTGCCAGAATGGCTGCATTACAATAAGCTCACGCGTGAAGTAATCAACCTGGAGGAAGAGGAAGAGCAATGAGCGAGGTAGAGCAGAAGCTCTGGAAGCAAGGCGACCGTGTCCGGGTCAAGCCTGGGTACCACGACCTGATCCCAGAGCAGGCCGGCACGGTTATCGTTGTCGATAAGAACAGTTCTTTCCGTCCGTTCTGTGTAGAGTTTGACGGTGCTGAGTCTAGAGATCAGGGTCGCCTTTGGGCCTGGGGTCATGAACTGGAGGCAGAGTGAGGCAGCGAGTTGCGATTCTCGGTTCCGGGCCGGCTGGGCTGTTGGCCGCGCATGCGGCCACGCTCCACGGATTCGAACTAACGATTATCTCGGCTAATCCTGGACCCTCGAAATTGTACGGAGCCCAGTATCTGCACGCGGCGATTCCGGAGATCCCGCACGTGCCGCCCGTGCAGATCTCGGTTGAGTTGCGTGGCACAGCGGACGACTACCGCGAGAAGGTCTACGGCGCGGACTACAAGGGGCCGGTCTCGCCACAGGTACTTTCGGGCGGCCACCTCGGGTGGGATATTCGGCAGGCATACGCTTGGCTCTGGGATCGGTACGGGGGCCAGATCGACAGTTTCCGGTTCACTGCCATTGACTTTGCCGACTTGGCGAAGGAGAAGTACTACGACTACGTATTCTCGTCGATCCCTCTCGTTAAGGTCTGCGGGGATGTCGCGCACGAGTTCTCGTCGCAGCACGTCTACGCGATCGGCGACGCGCAGGATCTCGGGATCGAGTGTCCTGTTCGAACCGAACCCAACATGATTCGGTATGACGGGACGAAAGATACATCCTGGTACCGGGCATCAAATATCTTCGGACATGGTACGGCAGAGTGGCCCGCGAGGAAGAAGCCGCCGATCTCAAGACTCGCTGTCGTGTCGAAGCCTCTCAGCACAACCTGTACGTGTGGACCGAATATCGTTCGAATCGGAAGGTATGGAAGATGGAAGAAGGGCGTACTTGCCCACACTGCTTTCGAGCAGGTCGAGGGGATCCTAAGAGGAACAGGTGTGCAAGGTGCGCTCTTCTAATGGAAAGCGACCCGTTATCGCTCTCGACATCGACGGGACTCTCGGAAATTATCACGCGCACTTTATCACCTTCGCGGAAGCCTGGACCGGGCGAGCGCTCCCGGATCCTCTCGATATCAATCCCGGGATCCCTCTCCACAAGCACCTCGGTTTGGGCAAGGCGACGTACCGCGCATGCAAACTGGCATATCGACAAGGTGGAATGAAACGGAGTATGCCCGTCTACCCGCACGCGGCGGAGCTAACGAAGAACTTGCGCCGTGCGGGAGCCGAAGTCTGGATCTGTACGACTCGGCCTTACCTTCGACTCGACAACATCGACCCCGACACAAGGCATTGGCTACGGCGGCACGGCATTCAATATGACGGGGTGTTGTTTGGCGAGAACAAGTATCGCGAACTCGTTAAGCGCGTCGATCGCAAACGGGTTGTCGCGGTTCTCGACGATCTTATGGCGATGGTAGGACAGGCACAGGGGCTCGGGTTGCCCGCGTACCTGCGAGACCAGCCGTACAACCAGTACGTCAGCAACACATATCGAATCCACGACCTCAAAGAGGCAGAAGTCTTCTTCTGGAACCTCATCCAGCAATGGAAAGCGAACCAATGAAAGAGCAGCGGACTGAAATAGCCGAGAACATTCGAAAAGCTAGCATCAAATATGAATTCCCGACCTTACAGTCAGCTCGGGTATTCGAAGAGGTTTTGCCGGATGTCGCGGACCTCTTCTTGGAGAAGAACAAGGACTATGGCGATGCTGCGGTGCACCTCGGTGCGAAGGGGCAGTTCGCCGATATGAATCGGAAGTTCTGGAAGATGAAGTCTGCTCTTTGGGACGGCAAGAAATTGTCTGGCGAGCCGATCGAAGAAGTCGTACGGGACATGATCGGGCATTGCCTACTCACCCTGCTTTTCCTGCTCGAGGAGACTGAGGAGCCTTTCAAATGAACACCCTCATTATCGGTGGGAACTCGGGCATCGGACAGGCGATCGGCGATCGGTTGATGCAGATTGGCGAGCAGACATATAGACCGACCGAAGAGCGTCTCGATGTGCGGGACTTCCTTTCGATCCGAAAGTGGTTCGCGGACCACGAGTTCCCTGACTCGATCGTGTACAGCGCGGGGGTCAATTACCCGGAGATGCTTGGTGACGTTGGGATGGCCAATCTGTTCAACACCTACGCCATCAACGTGCTCGGGTTTATCGAGATCATGAACGAGGTGGCTCGACAAGAGAAGCGGGTGTCGGTTCTCGCGATCGTCTCCGACTCGGCCCACACCGCGATGCGCGGGAGCATCGCGTACGCCTCGTCGAAAGCCGCTATGCAGCACGCCATTAAGTGTGCCGCCCGCGAACTCGCGCCCCGCGTCCGGGTGAACGGGATCTCCCCCAGCATGGTCGAGGGCACCCCAATGACGGCGCATGTTGACAACGTTATCCCGAAGATCCGGGGCTGGTCGCCCGAGCGAGCCCGCGCGTACGAGAACAGCATGTCGCCGTCCGGCCGACGCTGTACGACAGAAGAGGTGGCACAGCTCGCGGTAGACCTACTCCTCGGGCCCGAGTTCTTGACGGGTGCGATCGTTCCTCTCACCGGAGGCAAGTAAGGGGTTTGGCGCGTGAAGTATGTAAGTCTCCATCACCATTCCACTTATTCATATAAGGATGGGTTCGGCATGCCGAAGGAGCATGTCGAGCGGGCCGCTGATCTCGGGATGTCCGCGCTAGCGCATACAGAGCATGGCAATACCAGCTCTCATGTTCAGCTAGAACGAGAGGCGAACCTAGCCGGCATTAAGCCGCTGTTCGGTTGCGAGATGTACACGGCGGCCGAGCAGATCCAGGCGAAATGGCACCTTACGGTGCTCGCGGAAACTCAGCCAGGCTACCAGAACTTGAATCGGCTCGTCTCCCGCACCTGGGCTGAGGGGTTCTACTACTGGCCTACGGCATCCGGAGTGATGCTCCGAGACCACGCGGACGGTCTGCTGGTGCTGTCCGGGTGCGCGGACTCGCTCTTGAGTTGCACGTTGCTTGGCGGCAAGTCGAACGGGCCGAAGCGGGAGACAGCATCGCGTTGGCACCTGGATGCGGCCGAGCAAGTCGTGCGCAAGTTTCAAGATCTGTTTGGTGACGCTTACTACCTGGAGACTCAGCAATTTCCCGAGCTGCAACGTACTCGGACACTCAACCCGATTCTCGCCGAGTTGTCGCGGCGGACCGGCGTGCCACTCGTTGCGACGTCCGATGTGCATTACCCATTCCCAGACGATAACGAGATGCAGAAGATCCTGCACGCGGCTGGTCGTGGAACTGGATCGGTTGAAGAGCAGGAAGCGACCTGGGAATACGATATCCGGCTCACCTTCCCGACCTCGGACCGGGCGATCTTAGATCGTCTCGTCACAACAGGACTGACTAGGAAGCAAGCGCAACAAGCAGTCGCCTCGACGGGCGAGATCGCCGATCGTTGCACGGTCGTACTGCCGAAGAATGAGCGGATCCGTTTCCCGCTGCCTGGGGGTTATGCCTCCACAAGCGAATTGATTTGGGATTGGCTTCGCGAAGGCTGGAGCTTCCGGTTCGCGGAGAACAAGCACATGCGCAAGCGGGCCGACGAGTACGTGACTCGGATGCGATATGAGATGGGCCTTGTGGAAGGCAAGGACTTCCTAGATTACTTCCTGACGCTCTCCTATCTCGTCCGATGGGCGAAGGGGAACGGCATCGCGGTCGGACCGGCTCGCGGTAGTGCCGCCGCCTCGCTCGTCTGCTACCTCCTCCGGATCACAGAGGTCGATCCGATGCAATTCCCGACGATGATGTTTGAGAGATTCGTCGACGCGACCCGTGAAGATCTCCCGGACGTAGACCTCGACTTCGCTGACGATCGGCGGCACGAGGTGGTAGCGGAAGCCGGCCGAGTGTTCGGGAAGGATCATGTCGGGCAACTCGGGAACTTCGTTAAGTACCGTGGCAAGAATAGCATTAACGACGTAGCCCGCGTCTACCGGATCCCGAAGTTCGAAGTCCAACCTGCCCTCGACCTGATTATCGAGCGCTCGGGCGGTGACTCTCGGCTGGACTCTTCGCTCGAAGACACGATCTCCACCTTCCCGCAAGCTGCGGAGGTGTTCGAGAAGCATCCCCAGATGCACGCTGCGTTGCGCCTCGAGGGCAACATGTCGGGTTTCTCTGTGCACGCGTGCGGAATCGTTATCTCGAACGATCCGATTACCGACACCTGCGCGGTCTACGAACGGGAAATCGGCAAGGACAAGCATCGCGTTTCAGTTGTGGCATATGACAAGAAAGACGCCCAATATCTTGGGATGCTGAAGGCTGATTTCCTCGGGCTCTCGAATATGGGCATGATAAATATCGCGCTCGACCTAATCGGCATGAAACTGGAAGAGCTGTACCGGGTGCCGCTTGACGACCCGAAGACGATGGAGGGATTTCGGACCAATGATGTCGTCGGCATCTTCCAATTCGAAGGACGAGCGACTCGGCTCGTTTGCCGCGAAGTAAAGCCAGACAACTTTATGGAGATCGCAGACATCAACGCGCTGTCTCGGCCGGGGCCGCTCTTCTCGGGCACGAAGACGCGGTACGTGAACGTTAAGCATGGGCACGCGGAAGTCGACCACTTGCATCCCCTCATCGACGATATGACCAAGGACACCAAATACCAGATTGTCTACCAAGAGCAGGTGCTCGCGATTATTCGCGTAATCGGTGGGTTCCCAGTTACTAAGGTCGCGGACATCCGGAAAATCATCTCCCAGAAACTTGGCGAGGCATCTTTCAACAAGATGGTAGACGCGTTTTGCGATGGGGCCCTAGAGCTGCATGGCATTAAGCGGGACCTCGCGATGCGCATCTGGAAATATCTAGTTACCAGCGCAACGTATTCATTCAACGTGGCGCACAGCGTTTCTTACAGCATGTTGGCGTTCTGGAACATGTGGCTAAAGCAGCATCACCCGCTCGAGTTCTACACCGCGACGTTGCGCAAGGTTGATGGCGGCAAGTGGAAAGACAAGGGCCCGCGCCTGTTGCGCGACGCACAACGCAGAGGGGTGAAGATCCTTCCGCCCGATCCGGAGGAAAGCTCCGGTTCCTGGGTTCCAGCTCGCGAGAAAAATGCGATCCGGGCCGGATTCGAGCAAGTTCCGGGTATCGGAGAGCGCACTGCATCGGCTATGCTCGAGTACCGGTCGGACGTTGCGAGGCTGAGTCCGAACGCTTCGCTCGACTGGAGCGACTACACGGCAGTTCGCGGAATTGGCGACAAGACGATGGAGAAGATCCAGGACTTCGCAACTAGCGACGATCCGTTTGAACTGGATCTCGTCGGCAAGATCCTTCGCGAGTACCGGATCGGCCTGAAAGATCAATTTGGATTCTGGAGGGGATTCCCGAAGCCGACACATACTGGTGAACAGATGGTTGATCTGGCCGACAACAGCCGCGTGGTCTGGATCGGAGTCGCGAAGCTTGTGGAGTACAAGGACCTGATCGAGGACCAGCGCGCTCGTTTCGGCACCAGCGAAGAAGAGATTCGGGCCAATATCAAGAACAGCCACTTGCAGAAGTGGGCCACTATTCACGCGTATGACGACAGCGAGGAAGAGGTCTACCTCCGTTTCGACCGATACCAGTTCCCGAAGTTCAAGGCTGGGCTCGAAGGAATCCGACCGAACGCTGATGTCCTTCTGGTAATTGGCGAGAAGAAGAAGGGCTTCGGCAATTCGGTCAAGGTAAAGAATATGGCTATTATCAACCCTGATGAACCTGACGAAGGAGAGAGTGATGATGAATAGCGAAAAGCCTTATGGCAAGCGCGAGCGCCTGCTCCGACGTGCGGCAGCGGCCCGACGAGACGCGCTCTCCCGCCTGCAGAGTGCCCGGACGAGGGCAGAGTCCGTCCTACGGCAGCACGCGGCACAGCGCCCCGCCAGGAGCACGGGACGGCACCGCAAGCCGACCCTTCGCGAGCGTTTCGCGGGCAAGCTGTTCGACTTCGCGGTTCGCGCGGTGTGCTGGAAGATCGAGCGCGACACGACGCGGGTAATGCTGGCCCGCCTACAGCCGATGGGCCTCGACAAGTGGCTCAAGATCATGAAGACAGGACCGACGATGAATTGGAGTGCGACAGCGTGACGAATAAGCGCGAGCGTAGCCCGCTCGAGGTGGCTCTTGGGTTCCGGATCGACATGCGCAAGGACAAGGACCCTGAACATCGTGTTGGTAGCCTGATCTGGTCTAGCGAAGACGGCACCGACAGGGCGACTCGCCCAGCCACAGTCGCGGAAATCCAGATGTGGGAATGGCTCCAGAAGGACAACGCAGCGACTCAAGTCCTCATCGACGCCCTCAAGCGCACGGGCTCCCTTAAGAAAGGGAAAGATGAAGTTCAGAGTAAGTGAAGTTCGGTTTATCGAAACTAGATATGAGCCGTTTGGAACTTGCGAAGAAGAGGATTGCCTTTGGGATACTCGCTTCCAGAGGAAGTCGGCCAAGCTAGCAGCCAAGGACCATGTCGCGTATACCGGACATTATGTAAAGGTGGTTACGGAGACGATAGCGAACTACTGGGCGCCCGAGCCGAAGGAGGTATCGAACGGCGATGGAGGGGATCGAAGCTCTGACGGACGCACTGGCGCCGAAGGGGTTGGGCGCGCCTAGCCGACGGCACTTCGACGCCCGAGCCTACCAATTATCTATGCAGTGGCCCTCGTTAGCCGCTGCTCTGGCTCTCCTGCTCGCAGAAAACGGCATCCCAGTACCAGGCCCATTCCGACACGCTAAGACCGTAATCGAACAGGAAAAGAGGAAGTAATCCATAATGGTGCAAATGAATCCAGCAGTGCAGGGCCAGATTCTAGACGGCATGGTTCGGGAAGTCCGCGAGCTGAACCGCGAGAAGGGTTGGTACGACGAGGACCGTTCGGTCGGAGACATGGTCGCGCTCCTGCACGCGGAAGTCTCCGAGATGCTCGAGGCGTACCGCGAAAACAAGCTGGAGCCCTGGTTCGCGGGGGAGGGTCTAACCAAGCCCGAGGGCTTCAAAGTGGAAGCAGCCGATGTTTTCATTAGGCTGCTCGACATGTGCTCGCGATACGACATCGACCTTTGGGCAGAGTTTCGTAAGAAGATGGAGTTCAACTGGGCTCGACCCTACAAGCACGGGGGCAAGACATTGTGAGCGCATTCGCGAACTACGACCCATTGGGGCATGTCACATTGTTGTTTGAGGAGAACGGAGTTTCCTGCCATGTGCGCATGGATCCGGAAGCGGCACAGGCCTTTTGGGCAGACCTTGGATCGGCGATCGGCAGCGCGAGATCTCTTTGGGAGGCGAAAAATGATCGGGAAGCAGCTCGGCAACGGGATGAGGTTCGAGGACGAATTGGAGGAGAACCTGGAAAGACTAATTACGTCCGACTCACCAACCGAGGGATCGAGCCGGCTACCGGAGCCCCTGGCGAAATGCCATGACGACGATGACTGAGCAGGGCAGCCTCTCGCGGTTTGTCCGCCTGCTGAGCGAGCACATGCAGAACAGGGTTGTCTCGAATAGCCGGCTCAAGGGTGGTTACGAAGCGACGCTCGAGCTTATCGATCAACCCTGGGAAGATCTTCCCGGAGATATGGAATTGTGGCGCGACGGATATGAGCAGTGCATGCGCGACATTGTGGATGCAATCGCGGACGAGTGGGGAGTAACACTTCCTGAGGAGGGGTGATGGGGCCTGTCCTCGTCATAATCGGATCAATCACTTTGATAGCAGTTCTCGGGATTCCCGCCGAAGCAGCCGGGGTAATCGTCGGAATTGGGGTCCTGATCGGAATTTGGTATATCAGCCTGCTGGTTTGGCCTGATAAGAGATGCCAGAGTTGCAATGGGCAAGGTTCAAAAGGCCCGTTTTCTCTTAGGCGGAGATGCAGCCCGTGCAAGGGTAGGGGCCGAGTTTCCCGGATAGGAGCAAAATGACATGAATATTTATATCTCAGGTGCGATACACGGCAAGGCGAAGCGGGGTGAAGATCCGTTCCGGCAAGCCGAGGAGCTGCTTGGTAGCCTCGGGCATGTCGGGATCGTGCCGCACGACATCGAGCCCTGGGCACACGAGGGCGACTGCCCGCCTGCGTACAGCGGGGCCGAACACTCGGCAGCCTGCTACATGCGCGGGGACCTCCTCAAGATGCTGGGGTGTGATGCGATACTCATGATCGGCGAGTGGCACCATAGCGTGGGTGCCCAGCGCGAGCACAGCGTGGCCTGCTGGACCGGCATGACGATCTTCTATCGGGCCTCAGAGATCCCAGACGCGCGAGACCTTGCCAAATTTGAGGCATTGCCGTACACTGGCGGTCTCTAGCGGAGGGTAGAACCCATGCGCATCACGAACCGGACAGTCCGGCATCACTGCCTCTTTACCGATGTCTGGAAGTGGATCCATATTGAGGAACTCGGCTCGGGCACGGTACTGCGCTGCGACGAGTGCGGACAGCGCTGGGAGTTGATTTCTTACTCGCCAAACTCCTCCTCGCTGCAGCGGATAACGGCGAGTCGGGCAGTGTTTCTCTGGTTCTTCGGAGGAGCCAAATATCAGGACAAGCTCGAACGATATTGGGAGTGGAGGAAGCAGCAGGATGGCTAGGCCTAGACTGGCGACACAGCTTTTCGAGGTAATTTACCACAACATCACATACCAACCGATCTCATATTGCGCGGACGAGAAGTGCGAATGGAAGTACGACGTCGGGTCGGAGTTTTACGACCCGAAGCAGACCCGCGCGAAGGCCAAGCAGCACGTAGAGGAAACTCAGCATAAGGCTTATGTCGACAAAATCAATCGCTCCACCTACCAGGTCCGTCCGGAGGATGACGATGAGCAGGCCTAGCCCCAAGTCAGGCGACGTTTTCCGCTGGCGGGGCATCTACGTTTTCGTTCTGAGTGTTGACGAGGCGGATGCAACATGCATGATGTACCAGTTGAGCACTATGCAGTCTTGGCCTAAAAAGCAGTCGATCCCTTTTCCAGATGGTTTCGAGTGGCTTATCCCAGAGAGTAAATTGGAGGGGCAATTCAATGTCCGATGACGACGAAGACCGCTACTGCCCGGAGATTATCGACATGCTCGGCACTGGCGATACCATCGCCTGCGGTCGGTTCGCAACCGTCCAGGGGGATGACGGTATCTGGCGCTGCTACAAGCACCACGTAGCTCGACAGGTTCTCGAGTACATCCCGGAGCAGCAGTTTCCCCTGAGCGGTCGGCCTGGCGGCTTCACCCTGTCTGAGTTGCCGGAACTCCCGCAGATCACAACTGGTGAATACCAAATGCGTGTGCAGGGTGGATTTGTAATCATCAAAGTTCAATTCATCCCGGACGTGAAGTCATGAGCGATGTTAAGTGCCAGAGAAAAGTTTGGTCTATTAAAAAAGTGTGCGGCCATACCGAAAACGAGCACGGCAAAATCACTCCCTTCCCCTGCGACAATTCGTTCTGTGAATGCGAAGGTTTTGACCCGTTGCCGGCTGGCGTTCGTCGTGAAAACAAGACGATCACCAAGTGGGCTGATTCTGCGATGTTTACGGCTGAGCCGATCGTGGCCGAGGAGGGGCCTCGGGTCTACCTCCTCTCGATGACGCCGGATCCGCTTGGGGCTATCGCGGCGGCGGCGAAAATGTACAAGGGCGAAGTCGTGCGCGACCTCTCTTCGGTCACCGACGCCGAGCGGCTCGAGTACTTCGAGCAGGTCCAGAAAACCAAGCTGCAGGCGCCCTTCGAGTTCGTCAAGTTTCACTTCCTGATCGAAGGGGTCACCCGCGCATTCACGCATCAGATGGTCCGACAGCGCACAGCGGTCTACGCGCAGGAGAGCCTGCGGTTCGCTGTGAAAGAAGACATGCCAGTCGGGATGCCACCTTCGTTGGCAGGCAGTCGGGGGCTTTCGGACATCCAGGTAGACGTAGACCTCGGGAATTTCGATCGCCTATCCGATATTGACAAGCAACGTTTCCGATGGGAGAAGGCAATCGGGCAAGTTCGTGTCGCCTATGAAGATGTAGTGGGCGCGGGGATGCCAGCGGAAGACGCGCGCGGCCTGTTGCCGCACAATGTCCTCACACGGCTGCACTACAGCACCGACCTGCGCGCGCTCCTCGACCACGCCGGTAATCGGCTATCGGTTCAAGCGCAGTTCGAGTGGCGATTGGTGTTCTCGCGTATCGCCGAAGCTATTAGGGGCAAGACGGTCCTGGACATCGGAGAGCAGGACGCTGGCCCAGGAGATATCTGGGCAAAGGCAACTGCAGCGGACGCGAACGGCTCTTCGCACATCTACATGGCCGACAAGATCGCTGACATGTTCAGGCCGGTCTGCTACCAGACTGGAAAGTGCGAATTCAAGGCCAATTTTGACCGGGCATGCAGCATCCGCGAGCGGGTTGACGCACATCACGCGAAAGGGGAGCCCTCTTCAGAGTGGGTGGACATTCAGCCGTGGGAATGGCTCGCTGATCCTGGCGCTGCGAGGAGGTGATATGACGCACGGGAAAGGGTTCTGCAAATGCCCGATGCACAATGGACCGCGTGGCAAGATAAAGTCGAGGCATGGTCCTGGCGTGTGCAAATGTCCACGACACGAACAACGACCCGGAAAATTGGCAGCCGATGCATCACAACTGCCACGCTCGCAAGTCGGCTATTGAAGACGGAAGAGGGAGTCGAGTAGTGCAAATGAATTCTCACCCGAACAACAGTCGAGAAGCCCGAGCCGAAAGGGCTCGGCGTCAATGGAGTGCCCGATGATGGAGTCGGAGTCAGGTCCTCCTCGGACGAAGAAGTCCGTCACTATCGCCTTCGTGCTCTGGACGTTGTTCTGCATAACGATCGGGTTTGCCAGTGGATTCCTGACAGCTATAGTTATTGGGTTGCTACCATGAGCAAGTTTTTGTTCTTCCTTCGGGTTTTGGCGCTCGTTTTGCTCGTCGCCACGGTATCGGGCGGCATCGGCTTGGTGCTCCTCCTCTGGGTATTGGACGGCATGGAATGAGACATAATACGAAGCCGATCGAGGTCCGTGGGAACCCGATGTACGAGTGCAAGCGCTGCCACGTACGCTGGCTGCCCGAGCAGGATACGGCTCGCATGAAGGAACGATGCCCGGGGAGGCAACAATGAGCACACTCAGAACTTGGTGCTGCAACACCCCGATTCACAAGCCGCACGAGAAGAGCTGCAACTTTATGCCGAAGCCCGACGACGAGGTGTATGGCCCTGCGTTCGTCCGATGGGACGAGAGCGACCTCGACCGTTGCGAGCACGGGCGGCACTCGATCGACTCGTGCATCGACTGTCCGAACGAACAGAGTTCCGGAAACCTGTTTTTGCTTGGGCTTTCTCTTGGGAAGATGACGACGCGAATTGAATCTGGAACCGTACGTATCGGGACCGCTATCAACGGAGAAGGTATCTGGGTCTCGCCTGTTCGTAAAGGCCGACAATGACCGGGGTATATGACAAGGTGCTGCGGGCTGCGAAGGTGCCCGATACCGCTCGGCAGATGCTCGAGGCGGTCATGATCATGCATATGCGTTCTCAACGCGACACATGTACGGAATGCACGGTGCGCGGACGCGAATCCGAATATCCTTGTCAAACCATGCGGGCAATTACTAAGGCGGCTGGAATCAATGGATGATGAAATTTTTTATAAGTTTTCCAAAGTTGAAAACAAAATGGAAGATGTTCTTTCAGATCTCGGCGAACTTGAGCAGGCGTATTCGAATCTGAAAAACCGACTCGAGAACCTGTACTCGATTTACGATGGAAACCTACTTCATCTAGACGTGGAAGACGTCGCAAAAGATATCCGGGAGGCAATTGATGGATAAGAAGAACCTTGGGGATATTATTCGAGAGCACCTCCTCGTTAATATCCCCGGGAAGTATGACGAGAAGGTCGAAGCTCTCGTCGCAGTGCTCGACATCCACCAACCTTTTGCTCCTCCGCCTGAGTTCTCCTGGGTGAGCGGCGGCAATACCCCGCACTGCGAAGGGTGCGATTACGACGACCCGTTCATGGCCACCGAATACCCGTGCCCCACAGTGAAGGCAATCGCAGAGGTAGTGCTCCATGAACGAGATTGAGGGTGAAACCGTAGTGCTCGCGGATTGGCCGGACGGCTCGCGGGTAATCGTTGACCGCTACCGGGCTGATTTGGTAGCTCCATGGGCATATGGGATGTACGAGGCGTACTGCGGTAGCTGCCAGGAACAGGTCCACGAGGCAAGCGAGGAGGCAACGGCGCGGATCAAGTTGCTCGAGCACCTGCTCTCCCATGCCTTCGAGGAGATCCAGGAAATCACGCGCTGGATAAAGAACCAGCCAACTTTGGGCCGGCTTCGGTTTGAGAATGGCTAGGAAGAAGGGCGAAGAGGTAAAGCCTCTGGATAACCCGACGTTAGTGTCGATCGATCCCGGTGGGACTACGGGTTGGTCAGTGATGTCGGTGCATCCGGAGGCTCTCTGCGTGCCTGGAGTCCAAATTCTACCGAACGTACTGCATTGGTCACACGGCCAAATTGTTGGAGACGAAAACGAGCAGACAACCCAGATCCTCGGCATCGTCGACAGTTGGCCGGGGTGCTATGTCCTTATCGAAGATTTCATTTTGAGAACGACTGTTACTTCGCGCGAAGTTCTCTCGCCCGTGCGGATTACCGCGAAGCTCGAATATGCGCTATGGGTATCGAGTCGGGCCTCGTCTCGCCAGATGCCGTCCGAAGCAAAATCCGTCGCCACAGATGAGCGATTGAAGAGTTGGGGATTTTACCAAAGAGAAGGCGGGCTCGAACACGCCCGGGACGCCGATCGACACGGCCTAACCTGGCTCCGCAAATGCAAGGAAAAGCAATGGCTTAGGCAGGCCTGTTGGCCATATATTTATGGACCTGGCGGTGAGTTTGGTGCACCCATTCCGGCACCCATTCCGACGCTTATCTCCGGGCCTATTTTGCCGGCCGTAACGAGCTAAGATAGAACCGCGAGACGCTTAGTCCTTTGTGCACTTAGAGCACGTGCCTAAGCGTCTCGCGGGGGTCCGTACGGAGGGCCGGACATTCGAAGTCTAGCAGGAGGTAAACGTGGTACGACGCACGCCGAATTCGCCTGGTCCCAGTGCGTCGGAAAGCGGTTCGAATTCGGGTGGTGGCGACAACCTCCGAAGCAAGCGTCCTTGGCATTCCTTTGCCCAAAAATACTTTGAAGCCGGCTGGGTGCCGCTCCCTTTGCCGCCTCGGCGGAAAAGTTCACCGCCCACTGGCAGCACTGGCAAGTACGATATGCCAGACAAGCAAAAGGTCATGAAGTGGCATAAGGATTATCAGGCTAACGGCAATATCGCGCTGCGGATGCCCGATACCGTAATTGGTATTGACGTAGATGCCTATGGCGAGAAGGTCGGCCGCGCCTCGTTCGATGAACTCCTCGCAGACCTCGGGCCGCTCCCGGACACCTGGACTCTTACGGCGCGGTCGGACGGCGTCTCGGGCATCCGGTTCTTCCGGGTCCCGGGCGGCCTTCATTGGTCGGGCCAACCGATCGCCGATATCCAGATAATTCAGAATCATCACAGGTACGCAGTCGCATACCCCTCGGTTCACCCGGACACGAAAAAGATCTACCTGTGGTATCCTCCTGGCACGAGCCTGAATGGGACGCCCGAAGGCATTACGGTCGACAACGAGATCCCGCTGCTCTCCGACCTCGCGAAGATGCCCGCTCCGTGGGTCGAGGGGCTCTCGGGCGGCAAGATCTGGTCCGCTCTCCCGTCCGACGTCTCCGCGACCCGGACGGACATCCTCCGGTGGGTAAAGGAGCGGCCTGCCGGGGAGATGTGCCGCCTCATGCGGAAGCAAGCGCAGGCAGCGGTCGACGAGATGTCCGGCGGCGCGCACGACGCATTGAACTCCCGAGTCTACTCAGTCGTTAGTTTGGCTAGCGAAGGACATTCCGGCATCGTCAAAGCGATCCGGCTGATGCGAGATTCCTTCTATGAAGAAGTAAAGGCCCCCGGACGCAAGGGGCGACGTTCAGACAGACAGGCCATCCTCGAGTTCAACCGGGTCCGAGACGGCGCCGTTCGTATCATGATGGCTTCGGTTGCCGACGGCGAATCGGTTGCTGAGGACGAGTGCGGGTGCGCGGAAAACTCGTTGTCGTGGGGCGAGAAGCTCGGCATCCAAGTAGAGGAACCGGAGAGTGGTTCGGTTCGTAAACGTGCTCGAATGGGTAAAGCTAAACCAGCCGATAAATATACATATGACGATTCGGGGAACGCAGACCATTTGTTGGATATCCTAGATGGGTCAGCGTATTACGTCGCAGGGGATAAGGCTTGGTATTTCTGGGCCCCAGATACAGGGGCTTGGGTTCCTGACCCAAATGGGAACCGAGCTATGCAGGCGTCTCAGCTTGTCGGGAAGCGACAGCGAGAGTTGTGTGATGAGTGGACTGACAAGCTCGTATCATCAGGGTCATCAGTATCAGCAGATGTCGGAGGAGACCTGGCCGGAAAGATCGGGTTGCTTTCTAAGCACGCGAAGATCTCTTCAGACCACAAAGGGCTCGTTAATATGGCGAAGATCGCCGCATCGCAAGATCGGGCACTGCAGGATGCCGAAGCCTTTGATTGTTTACCCGCGCTGCTTGCCTGCCCGAATGGAACGCTTGAGTTAGGGGCTTCGGAGGTTCGGTTCCGGCCGGCTTCCCGTTCAGATCTCATTTCGCTGTCCACTGGAACCCGTTACGCTCCAGGGGCTAAATTGGAAGCCTGGGATGCGTATCTTGCTCGTTTCTTGCCCGATGCCTCGGTTGCGCGGTATGTGCAGAAAATCGCGGGCTACACCCTGTTCGGTTCCAACCCAGAGCGAAAAATGTTCTTCATGCAGGGCACCACCTCTACTGGAAAAACCACCTTCGTCAACGCGTTTAATGGGGCGCTCGGAGAATATGCTGGCACAATGAACTTGTCGCTGTTCAGAGACAACCAGGATGAGCGGCCGAGAGCAGACCTTGTTCGTGGGCTTGGGAAAAGGCTGTTGGCCGCTTCGGAGGCCTCGGCGGAGTGGTATCTGCACGCGGACCAGGTCAAGCGGCTCACTGGCGGAGATCCGATCCGGGCACGGCTGCTCAACTCGTCGAATTATGTCGAGCGGATTCCCGCGTTTACTCCGTGGGTCGCGACGAACGCGATGCCGCAGATCCTCGGCAAGGACAAAGCGATCGAACGGCGGCTTGTCTGCGTGCCGTTCCGCGAGGTTGTAGATGCCGGTAGCGAGAACTTCGCCGTGTCGGTCGCCCTCGCATCCGCGGAGGGGCGTTCTGCCCTGCTCGCGTGGGCTGTACGGGGCTGGGAGCTGTACCGGGAAGAAGGCATGGCCGCGCCCGAGGTGGTGCTACAGGAGACCGCGAAGATGCTGGGCGAGATGACCGATCTCGATGTGTTCTTGACCGAGGTAACGCGGGTCGACGCTGGTGGCAAAGTCCTGGCGCACGAGCTTTTCGAGCGCTGGATGATGTGGGCTGAAGTGGGGAATGTAGACGTCTCCCGGATGTCAATTAACAAGTTCGGACGGGAGCTAACTGGACGGGGATACGGCATTCAGACTACATCGAAGGGCGGCAAAAGCGTAAAGATTCGTACTGGTCTTTCCTGGGTTAAGTAGAGGGCCTATTCGATCTTGAAAACGGTAGTTAAAAGGGTAGTTCGATCTTGGTTTGATATTTTTACTGCACGGTTGGTTGTTGGTTTGCAATTAACCAGTTGAAAAAGCTCCTGAAGACGAGTAGTTAGCTACTGGTTTCAGGAGGGATCGGTAGCCAATGAAATGCCTGGTAGAGATGGGTTTCTACTATAATAACTACCGAACTACCGATTTTAAAGGGGGAGAGGTAGTTTAATAGAGTAACCGGAGAGCCTCTCCGTTTAGAGGGTTTTGAAACGCTACGCAGCTCTAACTTCTAGCAATCGGTAGCCGGTAGTTTTCAGGGTAGGATTTCGGTGTAATTTGGAGGGAAAGTGAGCGAAAATCCGCTGGATTATTTGGATCTACATATCGCGTTGTTGGCGGAGAAGTTGGAGTCGATCGAGAGCAGGATCTCTGGGGTATCGTCTTCGTTAGATCGGATTGCCGATGCTTTGGAAGCGATGTTGGAGAAGGGCGAGTAATGGCTGACAAGCTGAGGGATGTTGAGCCCGAGGGGCCAACTGAATTTAGTTGGGGACGGGGAATTCAGGCGCCCACGAGTTTGGGAGCCGTTCCCAGTAACCGCGAGGCGCATCGGGCGATGCTTCGAGTTGACCAGGAGAGCGAAGATCCGGGAGCAGTGGCGAGCTATGAGCACTACATTCGAGAGGGATGAGGAAGCTGAGTGGGACGCGCTGCCTTTGGACGACCCACGAAGGAAGCTGACGCCTGAACGCTTTCGGGAACTGAGGGCGCAGGCCACGAAGACGCGAGACGACTACTACTCGACTCCGGAGCCCGAGCAACCCACAGACGCGGATATCGACGCGTCGTGGGGCTTTACCCCGACGATGACGCCTGAGGAGCGACGCGCGCTAATTCGCCAACGCGCGGACGACGACGAGATCGAGGAAGACCCGGAACTCGCCGAGCGCACGAAATGGGAGATTCGGGCTCTTCGCGAGGAAGAAGACCTCGTCGCCGAGCTGTCGCGGAAGTCGCTCACGTCGCTGCCGCGCGAAGTGCGCAAGCTCGTTCGGCAGTTCCCGAACAACATGAAGCTGAGGGCGCTGTACGACCGGCTCGCGACCGAGCTGTACGAGCGCACTGACGAGACGCTCAAGGCCGGCCTGCTCGATGCGGTCGACACGATGCTGGACGTTATGGAGAATGGCGAGGACGCGCAACGGCTCAAGGCCGCGACCTACGTTTTCGAGCGGTTGCGCGGCAAGACTCCAGAGATCGTGCAGGTTTCGGCCGACAAGCCGTTCCAGGTCGTGCTCGAGCGTCTCGTAACGGGGCCTAGGAGGGCCCGTGCGGCTCTCGAGGCTGCCGAGGGGGAAGAAGTGCTCGATGCGGAGGTAATCTCGGGAGAGGCCCATACAGGGCCGCCAGAGGCGCAGAAAGCCGAGAAGGCCGACAACGGCTCCCGTACTGGGGAAGACTTGTTCGGCGAAGAGCGCGCGATGATGCGCGAGTGGAGCTGAAAGGCAACTTCACAGAGCGAGGACCAGGCGGGATGACGCGAGCCGAGCGTTCGCGGGTTTCATCCCCGCGACTCGATCGACCCTTGCCTCTGCCACCCTCGCGGGTGCGGGCTGTTCAGGCGTTCCGTTGCCCCGATGTACTCGGGTACTCCTCGCGGCCCTACTTGGTGTCGCTCTGTGAAGTTGTAACGCCAGTCTACTGGTTGGTCTGGAGTTTGGCAATACTCCGAATGGGGCAACTTGGAGACATGAAAAAGCCCCCTTTCGGGGGCCTGTGTGCGGGAAGGGTTTTAGGCCTTGTCGGCCGCCCACTCGCGGTTGGCCAGCTGGCGGGCCTTGTGGTAGTCGCCCGTACGGTGGATCGTCACGGTCTGGTTCGCGGGGGAGACCCGAGCGATCTCGTAGCAGTCCGAGCCGTCGCGGTAGGTGCTGGTGATGAGCGCGATGGCCCAGCCGTTGCGGGTGTTGGCAACCTTGGCGTTCTGCGAGTTCGTCATACCACAACTATACACGGATCTCCAGAACTGGGAATACTCCGAATGGCTTAACTTGGACACGCCAGCAGCCCGACCGTTGCCGGTCGGGTCTTGCGCAAAAGAGCGGGTAACCTCCAGATACGAGAAAACCCGACCCCCGTAGGGGCCGGGTCTTGGTGTTAGCCGTTGAGGAGGGCTGCGTACTCGTGCGCCTTCTCGCGGGTGAGGTTGTCGCTGTGGAGTCCGGTCTTCAGGTCCTCGACCCGGTAGGTGCTCTCCTGTCCGGTGACGCTGCGCTCCATGACGATGAATTGCTCGGTGATCAGGTTGTCGCTCATGTCCGCTCCCGCTGTTCAGTTGGTGTAGCACCAGCCTACTCCTCAGATCTGCATTTGGCAAGTCTGGA
>Ga0137412_10000050_pt1 | contig 60972 bp, 63 predicted proteins | sample CZODoug2_1_16fun_FD_122160 | JGI IMG/M metagenome (GOLD analysis project Ga0137412, IMG submission 122160) | Vadose zone soil fungal communities from Angelo Coast Range Reserve, California, USA - CZODoug2_1_16fungal (Hybrid Assembly) | ecosystem: Environmental > Terrestrial > Soil > Vadose zone...
GGTGCGCTTCATCGAGCACTCCGAGGACGTCATCCACTCCTTCTGGGTGCCGGAGTTCCTGTTCAAGCGCGACGTCATCCCCTACGGCGTCGACAACACCGAGCGTGACAACCAGTTCGAGATCACCGCGACGTCCAACGGGAGCTTCGTCGGACGCTGCGCCGAGCTGTGCGGCACCTACCACTCGCAGATGAATTTCGAGGTCCGGGTCGTCGACCCGGCGACGTTCCAGCAATACCTCGACGCCCTGCGCCGGATCGGCGCCGATGACCCGGCGCGGCAGGCCGAAGCGTTGCAGGCGATCGGCCAGACCCCGTGTGCCACGACGACGCATCCGTTCAACACCGATCGGGCGGCCCGCGCCGCGTCGGAGAAGGTGAGCTGCACATGAAGGTCGAGGCCCGGGTCTTCCTGCTCATCGCGTTCTTCTGCTGGATCATCGCCGTCGTCTACGGCTTCTGGTCGGACAAGGCCGACGGTCACGTCGAGGTCGCCGGCCTGGCCGCGCTGATCCTGTCCGGCGGCTTGCTGTTCATCGCCGGATCGTTCTTCTGGTTCGTCTCGCGCCGCATCGATCCGCGTCCGGAGGATCGCCCCGACGCCGAGATCGCCGAAGGCGCCGGCGATCTGGGATTCTTCAGCCCGGGCAGCTACTGGCCGTTCGCGCTGGCCCTGGCGGCCACGATGGCGGGCACGGGGCTGGCGTTCTTCCAGATGTGGCTGGTCCTGGTCGCCCTCATCGGCCTGCTGGGTGCCATCGGCGGGTTGCTGTTCGAGTACTACGCCGGCGGCCGCAAAGCTCTGTAACACCCCGCCCTTCGCCCCTCGGCGCGCCGTTGCGGCGCGGCACAGACCGGCACCCCAGCTTGGCCGCGGATCAGACAGTCGCGGCGGCGGGCTCTTCGCGCGAGCGCTCATCGCGCGGTGCTCGCGTCGGCGTGGTTGGGGTTCGCTGTTCTCGCGCGAGCGCTCATCGCGCGGTGGGTGTGTTTGCTCGGGGTTCTGGTTGCCGCGGACGGAAGTCTCGACCGTCCTGACTCGTTGGGATGTCATGGCCTCTTTGTCGCCGGAGCTGCGTGAGCTGATCGAATCCGGACCCCTGACCCACCTCAGCACGATCAACGCCGACGGGAGCCCGCAGGTAACCGCGATCTGGATCGGACTGGATGGCGATGATCTCGTAAGCGGTCACATGTCCCGGTACGCGAAGCTACGCAACATCGAACGGGACCCGCGGGTCGTGCTGTCGTTCCTAGGGCCCCGGCAACGGGACGTCACCCTGAATCCCTACGCCGTGTTGGGTGCGCGGGCGGTTGTCGAGCCCAGCGATGGCGCGTGGGACTTGCTGGATCGATTGACGAAGCTCTACCTGTCGCCTGATACCGAGTTCCCGGCGCCCAAGGGTCCGGGCTATGTCGTGCGCTATTCCGTCGAGCGAATCGGCGGTGTCGGCCCCTGGGCGGAGAGCCGGCGTTGAGCCATCGGCGGTGATGATCACGGAGTTGTGGTCGAATATCAGCGACAACTCCGTGATCATCACCGTCTGAGTGTGCCCCCGCGGCTAGTGCCCGTGCGCCGCGAGCCACGCGCTGATCGGCGCCAGCCCGTCCGTAGCCGGATCCACCACCGTGGTTCCGTTGCGCAACCGGCCCGATGCGGCCCCACTCACGACGAGTACCGGACCGGGATGGCGCTCGGCCAGCAGGGCGAAGTCCCCGTCGCCGGTGATCAGCACCAGGGGGTCGGCCGAGGGAATGTAGGACGCGGCGAGGCTGGCGTCCGCGCGCTGCCACCCCGCGCTCGCGATCAGCTCGGCGTTGTCGGGCCAACGCACCCGATCGAGTGCGTGCTGCCCTCCGCTGGCGGTGATGCTGACCGGCGACGTGATCGTGGCCAGCAGGTCGAGAACCGGCTGCAGCCGTCGCGGCACCAGGTTGTCGGCATCGACCAGGACCCGGAGCACACGCGGCAGCCTAGCGGTGATCGACTGGCGCCACTCGATTCAGAACGACGCCCAGCAAGCACCGGGAACGCAACCACCGGGCGATGAGCGCTTGCGCGAAGAGCCCGCCGGCCGCCATGCGGGCCAAGCGAAGCGAAGGCTCGGATCTGCGATTGCCCCCGAGCTTGCGAGGGGGGTGAGCGCAGATCCGATTCCGGCGGGTTAGGTCGGTCGGTCAGTCGCTGAGCTCGACCTGGCGTTCGGTGCCGGGCTCGGCGTCGGCGTGCTCGGCCTCTTCCAAGGCGGCGAGCTTCTCGGCGATCTCGGGCTTCTCCTTGACCGGGTAGAAGAAGCCGCGCAGGTGCGCGAGGCGCCCCTTGCCCAGCCGGTTCATCCGCTTCGGGACCGCGGCGCCGGCGTAGGACAGGACGCCGTGGCCGTGGTCGTCCACCGGGCCGAGCGGCTGATGCACCTCGATGAACTCACCGGTTGGCAGCCGCTTGATGATGCCCGTCTCGACACCGTGCTCGAGCACTTCGCGGTCATGGCGCTGCAGGCCGAGGCAGAGCCGGTAGGTGATCACGTAGGCCAGTGGCGGGAGCACGAGCGTCGCGATGCGTCCGCCCCACGTCATGGCGTTGAGCGAGATGTCGAACGCCTTGGCGATCAGGTCGTTGCCGCCGGAGAGGAACAGCACGGCGCAGAACGTGCAGGCCATCGCGCCGAGGCTGGTGCGTACCGGCACGTCACGGGGTCGCTGCAGCAGGTTGTGCCGGGCTCGGTCCTTGGTGAGCCGCGCCTCGAGGAACGGGTAGGCGGCGGCCAGCCCGATGAGGATGCCCGGCAACACGACGGTCGGCCAGAACAATGGCGGCACGGTATGGCCCCACAGCCTGATCTCCCACGAGGGGAACAGACGGGTCGAGCCGTCAAGCAGGCCCATGTACCAGTCCGGCTGGGAGCCGGAGGAAACCTGGGCCGGGTTGTACGGACCGAACAGCCACACCGGGTTGATCTGCGCCAGACCGCCGAGGGCGGCGAGCATGCCGAACACGATGAAGAAGAATCCCGTGGCCTGCGCGGCGAACTTGGGGAACAACCGGTGCCCGACGACCGTGTGCTCGGTCTTGCCGGGTCCGGGGAAGTCGGTGTGTTTCTGCCGAACCATGATCGCCAGGTGCGCACCGATCAGCGCGGCGAGAATTCCCGGGATCAGCAGGACGTGGACGATGTAGAGCCGGCCGATGATCAGGCTGCCGGGGAACGGGCCGCCGAAGACCAGGAACGCGGTCCAGGTACCGATCACCGGGATGGACAGGATGATCGAGTCGGCGATGCGGAATCCGGTGCCCGAGAGCAGGTCGTCCGGCAGCGAGTAGCCGACGAATCCCTCGATCACGCCGAGCACGAGCAACGTCAGGCCGATCAGCCAGTTGACCTCGCGCGGCTTGCGGAACGCTCCGGTGAAGAAGATCCGGAGCATGTGGACGAGCATCGCCGCGACGAACATCAGGGCGGCCCAGTGGTGGATCTGTCGAATGACCAGACCACCGCGGACGTCGAAGGAGATGTTCAGCGTCGAGGCGTAGGCCCGCGACATCTCCACGCCCTTGAGCGGGGTGTAGCTGCCGTTGTAGATGACGTCGCCCATGGACGCGTCGAAGAAGAACGACAGGTACGTGCCGGTGAGGATCAGGATGATGAACGAGTAGAGCGCGATCTCGCCCATCATGAACGACCAGTGGTCGGGGAAGACCTTGTTCAGCTGCTTGCGCAGCGGCCCCGCGACCCGGAACCGCTCGTCGACCCACAGCGCCGACTTGCCGGCGATCGTGCGCGGTTTGGCGGCGCGGCGCGACGGGGCTTCGGTGGTAGTCATCCACGCTCCCAGAAGCCGGGGCCGATGGGTTCTTGGAAGTCCTGCGGCGCCACGAAGTACTGCACACCGTCAACGACCTCGACGGCCAGCTTCAGTTTGGGCAGGCTGCGCGTTGCCGGGCCGAACACCGGCTTGGCGTCCTTGAGCACCTCGAACTGCGACTGGTGGCACGGGCAGAGCAGGCGGGTCGTCTGCTGCTCGTACAGGGACGCCGGGCAGCCGGCGTGCGTGCAGATCTTGGAGAACGCGAGGTAGTCCTCCCAGCCCCAGCTGGACTGCCCCTTGCGCGCCTTGACGAGCGTGCCCTGGCCGGGACGAAGCCGGATCAGCAGCGTCGGCGAGCTGGCGTCCTTGACCCCGCCCGGCACCCCCGGGAACACCGTGGCGAGCCCACCCGCCTCGATGTCGTTCGGGCTGACCCGTCGACCGTCGGAGTACACGATCGGGATGCCGTTGGGGTACTTGGAATCAGGGCGGTAGAGCGTGTGGAAGAGGATCTTGCCGGGCTTCTTGAGCAGTGCGCCGACGAGTGCCACCAGCGGCACGGTCGCGACGGCGCCGCCGGCCAGGCCCAGGGTGCGCACCAGCAGTGAGCGGCGAGGCAGACCCGTGTCGTTGACGCCCGACAAGAGCGTGGCGCCGGTCATGATCTGCTCTTCGGGCTCGCCGGGCTGGACCTCGTCGTGACGCTCCTGGACCAGCTCCTCTTCGGGCATGAGCCACTTCGCCCACAGGATCGCGCCGATGCCCAGCGCGGCCAGCATGATGCCGAGCAGACCGCCCAGGATCGGGGTGTAGAAGCGGAAGTTCTGGCTGTGGCTGGGCGTCTTGTACTTGTAGGGCACGACGATGAACGCGACGATGAACGCGACCCCGGCCAGCGCCGCCAGCACGAACAGCCCGGCGACGGTGCGCTCGGCCCGCTTCTCGGCCTTGGTGCCGGGCACCGGGAACCGGGCGCGGCGGTGTACGACGTGGACGTCATCGGCGTCCGCGCCGGCGATCATTGCCTGCTCCGTGCTCATGGCCCGGAGCTCTTCCTCGGTCGGCGTATTGGACTGACCGCCGCTCACGTCTTCGCTCCGATCCACAAGATCACGATCATCAGTACCCCGATGCCGAGCACCCAGATGACGATGCCCTCCGAGACCGGGCCGATGCGGTCCAGGCCGTTACCGCCCGGATCCTTCGACGCCTCCAGGGTCTGGACGTAGGTGAGGATCGACTTCTTCTGTTCGGGCGTGAGCTGGTTGTCGCCGAAGACCGGCATGTTCTCCGGCCCGGACAGCATCGCGGCATAGATCTGCTTGTCGGTGGCGCTGCGCAGGCCCGGTGCGGTCTTGCCCGCCGACAGTGGGGCGCCCTTTCCGGTGGTGCCGTGGCAGGACGCGCAGTTCAGCCGGAACAGCTCGCCGCCCTCGGCCAGCTGGGAATCGTCCACGCGCAGGTCGCCCTGGGGGATCTGCGGGCCGTTGCCGAGCGACTCGATGTACGCGCCGAGCTGGTCGATCTGCTGCTCGTCGAACTTGGCGCTCTTGCGTGGCTCGTTGGCGCTCTGTCCGGCGGCGGGCATGCGCCCGGTGCTGACCTGGAAGTAGACCGACGCCGATCCGACGCCGATCAGGGACGGGCCGCGGTCCTTGACGCCCTGCAGATTGGCGCCGTGGCAGGTGATACAGCTGGTGTTGAAGAGCTGACGGCCGGCCTCGACGTCTTCCTTGCTGGTACGGGTGTCGTTCGCGCCCGACGAGCTGGCGAACAGCGTGTACGTGCCGGCGACGCCGGCCAGCACGGTGACCAGCATGAGGCCGCTGGCCAGGCGCCGACGCCATCCGCGAGGGGCGCGTGCCGCCGGTCGCTTCTTCTTCGGCGCCTTTCTCGGCGTCGGCTCCGGGTCGACCCCGGTGGCCGAGACGGCAGGGCCGAATCCCAGCTCGTCGTCGTCGAACTCGTCGCTCATGCCGCCCTTTCCCGGTGACCGCTCATCGGATGATGTAGATCGTCGCGAACAACCCGATCCACACCACGTCGACGAAGTGCCAGTAATAGGAGACGACGATTGCGGCGGTCGCCTGGGCCGGTGTGAAGCGGCCGAGAGTCGTCCGGATCAAGTAGAAGACGAAGGCGATCAGTCCGCCGATCACGTGTAAACCGTGAAAGCCGGTCGTCAGGTAGAACACCGAGCCGTAGCCGGTCTTGGAGATCGTGTTGCCGTCGGCCACCTGCATCCGGTACTCGTTCGCCTGGCCGAGCACGAAGAGCAGGCCCAGCACGAAGGTGAGCGTGAACCAGCGGCGCAGCTTGAAGACGTCGCCCTTCTCGGCGGCGAAGACACCCCACTGACAGGTGAAGCTCGAGAGCACCAGGATGATCGTGAACGGCGTGGCGTACCACAGGCTCAGCTTGATCGGATCGCCGTCGGGCAGGTGCATCGGCCAGTCGTTGGAATGCACCGACCGGACCGTGAAGTACATGGCGAACAGCCCGGCGAAGAACATCAGCTCGCTCGACAGCCAGACGATCGTTCCGACGCTGACCAGGTTCGGTCGCGTCAGCGAGTGCACCTTGCTGGATTCGAAGCGGGGTGCGGCGGTCGACGTCACGATCGCATTATTGCGGTGTCCGTGCCGGGTGGAGTCGGCGGGGTGGGGCGTGTCGCGACTCTTTCCCGAAGCGGTGCGTAGTGGCGCGAAATCGCTGTTGGTCCGGGCCCGGGGGGCGTTGCGCCCGGCGCCGATACGATGCCGGTATGCCCGCGCAGCCAAGCGATCCGGTCACCGTCGTCGTCTACAGCAACCAGGCGCCGGTGCGTGCCGCCGTGCGCACCGCCGTAGGGCGGCGCCCAGCACCCGACGTGCCCCGCATCGACTGGATCGAGTGCCCCACCAGTGCCGCCGTCGTCGAGGAGATCGACCGGGGCGAGATCGACCTGGTGATCCTCGACGGCGAGGCCCAGCCCACCGGCGGCATGGGGCTGGCCCGGCAGTTCAAGTACGAGATCGACGACTGCCCGCCGATCGTCGTCCTGGTCGCCCGCAAGGACGACGGGTGGCTGGCGAGCTGGTCACTGGCCGACGGTGTGATCACCCAGCCACTGGATCCGGTCGCGGCGGCCGAGGTGGTGGCCGAGCAACTGCGCAAGCGCCTCTCGGGCATCCCCGTCGTGCGGTGAACCACACCTGGGCGGCGGTGCTCGGCGTCTTGATGCGGGGCGAGGCGCTCGATTCGACGGCCACCGCGTGGGCGATGGACGAGATCATGGCCGGTGAGGCCACGCCGGCCCAGCTCGCGGCGTTCGTCGTCCTGCTGCGCGCCAAGGGCGAGACGACCGACGAGCTGGCCGGGCTGGTCGAGGCGATGCGGTCGCGGGCGACTCCGGTCCCGGTGTCCGGCCACGCGGTCGACATCGTCGGCACCGGCGGCGACCTCGCCCACACGGTCAACATCACGACCATGGCGGCCCTGGTCGTCGCCGGCTCCGGGCGGCGGGTCGTCAAGCACGGCAACCGCAGCGCGTCCTCGCAATGCGGGTCGGCGGACGTCCTGGAAGAGCTTGGCGTGGTCATCGACCTGGACGCCGCCGGCGTCGCGGCCACCACCGCCGAGGTGGGCATCGGCTTCTGCTTCGCCCCGGTATTCCACCCCGGGATGCGCCACGCCGGACCGCCGCGGCGTGAGATCGGCGTGCCGACCGTGTTCAACGTGCTCGGCCCGCTGACCAACCCGGCGCGTCCGCGGGCCTCGGCGGTCGGGTGTGCCGACCGGCGCATGGCGCCGCTGATGGCCGAGGTGTTCGCCCGGCGCGGCGATACCGCGTTGGTGTTCCGTGGCGACGACGGCCTGGACGAGCTCACCACCACCACGACGTCGAGCATGTGGATGGCCACCGGTGGACAGGTGCGCGAGACCCGAATCGACCCGCGGGCGCTCGGCTTCGCCGTCGCGGCGCCGGACGACCTGCGCGGCGGTGATCGCGCCTACAACGCGCAGGTGGTGCGCGAGGTTCTGGCCGGACGGGGTGCCGCCGCGCGCGACGCCGTGCTGCTCAACGCCGGCGCCGCCATCACCGCGTACGACGGCATCGAGGCACCGTCCACTGTGGACAGTCTGATCGCCAAGGGCATCGAGGAGGCGCGCCGTTCGATCGACTCCGGCGCCGCGGCCAACCTGCTCGCCGCCTGGGCAGCGGCCAGCCAACGCCTGCGCGATTAGTCGGCTGACTCAACGCCGATCGAGAACGCGGCGTCGAGGTCGTGTCGCGAGTAGGCACGGAACGCGATGTGGGTGTCGGTGTGCACGACGCCGTCGACCTTGGACAGCCGGCCGGCGATCACCTCGGCGACCTGGTCGAACTCGCGCACCCGGACCACGGCGATCAGATCGACGTCGCCGGCCACCGAGTAGACCTCACTCACGCCGTCCAGGTCGGCGATCTGCTGGGCCACCTCGGGGATCTTGTCGGCCTCGACGGCCACCATCACGATCGCAGTGATCATGGCGCCCATCGTAGGGCGAGGCGATCAGGTCGGGCGGGCCACGGGCACCGAGCCGCGGGCCGGGCGGTGGGTCATGGGTAGCCGGCGCCGATCGGCGAAAGGATCGGCGGCGAACCGAGCGGCGTCGCTGCCGAGGAAGGCCCGCAGGCCGCCGGCGCCGAAGGCCGGCATCGTCCAGGGCTCGGACGTGTCGACCAGGCGGGCACCGGGCTCCTCGAGCCAGCGCAGGATGCACTCGGTCTCCTCGGCCAACGCCGCCCGCAACGGCCCGGGACGCGCAGTGACCACCTCGGCCGTGGCCCGCAGGGCGTCGATGACCGGCCAGGGCGGCGTACCCCGGTGGGCAACCCCGGCGGCGGCCAGGCGCCCGTAGCGGACCACGGCGAGCTGCCAGCCGCCGTCCCCGTCGGGGTGTGCCGCCACCAGTTCGGCGATGGACGTGATCGCGTCGAGCCGCTGCATCCGGGCACAGGCACGAACGACCGTCGCGACGCGATCGCGCACCACGGCGGCGTGCTCGAACCGCTGCGCCCGGGACAGCCGCGCGAGCCGCTCGCGAAGGGGATCGACCAGCGGGCGCACGTCGCCCGCCCAGGCCGTACGGACGATCTCGACGAGATCGGTGTAGGTCTGCGGTTCACCCGGGTTCTCGCACGGGGCCGAGCAGCGGCCGATGCCGGCGAGCGCGCAGGCCGCGCGGACGACGCGACGCAGCGAGAGCCGGTCGCTGCACTGGCGTAGCGGCACCGCGTCGTGGATGGCGTCGCGTATCGCCTCGGCCTGACGGCGCGAGCGCAGCGGACCCAGGTAGGCGGCCTCGTCGTCGCGTCGTTCGCGCACGATCGAGAGCCGGGGATACGCCTCGTCGGTGAGCTTGAGCCACATCGTCCGTTCGGGAAACTTCGAACGCCGGTTGTAGCGCGGCTTGTAGGCGGCGATCAGGCGCAGCTCGCGTACCTGCGCCTCGAGCGGGTGCGCGCACTCGATCGGATCGACCCGCTCGGCGAGCCCGATCATCTCGCCCATGCGGGTACGGGTCTCGCTGGCGACGAAGTACTGACGAACCCGCGCGCGCAGGTCGCGGCTGGTGCCGACGTAGAGGGGTTGGCCCTGCGCGTCGCGGAACACGTACACGCCGGGGCGGGACGGGAGGTGATCGGCCAGGTGCCGTTTGCGGCGCTGCGCGTCGGACACCTGCGCGGTGAACGCCTTGAGCTCGGGCAGCGAATGCACACCGAGGCTGCCGACGCGATCGAGCAGGCCGTGCAGGACGTCGACCGTGGCCCGGGCGTCGGCGAGAGCGCGGTGTACCGGCTGGGTGGTGGCGTGGAAGAACGGCGCGAGAGTGGCGAGCTTGCAGTTGGGCACCTCGTCCCGGGTGAGCACTCGCCGGGCGAGCACGGCCGTGTCGACCACGGCGAACCTCGGCCAGGGCATACCGATGGCGGCACACGCGACGCGCAGGAAGCCGACGTCGAACGGTGCGTTGTGCGCGACCAGGACGCTGCCCCGTGCGAATTCGAGAAACGACGGCAGCACGGCCTCGATGTGGGGGGCCGTCTGCACCATCGCGTCGGTGATGCCGGTGAGGACGCTGACGTAAGGGTCGATGGACCGGCCCGGATCGACCAGGGTCTGGAACTCGCCGATCACCTCGCCGGTGCGGATCTTCACCGCCCCTATCTCGGTGATCGAGTCGGAGCTGGCCGCCCCACCCGTCGTCTCGAGATCGACCACGGTGAAGGTGGTGTCGCGCAGCGGCTCGTCCAGCTCGTCGAAGGTCGGCTGGAGCATGATCTCGCTGGGTGCTGCGCTCACACACCGGACGTTAGGGCCAGGGTCTGACGGAAACGCGACAGCGCGGCTCGGCGTGGCGTCGTAACCTCGCGGAATGGCCCTTCCGCAGCCGCGAGAGCACGACGATCAGGTCGTGCTGAGCGAGGCTGCCCGCCAGCAACTCGTCACGATCGCCGCCGATCTGGTGGGGCGGCTCGCGCCCGACGAGCTGCCCGTCGCGGTGCGTCCGGTCGCCCGGTTCACGCCGACGAAGCGGGTCCGGCTCGGGGGGACCCAGCTCGCCGCCGCGATGGACGCCGACGAGGCGTTCCGAACGCGCGTCGCGGACGTCGTTGCCGAGGCCCTGCCCCAGCTCGCCGAGGCGATACGCGCCGGAGAATCGACCGCCGCGTCGGATCCGGTCGACACCGCGGTCGTCGCCTACCTGCTGCGTCCGGACGGGTGGCAGGGCATCGTCGCTGACGCCAACGCCCGCCATGCGGCTGAACGCGAACGTGCGGGCAGCCAGGCGAGCGCGGCCGAGGTCGCCCAACTGCGCGTGCAGTTGGGCGAGCTCAAGGCTCGGATGCGGGCCGAGGCCGCGCACGGCAAGGCGGCCGCGGCGACCGCGGTGGCCGAGTCCGAGTCCGAGGTCGCGGAACTGCGCAAGCAGCTGCGAGCCCGGATCGGCGAGCTGCGCGCGGCGCAACGCGAGCGCGACGAGGCCCAGACCGCGGCCGCGGAGGCGAGCCGCCGGGCCGACGCGGCCGAGGCCGCCCGTGAGCTCGAGACCCGGCGCCTGCGCGGGCGCCTCACCGAGCTCGAGCGCGCGGTCGAGTCGGGCCGCCGTGCTGCGCGTACCGAACGCGATGTCGACAATGCGCGGCTGTGGCTGCTGCTCGACACGCTGACCGAGGCCGCGTCCGGCGTCCGGCGCGAGCTCTCCTTGCCCGCCCCGGCGGTGCGTCCGGCCGACACCGTGGCCTCGGCCGAGTCAGCCGCGCCGCACCGGGCCGTGACCGACCCGGCCGCGCTGGAAGCGGTGCTCGCGCTGCCCAACGCGCATCTGATCGTCGACGGGTACAACGTCACCAAGACCGGCTATCCCGAGCTGCCGCTGGCCGATCAGCGGGCCCGCCTGGTCGGGGCGCTCGCGGCGGTGGCGTCCCGCTCGGGGGCCGAGATAACGGTCGCGTTCGACGGCGGTCGGCGTCCGCCATCGATGCCGCCGGCGCCGCGGGGCGTGCGGGTGCTCTTCAGCGCGGCCGACGAGATCGCCGACGACCTGATCAGACGTCTCGTCGATGCCGAACCGGTGGGCCGTCCGCTGCTGGTCGTGTCGTCCGACCGGCAGGTGGCGCTCGACGCCGCGCGGGCCGGGGCGTGGACGTCGGACTCGGCGGTGCTGCTCGCCCGAATCGGCACCGCGTGACACCCGTCACATGACACGCCCGATCCGGAAATTGTCAGAGTGTTTTCCTAGCCTCCTCGCGAGAACGTCGAGTAAACGAAGGAGGCATTCACGTGCTCATCGACTGCGACGCGTGCCACGTCCGGGACGTGGCCTGCAATGACTGCGTTGTCACCGTATTGCTGGGCGAACCGGACACGTCCCTAGAGTTCGACGAAGCCGAGCATCAGGCCGTCGGGGTCCTGGCCGCACAGGGTTTGATACCGCCATTGCGACTCATTCCGGTCGCAAAGATCACGGAACGTAACATCGCGTGAGGCACGCCACGCCACGGGCCGACCCCGTCGTTGCCGGACGAGCGGCGGTGTCGTAACCTTTCCGCGACCTGCCGGCCAACTGACCCCCACACCGGGAGTCACCGGAAGGTCACCGCCGAATCGTTATCGGCGTCGGTGCCCCAAAGAGCGGGGTAGCGAGGCCAGCGAACCGGGGACCCACGAGTTTCATGGGGTGAATCGGAGCGAAGGCACACCGCGACACGTCGCGTTGAATCTCCGCACCGTAGGGCATCTTCCGGCCCGAACCCGTCAGCTAACTCGGTAGGCGGTACGAGGAAGAAACGGAGTTCCGCCGACCGTGGCGTTGACTCGGACCCCCAGCCGTGTTCGATCGCTCCTAGCCGGTGTAGCGCTGGCCGCCCTTGTCGGGGCCGGCGCCGTCGTGCTTCCGCACGTTGCGGGCGCGACCCCCGGGCAGCCCACCGTGGCTGAGGTGACCGCAAAACTCGACAAGCTGTCCAAGCAGAACGAGGTGCTGGCCGAGCAGTACAACAAGGCCACCGCCGAGGTGAAGGCGCAGCAGAAGGCGGCCGACGCCGCCCAGCAGCAAGCGCTGACTGCGGCCACCGACTTCGACAAGGCCCGCGCGCGCCTGAGCCGAACCGTCACCGCCGAATACGAGTCGGCGGCCTTCAGCCATGCCGGCGCCCTGCTCACGAGCTCTGACGGGCAGAACTATCTCGACGCGCTGAGCACGCTGAGCCTCATCTCCACGCACCGGGCCGAGATCGTGTCGCAGATCAAATCTGTGCACACCCGTGCCGAGACGGCGCAGAAGAAGGCAACCGAACTGCTCGCGGCGGCCCAGAAGACGGCGACCGCACTCGACAAGCAGAAGAAGAAGATCGAGGCCGACACCAAGAAGTTCACGGACCTGCTCACCACGCTGACCGCGACGCAGCAGGACGCCTACACCAATAGCGGCACCGTGCCGCCGGCGATCGGAAAGATCGGCGTCGGCAAGGCCCCGACCGCGGCCGCGCAGCGGGCCGTCGACTACGCGGTCGCGCAGGTCGGCAAGTCCTACGTCTTCGCCGCCTCCGGGCCGGACGCGTACGACTGCTCCGGCCTCACGATGATGGCGTGGGCGGGCACCGTGAGCCTGCCGCATCTCGCCGCCTCGCAGTACAACTACGGCAAGCACGTGTCCTTCACCGAGTTGCTCCCGGGCGACCTGATCTTCCTGTACAGCCCGATTACGCACGTCGAGATCTACGTCGGCAACGACCTGGCGGTGTCGGCCGCGGACGAGGCCCTGGGCATCCGATACGTGCATCCCTCGCAGGACATGGGCGACTGGGCGGGCGCGACCCGGCTCGCGTGAGCGCTGCTCCCACCGACGCCAGCGGGGCGGGTTCCGGAAACGGGCCCGCCCCGCTGTCACGTCCGCGCCGCCTGATGATCCCGGCGCTGTGCATCGCTCTGGCGGCCGCGGCCGTCGTCGCGCTGCTCGTCGTGTCGATGTCCTCGTCCGGTGACCGGGCGGCCAGCGTGGGCTCGTCGTCGGCGGGATCGACACCGGTCGGCTCCGGGCCCGGTGCGCCCACCGTCGCGGCCGTGCAGGCGATGCTGGACCGCCACGGTGCCGACGTGATCCGCCGCGACCGTCGCGCCTTCCTGACCGACATCGACGGCAGCGAGGCGGCGCAGCCGTACCGCGCCGCCCAGTCGGCGATGTTCGACAACCTCGCGGATGTGCCGCTGGCCGCATGGTCCTACCAGGTGTCGGTGCCGGTCACCGGCGGCAGCGAGCTGCGCGACGCGGCTGCGCGCTACCACGCGCCGGTCCTGATCGCCCGGATCGCGCTGGGCTACCAACTGCGCCGCATCGACCCGGCGCCCACCACGCACGACGTCTGGCTGACGTTCGTGCGCCGTTCCGGCCAGGTGCGCATCGTCAGCGATTCCGACCTCACCGATCAGGGCGGGCAGAGCTGGCACGGACCGTGGGACTTCGGACCGGTCAGCGCCTACCGGGGCGCGGCCTGCCTCATCCTCGCGCACCCGGGCTACGCGACGCGGCTGCCCGAACTGGCCGCGGCGGTCGACGCGGCCGCGCGCGCGGTCACCGACGTGTGGGGCGCCGGTTGGGCAGGTCAGGTCGCGGTGTTCGTGCCGGACACCCAGGACGAGCTGCAGGCCGTACTCGGCGGCCCGGCCGGCACCGACCTCGCCGCCCAGGCGCTCGGCGATCCGGCCGATCCGCATACCGGCCTGCGCGTCGTGCTGGACCCGGATGGACAGGCGCGCCTGTCCACAGCCGGGCTGCGCATCGTGTTGCGCCACGAGATCACGCACGTAGCGGCTTGGTCGGTAACCAGCGACGTGATGCCCACGTGGCTGATCGAGGGATTCGCCGACTACGTCGGAAACCGGGACAGCGGCCAGCCGGTCGCGGTGGCTGCTACCGAGCTGCGCGCGCTGGTGCGCGCCGGCCAGGTGCCGGCGGCGCTGCCCACTACCAACGACTTCGCCAATGGCGGTGCGCAGCTGCCGCAGATCTATGAGCAGGCGTGGCTCGCTTGCCGGCTGATCGCGGAGCTGGCCGGGACGGCCGGCCTCGTGCGGGTGTATCGCGCGGTCGCGGTCTCGACGGGAACGCCCATCGCGGCGCTCGACAGTGCCTTGCGTACCGTCGTCCACATGACCTCGGCGCAGTTCACTGCCCGGTGGCGCCAGTACCTGCGGGCTGAGTTGGGATGAGCCCGCGACGGACCTTGATCGTCACCAACGACTTCCCGCCTCGGCAGGGTGGTATCCAGTCGTTCGTGCACGAGGTAGCGATCCGGCAGCCGGCCGGGTCGGTCGTCGTGTACGCGTCCGACCATGACGGGTCGGCCGAGTTCGACGCCGCGCAGCCGTTTCCGGTGATCCGGCACCCCACCGGGCTGCTGGTGCCGACGCCGGGGGCTCGCCGCCGGGTCGTCGCGGCTGCGCGCGAGCACGGGTGTACCGCGGTGTGGTTCGGTGCTGCCGCGCCGCTGGCCCTGCTGGCCCCCGCCCTGCGCGGGGCCGGCGCCGAGCGCATCGTCGCCACCACGCACGGGCACGAGGCCGGGTGGGCGATGCTGCCCGGCGCCCGCCAGGCGCTGCGCCGCATCGGCAGTCAATGCGACGTCGTGACCTACCTGAGCGAGTACTTCCGTCGCCGCCTCGCGCCGGCGCTGGGGCCACGGGCGACGCTGCGCCGGCTCACACCTGGAGTGGACGTCGAGACGTTCCGCCCCGGGGTCGACGGCACCGACGTGCGGCTGCGCTACGACCTGCGTGACCGGCCGGTCGTGGTGTGCGTGTCGCGGCTGGTGCGCCGCAAGGGCCAGGACGCGCTGATCCGCGCCCTGCCGGCCATCCGGCGGGCGGTGCCCGATGCGGCGCTGTTGCTCGTCGGCAAGGGGCCCTATCACGATGAACTCCTGCAGCTGGCGCGCGAGCACGGCGTCGCCGAGCACGTGGTGCTCACCGGCGGCGTCCCGGCCGGCGAGCTCGCGACGCACTACGCGGCGGGCGACGTATTCGCGATGCCCTGCCGGACGCGTCGCCGCGGCCTGGATGTCGAGGGCCTGGGCATCGTCTATCTCGAGGCCTCGGCGCTGGGCCTGCCCGTCCTGGTGGGCGACTCGGGCGGTGCGCCGGAGGCGGTGCGTGACGGCGAGACCGGCTACCTGGTCGACGGGCGCGACATCGCGGCGATCGCCGAACGGAGCGCCGAGCTGCTCAACGACGCACCATTGCGGGCCAAGTTCGGCGAGGCCGGCCGGCAATGGGTGCAGGACGACTGGCGCTGGGACACCATCGCCGCCCAACTCCGCGACCTCCTGGATGGTTAGCCGAGAAGCAACCACGAGGAACATGGCCTGGAACGCGATGAGCGCTCGCGCGAAGAGCCCCGCCGCCGCGGCGCGGCCCGCGCCGAAGGCGTGGTGCGGATTCCCGGATCCACCCCGAGCTTGCGAGTGGGTGGTCCGGGGATTCGCGTAGGCGGGTTAGGAGTAGAGCGCGGCGATGTCGTCGGCGCACTCCTTCTGGACGACGTTGCGCTTGAGCTTCATCGACGGGGTGAGCTGGCCGGTGGCCTCGGTCCAGTCGAACGGCAGGATCGTGAACTTGCGAATGGACTCCGCCTTGCTCACGGCCTTGTTCGCGTCGTCGATCGCCGCCTGGACAACCGCGTGCAGCGCCGGATCGTCGACGACATCGGCGAGCTCCGTCTCGGCCGGGCGTCCCGCCTGCTCCAGCCAGGTGGGGAAGGACTCCGGGTCGATCGTGATCAGCGCCGCGATGAACGGCTGCGCATCGCCGACGACCAGGCACTGGCTGACCAGCCAGTGCGCCCGGACCCGGTCCTCGAGCACGGCGGGCGCGACGTTCTTGCCGCCCGCGGTCACGATCAGCTCCTTCTTGCGGCCGGTGATCTTCACGAATCCGTCGTCGTCGATCTCGCCGATGTCGCCGGTGTGGAACCAGCCTTCGGCGTCGATGGCCTCCGACGTAGCGGCCTCGTTGTTCCAGTAGCCGCCGAAGATGAGGTTCGACTTGAACAGCAGTTCGCCGTCCTCGGCCACGTGCACGGTGACGCCACCGACGGGCGGTCCGACGGTGCCGATGCGCAGCTTGTCGGGACGGTTGACGCAGATGCCGGCGGTCGTCTCGGTGAGCCCGTACCCCTCGTAGATCGTGACGCCGACACCGTGGAAGAAGTGGCCCAACCGCGAGCCCAGCGGCGCACCGCCGGAGATCGCGCCGATGCACTGCCCGCCCAGCGCCGCGCGCAGCTTGCCGTACACCAGCTTGTCGAACACCGCGTGCTGGGCCTTGAGCGGCAGCGACACCGAACCGCGCTCGCTGGCCTCGGAGTACCGGATGGCGACCCGCTCGGCGATGTCGAAGATCTTGCCCTTGCCATCGGCGTGAGCCCGCTGCTTGGCCGTGTTGTAGACCTTCTCGAACACGCGGGGGACGCTGAGCACGAACGTCGGCTTGAACCCGGCCAGATCCTCGAGCAGGTTCTTGACATCGGCGGTGTGGCCCAGCGTGCAGCCGCTGGCGATGGCGCCGATCTCGATGACCCGTCCGAAGACGTGCGCGATGGGCAGGAACAGCAGCGTCGAGGTCTCCTGGTTGAACAGCTCGTCGAGCTCGGTGGTGACCTCGCTGACCTCGGTGATGAAGTTCAGGTGCAGCAGTTGGCAGCCCTTGGGCCGGCCGGTCGTGCCCGAGGTGTAGAGGATCGAGGCGAGGTCGTTGACCGTCACCGCCTCGCGCCGCTTGTGCACCTGCTCGTCGGCGACGTCCGTACCGCCCGCGGTCACGGTCGCGACGCCACCCGCGTCGATGGTCCAGACCTGCAAGCCGTCGACCGCCGACCCGAGCACCGACTCGGTGATCGCCCGGTGCGTGTCGGTCTCGACGAAGATCGCCTTGGCCTGGGAGTCGGACAGGATCCACTCGACCTGCTCGGCACTGGAGGTCTCATAGATCGGCACCACCACCGCGCCGATGCTCAGCACGGCGAAGTCGATGAGCGTCCACTCGTAGCGGGTCTTGCTCATCAAGGCGACGCGATCGCCGGCCTCGATTCCCGCGGCGATCAGGCCTTTGGCGCAGCCGAGCACCTCGTCGGCGAACTGACCGGACGTGACGTCACGCCATTCGCCGTCGACCCGGCGCCGGATCGTGACGCGATCTGGGGACGTGGCGGCGTTCTCGTAGACGTAGTCAGCCGTGTTGTGCTGACCGGGATTGGGGGCCTTGCTGGGAACCGTCAGTTCGCGCACTCGTCCGCGTCCTCTCCACGAGGGTCCGAGCCTGTGTGTGCTGCGCCACGCTAGCCCGTCCGTGCCCGAGCAGCCAGGTGACAGACCTCACCGGCCTGTCATGAAATCGTAACGCCATGCCACAGGTGGATGTTGCCGACGAGACGTGGATCGCGGCGCCCGTTCAACAAGTTGCGGTTCGGCTCGCCGATCCGACGAACTGGCGTCACTGGTGGCCCGATCTTGATCTTGTGGTGGACGAACTACGCGGTTTGCAAGGCGTGCGGTGGTTCGTGCAGAACGCACACGGTGAGGCCGGGTCGATGGAGGTGTGGCTGGCGCCGGACCGCGACGGCGTCCGCGTGCACTATTTCCTGCGGCTCGATGCTCCGGACGGGCAGCGACTCTCGGGAAGCCACGCCGAGCGTCTCGCCCTCGGCCACCGCCAGCGGGCCAAGCAGGTCTTCTGGGGGCTCAAGGACGAACTCGAGGCGCGATAACCGGCGCCGCCCAAGCTCGCCGAAACGCGGCGGCGGTAACCTCTCGCGCATGGCTGATCAGTCAACGCAGTCCATCACGATCGACGCACCGCCTGCGGCCATCATGTCGGTGATCGCCGACTTCCCGGCCTACCCGGAGTGGACCGGATCGCTGAAGTCGGCCGAGGTGCTCGAGGAAGACGCCGACGGGCGGGCCAAGCGCGTGCACTTCACGCTGGACGCCGGTGTCGTGAAGGACCAGTACGACCTGGAATACATCTGGACCGGCGACGAGCGGGTCGAGTGGAACCTCGTCAAGGGTCAGATGCAGAAGATGCAGCACGGCACCTACGTCTTGCGCGAGCAGGGCGACTCGACGGAGGTCACCTATTCGCTGACGATCGACCTGGCCATACCGATGCTGGGCATGCTGAAGCGCAAGGCGGAGCGGGTGATCATGGACACCGCGTTGAAAGAGTTGAAGAAGCGCGTCGAGGCCGGCGCTGCCTGATGCGCATCGTCCTGTTCACCGGCAAGGGTGGCGTCGGCAAGACGACGACCGCCTCGGCCACCGCGTTGCGCCTCGCCGACCGCGGGGTGAAGACGCTGCTGCTCTCGACCGACTCCGCGCACTCGCTGGGCGACGCGCTGGGCGCGCCTCTGGGCAACGAGCCGACCGAGGTGGTCGACGGGTTGTGGGCCGCCCAGATCGACACCCAGCGGCGCTTCGAGGCGGCCTGGCACGAGGTGCAGCGCTTCCTGCTCGACCTGCTGGCCCGCGGGGGCGTCGACCCGATCACCGCCGAGGAACTCACGGTGCTGCCCGGCGTCGAGGAGGTCCTGGCCCTGCTCGCGGTGCGTGACTTCGCCGTGAACGGGAGCTGGGACGTCCTGGTCGTCGATTGCGCCCCGACCGCCGAGACGCTGCGGCTGCTCGCGTTGCCCGAGGCGCTGGGCTGGTACCTGCAGAAGGTGTTCCCGGCGCATCGACGGCTGGCCAAGGGCATGCGTCCCCTCGCGGCGATGATGGGACGCGGCGACGTGATCCCGCCGGACAGCCTGTTCGACGCGCTGCTGCGCCTGTCCGACGACCTGGCCTCGGTGCGCGAACTGCTCGCCGACCCGGCGGTGACCAGCGTCCGCCTGGTGCTCACCCCGGAGTCCGTCGTCGCGGCCGAGGCGCGGCGGACGTTCACCGCGCTGGCGTTGTACGGCTACTGCGTCGACCTGGTGATCGCCAATCGGGTGTTCCCACCTGGCCGGGACGCGTTCCGGACCGCATGGGTGAGCGCGCAGCAGGTCCAGCTGGCGCAGTTGCGTGAGTCCTTCGCCGGACTGCCGGTGCGCGAACTGCCCTATGGACACGCCGAGCCGGTCGGGGCCGATGCGCTGCGGGGCATCGCCGACTCGCTCTACGGTGCGCTACCCGGCGAGGATCCGGCGCGCTCCGGTGAGACGGTCGAGTTGATGACGGTTGATACGGAGGGCGATGAATACGTGCTGCGGATGTGGCTGCCGCTCGTCGAGCGCGCGTCGGTCGACGCCGCCCGATCTGGCGATGACCTGGTGCTGACCGTCGCCGGGCATCGCCGGGTGCTCACCCTGCCGAGCGTGCTGCGCCGCTGCGACGTCGTGGGCGGCGAGTTCGCCGACCGGGAACTGCGCGTCCGGTTCCGGCCGAACCCGGCGATGTGGCCGCAGCCGGCGTCGGATCCGGCCCGGGCCGGACGGCGGGGGAGAGCTCGTGACTGAGTCGGCCAACCACGGCACCATCGGCGACGAGGCGGTCAAGCTGCTCGACGCCGTCCAGGACTGGGCCCGCCGCAACCTCGGTGAGGGCGCGCACATCGCGACCGGCGCGCCCGAGTGCACCTGGTGCCCGATCTGCCAGTTCATCGCCGTGTTGCGGGGTGATCGACCCGAGATCAGCGACAAGATCGCCGAGGCCACCGCGTCGATGGTCGCCGCCGTGCGGGCCGTGGTCGATGCGGCGGCGGCCAGCCCGCACGGTCATCCGGCCGAGCAGCCGCGAGTGCAGCGCATCGACCTCGGCGAAGGTGACGCCTGATGCCGCTGGCCATCGGGGTCGACATCGGCGGCACGAAGGTGGCCGCCGGTGTGGTCGACGATTCCGGCCGGGTGATCGACACCGAACGCCGCTCGACGCCCGGCAACGACATCGAGCAGACCGAACGAGTCATCGCCGAGGTGGTCAGCGTGCTGGCCAAGCGGCACGAGGTCGTCGCCGTCGGTATCGGCGCCGCGGGCTGGATCGCCAACGACCGGGCGACGGTGCTGTTCTCGCCGCACCTCGCGTGGCGCAACGAACCGCTGCGGGACGCACTGGCCGACCGGATCGGCTCGCCGGTCACGGTCGAGAACGACGCCAACGCCGCGGCCTGGGCCGAGTACCGCTTCGGCGCGGCCCGCGACGCCCGGGTCGTCGTCTGCGTGACGCTCGGAACCGGCATCGGCGGCGGACTGGTCGTCAGCGGCGTGCTCTATCGCGGGGCCTACGGGGTGGGCACCGAGTACGGTCACATGACCGTCGTGCCGGACGGGCGGCGTTGCGCCTGCGGCAACCGGGGCTGCTGGGAGATGTACGCGTCGGGCACGGCGCTCGCTCGCGACGCCCAGGAACTGGCCGACATCTCGCCGGTCGCCGCGCACCGGCTACTCGAGCTCGCCGGTGGCGACCGGGACGCGCTCACCGGTCCCCTCGTCACGCAGGCCGCGCGGGAGGGCGACCCGGCCGCGGTCGAGATCTACACGACGATGGGGCAGTGGCTGGGCCGGGGACTGGCCAATCTGGCCGCGATCATCGACCCGGTGGTGTTCGTCATCGGCGGCGGGGTCTCCGAGGCCGGCGACCTGCTGATCGTGCCGGCCCGGGAGACGTTCAAGCGCTCGCTCACCGGGCGCGGCTTCCGACCGGCCGCCGATGTCAAGCTCGCCCACCTCGGCCCGGAGGCCGGCCTCGTCGGCGCGGCGGATCTCGCGCGCCGCCGCGTCTGATGCGGCTGCTGTCCTACAACGTCCGCTCGCTGCGCGACGACGAGGCCGCCGTGGCCCGGGTGATCCGAAGTTGCGCGCCCGACGTGGTGTGCATCCAGGAGGCACCGCGATTCCTGCGCTGGCGCTCGAAGTGCGCGGCGCTCGCCCGGCGCAGCGGTCTGGTGATCGTCGGGGGTGGGCGCCCGGCCGCGGCCAACCTGCTGCTGTCCACGCTGGCCGTCGAGGTCGAGTCGACGCGAGACGTGCTGTTCAGCCCGGACCGCGGGCTGCACCAGCGGGGGACGGCCCTGGCCCTGCTGCGCCTGGGCGGCGTGCGCTTCGCGGTGGCCGGCACGCACCTGGACCTGGTCGAGGCCCCGCGGCTGCGCCACATCGCCGAACTGGACCGGGCGCTCGCCAGGTACGCCCCGGACATGCCCACCGTGGTCGCCGGAGACGTCAACGATGTCCCGGGCTCGGCCGCCTGGCAGCAGCTCGCGCAGCGCCGGGCCGACGCGGTGCCCGGCGGTGACGGGTTCACGTTCAGCGCGACCAACCCCCGTCGCCGTATCGATGGTGTCTTCGTCGATCCGGGGCTGCGTGTCGTGTCGGCCGAGGTGCTCGACTCGCCCGACGTCAGGATCGCGAGCGACCACCGTCCGGTACTGGTCGAGCTGGCGCTCCCCGCTTGAGGGCGGCCTGCGTCTTGGCCAGCCGGACCGCCGCGGAGAGCGTGTCGATGTCGTACGCGCCCTGGTGGCGCTTGCCGTTGACGAAGAACGTCGGCGTCCCGGAGACCCCGCTCAGCTCGGCGGAATCGACGTCCTCGGCGATCCGGGCCGCGCCCAGGTTGCGGCCGACGTCCGCGGCGAACCGCTCGGCGTCCAGGCCGAGGGCCGACGCGTAGCCGGTCAGGTCGTCGAGTTCGAGCGCGCCCTGATTGGTCAGCAGCAGATCGTGCATCTCCCAGAACGCCCCCTGCTTGTGGGCCGCCTCGGCGGCGGTGGCCGCGACCTGGGCGTGCGGGTGGACGTCGTTGAGCGGTAGGTGCCGCCAGACGTAGCGGACGTCGCCGTGCCCGGCGAGCAGCTCGCGCACGGCCGGCTCGGCTTGCCCGCAGTACGGGCACTCGAAGTCGCCGTACTCGACGACGGTGACCGGAGCGTCGACCGGGCCGCGGTAGTGGTCGCGATCGGGGTCGACGTCGGCCACCAGGTCGATGATCGTCTCGCTGCGGCCCAGCACGGCGCGCGCCCGTACCCGCGAGGGCAGCAGCGCGATCGTCCGGAACAGCCCCCCGGCGGTGATCGCCGCGATGAGCGCGGCGGTCAGCACGCCCAGCTTCGCCTCTTCCAGGTCGGACCCGGAGAAGGCCAGCGCTGATATCTGCAGCGAGACTGTAAATCCCATGGCGCCGATAACGCCGACCGCGCCGACGGCCGCCCAGCCGACCGGAGGGCGCAGCCGCCCCCGGCTGGCCCAGGTCACCAGCCAGGTGGCTCCGGTGATGCCGATCGGCTTGCCCAGCAGGTAACCCAGCATGATCCCGAGCGTGATGGCCGAACCGTACGCGTGGGCCAGGAAGTGGCCGTCGATCGCGATCCCGGCGTTGGCCAGCGCGAACAGCGGCACGATGACGTAGCTCGTCGCCGGGTGGTAGAGCTGCTGCAGCCGCTCGTTGGGTGAGATCGCCGAGGCGACGCCGACCCGCGCCGAGCGCGCGAGCTCGGGTGTCGGTTGCTCGCGGAACAGCCGGAACAGGTCACTCGCGCGTTCCAGATCGCTGCGGGTCGGGGGGTTGGCGTAGGTGAGCAGCCCCATGACCATCCCGACCGCGACCGGATCGACGCCGGATTCGAAGAACGCGACCCAAGCGGCGACGCCGAGCAGCGCGTACACCGGTCCGCGATGGATCCGGCTCGTCCGCACCACGGCCACGAGCAGCAGGATCGCCAATCCGATGATCAGGGGCACGACCTCGAGATTCTTCGTGTACGCGAAGGCGATGACCGTCAGCGCCACGATGTCGTCGACCACCGAGACCGTCAAAAGGAACGACCGCAGCCGCCCGGGCAGGCCGCGGCCGACCAGCGCCAGCACGCCCAGTGCGAAGGCGGTGTCGGTCGACATCGCCGCCCCCCAGCCGTGCGCCGCGCCGTCGCCGGCGTTGGCGATCAGGTAGATCACGATGGGGACGGCCAGACCGCCGAGCCCGGCCACCACCGGCAGCGCCACCCGTCGGCGCTCACGCAGTTCGCCCATGTCGAACTCGCGACGAGCCTCCAGGCCGACGACGAACCAGAACAGCGTCATCAGCCCGGTACTGACCCAGTCGCGCAGCGGCTGGCTGAGCGCGTGGTGGCCCAGCTGGATCGAGAGTTCGGTCTGCCAGGCGCGCTCGTAGGAACCGTCGTCCACGTTCGCCCACACGAGCGCGGCGATCGTCGCCCCGAGCAGGATCGCCGCGCTGCCGGTCTCGGTGCGCAGGAACCGGCGCAGCGGCGTCTGCAGGTTGCGGGTCCACGCGGTGCGCGCGGAGAAGAGCCCGGCGGCGGTCACCCGATGATTCTTGCCGACCCGCCGATGCGGCTAGTCCTCAGGCGGCGCGACGAGGGGTAGCCGGACCTGGAACCGCGTGTCACCGGGTACCGAATCGACCCGCAGATCGCCGTGATGCTTGTTGACGACGATGCGCCAGGAGATGTCCAGACCCAGGCCGGTGCCCTCGCCCACCGGCTTGGTGGTGAAGAACGGCTCGAAGATGCGTTCACGGATGTCGGCCGGGACGCCGGTGCCCGTGTCACCGATCTCGACGAGCAGGAAGTCGTTGTCGAGGGCGGTGCGGATGGTCAGGGTGCCGTGCCCGTCCATGGCGGCGACGGCGTTGTCGATGAGGTTGGTCCAGACCTGGTTGAGCTCGGCGGCGTAGGCCGGGATCGACGGGAGCGAGCGGTCGTAGTCCTTGACCACGGTGATCCGGTCGCCGATCTTGCGGCTGAGCATGAGCAGGGTGCTGTCGATCAGCTCGTGCACGTCGATGACCTGATAGGGCGCTCGGTCGATCTGCGAGTACTGCTTGGCCGCGCCGACGAGCGTCGAGATGCGCGCGGTGGCGTCCTCGATCTCCGACATCAGCAGCTCGGTCTCGACGCTGTAGTTCAGCCAGCGGACGGCGCCTTCGAGGGTCGCGGTATCGACGGTGCCGGCGACCTGATCGAGCCAGTCGACGTCCAGGCCGGCCTGCACGAACGTCGGGGCGATGTCCCAACCACCGGCGATGTTGTGCCTGTCGAACCAGTCGGCGAGCCCGTCCTCGCGGTCGGACGCCTCCATCGGGGCCAGCGTCGGCGCCTTCGCCGCCCGCTCGACGGCGTCCTCCTGCAGCCGGATCAGCGTTTCCAGCGTGGCCCGGTCGTAGGGGCCCTTCGCGATCAGGGCGAGCTTGTGCCGCATACCGGCGACCCGCTCCCGCAGCGACGCCGTGGCCCGCACTGCGGCCGCGGCCGGATTGTTGAGCTCGTGGGTGAGCCCGGCCGACAGCGATCCCAGCGCGAGTAGCCGCTCGCGCTGGCCGATGGCGGCCTGGCTGTCGCGGATGCCGAAGAACATTCCGTCGAGCATGTGTATCGCCATCGGGAACCACTCGCGCATCATCTGGCCGAACACGTCGGCGTCGAGCTCGAGGAACCGCGACGGCACGGTGGCGCGCAACGAGGCGTTGTACGTTTTCGGCGCGCGCTCGCCCATGTAGGCCATCCACGCACCTGCGTAGACACCGGGCTGGTCACTGCGGTTGACCTCGACGTCGTCGGCGCCGACGCGCTGCGACAGCACGATTGCGCCGTCGATCATGACGTAGAAGCAGGTGGCCGGGTCGCCCTCGCGAAACACCACGCCGGGCTCGACGACGACCACCCGGCCCTCGCGGCACAGCCAATCGAGCTGTTCGTCGGAGAGCTTCTCGAACAGGAACAGCGTGTGCAGCTCGTCCCGGTCGCAGCTCAGGTATTCAGTCACAGTCGCTCCAAATAACGATGCACGAGCATGACGGCCATGGCGCCCTCGCCGACCGCCGAGGCCACCCGTTTGGCCGATTCGGCCCGCGCGTCACCCGCGACGAAGACCCCCGGCACGCTCGTCTCGAGGTGATACGGAGAGCGGTCCAGCGCCCACCCGCTGGGTGGCTGACCCTCGACGCCGAGGTCGGGGCCGGCGATGACGAACCCTCTCGGGTCGCGGGTGACCACCCCGTCGAGCCAGTCGGTGCGCGGGGCCGCTCCGATGAAGACGAACAGCCACTTCGTCTGGACCGTTTCGGTGGTGCCGGTGACGTTGTCGCGAAGGGTCAGCCGCTCGAGGTGCTCGGTGCCTTCGGCGGCCACCACCTCCGTACACGTGCGTACGGTGATGTTGTCGATGGTTCCGATCTGCTGGATCAGGTAGTACGACATCGACTCGTCCAGCGACTTGCCGCGCACCAGCAGCGTCACCGAACGGGCGGTCCGGGCGAGATAGACCGCCGACTGGCCAGCCGAATTGGCCCCGCCGACGATGTAGATGTCGCGTCCGGCGCAGCTGGCTGCCTCGGTGAGCGCCGAGCCGTAGAACACGCCTCGCCCGGTCAGGTCCTCGACGCCGGGAACCGCCAACTGCCGGTAGGTCACGCCGGTGGCGAGGATGACGGTGTGCGCGTCGATCGCATCGCCGTCGGCGAACGTGACCTTGCGCGCCGAACCGCACGCCTCGAGGGCCACCACTTCGCGAGTCGTGAGCAGCTCGGCGCCGAAACGCGTCGCCTGGCGCCGGGCCCGGTCGGTGAGCTGCGAGCCGGACACGCCGTCGGGGAAGCCCAGGTAGTTCTCGATGTTCGAGCTCTGCCCGGCCTGCCCACCCGTCGCGATCCGCTCGACCAGGACGGTGCGCAGTCCTTCGGACGCGCCGTACACGGCGGCGCCGAGACCGGCCGGGCCGCCGCCGACCACGACCAGGTCGTAGAAGTCCGACGTCGGCCTGGTGGCCAGCCCGACCTGACTCGCGACCTCGGCGTCGCTGGGCTCGACCAGGGTGTGCCCGTCCGGCGTCACCACGACCGGGAGGTGCAGCTCGTCCGCGCCGGCCGCACTGAGCAGCCGTTCGCCCTCGGGCTCGTCGCACATGTACCAGCGGTATGGCACCTGGTTGCGGGCGAGGAACTCACGCAGCTGCGACGAGCGCGCCGACCACCGGTGCCCGATGACCTTGGTCTCGGGGACGCCGCGGTGATCGGAGGCCTGCCAGGCCTCGAGCAGTGAGTCGACGACGGGGTAGAGCTTCTCCTCGGGGGGATCCCAGGGCTTGAGCAGGTAGTAGTCGAGGTCGACGACGTTGATCGCGTCGATGGCGGCGCCGGTGTCGGCATAGGCGGTGAGCAGCACCCGGCGCGTGGTCGGGTAGAGGTCCATCGCCTGCTCGAGGAATTCGATGCCGCTCATCTGCGGCATCCGGTAGTCGGCGAGGATGATCGCGACCAGTTCGCCGCGCAGCTTCATCTCGCGCAGCGCATCGAGGGCATCGGCGCCGGAATCGGCCCGGACGATGCGGTAGCGCTCGCCGTAGCGGCGCCGCAGGTCACGCGAAACGGCCCGGGACACGCCCGGATCGTCGTCGACGGTGACGATAGCTGGGCGGGCAGGCGGTTGGATCGACGGCGCCGTCATGCCACGGCGGACCGAAAAGAGATCACGGGCGACGGCATACCTCCATGATAGGTGCGCCGTCCGATATTTAGGCTCCGACCGTGGGACGAACCGTACGTACCGCGCCGAGCCAGCGCTCGAGCGGCAGTGAGCCGCGGCGCGCGGCGGTTATGCCGGCGTCGAGCAGCACTGCGTAGGGCGTCGCGGACAGCTCGGGCACCTGCGGCCGGGCCAGGAACGCTTCGCGCTCCTCGTCGCCGAACTCTGTCGAGTCGTTCCCGGTCAGTCGGCACCAGAGGATGAACACCGTCTCCTCAGCGGTCACCATGTGGACCACCTCCAGCGACGAGGGTCCGCGCGGTACGTGACGGTTCTTGACCCAGGAGGTGTCGTGTCGGCAAACGTTGCGTTGATCATGGCGCCAACGCGGGATTAGATGACGGCGCCGTCGTCGTCCTCGTCCTCCGGGGGACGGGCTCGCAGCCGCATGATCAGCATCCCGGCGCCGACCAGGATGCCGGCCACGCCGGCGAGGAACGAGAAGTCGGGGTCGAGGCCGAAGTTGTCACCGATGGCGAGCACGACGATCGACAGGGCGAGGACGAACAGGGCGAAGACCGTGGCGCCGGCCAGCCGGGGGAGCGGCGGCGGCGCGGGCGGAACGTAGTGTTCCTCGTCGTCGGCCGCGGACGCCGCCGGAAAACCGGGCTCGAGCCGGGCCCGCCAGTCGGCGTCCTCGCGGGTGAGGTCGCGTTCGGCCGATTTCACCGCGCCGAGCGTGTCCACGTCCCACTCACCGACCAGGGCGTCGAACTCGGCGTTGGTGTCGACGCCGTCCAGGACATCGAGCGGGTGCAGCGGGTCACTGCCCCGCGTCGCGGCCTCGACCACGATGCGGGCATCGCCCCGGTCGGCGGACGCGACGAACAGCCGGCGTCGGTCGGGCTCGCCGGCCGGCTCGACGTAGGCCGGGATGCGGGCCCGTCCGAGAGCCACCAGCAGGGCCTCGCCGACCTCGGGGTCGACGTCGACCAGGGGCACCCACGTGTCGGCATCGAGGCCATTGCCGTGGCGGGCCGACTGGGGGTCGTAGGTCATGGTGCCGGGCTCACGGCGTCGTCCGAGGCGTGTTCGCGGATGAAGTCCACGCTGCCGTCGAAGATCGTCTGCGCGTCGTGGTCCATCGTCGCGACGTGGTAGCTGTTCTCGAGCAGCACCTCGCGCACGGTCGTGGCTGTCACGCCCCGAACCAGCAGCTGCCCGGACAGCGGCTCGACCACGTGATCCTCGATGCTGCGAAACATCAGCACCGGGGCCGTGATCCGGTGCAGGTCGGCGGCGGTCACCCGCCACAGGCGCTGCAGCGAGGCGAATGCGCGCACCGGCGTCCGGTCGTAGCCGAGCGTCGGCTCGTGCGGCATCTTGATATCGCTGCCGAAACCGGGCCGGGATTTCACCAGCCAGCCGATGTAGCGCGCGAACTTGGCGTCGAAGCGCTGGGTGGCGAGAGACGGATTGACGAGCACGAGCCCGCGCAGCCGGTCACCCTCCTCCTCGGCGAGCCGGGTGACGAGTGTGCCGCCCATCGACAGGCCGGCGGCGAACACGGTGTCGCACCGCGCCGCCAGCTCGTCGTACGCGCGCCGGATCTCGGCGTACCAGTCCGTCCAGCGGGTGGCGTTGGCGTCCTGCCAGGTGGTCCCGTGGCCGGGCAGCCGGGGCAGGCGCACCGTGTAGCCGGCCGCGGACAGGTGCTGGGCCCAGGACAGCATGCTGCGTGGCGTGGCGGTGAACCCGTGGCACAGCACGACGCCCACGGGGCCGCGATCCGCGGCGTACGGCTCGGCACCGGGCAGAACGGGCACGCTGCACCTCTCGACGTGCGAACAGACGCTTCATCATGCCTGCCGGGCCCCGCCTTCTGCGAGCGCGGGCGCGACCGGTAGACCCAGCGAGACGCCAGCACTACTGTCTGCGGCAGGACATAACAGGAATCGAAGGGATGACCCGGGTGGGCTACTGGCTGATGAAGTTCGTCTTCATCGGTCCGATCCTCCGACTGATCTGGCGGCCGTGGACCGAGGGAAGCGAGAACATCCCGTCCGACGGTGCCGCGATCCTGGCCAGCAACCATCTCTCGTTCTCCGACTCGTTCTTCATGCCGGTGATGGTGCCGCGCAAGGTCACCTTCCTGGCCAAGGCCGAGTACTTCACGACACCGGGCATCAAGGGGTGGCTCACCCGCAGGTTCATGGCCGGGGTGGGCCAGGTACCGATTGATCGAGACGACGCCGATGCCTCGCGGGCGGCCCTGAACACCGGGGTGCGGATCCTGCGAGCGGGCAAGGTGCTCGGCATCTACCCCGAGGGCACCCGGTCCCCGGACGGGCGGCTCTATCGCGGGAAGACCGGGGTGGCCCGCATGGCGCTGGAGGCCGGCGTGCCGGTCATCCCGTGCGTCATGGTCAACACCGACAAGATCCAGCCGACCGGACGGCGGATCCCCCGGCTGCGGCCGCGTCCCGGTGTGCGGTTCGGCAAGCCACTGGACTTCTCCCGCTACGAGGGCATGTCCGGTGATCGGTTCGTCGAGCGGTCGATGACCGACGAGATCATGTACGAGCTGATGCAGCTGGCCGGTCAGGAGTACGTCGACGTCTACGCCGCCAAGGTGAAGGCCGCGCAGGGCCGCAACGTCGCATTCGGATCGCGAGAGAAGGCCGTCCGCGACGCCACCGAGCGGATGCCCGTCGAGCGAGCCAGTTGAGATGCGGTTTTTCTACGACTGCGAATTCATCGAGGACGGCGCCACGATCGACCTGGTCTCCATCGGGATGGTCGACGAGACCGGCCGCGAGTTCTACGCCGTGTCGACCGAATTCGATCCGAGCCGGGCGATCAGCTGGGTGCGCCGCAACGTGCTGTCCCAGCTGCCGCCGCCCTCGGCGCCGGTCTGGCGGGATCGCGCGCGGATCCGCGCCGACCTGCTCGCGTTCCTCACCGCGTCCGGCGAGCCGATCGAGCTGTGGGCGTGGATGTCGGCCTATGACCACGTCGCGCTGGCGCAGCTTTGGGGCGACATGCGGGCCCTGCCCCGCCAGATTCCGCGGTTCACCCACGAGCTCCGGCAGCGCTACGAGGACGCCGGTGCGCCGGCGCTGCCCGACCCGCCGAGCGACCAGCACGACGCGCTGGCCGACGCGCGGCACAATCTGGCCCGGTGGCGGGTGCTGAACGGCCAGCTCACCGATACCGACAGGTAGCCGCGCGCGCGAAAGCAGTCCACCTGCCCCGGATAGGCTGCGCGGCGGTAGCTGGATCGAGAGGAGCGGGCATGCGCATCGGAGTGCTCACCGGCGGTGGTGACTGCCCCGGGCTGAACGCGGTGATCCGGGCCGTCGTGCGTAAGGGCATCGGCATCTACGGCCACGAGTTCGTGGGTTTTCGCGACGGGTGGAAGGGGCCGCTCGAGAACCTGACCGGCCCGCTGGGCATCCCCGAGGTGCGCGGCATCCTGCCCCGGGGCGGCACGATCCTCGGCTCGTCGCGCACCAACCCGTTCAAGGTGGACGGCGGTGTCGACCGGATCCGGGAGAACCTGCACACGCTCAACGTCGACGCGCTGATCGCGATCGGCGGTGAGGACACCCTGGGCGTGGCCACCAAGCTGCACGAGCTGGGGGTCAACGTGGTGGGCGTCCCGAAGACGATCGACAACGACCTCAACGCCACCGACTACACGTTCGGCTTCGACACGGCGCTCAATATCGCCATGGAGGCGATCGACCGGCTGCACACCACCGCCGAGTCGCATCACCGCGCGCTGATCGTCGAGGTGATGGGCCGCCACGCCGGCTGGATCGCCCTGCAGGCCGGCATGGCCGGCGGCGCCAACGTCATCCTCATCCCCGAGCAGCCGTTCTCGATCGACCGCGTCTGCGCGTACGTCGAGAGCCGGTTCAAGTCGCACTACGCACCGATCATCGTGGCCGCCGAGGGCGCCGTGCCCGACGGCGGCGAGAACGTCCGGGTCGACCGCGAGCTCGACGCGTTCGGGCACGTGCGCCTCGGTGGTATCGGTGAGTGGCTGGCGTCCGAGATCGAGAAGCGCACCGGCAAGGAGGCGCGCACGACGGTGCTCGGGCACATCCAGCGCGGCGGCACGCCGACCGCGTTCGACCGGGTGCTGGCCACCCGGTTCGGGCTGCACGCCATCGACGCCGTCAACGCCTCGGACTGGGGCAAGATGGTCGCTCTGCGCGGCACCGACATCGTCCGGGTGCCGCTGGCCGATGCGACGACCGAGCTCAAGACCGTCAAGCCCGAGCTCTACGCCGAAGCCGAAGTCTTCTTCGGGTGAGCTCGAACGGGGCTTGATCGTCTCTGCTCAACGGACCATCGGTGGTCCATTCGGCAGAGATGATCAAGCGGGTTGCCTACCGCGTACTGCCGCCGGGCTTGAGGCGGCCGGGCGGCATCGGGGGAGCGGGCAGCGGATCACCGTCGTAGCCGACGACGGCGCCGAATCGCTCACCGGCCATCCACTGCTCGCGCGCGGCGGCGATCTCGTCGCCGGAGCGGCCCACGAAGTTCCACCACATCACGATCTGCTCGGCGAACGGCTCGCCGCCGAGCAGCAACGCCCGAGCACCCGGCGCGGAACGCAGCCGAAGATCACGGCGCCCGGCGCCCAGGTAGAGCATGGCGCCGGGCGTCAGCGTCACGCCGTCGACCTCCAGCTCGCCGAGTGTGGTGAGCACGGCGTACTCGAAGTCCGGCTCCAGCGGCAGCAGCGCGTCAGCGCCCGGATCGAGTGCCACATCGGCGCCCACGATGGGCGAATACGCCTGCCCCGGCGACACGGCGCCCGCAAGCGAGCCCATGATCACCGTGGTCGACACCCCGGAATCGCTGAACTTCGGCAGGTCGGCGTGGTGGGCCCAGTGCGGGGCGACCTCGCGGGCCGAGTCCGGCAGCGCCACCCAGAGCTGGACGCCGTGCAACATCGCCGGATGCGCCGGCCGGGGCGACTGCTCGGCGTGCGTGATGCCGTGCCCGGACGTCATGAGGCCGAGCTGCCCGGGACGGATCAGCTGCTGGCTGCCGACGCTGTCCCGGTGCTGGATCTCGCCGTCGATCAGCCAGCTCACCGTCTGCAGCCCCATGTGCGGATGGGCCGGTACCTGCATGCCGGGGCCGGCGGCGATGTCGTCCGGGCCGTAATGGTCGACGAAGCACCACGGACCGACGAGGCGGCGGCCCAGATTCGGTAGCAGCCGCCGCACCTTCGTGCTCTCACCGAGCATTACCTCGCGCCCGGCGAACACCTCGTGGACGGGGGTGGCGGCCACCCCCGACCGCCCGCCGTAGGTGCCCAGATCAGGTGTGCGGTCCAGATTGCTCACACCGTGACGGTACGACAGGCACCGCGTGATGACGTCAGGGCGCCAGCCGATCGAGCACACCGGTCTGCGCGAGGAGGGCGAAGCGATCCGGCACGCCCCAGTGCTCCACGATGCGGCCGTCGACGACCCGGCAGACGTCGATGACCGTGATGTCGATGGGACGTCCGCTCGGCGGTCCGAAGAACGGCCCGGTTGCCGTACCCCGGGCGCGCACCCGGGTCCAGATGGCGTCGCCGACCTCGGCCGAGTCCTCGATCGTGCACGACATGTCCGGGACGATCTCGTGCACATTGCGGATCGCGGCCTTGACGTTCCGGATCGCCTCGGCGCCGGAGCCCGCCAGGCCGAACTGATGCTCGGTCAGCGTCAGCGCGAAGAGCTCGTCAACGACGCTGTCGTCGCCGCCGCCGAAACCCTCCTCGAAAAGGCGTCGCAGTACCGCCTGGGCGGTGGGTCGGCCGGCGAGGGCCGGGTCGGTCGTGGTGGTCACGGAGTCCCCCTAGATGATTGCAGTAGGCATGTATTCGATGCAGTAATACTGCACTCTACGCAGTGATAGTGTGCCGGGATGGCGTCGGATGTCAAGCCGCGGTCGACGTACCGGCAGCAGCAGGCGAAGGCCACGCGCGAGCGCATCGCGGACGCGGCCCGGCGGCTGTTCGCCGCCGACGGCTACGGCTCGACGAGCATCGAGGCGATCGCCGCGGAGGCCGGCGTGGCGGTTCGAACGGTGTACGCGGCCTTCGGGGCCAAGCGCGAGATCCTGTCGCTGATCTGCGAGCGGTGGCTGGAGCAGGCGAACGCGCAGGAACTGGCCGGGCAGGTGCTGGCCGAACCGGACCCGGCCCGGCGACTCCGAGGCGCCGCGCACTGGTTGCGCGCCCTGTACGCGGCCGGGTTCGACGCCGTGCTGATCTTCGAGGCGGCGACCGACGAGAGCCCAGAGACGCGGGCGCTGCTGCGGTCCAAACTCGCCGGCCGAAACGAGGTGATGGACGCCATGATCGCCTCGCTGAAGGGGCACTTGCGGGTGCGAGTGCGTGAGGCGCAGGCCGTGTTTCGGGCGATCGCCGCGCCCGGCGTCTATCGCGAGCTCGTCGAGGAGTCCGGCTGGACGCCGGCGGAGTTCGAACGATGGGTGGCCCGGACCCTGTCGGCCCAGCTGTTGCGGACGCCCTAGTGTCGCGGCGGCGGCCGGTCAGACGATCTCCGTGGTGATCGCCTTCGCGTGCGGCGCGAGCAGCGTGGCTAGATCCTCGGCGGCCGCGTCGACGGCGCCGTGGTGCGCGGTGTCGATCGCCTCGAGCACGACCAGCACCCGGCGCGACGTCGGCGTGACCTTGCTGCGATCGGCGTCGCGGTGGTTCCAGTGGCGGGTCAGCACGCCGCCCGCGTCGGCGTAGACGACCTCGCCGTCGTGGGGTTCCTCGACGTTGTCGGGTTCGCTGAGCGGGGTGAACGCGTCGCCGGGTTCGGCGAATCGGACCACGATGTCGCCGTCGACGGCGTCGAGGTCGAACGCGCCGGCCGGCACGACGTGGGTGACCGAGACGAGGTTGTAGCAGTCGACGAACGGGCTGATCCGGGGCAGGTGTCCGGTGCGGGCCAGCCGCCGGGTCAGCGCGTCGACGCTCGGACGCTGCCGCCTCGGGTTCGTGCCGAAGCGCCGGTACGCCGCGTGCCAGCTGGCGATACGCGGATCGTCGTCGCCGAATTCGGCCGGATCACGTTCGATCGCGGCCAGGCGGGCCTCGACGTCGGGCCAGGGACCGGTGTTGTCCAGCCCGTCCACCGTCACTGCGGCGATGTGCAGTTGGTCGAATGCGGCCCGCACATCGTCGGCCACCGTCAGGGTCGTCACGCGGGAAGGCTACGTGACCACTTAGGCTTGTCCCGTGACCCTGACCACTGGCAAGCAGGCCCCAGCCCCGTCCACGCCGGACCAACTGGGGCTCGATGCCTGGCGCGCGCTGCCCGCGGCTCAGCAACCCGAATGGCCCGATGAGGACGCGCTGCGCGACGCGGCCGGCACACTCGCCGGGATGCCGCCGCTCGTCGTGGCCAGCGAGGTCGACCAGCTGCGCGAGCGCCTGGCCGCCGTGGCCCGGGGTGAGGCCTTCCTGCTGCAGGGCGGCGACTGCGCCGAGACGTTCGCGACCAGCTCGCAGGCCGACATCGCCGGCAAGGTTCGGGTGCTGCTGCAGATGGCGGTGGTGCTCACCTACGGCGCGTCCATGCCCGTGGTCAAGCTCGGACGTATCGCCGGGCAGTACGCCAAGCCGCGTTCGGCCAACCTGGAGGCCAGCGGCCGGCCGTCCTACCGCGGTGACATGGTCAACGATCTCGCCGGTGACCGCACGCCGGACCCGAGCCGGATCTTGCGCGCGTACTCCACGGCGGCATCCACGCTGAACCTGCTGCGCGCCTACGCGGGCGGCGGGCTGGCCTCGCTGGACCGCGTCCACTCATGGAACACCGCCTTCGCGCGCACCACCGAGACGGGCGCGCGCTACGAGCAGATGGCCGGCGAGATCGACCGGGCCGTTCGGTTCATGCGCGCCTGCGGGGTGCACGACGGGGCGCTCGAGGGCGTGGAGCTCTACTCGTCGCACGAGGCGCTGATCCTCGAATACGAGCGCGCGCTGACTCGCGTCGAGGGCGATCTCGCCTATGACCTGTCGGCCCACTTCGTGTGGGTCGGCGAGCGCACCCGGCAGATGGACGGCGCCCACCTGGACTTCGTGTCCAGGCTGGCCAACCCGATCGGGGTCAAGCTCGGGCCGTCGACTACGCCGGAGTTCGCCGCCGAACTGGTGCATCGCCTCGATCCGACGGGGACGCCCGGGCGACTGACACTGATCAGCCGCATGGGCAACGACAAGGTGCGCGACGTGCTGCCCGCGATCATCGAGAAGGTGCAGTCGACCGGGCATCTCGTCGTGTGGCACTGCGATCCGATGCACGGCAACACCGAGGAGACCGCCGACGGGGTGAAGACCCGCGACCTGGACCGAGTGATCGACGAGGTCGACGGCTTCTTCGACGTGCACGCGGCGCTGGGCACCCATCCCGGCGGCCTGCACGTCGAGCTCACCGGTGACGACGTCACCGAGTGCATCGGCGGTACCGCCGAGCTCACCGCGACCGACCTCGCCCGCCGCTACGAGACGGCGTGCGACCCTCGGCTGAACATCGAACAGTCCCTGGAGCTGGCCTTCCGAGTCGCCGAGCGTCTCGTCGCCGACCGCCAGCGCCGCGAAGGGTGACGTTTTGTGGCTGCGCATGTCATGATCCACGTGTGAGGTGGAGGGGACTCCCTGTTGCGGTCGTCGGATGCGTGGCGTTGTCGTGCGCGTGCTCAACCACGGTCGCCGGATCCGGTTCCGCCGGGCCGACGCCGAGCCGGGTCAGCACGGCCAGCGGCTCGACGCCGACCGCGGCGCCGACCACGTTGGCGTACCTGCCGCCGGACACCGACATCGGTAATCCGCGTACCGCGAACCTGTGCTCGGTGATCGCCCCGGACAAGCTAACGAAATTTGGCGAGACCTCTCCCACCCTGCAGCTCTCGCCCGTCGACTGCGAGTTCTACGTCACCCCGGCGAACGCATCCGCGGACGTGGAGATGTCGGCCTACGTGTACGGCCCCTACGACTACGACCCGACCGGAACCGGCGTCGAGTCCCGCGTCGTTTCCGGGGAGACCGTCTATGCCTACCCGTTCGCTCGTCACGACTGCCGGGCCATGATCTCGACCTCCACCGTCGTCATCGGCGTCCAGGCGCAGGACTATTCGAGCCAGCTCGACGCCGGCCGGGTCTGCGCGATGCGAGACGCGCTGGTCGCCCAGGTGGCCGCGGGGGTCGCCAAGCATCGGCCACGCCATCTCAGCTACGGTCCGACATCGCTGACGAGCGTGGTGATCTGTGACCACGTCGACGTCGCGAGCCTGCCTCCCTTCAGCCACAACACCGGCATGAGCGTGTACGACCGCGCCTTCGGGAACGAGTGCGACCTGACCAATTCCGTGTATTGGGTCGACATCTGGATCGGCCTGCACCCACCGCCGGTCGAGCCGATGTCCGGGCGGCGGCTCACGGTGGACGGCCATCACCTCGTCCAGGAGTTCAAGGCGACGTCGACGTACTGCCAGGTGACCTCGCAGCAGGACAACGTCCCCGACACGATTTACAGCGAGACTGTCGAGGTGTCGGCGGAGGTTCGCGCCGGCCATCCGGCGGACGTCCCGAACGGATCAGCGCTGTGTAGCGAGGTCGCCGGCCCGGTGTTGACCGCGTTCCTCGAAGAGACAGGACGGAAGTAGTGCCGAGCAACGATCTGGTCGATCTACGTAGCGACACCGTCACCCGACCTACCCCGGCGATGCGCGCCGCCATCGCCGAGGCCGAGGTCGGCGACGACGTCTACGGCGAGGATCCCGAGGTCAACGCGCTGGAGGCCGAGGTCGCCTCGTTGCTGGGCTTTCCCGCCGGGCTGTTCGTGCCGACCGGCTCGCTGGGCAACCAGCTCGGCATCCGGCTGCTGGTCCCCCCGGGCATGGAGCTGGTCTGCGACACCGTCGCGCACATCGTCCGGGCCGAGCTCGGCGCCGCCGCAACGCTCGCCGGTATCACGTTTCGCACCTGGCGAGCCGACCGCGGACGACTCGACGTCGATGCCGTCGCCGAGCTGATCACGCCCGACGCCGGCCCCTACCTGGTGTCCACCGCCGCGGTGGCCGTCGAGAACACCCACAATTTCGGCGGTGGCACGGTGCAACCGTCCACCGCGCTCGACGGTCTACGCCGGCTCGCCCGGTCGCAGGGCATCGCCCTGCACCTCGACGGCGCCCGGCTGTGGAACGCGCACGTCGCCTCGGGAACGCCGTTGCCCGAGCTGGCCGCGGGCTTCGACACGGTGTCGGTGTGCTTGTCCAAGGGCCTGGGGGCACCGGTCGGTTCGGTGCTCGTCTCCTCCGTCGAGCGCATCGCCGAGGCGCGGGTGTGGCGTAAGCGTTACGGCGCGGGTATGCGCCAGGCCGGCATCCTCGCCGCCGCGGGACGCTACGCGCTCAAACACCACATCGGCCGGCTGGCCGACGACCACGCGCGGGCCCGCCGGCTGGGTGAGTCGCTCGGGGTCGACCCGTCCACGGTCGACACGAACATCGTGGTTCTCGATGTGGACGACGCTCCGGGCGTCGCTGCTGCTGCCCGGGAGCAGGGCGTGTTGATCTCTGTCCTGAGCCCGCAGCGTGCTCGTCTGGTGACGCATCTGGACGTGGATGACGACGGCATCGACCGGGCCGTCAAGGTGCTCGAACCGCTGGTCGCGAAAACCCGCTGACCCTCTGCCACCTCGGCACAATCATCTGCCATGCTGGGCCGCGATTAGCGCTGTGCACCGTCGCTCCGCCGAACGGGGAATCGCAATGATGCGCGCTGGACGCCGCTTGGTCGTCCTCGGGGCCGTACTCGCGCTCGCCGCAAGCGCGTCCGCCTGCAATGTGTTGAAACGGGCGGATACGACGCCCAGCCCGCTGACCACGGCGGCCGCCAATGCGGTCCAGGCACCGGCAGCGGGCGATGTCGGCGCCTGCCCGTTCGCCGCAACCGACGTCGATGCCGTCCTGGGTGGACGGTGGACGGTGTCGAACGCGTCGGGCGGTGGCTGCAACTACACCGGCGGCGGTCGCACCATCCTGGTCAGCACCGTGCCGCTGCCCAAGGGCGCCCAGGCCCGCCAGGCCGCCCTCGCCCGGGTTCGCAAGCCCTGCGACGCCGGCTCGACGCAGACCCTGGCCGCGTCGGAGGCGGGCGCGTTCGCCTGCCAGCAGGACACCCTGGTCGAGGCCGCCACCATCGCCGGCGATCACCTGCTCGTGCTGTGTACGGCGGCCGGATCGGACCCGGCCCAGGTCCCGGGCATCCAGGCCCAGCTCGGCGACCTGCTCAGCCGAGCCCCCTAGCCCCTCCTGGCCCCTCTTGGCCCCTCTTGGCCCGCCGGTCCGCTTGCTAGCCCGCGAGGTGCGCGGCGGACGTCCGGCCCAGCAGGGCCGGGATCGTGGCCACCGCGTCGGCCAGCTCGTCCAGTGACTCGCCGACAAGGGCCTGCGCGCCGTCGCAGAGTGCCGATTCCGGGTTCGGGTGGACGTCGACCATCACGCCGTCCGCTCCGGCGGCCATCCCGGCCCGGGCGAGTGGCACCACGAGGTCACGTCGCCCGGCCGCGTGCGAGGGGTCGACGATCACCGGCAGGTGCGACAGCCGCTGTACGAGCGGCACGGCCGACACGTCGAGCATGTTGCGGATCGACGGCTCGAAGCTTCGAACGCCGCGCTCGCACAGCACGATGTCGAGGTTGCCGCGCTGCGCGATGTACTCGGCGGCCATCAGCCACTCCTCGTACGTCGCCGTCAGGCCGCGCTTGAGCATCACCGGCTTGCCGGCGGCGCCTACGGCCTGCAGCAGCCCGAAGTTCTGCATGTTGCGGGTGCCGACCTGCAGCATGTCGGCGTGCTCGGCGACGACGTCGACGTCCGCGGAATCGGTCACCTCGGTGACGATGGGCAGCCCGACCTCGTCACGCACGTCGGACAGGATGCGCAGCCCCGCCTCGCCGAGACCCTGAAAGGCGTAGGGCGATGTCCGGGGCTTGTAGGCCCCGCCGCGCAACAACGTGGCTCCGGCGCGTTTGGCCATCCGGGCGGCGGCCACGGTCTGCTCGGCGGTCTCGACGGCGCACGGCCCGGCGATCAAGGTGAACGTGTCCGGACCGATCGGCACGCCGCCGACCCGTACCGTCGTGCGCCGGGTGTGATTCTGGGCCGACACGAGCTTGTACGGCGCGGTGATGCGCATCGTCTCGGTGACGCCGGGCAGGCCGCTGACGTCCAGGGTCTCCAGGACGTCCTCGGAGCCCACGACGCCGATGATCGTCCGCATGACGCCGCGGCTGACGAACGCCTGGCCGCCGTGCGCGTCGATGTGTGCCGTCACCGCGGCGACGTCGGAGTCGGTGGCGGCCGGAGCCATGACGATGACCATGCGCGGCAGGGTACCTGCCGGCCGCCGCATGCAGATCGAGTCGTGCCGGATACGTGATCTGCATGCATCCTCATCAGAGGCACAGGGCTCGCCGAAGCTGGGCGGCGACCAGCGCCGGTTCGGTCCGCACCACGACGCTCGGGAAGCGGAGCACGATCGCGTCGGACAGGGTCAGCTCGTTCTGCCGCAGCTGGTCGCTCCACCAGCGCGACACCGCGAGATGCAGCGCGCCGTCGACCTCGACGACAACCAGCCGACCGTCGCTGCGCCGCCAGGTCGCGTCGAGGTAGCGGCGACGTCCACGGCCATCGTGCCGCAGGGTTTGCTGCTGTGGCTCGGGCAGCCCGAATCGCCGGCACAACCGGACGAAGTCGATCTCGCTCAGCGCGTCAGCGCCTTGGGCGATGTCGTCGACCGCCGCCTGCAGCGAGTGATGGTGCCTGGTCGTCGGCGTGCGGCCGAGTACCTCCCGCAGCGCGTCCGGGCCGGTGAGGCGTTGCTGCACGGCCGCGGCGAGCAGCCCACAGGCCGGGCGGGCCGAGTCGAACGTCGCGGCCGCGCGGAGCAGCGCGTCGGGCAGTGCGTGCACCCCACCGCGCCGATGCAGCACCACCTGGTCCCAGTTGCGCGCGACATGGCCGCGCACCGGTACCGGGCAACCGCGGCGCACGCGCGTCCCGCTGGGTAGCAGCAAATGGACCGCGTCGCGCTCCCATCCGCGCAGGCCGTAAGTCTCGGCCGCCGTAAAGGCGGTCAGGACCGCGCGTGGGCCACCGTGCACCCGAGCGACAACCCAACGCTGGCGGGCCGAGAGCGGTCCGTTGTGCAACACAATCGCGTAGCCGCACCGTTGCCACCGCCGGGCGGCCAGCTGGGCCCTGACCTGGCCTGGACTGAACCCGTGCGCCCGCAGCTGCGACCGGGTTGTCACCAGGCCGGCGTCGTCGCGGTCGAGCATGCCGCCATCGTGGCGACCGAGCGGTCACGCCGGGGCGGCCGGGGTGAATCTGTGGACGACCATTCGAACGCATGCGGATTGCGCTGTTCGAACAACACGATCTGCATGCGACCGTGCCGCAGGTCAGATGACGTAGAGGGTGATCGTGTCGCCGCGGTGCACGTCGGTGCCGCTCGCCGGGTCGGCCTGGAAGACCTGACCGCTGTCGGCGCCACCGCCGCCGAAGACCCGCTGGACCTTGACCTTCAGCCCGGCCTCCTGCAGGGCCTTGCGGGCGTCGGCGACGGAGGAACCCTCCAGGTTGTCGGGCACGGTAACCGTCTGCGAACCCTTCGAGACGGTGAGGGTGACGGTGCGGCCCTTCTCCAGCTGCGAGTTGCCTTCCGGATCCTGGGAGATGACCTTGCCCTCGTCGACGCCGTCACTGAACTGCTCGACGATGTTGACCTCGAACCCGGCGGTGCGCACCGTGTTCGTCGCGTCGTTCTGGTCGTTGCCCGTGACATCGGGTACGTCGAGCATTTGCGGGCCGCTCGACACGATGAGCGTCACCGGTGTGTTGGCGCGAACCTTCTGACCGGCGGGCGGATCGGTGCCGATGACCGCGTCCTTCGGGACGCTGGCGTCGAAGTGCTGGGTAGACGTCACCTTCAGGGACAGCTTCTCGAGCGCCTTGGTGGCCTCGCTCTCGGACTTGCCGCGCTCGTCCGGCAGCGTGTAGAGCTTCGGGCCGAGCGAGATCAGCAGGGTGATCTTGGCGTGTCGCCGGACCTGGCTGTTGCCGCCCGGCCGGGTGCCGATCACCGCGCCCTTCGGAACGTTCTCGTCGTTCACCTGCGAGATGGTCACCTTGTCGAATCCCGCGCGATTCAGTGCCGTGAGCGCCGTGGCGCGTGCCTCACCGGCTACCGACGGCACCCGGGTGTATCGCCCGGCGACGAGCCACCACCCGCCGAACCCCGCGGCGGTGCCGATGAGCAGGAAGACCAGCAGGATGATCAACAGACCGCGGCGGCGCCGGCGGCGGTGGGCGAGGTGAGGGTTGACGGTCGGCGGTGGCGGCAGGCGCTGCGGCATGGGTCGCGGACCGGCCGGCGGCGCCACCGGAGGCCCGGCGACGCCGAATCCGGTCGGGCCGCCGATCGCCGTGTCGTGAACCCCGGCACCGGGTCCGATCCGCTGGGTGGCACCGATGTCGGGGCTCGCAGTGGTGTCGGCAGTCGCAGTCGGGTGGTGGCCGTTGAGGCGTTGGCGCGCTGGTACTGGCACGACCGGCAGTCCGAGGTCGGAGCGGACGTCGGCGAGCTCGGCGAGGAACGCTCCGGCGTCGAGCGGACGGCCCGCGGGGTCACTGTCCGTAGCCCGCACCACCAGGTCGTCCAGCTGCGGTGGAATGCCCTCGACCCGCGACGACGGCGCGGGGACCCGGCTGTGGACGTGCTGGTAGGCCACCGCCATCGCCGAATCGCCGACGTAGGGCGAGTGCCCGGTGAGCAGCTCGAACATCATGACGCCGGCTGAGTAGACGTCCGAGCGCTGGTCGGTGTTGCCGCGGCTGACCTGCTCGGGGGAGCAGTACGCGACGGTGCCCATCATCAGGCCGGTGCGGGTGGCCGCCCCCTCGGTGCCGACGGCCCGGGCCAGCCCGAAATCGGCGACCTTCACCACGCCGTCGTCGGACAGCAGGATGTTCTCGGGCTTGACGTCGCGGTGCACCAACCCGGCCCGGTGGGCCGCCGAGAGGGCGGCGAGCACCGGCTCCATGATCGAGACGGCCTCGGCCGGAGTCAGCCGCCCCCGCTCGCGGAGCAGGTCACGCAGCGTGCGGCCGGTGACGAGTTCCATGACGAGGAACACATGACCGCGATCCTCGCCCTGGTCGAACACGGCGACGGTGTTGATGTGCGCGAGCTTGGCCGAGGCGCGGGCCTCGCGGGTGAACCGATCGGCGAACGCGGGGTCGGCCGAGAGCCCGCTGGCCATGACCTTGATCGCCACGAAGCGGTCGAGCCGCTCATCGACGGCGCTGTACACCGTCGACATGCCTCCGCGCGCGATGCGCGTGCGGATCCGGTAGCGGCCGTCGAGTACCCGGCCGACCAGCGGATCCGCGGTGGCCGTCTGCACACCCGGGATTCTAGATGTCTTATCCGGAAAGGGTCGGTGACGACACCCGATCACCTTCGCGCCCGGGGTCGCCGAGCTCGCGCGGGCTGCACGGTTTTGGGTTTAGCGTCGCCGTATGGGCAGTATCCGCCGCCGATTGCGCCTGGAGCTGGCCGAGCTTGGTTCGGCGCTGCCGTCGACGGCTCTGCGGTTGCTGCGCCTGACCGGCGCGGCCACGGGCGCCTATCTGGTGGCCGACGCGATCTTGCCCGAGGCCCGGCCGCTGCTCGCGCCGCTGACGGCGTTGCTGATCGTGCAGGCAACCCTGTTCGGCACCCTGGCCGACAGCGTCCGGCGGATCCTGAGCGTGCTGGCCGGGGTCGCCGTAGCCCTGGTGTTCTCCCGGTTCGTCGGCTTCTCCTGGTGGAGTCTGGCGTTGCTGATCGCCGCGTCGATCCTGATCGGCGGGCTGCTGCGGCTGGGTCCGCACCTGCTCGAGGTGCCGATCAGCGCCATGCTGGTCCTGAGCGTGAGCAGCAGCGCCGGCACGGCAGCCGACGCTCGCATCAGCGAGACACTGGTCGGTGCCGCCGTGGGGATCCTGGTCAACGTGTTGTTCCCGCCGGCGCTGCAGACCCAGACGGCGGGCGCGGCGGTCGAGGCCTTCGCGAACGAGCTCGCCGGGCTGCTGGACCGGGTCGCCCGCGACCTGCAACGGCGGGTGACGGTCGAAGACGCTCGGCTCTGGCTCGACGAGGCGAGTCGGCTGGCCCAGCAGCCGGCCACGCTCGACGATCTGGTGGACCGGGCGGCGGAGAGCCGGCGGCTCAATCCGCGGGCCGCCGGGACGGTTGACGTCGGCACCGGCCTGCGCAGCAGCGTGGACGCGCTGGAACACACCGCGCTGTCGTTGCGCACGATGTTCCGGGCCCTGGCCGACCGGCTGCGGGATCAGTCGCCGGACAGCCAGCTCTACGAGGAGGACGTCCGGCACGCGTTCGCCGTGCTGATCAGCGATCTGGCCCACGCCGTGCGCACGTTCGGGGTGATGGTTCGGGTCGAGGCCGACGAGGACGACGTGCCGCACCCGGGCCAGCTGGCCGAGGCGCTGCAGGCGGTGGCCGAGGCCCGGGTGCGACTCACCGAACTGCTGCTCGTCGACCCGAGGGAGCAACCACAGGTGTGGGCGCTGCACGGCGCGTTGCTCGCCTCGATCGAGCGGGTGCTGCGGGAGCTGGACATCCAGGAGCGGCTGCGGGAACGCGAACGAGCCGCCGAGCAATCCCGGGGGGCACGGCTGCGCGAGCAATCCGCGGATCGGCTCCGGACCGCGTCCCGGCAGGTCGGTGAGGTGACCCGCCACGTCGCCGAGGTGACTCGCCAGGCGGCCGGCAAGCCGACGCGGGGCTGGCCCCGTCGTCGTCGGCCGTGACGGGCAAACTCGGCGGGATGTCAGGACACTAGGGTGGCTCGACGTGGGCGAGCAGACGGTGCCGGGCGGGGTGGCCGTCGGTTCGGGCTTCGCCGAGCTGCTCGCCGACGCCGACCGGCCGGGCGGCTGGCTGCTGGTCGTCGACCGGATCCGCCAGTCCTACGTCGACCTGGACGACCCGACCTACCTCGACTTCGAGTACCTCCGCAGCATGGCCGACGTCGTCGACGCGCTGGATCCCGGCCCGTTGGCGGTGACGCACGTGGGCGGTGGCGGCGCCACGTTCGCCCGCTACATCGGGGCGACCCGGCCGGGCTCGTCCCAGATCGTCTTCGAGCCGGACGCGGCATTGGTCGAGTTCGTCCGGGCCCGGCTGCCGTTCGCTCGGGACGCGCGGATCCGCATCCGCCCGGAGGCGGGCCGGCCCGGGGTGGTGGCCCTGGGCGACGCCAGCGCTGACGTCCTGGTCATCGACGCCTACCTGGGCGGCCGGGTGCCGGGCGACCTGACGACCCGCGAGTTCCTCGCCGATGTGGCCCGGGTGCTGCGGCCCGACGGCGTCCTGCTGGCCAACCTCACCGACGGACCACCGCTGACCTACACCCGCCGGGTCGTCGCCACGGCCCGGACCGTACTGCCCAACGCCGCGCTCATCGGCTCGACCGGGGTGCTCGGCAAGCGTCGCGTGGGCAACATCGTCCTGGCCGCGAGCCGGGCCGCAGTGCCGCTGCGGGCCGTGCGGCAGGCCGCCGCCTCGGCGATGTTCCCCACCCGCGTGCTCGCCGGCTCCCCGTTGGCCGCGATCGTGGGGCGGGCCGAACCGCTCACCGACGCCGGACCGATGCGCTCGCCCCGTCCCCCCGAGGAGGGCTGGCGCGTCGAGCCGGGATGATCGAGTCATGCCCCAGCAGTCCGATCGCATCCACACCAACCGCACCCGGGCCGAGTCCTTCGGGGCCGACGCCGCGGCCTATGACCGGGCCCGCCCGTACTACCCGCCGGCGCTGATCGACGACCTGCTGGCCGATCGGCCCGTTACCGCCTTGGACGTCGGCTGCGGCACCGGCAAGGCCGCGCGGGCGATCGCCGAGCGCGGGGTGCAGGTGCTCGGCGTCGAGATCGACGAGCGGATGGCCGACGTGGCCCGCGGGCACGGGATCGACGTCGAGATCGGCAGCTTCGAAACGTGGGACGCCGCCGGGCGCAGCTTCGACCTGATCGTCAGCGGGCAGGCGTGGCACTGGATCGACCCGGACCGCGGCGCGGCGCGAGCGGCCGAGCTTCTACGTCCGGGCGGCCTGCTGGCTCCGTTCTGGAACTTCTCGACGCTCGACGAGGATCTGCGGCGTCGCGTCGATACCGCGTACGACCGGGTGGTGCCGCAACTGCGAACGAATTCGATACTGCACGGCGCCGGGCCGGGTACGGTGCCGCCGCTGGTCGAGGGCCTGCGATCCACCGGCCGGTTCGTGGAGGTGGAGCATCGGCGCTACCCGTGGGACCACACCTACACGCGCGACGAGTGGCTGGATCTCATGCGGACGCACAGCAACCACAGCACCTTGCCGCCGGCTCAGCTCGCGCAACTCGTCAACGCCGTCGGCGAGGCGATCGGCGAGGACGTCGTGCACGCGCACTACCTGACCGAGGCGATCTTCGCCCGACCCGCCTGAGCGCCTGTGGCAGGCTGGTTGGCATGCTCGACGACGTGGCCGACATCGACCTGATCGCCGTTTCCGAGACCGCGCAGACGCTGGGCGTCCCGGCGACGCGGATCAAGCAATGGATCCGGGACGGCGCCCTGGTGGTGATGCGCAACGCCGAGGGCACGCGCTGCGTCCCGGCGGCGTTCATCCAGGACGCCGCTCTGGTGAAGGGCCTGTCCGGGGTCGTCACCTTGCTGCGCGATGCGGGCTACACGGACGACCAGGTAGTCGCCTGGCTGTTCCGAGCCGACGAGTCGTTGCCCGGGACGCCGATCCAGGCGCTGCGCGAGAACCGGGGCACCGAGGTGAAGCGCCGCGCGCAGGTCGCCGGCTACTAGTGATGGTGGCTGGCTGACCGTCGTGCGTCACGTCGTGTACCTGGCGCTGCTGGCCGGCTGCCTGGTCGGTACCGCTCCGCTCGAGGTGCTGCTCCATACCCGGGTGTACGCGCGGTGGCGCCGCCTCGTGCTCGCCCTCGTCCCGACGGTGGTCGTCTTCGTCGCGTGGGATCTGTACGCCATCCATCGCCATCAGTGGTCCTATGACCGGCGGTGGATGACCGGCGTCCGGCTACCCGGTCGGTTGCCGCTGGAGGAGTTGCTGTTCTTCGTCGTGATCCCGACGTGCGCGATCTTGACCCTGGAGGCGGTGCGCCGGCGGCGTCCACAGTGGACGATCGGCGACGAGTCGTGAGCTACACGATGCTCGCGCTCATCGGGGTGGGCGGCGCCGTTCTCGTCGACCTGGTGCTGCTGCACACGAATCTCTTGCGGCGTAAGGCATTCTGGACGGCCTACGCCATCGTGCTGTTCTTCCAGGTCATCGTGAACGGCGTGCTCACCGGCCTGCCCGTCGTGCGCTACGACCGCGACGCGATCACGGGCGTGCGGGTGGTGAACGCTCCGATCGAGGACCTGCTGTTCGGGTTCGCGATGGTCTTGCTCACCCTGGCTACGTGGGTATGGCTCGGTCGCCGCGAGGCTCGCGCCGGGCCGCGAGGGCGCCGATGAGGCCACGCGCCGCGACGCCGGCCCGCTGGGCTACCGGCACGGAGAGCCGTCGGCCGAACACGTTGTAGCCGGCGGCCTCGATCTCGTCCAAGATCCGGCTGTACAGGATGAGGGCGGTGCGCAGGCAGTCCCGCGACGTGGGGTGCACCAGCTCGATGCCGGGCGTGGCGTGCCGGTACAGGTCGCGGGCCCGGGCGATCTCGGTGGCGAGCAGGTTGCGGATCGGCTCGTCCACGGTGGCGTGACGCGTGGCGCGCTGCAGCCGATCCCGGTCGATGCCGAACGAGTGCAACGAGTCCTGCGGCAGGTACACCCGGCCGAGTCGCAGATCCTCGGCGACGTCGCGCAGGAAGTTGGTGTACTGGAACGCCAGCCCGAGGTTGACCGCGTACGGCTCGATCTCGTCCCAGCTCATCGTCGGGTCGGCCCGTCCGAGGATCGGCAGCATCTGCAGGCCGATGACGGCGGCCGAGCCCCACATGTACTTCGCCAGGTCGTCGTAGGTCGCGTAGCTCGTGACGGTGAGATCGGCCCGCATGGCCTCCAGGAAGTCGGCGAAATGGGCCTGGGGGATGTCCCAACGCGTGATCGTGTCGATGACGGCGCGGGCGACCGGATCGGTCGAGGTGCCGAGGTCCAGGTCGGCGAGGAACTCCGCACTCCAGGCCTCGAACCGATCCGCGTCGGCGTCCAGGCTGTCGACGATGTCATCCGCGTAGCGCGCGAAGGCGTAGAGGGCGTGCACGTAGGGCCGCTTGGCCACTGGCAACAGCAGCGTGGCGAGGTAGTAGGTCTTGCCGTGCTTGGCGTTGATCCGGCGGCACAGGTCATAACCCGCGCGCAGCCGGGACGACGTGATCCCGGCGGCCGCCAGCTCACGCGTGCCGGCCAGCCCCATCAGGCAATCGTCGCAGAACCGGCGCGCGCGCCGACGACCCGCTCGGCGGCGAGCCGTCCGGAGACGAGAACCATCGGCACGCCGACGCCGGGCTGGGCGTTCGAGCCGCAGAACACGAGGTTCTCGATCCGGCGATCCAACGTCGGCATCCGGAACGGTCCGGTCTGCCCGAACCGGTGCGCGGCGGCGAACGGCGCGCCGGCCGCGATGCCCTGGGCGGCCCAATCGGCGGGCATGGTGACGTGCCGGACCTCGGGGTCGATCGAGAAGCCCCGCGCCTGCAGGGTGGCCAGCAGGTGCTCGGTGTAGCGCGGTGCCTCGGCCGTCCAGTCGATCGGGGCGCGATGGTCCAGATTCGGCGCGGGGAACAGGGCGTAATGCGCATGCGCGCCGTCCGGGGCGAGCGAGGGATCGGTCACCGTCGGCGTGGTCAGCAGGAAGGACGGATCGCTCATCAGCCGTCCCTGCTCGATGATCTCGTCGAACGTCGACTGCCAGGCCGCGCCGAAAGAGATCGTGTGGTGCGCGTCGGGGTCGCCGCCCCGCACGCCGGCGTGCAGGACGACGCAGGACGGCGAGTAGCGCAGCCGGCGTGGTTCCCGGTCCAGCAGCTCGCGGTAGGCGGTGGGGGCGTCGGCGTTGACCACGACGACGTCCGCGCCGATTCGCTCGCCGGCCTCGGTGATCACCGCGGTCGCTCGGCCGTCGCGCGCCTCGATGCGTGCCGCGCCGGTGTCGTAGCGGAACGTCACGCCGTGCTTGGTTGCCGCGCCGGCCAGCGCCCGCGGTACGGCGTGCACGCCGCCCATCGGGAAGTACACGCCGGCCACGCTGTCCATGTACGTGATGACGCCGTAGATCGCGAGCGCCTGCGCGGGCGCCAACCCGGCGTACATCGCCTGGAAGGTGAACAACCGTCGTAACCGCTCGTCGCGCACGAACGAGCCCACCTTGGGCGCCAGGCGGCGGAATGCCCCGAGCCGGACGAGGTCCAGCAGCGGGCGCCGCAACAGCGCGAACGGCGAATCCAGGTTGCGGGCGATGAAGTGCGGCATCTCGATCTCGTACAGCGTCTGCAGGTACGTGACGAGGCGGCGATAGCCGTCGGCGTCGCGGGGCCCGCACAACGCGCCGATCGCCGCGGCCATCGCCTCGACATCGGCGTGCACGTCGAGCATCGACCCGTCGGCGAATCGCGCCCGGTAGGCGGGGTCGAGCCGGCGCAGGTCGAGCCAGTCGTCGAGATCTTCGCCCACGCCGGCCAAGGCATCGCCGATCAGCGACGGCATGGTTACCACCGTCGGTCCGGTGTCGAACGTGTAGCCACTGTCGCGGATCACGCCGGCCCGCCCGCCGGGTTCGGAGGCCCGTTCGAGCACGGTCACCTCGCGGCCGGCGCCGGCCAGGTGGAGTGCGGCCGCGAGACCGCCGAGCCCGGCGCCGATGATCACCACCCTGTCCGTACGCCCAGGTACGGTCCTCATGTGTGGCGTTCGGTCGCAAGCACAGCCAGGCTGTTGAGTACGTCTCGGGCATCGGTTGCGATGACCGGGGTGAGCGCCTTCCGGGCCTGCCCGGCGCGCTCGGCGATACGCGCCTCGACCCGTTCGAGCGCCCCGGTGTCGACGATCACCTCGCACAGCGTCGCCACGCCCGGATCGTCCAGTCCGCGGTCGCCGAGTCCGTCGCGCAGCAGCTTCGCCTGCGCCGGATCGGCGGCCTCCATCGCCAGGGCGACGAGCATCGTGCGCTTGCCTTCGCGCAGATCGTCGCCGCTCGGCTTGCCGGTACGCCCGGGATCGCCGAACACGCCCAGCACGTCGTCGCGCAGCTGGAAGGCTTCCCCGAGCGGCAACCCGTACCCGCTGATCGCGTCGACCACTGCCGGCGAAGCGCCCGCCGCCGCGGCCCCGAACTGCAGTGGTCCCTCGATCGTGTACTTGCTCGTCTTGTACCGCGCGACCCGCAACGCGTCCTTGACCGAGAAGTCGCCCCGGGCCTGGACAAGCATGTCGAGGTACTGCCCGGCCATCACCTGCTGCCGCATGTCGTCGTAGACGCCGCGGGCCCGCCGGGCGTCGGCCTCGGCGAATCCGGCGCCGGCGAACATCGCGTCGGCCCAGGACAGCAGCAGGTCGCCGACCACGATCGCCGCGGCCGTGCCGAATACCTGCGGGTCGCCGGTGAACGTGCCCTCGCGGTGGATGGCGGTGAAGCTGGCGTGCACGGACGGACGTCCGCGCCGGGTGCTCGAGCCGTCCATCACGTCGTCGTGGATGAGCGCGCACCCGTGCAGCAACTCCAGGCTCGCCGCGGCGGTCAACATCGGGCCGTCGCCGTCGCCGTCGCCGTCGCCCTCGCGAACGCATCGCCAGCCGCAGTAGGCGAATATCGGGCGCAGCCGCTTGCCCCCGTCCAGGACGAAGCTGCGGGCGGTATCGGCGAGCGGGACGAGGTCGTCGCCCAGCTCGGACATCCGGGCGTGACGCGTATCGAAGAACGCGGCCAGCTCCGCATCGACCCGCGAGATCACGGCGCCGAGGTCGATCACAGCGCGGACACTACGCTGGAGGGCATGCCACGAACGGTGCGGGACGTGCTGGCTGCGGGCCAGCGCACGTTCTCCTTCGAGTTCTCACCTCCGAAGACGCCCGAAGACACCCGCGTGCTCTGGCAGACGATCCGCGAACTCGAGCCGCTGCGGCCGTCGTTCGTGTCCGTGACCTACGGCGCCGGCGGCACGACCCGCGATCGCACGATCGAGATCGTCGAGCGGATCGCGTCCGACACGACGTTGCTGCCGGTGGCACACCTGACCGCGGTGAACCACTCCGTCGCCGAGCTGCGCGCCATCATCGGACGCTTCGCCGACGTGGGCGTGGTGAACATGCTGGCGATCCGGGGCGACCCCCCGGGTGATCCGATGGGGGAGTGGGTCCAGCACCCGGAGGGGCTCGAGTACGCCTCGGACCTGGTCGAACTGTTGCGCGCGCACGGCGACTTCAGCGTCGGCGTGGCCGCCTTCCCGTACAAGCATCCGCGCTCGGCCACCATCGACGATGACACCGCGCGGTTCGTCGAGAAGTGCCGGGCCGGCGCCGACTACGCGGTCACGCAGATGTTCTTCGACGCCGACGAGTACTTGCGGCTGCGCGATCGGGTCACCGCCGCCGGGGGTGGTGACGTGCCGATCATCGCCGGCATCATGCCGGTGACGACGATGCGCACCATCGAGCGTTCGGAGCAACTGTCCGGCGCGCCGTTCCCGCCGGCGCTGGCCGCTCGGTTCGACGCGCTGGCCGATGACCCCAAGGCGGTGCGCGCCCTGGGCATCGAGGAATGCTCACGGATGGCCCAGCGCCTGCTCGACGAGGGCGTGCCGGGCATCCACTTCATCACCTTCAACCGCTCGAAGGCCACCCGCGAGGTGTGGGCCAACCTGCGGATCACCGCGCCGCTCTGACCGATCGGCGGGTGGTGACCACGATGCCCGTGATCAACAGCCATTCAGCTGCCGATATCGCACGCTGAATGGCAGTTGATCACGGGGCCGAGTGGTCGCGGCTGCACCACGGGCTGGCGCCGTCGCCGCTGGTGCGTCGCTGGCTGTGTCTCATGTGGATGCTGGCCCGTCCGCTCGTCGGGGTCCGCGTGCCGCCGATGGTGGTCACAGTGGTCGGCGTCCTGCTGGCCGTCCTTGCCCCGGTGATCGCTGCTCGGCTGCCGCTGGCGGCGTTGGCTCTCGTCGTCGCCGCCGCGCTGTGCGACGGGCTCGATGGTGCAGTCGCCGTGCTCGGTGAGCGGGCAACGCGGGCCGGCGCCATAGCCGACTCGATCGCCGATCGAGTGGCCGACACGGCGTTCGCCCTGACCCTGTGGCGCTGCGGCGCGCCGTTGTGGCTGGCGTTGCTGGCGGGCGGGCTGTCGTTCGCGCAGGAGCTGATCCGGCGCCGTGTGATCATCACCGTCGCCGAGCGGCCGACCCGGGTGATCTGCGCAGCGCTGGCGTGCGGGTCCGCGGCGGTAGGTGACGCCGCCTGGCCACCGACCGTTTGCGCGGCCGTATGGGTGGCTGCCACCGTCGTGGCGCTGGCTCAGCTGACCCGGCCCGCTAGATGAGCTCGTAGGCGATCTGCTCGGCGGCGGCCGCGATCCAGCCGCGGGTGCCCGGGTCGTCCATCGGGCGGCTGAACAGCGGCCGGGCCGGGAACGTGTCGCGTGCGGCGGTGAACATGGTGACCTCGGGCTGGCCGGTCATCGCCGAGATGTGCCACAGCCCGTCCAGGGTCGGCCAGCGTGAGTAGATCGCCCGCGACCAGCCTCGGCACAGGTCGTGCGGCCCGGTGTTGAGCAGGTAGGAGGCGCCGTTGCGGATGGGCCAGGTGCCGGTCAGGTCGAGCAGGTGCAAGGCGCGGATCGGGCGCCACGCGGTGAGGTACGGCGCGCCGCGAGAGGTGTCGATGGCGCGGCGGTCCTGGAACACCTCGGCGAGGCAAGTGGCGATGTCGAGCGCGGCATAGGTGACACCGCGGTCCTGGTCGTGGGGCGGTGGCTCCTGCGGATCGAAGCGCGCGTGCGACGGCCCCCAGAACCGCAGCTCGTTCCAGGGGATGATGTTCTCTCCCGCGCAGCGATGCAGCCGCCACAGCACCGTGTGATCGGCCAGCGCGGACAGGTCAGCGTCCTCTCGCGTCAGCGCCTCGGGCGCCGGCGCGAGAGGAAGCTTTACCACCGGTCGAGGTCGGCCGCGTGTGCCGCGACCTGCGCGGCTTCGCCCCCGGTCAGCAGCCAGTCCCGCGGGCTGACGGTGCGTCCGCCCAATCGCAGATCGTCCTGCGGTGTGGTCATGAATCCCTCGACTTCGCGCGGATGCATGCCTTCGGGCAGCGCCGCCAGCACCACGCCGAGACCGGGCAGGGGGCGCAGGTCGTCGTCGAACTGCCAGGTCGGCAGCCGCAGCGTCCGGCCCACGCGCATGCCGTAGAGGACACGATTGCGGACGCGATGGCGGATCCGCGAGTCGTCCACACCCCACTTCGAGGCGATGTCGTGCACGGTGTAGGACCCGCGCAGCAGATCGAACTCGACCCGGGCCCGATCGACCGTCACGTGCCGCGGGTTGCCGAGCCGGGCGGCGGCTGCCGGATCGACGCCGCCGTGCTCGGCGAGCACCGCCGCCTCGGCCTCGGTGAGGGTGCTCGAGCCGGCGCGGGGCTCGCGCACCAGCGCCGCCCGCAACGCCGACACGAAGTCCGACTCGCTGCTCGAGACCCCGAAGTCCGCGAGCAGAGCGGCCACAGTAGAAGTCATACGCACAGTTTACGACACCGTCGCAAGACGTGCTGTATTCGTCGCGCCTGGAGTGGATCTCGTCCTACTTCCGGTGATCTTGATACCCATGTCCTGTCATAACAGCACATGGGTATCAAGATCCACTGAACAGACGGGCGGGGCGGCGCTCGATCATCGCGTGGTAGTCCCCGTTCGGGGTTGAGTGGTGCGTTCGGCGTCGAGTGGTGCGTTCGGCGTTGAGTGGTGCGGTGTAACGCACCACTCGTGCGATAAGGCGCCACTCAACGGGACCTGCCTCAACCCGTGCGTTCCCGCGCTCACTCCCCTCGAAGTTGTCCGCGCTTCGCGACGTCACAACGTCGCGAAGCGCGGACAACTTGCGGGGTCGGACGGCTAGGCGACGGCTAGGCGGGGCCGATGAGGTTGGCGACGATCTTGGCCGAGAGGGCGACCAGGGGCAGGCCGCCGCCGGGCTGGGTCGAGCCGCCGACCAGGTAGAGGCCGCGAACCTTCGACGCGTTGGTCGGACGCCGGATGCTGCTGCGCAGGCCGTGCAGGGCCGACCCGTAGATGGCCCCGCCGGGAGCGCCGGTGCGCCGCTGCAGGTCGGCCGGAGAGAGCACCTTGCTGAACAGCAGCCGCTCGCGCACCGGCAGACCCCGGGCGGCGAGCAGCGACAGGACCCGGCCCTCGTACCCGGACGCCAGCCCCGCGCTGTCCCAGTCCAGGGCGCCCCGGCTGCCGTCCACGCCATGGCGCGGGGCGTTGACCAGGACGAACCAGGCCTCGTGCCCGGGCGGGCAGATCGTCGGGTCCTCGGGCGCGCTGACGTACACGGCCGGGTCGGTGACCGGGCGGCCCGGACGGCCGAAGACCGCGTCGAACTCGGCGCCGTAGTCGGAGTCGCCGAACAGCACGTTGTGGTGGGCGAGGCCGGGTGTGCGGCCGCGCACGCCCAGCAGCAGCACGAACGCGCTGAGCGAGTCGGCTCGGGGAGCCATTCGCCGGGGCGGCTCGAGCAGCTGCCGGTACACCGTGCTCGCATCGGCGTTGGCGACGACGATGTCGGCCGGCAGCTCGGTGCCGTCCACGAGCGTGACGCCGCTGGCCCGTCCGGCGGAGGTCGTGATCCGGGCGACCCGGGCGTTGGTGCGGATGACGCCCCCGCGCTCGCCGACGCGATGGGCGAGCGCCTGGACGAGCTGGTGCAGGCCACCCTCGACGTACCAGGCACCGAAGGCGTGCTCGAGGAACGGGATGACGGTGAGGGCGGCGGGCGCCCGCCGCGGGTCCGATCCGGCGTAGGTCGCGTACCGCTCGAGCAGCATCCGCGGTCGCGGGTCCTCGAAATGCCGGCTGGCGACCTGGCGCAGGGTCCGGCCGGGCCCCACCGCGGTGAGATCGCCGAGATTGGTCAGCCGCTGCACGACGCTGCGGGCGGTCAGGCTCTGTCCGAAGACGGGACGCTCGACGGCGTCCCAGATGCGCGATCCGCGGGCCACGAGCGTCGCCCACGCGGCGCCGGCGCCGGGCCCGAAGGCCTGCTCGAAGCGGGCCACCTGCTCGTCGAGGTCTCGAGTCGTCGTGAGGATGGTGCCGTCGGCGAAGCGATGCCGCACGAACGGATCCACGGCGCGCAGCTGCACGACCGAGTCGAGCGGATCGCCGGTATCGGCGAACAGATCCACGAATACCTCGGGCATGGTGAGCACCGACGCGCCGGTGTCGAACCGGAACGTGCCGGCCGACACGCGATGTTCGAGCAGCCCCACCTTGCCGCCGACCGTGTCGCCCGCCTCGAGCACGGTGACGTTGTGTCGCAGCGCCGCGAGCCGGGCCGCGGCGGCGAGGCCGCCCACTCCGGCGCCCACGACCACGACGCGTGCCATGTGCAGATATTGCCCCAGCGGTGTGCACAGCGCGCGCCCACGTCGCTCACGGGGAGATCGGCCGCCCCTTCCAGGTGAGGGCATCGCGCCGGCGCTCGACCAGTGAGCGGCCCGTGAGGTAGGTCAGCCCCGCGATGGAGGCCGGGTGCGCCAGCGCGTCGGGCCAGACCCGCCCCCCGGTGCGGCGAGCGGCGATCACGCGTCCGGCCACCCCGGCGGCGTAGCCGAGCGCGCCGAGACGCGAGCCACGCAGCGCGGCGAGAGGCGGTACCAGGTACGCAACGCCCAGCGCCGCGATCACCCCGACCGCGCCGGCCGGTCCGCCGAACGCCGTCCACAGCGATTTGCCGTACCCGTCCCGCAGCGCCGGCCAGCCGTCATACATCCGGCAGCCGGCGAGGCGCGTCCCGTCGACGATGCCGCCGCGGGCGCCGATGGCTCTCAGCGCCCGGGCGAGGGCCAGGTCGTCGAGGACGTCGCCCGGCCGGTGCCCGCCGGCGCGTTCGTAGCTGTCCCGGCGTACGACCAGGAACTGCCCGTTCGCGGCGGCGAGTGACGGCCGCGGCGACCGCTCGGCGATGCGCAGGGGGAGCAGCGTCAGCCACGACCACTGCAGCAACGGTTGGACGAGCCGCTCAGCGGTGGTGTGCGCGACCTGCCGCGGGTAGGGCGACACGAAGTCGAGCCGGTACCGCCGCATGAGCTCGACGGCGCTGGCCACGGCGTGCGGTTCGAGCCGGACGTCGGCGTCGACGAACACCAGGACGTCGCCGCGGGCCTCGGACGCGAGTTGGCGGCAGGCGTGCGGCTTGCCGAGCCACCCCGGCGGCGGTGGAGTGCCAGCAATGACGCGCACCCGCGGATCGGCCGTTGCCAGCGCGATTTCCCTTGTGCCGTCGGACGATTCGTCGTCCAGGACGAGAATCTCGGCCGCCTCCTGAAGGAGCAGGCTGCGCAGGCAATCGGCGACGTTGTGCGCCTCGTCGCGCACCGGCAGCAGCACGGAAACGTCCACTGTGGACGGTGCCGCGGGCGTCTCCGGTCGACGCAGCAGCCGGGCGTTGATCGCCGCGTGCAGCGTGCCGGCGAGCGCCGCGGCGGTGCCGACTGCGACGAGGCGTCCCGTCATCCGATCTCCGCCCGCAGCCGGTTCGCGAGCGGCCCGGCCACCACGCCCATGCCGAGCGCGCCCCACAACGCCGCCGCCTGAAGATGGAGGAAGGCCAGCAGCCCGACGATCGACGACACGTACGTCCACAGGTAGAACGCGACCATCCACCGATCGTCTGCACGCGGCGTCCACTCGTTGGCTGGTTGCCGTCGGGCGCTGACGCCTCGCGGTGCGACGCGAGGCGATCGGGCGGCGGCGGTTGGACGCGGCGCCGTATGGCCCAGAATCGCCTGTACGGCAAGGGAAATCGCCATCGACACGAGGAGCCACCCGGCGAAGTTGGTCAGCGGCACGGTGGGCACGCCGGGCAAATGCGGATCGGGGTGAGCCCATCGCCAGTGTCCGGCGGCAACCAGCTGCGGGTCGAGGAACAGATCCCAGGACGCCAGCGCCCAGCCACCGATCAGGACGCGCATCGGTGCCGACCCGGCCAGCCGGCGAGCCACGAGCGCGGCCGGCCAGGCGAGCATCGTCCACGCCAGCCCGGCGATGATCGGCACGCCGGCCACCTGCCAGCCGAGTGATCCCGAGTAGCTGTAGTCGCCGAACGGGACGCCGGTGTGCACGCCGACGACCTCGGCGCAGAAGCCCACCGACCCCGCGACGACGCAGCACGCGAGGCCGCGGCGGCCGCGGGTCAGCGTGGCGTGGCCGACCGAGGCGGCAGCGACCACCACCACGGTGGCCATGGTGATCCGGTCGCGGGCCGTGCCGTGGGTCAGCGGATAGGCGAGCTGCAGCCCGATGGCGGCCAGAACCGGTACGCCGACTGCGTCACTCGCCCGGCGCGGCATCCGGGCGGGAACCGTCGAGGGGCAACCGCGCGCCGAGCACCGCGAACGGCCGGGCGTCGCCCGGGAAGCGGTGACCCCGGACGAGGTCGAGGAAGCCCAGCGAACGGTAGAGCCGAAACGCCCGGGTGTCGGTATCCGGCGTCGACAGCATCATCGCGCGGTGCGGGATCGCCCCGGCCAGCGAGGTCAGCAGTCGGCGCCCGATGCCGCCGCCCTGGTAGTGCGGTAGCACGTGCATCTCGGACAGCTCGAACGCGTCGCGCATCCAGTCGGCGGCGATCTCGTCGGTGACGGCCCGGCGCACCAGGTCGTGCCACCACTGTCCGGCCGTCGAGGTGTAGCCGTAGGCGAAGCCGACCAGCCGCCCGTCCGCCCGCAACGCCGCTCGGCAGGCGAAGCCCGCGTAGTTCGTATGGCCCTGGGCCGTGACCGAGCGTTGTGCTCCCGCGTAGGTGGGGTAGTTCATCGCGACGACGTAGATCGCCATCGCCTCGTTGATCCGCTGGGCGAGCTGCGGGCCTGTCCACGATTCGATCGCGACGTCGGCCGCCGCGGGCAACGCACTCATGAGGCCATCGCCAGGGGATCACGTCCGTCGATCGAGCCGGACGCGCTCAGCACCGCGAAGCGAGCGAACAGCTCCTCGGCGTACCACCGGCGAGCGGCGGTCAGCCGGATCGCCTCGCGATGCGCTGCGTCCTCGTAGGTGTAGGCGTGCAGCGAGGCGACGTCGTGCCAGAGGCTGAACGTGCCCTGCACGCCGACTGGCGCCTCACCGACGCCGAACGCGGCGCACAGTCCGGGCCGGTGCGCGAGCGCCGCGGCGACGGGCGGCACCGACCGCCAGAACGTCACCGCCCGGCGGGGCGCGAGCCGGGCCCGAGTGAGCGCGGCGACCGGGCCGTCCCAGGTCGTACCGTGCTCGACGTCGAAGGGTGTGGTGCGCGACCAGCGGCCCCGGCTGGCGAGCGGGCGCAGCACGGCTTGCCACGACTCCCGGGATCGGCCGTACCACCCGCGCGGAACCGGGCTGCCGTCGAAGCCGCGAGCCGCCTCGCGCGATGCCCAGCTCACCAGCAGCGCCCACCGGGTCGGATCCGCGTCCCGGACGGCGAAACCGCGGCTCGTGCCGAGCAGCTTGGCGAACCGCACGCCGGCCAGCGCCCGCACCCGACGCCGATCGAGGGCCATCGCCCCGATCGCCGAGGGGACGCGATGCGCGCCGACCCGCCACACATGCATCGTCACCACCGCGGTCATGCCGACACCCTATGACCTTCCCCGCCACGATCGACTGACCGCACGCCCGACCAAGCCGACGCCGAGCACGATCAGCGCGGCGACGATCGAGGCCAACGGCAACGTCACTGCCAACGTCACGCAGCCGATGACCCCCAGGACGGGCAGGACCCGCGGCCACCGGCGCTGCGCCGGAGGCTGGGTGAACGCCGACGCATTGGCGATCGCGTAGTAGACGAGCACCCCGAAGGACGAGAAGCCGATCACGCCGCGAAGATCGGAGGTCGCGACGAGCACGCCGACCACGACCGCCAGCGCCAGCTCGGCGTGATGCGGCACCCGGTACCGGGGATGCACGGCGGCCAGCCACCGCGGCAGGTCACCGCCCCGGGCCATGGCCAGGCTGGTGCGGCCGACCCCGGCGATCAGTGCCAGCAACGCGCCGAGGCTGGCGACGGCGGCGCCGACCCGAACGACCGGGACGGCGTAGGAGGCGCCGGCGGCCTTCACCGCGGTGGCGAGTGGCGCGGTCGAGTGGGCGAGTGCGGACGGCCCCGCCGCGAGCAACGCCGATACCCCGACCACCGCGTAGACGGCAACGGTCAGCCCCAACGCGATCGGGATAGCCCGCGGAATCGTCCGGGCCGGGTCGAGGACCTCCTCGCCCATCGTCGCGATGCGCGCGTAGCCGGCGAAGGCGAAGAACAGCAGCCCGGCGGCTTGCAGGATGCCGTAGCCCCCGCCGACCGAGCCGAGATGGGAATCGCCCGCGCGCTCACCGGTCGCGATGGCCATCACCACGACGGTGAGTGCGATCAGCGTCCCGGCGACGAGCACCCGGGTCGCGGTCGCGGTTCTGGTCACGCCCCGCGTGTTGATCGCCGCGAGCGCCAACACTCCGGCGACGGCCACCAGCCGCTGGGCCCAGGTCGGCCCGGGAACGGCGTAGGTCGCGAACGTCAACGCCATCGCCGCGCAGGACGCCGTCTTGCCCACGACGAACGCCCACCCCGCGGCGAACCCCCACCACGGCCCGAGCCGCTCCCGGCCATACACGTACGTGCCGCCCGAGGTCGGATACACCGCGGCGAGCTGCGCCGAGGCGGTCGCGTTGCAGTACGCGACGAACGCCGCCACGCCCAGCCCGACGAGCAGGCCGCTGCCCGCTGCGCGCGCGGCCGGGCCGAACGACGCGAAGATGCCGGCGCCGATCATCGACCCGAGCCCGATGACGACGGCGTCGAACGTCCCTAGCCGCCGGGCGAGCGGAACGCCGGCGTCAGGCGACGTCGGCGGCCGGCCCGGCATCGACGGCCACGCAGGTGGGATGCATCCCGGTCATGTGCGCGACCGTAGCGGCTCTCGGATCAGAAGACGGACCCGACGTCGGTGTGCACGATCTTCTCGATGTTGCGCTCGGCCACCGCGGCGATGGTCATCGACGGGTTGCAGGCACCGGCCGAGCCGGGGATCAGCGAGCCGTCCATGACGTAGAGACCACGGTGGCCCTGCACCCGGCCGTACAGATCGGTGACCGAACCCAGCGGCGCGCCGCCGAGAGGATGGAAGGTGGTCGGATCGGTCTCGGTCGTGTCGATCAGCACGCCGATCGTGGAACCGGTGATCTGCAGGATCTTGTCGTGGATCGCTTGGTTGAGGACGGTCTCCGTGTCGTGCGGGTAGTGCACCACCGCGTCGTCGGTGGCGGAGTCGTACTGGAACGAGCCCCGCACCGGAGTGACGCCGAAGCCGATGATCGTCATGATGTGCGACTCGATCGGGACCGGCACAGGTCCGTGCACGACGGTTATCGCCTGGCTCGGGTTGGCCCAGTCCTTGACGCCGATGCAGGCCGGACCACCCTGCAGGGCGCCGGTGTTCTGCGGGATGTTCACCCACGCGTAGATGCGGTCGCCGTTGGTGCCCACCTGGGTGCCCAGGCTGTCGGGCAGATCGGGGATCGTGCCCTTGCCCTGCGCCTTCATCAGCAGCCGGGTCGTGCCGGCCACCCCGGCGCCCATGAACACGGCGTCGGCGGTGATGACCTTCTGCGCGACGGTGTCGCCCCCGGTGTTGATCTGGTTGGCGGACACGACCCACTTGCCCTGCGCGTTCAGCGCGACGTCCTGGACGACGTGCAGCGTCGCTATCTCGAGCCGTCCGGTGGCTTCGGCCGCGGCCAGGTAGGTGACGTCCAGGGAATGCTTGCCGCCGTTGTTGACGCCGTAGGTGACGTCGCCGGTGGTGTAGGCCGGTTTCATGACGCCGGCGAGTTCGGCCCGCGCGTAGTCCCAGTTGATCGGCATGGGAATCCGGGACGGGGTCAGGCCAGCGGCCGTGATGTGGTCGATGAAGATCTGGTTGGACAGGTACTGCTTGCTGTTCAACACGTCGTCGGGGATCGTCGCCGGGCGCAGCATGCTGGCCACGCGGGGGTAGTAGGTCCGATGCATCGGGGCGTAGTCGAGTTGGGGCAGCACCTCGGCGAAGAGTGGTTCGGTCGGTTCGAGGGTCATCCCGTGGTAGACGAGGGAACCGCCACCGACGCCCGCGCCGCAGATGATGTCGAGCCCGTCGCCGTGGACCCGATCGATAACGCCCGGGTAGCGGTCGAAGACCGCCGGCGGTGTGCTGGTCAGCGTTGGCGACGTGGACAACCAGGCGCACCGCTTGTCCGGGGAGTACATGTGGGAGAAGGTGTCGGCGTTGGGCCCGGTGGGCCAGCGGATGCCGCGCTCGAGCAACAACACCGGGACGCCGGCCTGGGCCAGGCGCAGGGCCGCCACCGAGCCGCCGAATCCGGAGCCGATGATCACGACGCGGCGGTTCTCTTCGGTAACCGGAAGCGGGGCGGGCGCCGTCGTGGCGCCGACCCGGGAGAATCCCGTTGCCGCTGCGACACCGGCGGCGGCTGTGGTCGCTGCGACGCCTCCCAGGAACCGTCGTCGACTGATGTGGGGCACAGGTGCCTCCTCGTGGTCAGCTGATCGTCCGCGGCCTGTCGCAGTTGTTGGCGAGAGTCCACTATGAGATGGCTGACCATAGCGCACACTATGCATAGAGAGCTAGATACTGTATGTTTTATATGTCTCTTCACCGCGCCTTGATTAGGGCCCGGCGACTCTCGCGTGATCGCACGCATCCAGGGAGGGACGATGCGCCCGATCGAAGCCCTCGTTCATGCGTGCGCAACCACCGGCCTGGGACCTGTGCACCCGCTCTTCGACTCATGATCAAGAGGGAGAAGTGGCTGCTCTGGCGACCACTTCTCCCTCTTGATCAT
>Ga0137412_10000042_pt2 | contig 60853 bp, 56 predicted proteins | sample CZODoug2_1_16fun_FD_122160 | JGI IMG/M metagenome (GOLD analysis project Ga0137412, IMG submission 122160) | Vadose zone soil fungal communities from Angelo Coast Range Reserve, California, USA - CZODoug2_1_16fungal (Hybrid Assembly) | ecosystem: Environmental > Terrestrial > Soil > Vadose zone...
TCCTCATTCGGCTCGCTGCACTCGAGCGTGCTCGCGAATTCGCGAGCACGCTCGAGTGCAGCGAGCCGAATGAGGAGATCATGAGTGCAACCGCCGTCATGGACACTGCAATGGGCCCCAGAAAGCGCTGCAATACTTCCGTCGCCACGGAGGAGCTTGTCGGCACGCTCGCAATCTCGAGCGGTGTCATCGCATAGTAATACGCAATATTGACGAACAGGTACAAGGATGCGACGACGAGCATGCCGCCGACGAATGCGCGCGGCAGGTTGCGCTGGGGGTTGCGAATTTCTCCTGAGAGCGGCGCCACGTTGCTCCAGCCATCGTAGGCCCACAACGCACCGAGCATGGCGGCACCGAATCCTGCATACCCGCCGCGCGCGCTGGCTGCGACACCCTCGCAAGTGCCGGCGATTCCCGATCCTGCCAAGTGAGTCCAATCACCCGGCGCAAAAACAAACGCGCTGATGCCCACGCAGAGAATCAACGCGACCTTCGCGATCGTCAATGCCAGTGCGGTACGTCCGCCCGCGGTCACTGAGGCGCAATTGATCAGCGCTACCGTCCAAATGGTGGCAAGGGCGACCAACGTCAAGCCATTCACGCCCAGGTGATAGCCAAACGGGTCGGCCTCGAGCTGCCAATGTTCCAATGCTCCACCAACCGCCACATTCATGAATATGGCAAGACCCACCGCGAGAGCGGCTTGCGAGCCGGCCTTCGCAACGGCGAAGGTCATCCATCCATACAAGAAGCCCACCGCTTTGCCATAGGCGCGCCGCAGGTAAACGTAGTCGCCGCCCGCCTCGGGCATCATGGCCGCGATCTCCGAATAGGAGAACGTTCCGGCGAGCGACAGCAATCCCGCCGCCAGCCACACCAACAGAACTGTCTTGGCGCTGCCGACATTGCAGGTCATGACCCGGGTCTTGAGAAAGACTCCCGTGCCAATCATGTTGGCGACATTGACCGCCATCGCGCCCCAGGCGCCGACCCCCCGCGTTAGTTCGCCTCTTGCCGCCGCCGCCAAACTTGCGTTGCCCATGGGTGGGGTAGTATCGGGTAAATGCCGGCCGTGTTCATCATCTACCGGCGCCGGCGACGCGGACGTCTGTCCCTACAGCGTGGGTGCTGTGGAAGTCAAAAAGGGTCATTGCGGAAGAGGTCCGGTCCACCTCTGCCCGTGAGTTCGAAAAACGCGCCTGAGAGCACGCGCTGAACTACCTGAGGGTGATGACCACCGCGTAGGTTATCAGCAGAAACGTGAACAACAAGGCGTTGTTGCCCCATCGAGATACCAAATCGACCATGGCTTTCTCCACTTTTATCGGCCGCAACTTTATATTTCCGTGTCGCGCGAGTGGCTGCCGCAGGTCTCAAAACCAGGCAATAGTTCGCATTCTGTGATGCGTTATGTCTTAAGCACTTGCACCTTTATTGAACATGCAGATTTGGGAGAGTTGAAGCCCGCAGCCGGTGCGGCGGGCTTGACCAGCGGTTCTTATGCTACGCTGCCTTTGCCATGAACATCCTTTTGGTGGAAGACAGCGACGAAGTCAGCTGTATTACGGTCGAATATCTGCAGGAGCTGGGACATCAGGTTGTCGCGGTTCCGGAAGCTGAAAAGGCGATAGCGCAGCTGCAGGAAATGCATTTTGATGCGGTAATGACCGATATTCGCCTGCCAGGCATGTCCGGCATCGAACTCACCCGGACGCTGGCCAAGGACTACCCAAACCTACCCGTCGTCATCGCATCAGGCTACGGCGCCCTCAACATCGAGTTTTTGCTGGGCGAGACTCTGCGTACTGTTCTGATGCTGCCCAAACCCTACGATTTGCCTGCCCTCGAACGCACCCTCGCTGAAGCGGCCACGATCGGGCAGCGAGTTTGATCGCACCGAGCACTGGCACTCGGGGCAACCGATAGGTGTTGTCCCCAGCGTATCACTGAGCAGGTCAGTCAATTCGTGCTCGTCGTGAAATGCATCGACATAAGGCTTGCGCTTGCGAACCAGATCGATGGCCAGCGCAAATGCTCCGGCCGGATTCACGTCGTCATCGAAATACAACTGCCGATGAACGGGGCACGTCTTTAGAACCTGGGTCTGCAAGGCGATGCCAATCGCGATCAGCTGTTTCTTCTCCATGGCACTATCCTTTGCGAACAGTGGTTTTGACGATGGTGGTTCTGCCAATGCGGTACTCCTTGGGCGAGACGCATCCGATCACCCGAAGAGCGCGGCGCCATGCTGCAGCTTGCGGCGCGGGAGCCGGCGGATCATGCGGTGCTCCCGGCGGAATTTCCGGACTCGGCGGGTTTTCACTATGGCTGGCTGGCTGCATTGGCTGACTCCTAACTGCTCCGATCGCACTGCTGATGAGCAATCGTGGCTGATGGGCAATCGTGCGACCAAATCGTGCAGCCAGCGATCGGCGGATCGCGTCGACTTTTGTAGGAATCCTCAACGCCCGTTGTCAGATGGGGAAAATGTGCCATCTACCGGGGCCCCGGCTGCCGAGTCGCACCCAGGCTTTCGCGCCGCGCCTAGATTGCGAGATACGGCCAGCTGGTCTGCGTTGCCAGATCCTCAAGTGCGCCGCCGCTCGCTTCCGCGCGAACGACCGTCTTGTTCCGCGGCATGGCAAGCGTGCCCCCCTCGTGTTGCGCGCCCCCCTCGAGTTGCTTCGCGAGTCGACCTAATTGCAATTGCGCGCGCCCCAGCGCCTCGCTCAAATCGGCCGACCAGGTGAGAGCGCGCGCATCGGCAACCTCGCGTGACACGCCTTGAAGTTCCGGCGCATACACGCTAAAGCACCGGTTTCGACGTCGCGCGGTGAGGGCGACCATCGAGGCGATTGCGCGATCGATGAGTTCACGAATCCGGCTCGGGCCTTGCTGATATCTCAAATACGGATGCGCCCGCAGACGCCCGGTGGCAATTCGTGAGATGGCCCAACAAATGACCGCGCTTTCGGCAAAAACGCAATCATCGATGGAATCAGATTCCAACGCCTTGGCCAACTCCCGTGCACGTAACGCAACACTTCGCAACTTCCGGAGTCGCACCACTTCGGCGTCGATCATTATTCGCCCCATCCTTCCCAAGCCCCTTTAAGAATTCCGGTAGCACCGGAGAATCCCTTCATCGGGGCGGCATGCGCATTCTCAAGCCAAAGGTGCGCTAATTCTGTAGGACGGTGTCTCATCGAAGTGCAGGCGAGAACCCGGGTTCCGCAATAATGTCAAATGCGAGCTGCTTATTGTCACATCAAGCTATAGTGTCGTTCCATGTCCACACCGCGCCCGCAGCTTCTCAGCTTTTGGATGTGCGTGGCGTTGGTGGTCGGCAACACCATCGGCTCCGGGGTCTTTTTGCTGCCCACGGCGCTTGCACCATATGGGCTCAACAGTGTGGTCGCTTGGGGATTCACGGCCAGCGGCGCCATCGCACTCGCCGTCGTATTTGCGCGTTTGAGCCGAGCGTACCCGCAGGCCGGCGGCCCATATGCCTATGTTCATTTTGCTTTCGGACCCCTCACCGCCTTCATCGTCGCGTGGGGTTATTGGATTTCCATCTGGGTTGGAAATGTCTCCATCGCGACCTACACAGTGAGTTATCTCACGCCGCTGCTGCCGTCGATCGCAGAGAAGCCCGGCGCGCCCGCCGCCTTGACGCTACTACTTCTGTGGACGCTGACCTTTGTGAATTGGTACGGAATCAAAGCGTCAGGATGGGTACAAAGCGTCACTACGGTGCTTAAAATTCTGCCGTTACTGGCAGTGGTTCTCTTGGGCCTGTTTTCCCTGCACTCGAGCAATCTCGCAGCAGCTGCGACTATTCCTCTCACCGTCAGCGGCACGACCGCCGCGGCAACCCTGACCTTATGGGCGCTCCTCGGGCTGGAATCGGCGACCATTCCCGCGGACAAGGTTGCCAACCCGGCACGCGTCATCCCGATTGCCACATTGCTCGGTACCGTTGCCACCGCGCTGATCTGTGCGGTCGCCTGCACAACGGTCTTGTTGTTGCTGCCGGCGGCCACCCTGGCCAATTCAAATGCACCCTTCGCGGATCTCGCGACGCAATTCTGGGGTGTCGGCGCCGGCAAGCTGGTCGCCGTGTTCGCCGCCATCAGCGGATTCGGCGCATTGAACGGATGGATCCTATTGCAGGGTGAACTGCCGCGCGCCATGGCGATGCGTGGAGAATTTCCGCGCATCTTTGCGCGCGAATCTTCGCGCAGTACGCCCGGTTTTGCGCTGTGTTTCGGCAGCGCGTTGGCCACGCTGCTGATTTTGGCAAACTATCAGAAATCGATGGCGAGCATTTTTACGTTCATGATTTTGCTCTCCACCACCGCCTGCCTGGTGATGTACGCCTTGTGCTCGGCGGCGCTGTTGCGGCTGCAATGGATCGGACAATTGGGAGCGGCTCGCAAGGGTTCGGCGGCACTGGCCATTGTCGGCGTCATGGCAACCGCCTATTCTCTTTGGGCGATCATCGGCGCCGGGGCGGAGGCAGTCGCTTGGGGCGCCGCGCTTCTGTGCTTGGGTGTCCCCCTGTACTTCTGGTTTACACGGAGCTTGCGTTAAATTCCATGTGGCGTTCTTTTATCGCGGTAGCAGTGGGCGGCGCACTAGGCTGCTTGTTTCGTTGGTATCTCGCGATATTCTTGAATCGATATTTCCCTGCGATCCCGCCGGGTACTCTGGCTGCCAACCTCATCGGCTGCTACATCATCGGAGTGGCAATCGCTTTCTTCACCATCTACCCGGCATTCGCGCCAGAGTGGCGGCTGTTCATCACCACCGGCTTTTGCGGTGGACTCACGACCTTCTCGACGTTTTCAGCGGAGGTGGTCATGTTGATGCAATCGGGACGATCGATCTTCGCGCTGGGTGCGGTGGGAGCTCATTTGGTTGGGTCGCTGCTGATGACCTTCGCCGGCATCGCGACCGTCGCCTGGCTCAAGGGATAACGAATCTAGCTTGTATTTCTACCTTATTGATTTATAACAGATAAGATGTCCGTGCTCTGCACGTTTACACATCAGCGATGGTTTAAAGCCAAAAGCCACGCCACGCATACCAACAATGCCGCGCCGGCGCCGGCAATGATCTGCAGACGCACGCCGCGATGGTCGGCGACGCCGATCCTGGCATAAATCCAACCCACGCCGATGCCGAAGATAAATCCGAGCGCGTGCCCAAGGACATCGACATGCGCATTTCCGGCGCCGAGCAAGGTCAACAAACTGATCCCCGCAATCAGCGGCGCCCAGCGATACCAGAGGCGCTCGCGCAGCGTGAGTCGCTGCCGCCACGCCATGCCCGCAAGCAGCCCCAAAGCCGCGAATACTGCGGTGGAGGCGCCGACCGCGCGATGCGTGACCGGAGCCACGAGAATCTCGACGTAGTTGGCCAGCGCCGCCGCGCCCAGGATGCTCGCCCAGGCCACCCCATCCCCCAGCAATCGAGCGGCGGCCAGGCCGGCGAGCACGCCAAACAATAGGTTGCCGAGCAAGTGCTCCTGGTCCAAGTGCAGGGTCAGCGCGGTGACCGCTCGCCACCACTCGCGGGCGGCACCCGCCTGGAGGTCGCCTATCGACAGCCAGTCGGCACCGAACCAACCGTTGCCGGTGCAATAAGCGATCAGCAATAGAATTGCTACATACGCGATGGCGCCGATCGTCGCGCTCGGGCGCAACTTGATGGCATCGGGAACACTGCGCGGCACGCTGCGCTCGGCGGCGTAGCGAGTGATTTCATCGTAGGCCCGGCTCAAGTGGGTCGATGGCACACTCAATACCCATGAGCTCTCGCTCTCGCGTGTCTCATGCGCGATGCCCTTCGCTTCCAGTACCAGGCTGAATTCGCGACACTGCGATTTGGATCCGCTAAAAACAATGGCGGAACCTGAAGCGGGTTCCTGATTGGGTTCGACATTCAGCACCTTGCCCCTATGGGGGCGCAGCGCGCGGATGTCAATGTTGTGCGAGCAAAGACAGCTCTCGCCAACCATAACGCAGGGCATTCACCCGACTGCCGTCCGGCGCCGCTTCGGCAACACAATCGATGATAAGGCCGCCCAATCGTTCATAGAAGCCACGCGCCGGTATGTTTTGCTCATAGACCCACAGATGCAGCGTGGCATGAAGTCCGCGCCGTTGGATATTTTCCGCGACTTTTGCCATCAGTTGACGGCCCAAGCCTCTGCCTTGCAATCCAGGAATCACGTGCAAATTGTCCAGCAGAGTGCCCCACTCAGGATCGGCGTCGAGAAATGCGCAGGCAAACGCTCGGATTTCTCCACTCTCTTCACTTACTAAAATCAACTGGTCTTCTCGATCGATCTCCGAGAACCGGGTGCTCCACAAAGCACGCCGATTCGCAGCAACGGTGCCATCCAGGAAGTCGTCGCGAAGAATACCGCGATAAGCTGTACGCCAGCTGTCGGCGTGAAGCCGGGCAATCGCCGCTTCGTCCGCCGCCTGAGCGCATCGGAGCGTCACGCGTCAGCTGATGTGCGCGCCACACGCAGCAACACGTCCGAGCAGAAGCGTGCGTTCGCGGGCGTTCTGGGCGAGCGCCGCGGCACGGGCAAACTCTGTGCGCGCTTCCTCAAAGCGCCCAAGCTTCTCCAGCAGGTCCCCCCGCACGCTTGGCAACAGATGGTAGCTGCCAAGTCGGGAATCGCGGATCAGGGCATCCACTATCTCGAGTGCCGCGATCGGGCCGAAGGCCATGGATACGGCGACCGCACGATTGAGATCAACGATGGGCGAAGGCGCGAGTTGGGCCAGTGCATCGTACAGGGCAACAATGCGCGCCCAGTCCGTCTCGCCGGCGGTGCGCGCTCGAGCGTGGCACGCCGCGACGGCGGCTTGCAGAGCGTACGGCCCGAGCGCCCCTCCCTGCCTCTCCGCGCGTTCCAGGGCGGCCAGTCCCCGCCGGATCAATAACCGATCCCACCGTGCGCGGTCTTGCTCGAGCAGTAGGATCGGCTCCCCGGAAGGGCTGACACGTGCCGCCGCCCGGGACGCCTGAATCTCCATGAGGCCGATCAGTCCGTGCACTTCCGATTCCGATGGCGCGAGTTCTGCGAGGATACGGCCCAGGCGCAACGCCTCCTCGCACAGGGTCGGACGCATCCACTCGGCACCCGCGGTCGCTGCATAGCCTTCGTTGAAAATCAGATAGATCACTTCGAGCACGGACGTGAGACGCGCTGCCAGTTCCTCGGCTCGCGGCATTTCGAAAGGTACGTGCGCCTCGCTCAGCGCTCGTTTGGCGCGCACGATTCGCTGCCCAATGGCCGGCTCGGTGACCAAAAACGCGCGGGCGATTTCTGCCGTGGTCAGGCCTCCCAACAAGCGCAGCGTGAGCGCCACCCGCGCCTCGGTGGACAGCACCGGGTGACACGCAATAAAAATGAGGCGCAGCAGATCGTCCTCGATATCCTCATCGGGCGCCTCGTCCGGCGTCGTGGTATCGGCTACGAACAGTTCGGCTTCTTGCGCGACGATCTGATGCTTGCGCTGCAGGAGTTTGAAGCGGCGCAGCTGATCAAGCGCGCGGTTCTTGGCGGTTACCATCAGCCAGGCTCCAGGGTTGCTGGGGACGCCGGATTTGGGCCACCGCTCGAGCGCGGTGACCAGCGCATCTTGTGCCAGTTCCTCGGCAAGTCCCACGTCGCGCAACATTCGCGCGAGTTTCGCAATGATTTTGGCTGATTCCATTCGCCAGACTGCCTCGATGGTGCATTGGATGTTGGACTCAACCATGGCTAACGCGGCGCCCGCCAACCATCATTCAAAGCAGGGGCCAAGTTCGCGAACTTCGATCGTTGCCGTCGTCGCCACCGGACACTCGCCCGCGATCGCGATCGCCTGCTCGCGCGTCTTACAAGTGAGCAAAAATATTCCACCGATCATCTCCTTCGCTTCGGCGAACGGGCCGTCGACTACCTTCGTTGCCCCATCGCGCACCTGCACGCGCGAGCCGAGATGGTCCGTCTTCAATGATTGGCTCAACGTGAGCAGGCCACGGGACTTGAGCTTCTCGCTGAACCTAACCATGCTGTCGTACAGCGCGCGACCCTCCGATTCGGTCCGGGTCTGACGTTGCCCCGCAGGTTCAACGATCAACAGCATGTAGCTCATGTCGGCCTCGCTTTTCGGTGTCCAGTCGCGCGAATTATGACTGAATTCCGTTTCAGGCGGCGGGTCCGCCGGCCGATACTTCCGCGAAGTCTTCCATATCGAATAGCGGGCGAATTTCGATTTCCGAATCCCCCGGCATGGGATTTGGGCAGCGCTTGACCCACTCGACAGCCTCCTCGATCGATCGCACCTGCCATAGCCAGAAGCCCGCGACAAGTTCCTTGGTCTCGGTAAAAGGGCCATCCACCACGGTTCGATTGCGGCCGGAGAACTGCACGCGCTTGCCTTTGGCGCTCGGTCGCAGGCCTTCGCCGGCGAGCAGGACGCCCGCTTTCACCAGTTCCTCGTTGAACTTGCCCATCTCAGCCAGGAGGGCCTGGCGCGGCATGATCCCCGCTTCGCTGTCCTTGGTCGCTTTCACCAACACCATGACTTTCATTGCGTTCTCCTAAATCTGGGCTGTCTCATCAAACGACGATCAAGCCGGTGCGATTTCGACAAATGCGATGAATTTCGTCGCGGGCGCTCATCCGTGCGCTCGGGCGCGAGGGGGCAATCTTGGGACTGTGACACGGGCGCTGCTCGTTTCCAAGCCGCCCACCCCGGCAATCCGGCTCACATGCAGGTGACTCACCGGCAGGACTTGCGCACCGCCCGCCACTGCGTGTACTTTGCATTGTAAAGTAGTGCAAAGCGTCATGGTCCCGCCGCTTGAATTGGGGCGGCGAACGGTTTTCAACATCGAAGGGTGCATTCCTGACTATCCATGTGTGGGATTGGTTCGTCGAATTCGGCTATGCCATCGCGCTCGCCGCGATGCTTTACAGCGTGGTCGCCGCCTTCGCCATGCGCAGGCCTATTTCACCGCTGGACCGGCTCACCGAGCGATTGCGGCCCACTGCGCGATTGCGCCCGGTCACGGTACTGAAACCCCTGTGCGGCGCGGAGCCCGACACGTATGAGTGTCTGCGCTCGTTTTGTGTGCAGGCCTTTCCCGATTACCAAGTGGTATTCGGCGTCAGCGATGCAAATGATCCTGTGGTCCCCATTGTGCGGCGGCTGCAGCGCGAATTCCCGCAGCGCGACCTGTCTTTGGTCATTGAACGGCGCTGCCACGGCAGCAACCGGAAGGTCAGCAATCTTATCAACATGATGGCGGTCGCCCGCCATGACGACCTCGTGATTTCGGACAGCGATGTGCGGGTCGAATCAGACTACCTCGGGCGCATCGTTGCACCTCTTGCCGAAGAGCAGGTAGGCATCGTCACCTGCTGCTACCGCGGTGTGGCTCGGGCCGGAATCTGGTCGGTTCTCGGATCGATGTTCATCAACGAATGGTTCATGCCGTCGGTTCGCGTGGCCGCGATGATGGGCTTTCGATCGTTCGCGTTCGGTGCAACCATTGCGATCCGGCGCGGGACGCTCAACAGGATCGGCGGATTCTCGGCGGTGGCCGGCCAGTTGGCCGACGATTATCGTTTGGGGGAACTGACGCGCCGCTTGGGGCTGGTGACCGTTCTGTCGGACGTCGAAGTCGAGACCATGGTCGGCGAGAAAAGTGTTGCGGAGTTGGTCGCGCACGAGTTGCGGTGGCGCAGAACCATTCGCTTCCTATCCCCTTCCGGCTATCGATTTTCCTTCATTACATTTGGATTGCCGGTCACCGCGTTGCAGCTGCTGCTGACAGGCGGTGCCGTGTCGGCGGTCGTTATCTTCGGGATTACGGTGCTGTCGAACGCGAGCCTGCATGTTGCGGTCGATCGCCATATATCCCGGCGCGCCAAATTGCTTCTTGTCCCTTTCAGAGACCTGCTGCATTTCGCGCTCTGGGGCTGGAGCTTCGCCACGCGCCGCGTGCAATGGCGAAGCCACCACTACCGCGTGAGCGCGGACGGATCAGCTCAGCCGGTTGTGAGGACCTGATTGCGCAAGTTCCGCGATGTACAATTATCTGATCGTCACCGCCGATGATTTCGGTCTCCATGAATCGGTAAACCAAGCCGTTGAACAGGCGAGCCGCGCCGGAATCCTGAACGCGGCCAGTCTCATGGTCACGGCTCATGCGACCAAGGACGCCGTGCGGCGCGCGCGCCTGCTGCCGAATTTGTGTGTGGGCTTGCATGTCGTACTCGCCGATGGCTGGTCGACTCTGGACGCGCAACTGATCCCCGAAATCGCCGACCCCACCGGACGAATGCACGCCGATATGTTTCGCAAGGGCGTCCGATTCTTTTTCAAGTCTGCGGCGCGCCGTCAGCTGGAGGCGGAAATCCGCGCGCAGTTCGCCGCCTTCGCACGCACCGGACTCACGCTCGATCATGTGAACGTCCACAAGCACTTCCACATCCATCCTACAATCTTGAGTATCTTGCTCGAGGTAGGCAGGGACTATGGAATGCCGGCCGTGCGGGTGCCCGACGAGCCTTTCTGGTTTGCGGCCCGAAGCGCGGGTGTTTTGCCGGGGCTTGCACAGGCGCTGCTGTCGCCTTGGATTGCGCTGATGAAACACCGGCTGCAGCGGGCACGCATATTCCACAATGACCGAATCTTTGGGATAGCCGCCAGCGGCGCCATGGACGAAGCGGGATTGCTCGCCATCCTGGCGCGGCTGCCGCCGGGTGTCAGCGAAATATACCTGCATCCGGCGACACAATCGGGTTCCGCGATCACGGCTTCGATGAGTCGCTATCGGCATGCGGAGGAGCTTGATGCGTTGTCGAGCCCGCGCGTTCGCGCGGCCCTCAACGCTGTTGCCGTTCGCGGCGGCTACACTGAGGTGATGCGTGCGGTGGGACGATCGCTGGCGTGAAGCTCGACGTGAGTGCTCATTCCAGCACCCAGTACTTGACACTCTGCTCATTCAGAAACTGCCGTGCCCGCAAAGTTTCAACGGTTCGCGAGATCGCGTCATTCTCACACCCCCCGGCTTCGCTTCGACGGTAAGATGGAATGTCGTACATCGGGGAGCTTGCGAAAGTGATCTTGAAAATCATCAAAGTTTTACTGCCGGGCCTTGCATTCGTGTGTGCCGCTCACAGCCTGTCGGCCGCCGATCGAACCGCCCTCGTTCCTCCGGACAGTGCCTTCAGCGCGCTGCAATGGCGCAGCATTGGGCCCTTCCGTGGCGGCCGCGCGGTCGCCGTCGCGGGCGTCCCCGGATCACCGAATGTCTTCTACTTCGGCGCGGCAGCGGGCGGTGTTTGGAAAACCACCGATGCCGGTGCTTCGTGGAAACCGATTTTCGACGGCGTCAAGGCCTCTTCGATAGGCGCCATCGCGGTGGCGCGCAGCAACCCCAACATCCTGTATGTCGGCACGGGTGAGGGAAATCTGCGCGGCGATGTGACCTGGGGCGGCGGCGTATTCAAGTCGACCGACGCCGGCGCCACCTGGAGCGATATCGGCTTGACCGACACTCGGCAAATCGGCGCCGTGATCGTCGATCCGCGAGATCCCAACATCGTCTTGGTCGCCGCCATCGGCCATGCGTTCGGGCCGAATACCCAGCGCGGCGTGTTTCGCACCATGGATGGCGGCAAGACTTGGAATCGCGTGCTCTACAAGAACGAATTGACCGGCGCCATCGATTTGGCCGCAGACCCCAAGGACCCGAAGATCATCTACGCGGCGCTCTGGCAGGTGCGGCGCCAGCCATGGAATTTCGCGAGCGGCGGCCCGGGAAGCGGCCTGTATCGTTCGGCGGATGGCGGCGTCACGTGGTCGCAGTTGAGCGGGCATGGCCTTCCCGAAGGGATACTCGGCCGGATCGACGTTGCGATTTCCGCAGCCGATTCGCACCGCATCTACGCCATGATCGAAGCGAAGGACGGTGGACTGTATCGCTCCGACGATGCCGGGATGAAATGGCGCCGGGTGAGCGATGACGGGCGCGTGCGTCAGCGCGCCTGGTACTTCTCCAAGATCTATGCCGATCCGAACGCCGTCGACACCGTGTATGCGCTCAATACCGGCATGCTGCGCTCGGTGGACGGCGGCAAGACCTTCAACCTGGTGGCTGCCACGCACGGCGACCACCACGCCTTGTGGATTGACCCCAACAATTCAAATAGCCTGATCAATGCCAACGATGGCGGCGCGAGCATCTCGCTCGATGGCGGCAATACCTGGTCGACTCAGGAGAATCAACCGACGGGCCAGTTCTATCATGTCGCGACCGACACGCGCTTCCCGTATTTTATTTATGGCGCGCAGCAGGACAACTCCAATTTGGGCATCGCAAGTTACGATGATGAAGGGGTGATTGGACCGCGCGACTGGTATCCGGCCGGCGGCGGCGAATCGGGGTTCGTCGTGCCGGATCCGCGCGATCCGAACATCATCTACAGCGATGCCGAGAATCAGTATTCGCGCTTCGATCTGCGCGCGAAGCAGTCGCAATCCATCAGTCCGGACCTCATCGACAATTCAGGTCATCCCGCGAGCGAGCTTGATCATCGCTTCAACTGGACATCACCGCTGATGCTCTCGCCGCATGACCCGGAAGCCCTGTACGCGGCTTCAGAGGTCGTATGGAAATCCACCGATCGCGGTATGAGCTGGAAAATCATCAGCCCTGATCTCACGCGCAACGACAAGACCAAGCAAACCGCTTCCGGCGGACCGTTGACCAAGGACATCACCAGCGTCGAGTACTACGACACGATATTCACGCTGGCCGAGTCACCGTTGCGACAAGGCAAACTGTGGGCCGGGACCGATGATGGCCTGGTGCAGCTATCCGACGACGACGGCGCCAAGTGGCGCAACGTCACGCCGGCGGCGATGCCCGCCTGGAGCACCGTCAGCATGCTCGAGCCCTCGCACTTCGAGCCGTCGACGGCGTACATCGCCGTGGACCGGCACCGGCTCGACGACATCGCACCTTATGCGTGGAAGACAGTCGACAACGGTAAAACCTGGGTGACGATTGCCGCCGGACTGCCCCCGGGCGCGGTGGTGCATGTGGTGCGCGAAGACCCCGTGCGACGCGGCCTGCTCTACGCCGGCACGGAATCGGGTGTTTTCGTGTCCTTCGACGACGGCGCGCATTGGTCTTCCCTGCAACAGGGATTGCCGATGACGCCGATTCATGACCTCACCCTCCACGCCGGCGACCTCATTGCGGCGACGCACGGACGGGGATTTTGGATCTTGGATGATGTCACGCCCCTTCGCCAGGCGCAGGCAAGCCAAGATGATGTCGTGCTGTACTCACCCGCCACCGCCGTGCGATTGTATTATCCGGAAGACGTGAACACGCGCCGCCCGGTGGGCGCAAATCCTCCGGCCGGTGCCATCATTGATTATGTGTTGCACGCCGCCGCCGCGGAAGAACTCACCGTCGATATCCTGAATGCGCAGGGTGAGCTGGTCCGCCACCTATCCAGCACCAAGACGAACAAAGAAGTGCAGCCGCCGGAGTGGCCGGATCGACTGGTACCCACCGATTTGATTCCCGCGCATGCCGGCATGAACCGGTTGATTTGGGATTTGCGGTGGAACGACCCGGTGCAGATTCCGGGCGCCTTTTATCAAGACCAGGCTCCGCGCGGCCCCTTGGTCGCGCCAGGCCGTTATCAAATCCGCCTGACCTTGGGAGACAGGAGCCGCAGCGCCGATCTCACGCTGCTTGCCGACCCGCGAGTGGCTCATGGCGAGGCTGCGATCGCGGCGAAGACCTCGCTGGCCCTCGCGACCTACCACGACATCGACACGCTGCACCGCGCGGTGAATGACATTCGCGCCCGGCGAGTGGAGCTGAAAGCTTCAAGCGCTGCTCACGAGCTGGACTTGAAGCTGGCGGGAATCGAGGAAGCGCTCATGCAGGTGAAGATGAACGGCTCGGAAGCCAATCTCGCTTTCCCCGGCATGCTCAACGAAGAGCTTGCCTCTTTCGCGGGAACACTCGAGGACGCCGACACGCTGCCGACCAGTCAGCAGCAAGCACTGTACAAGTCGCTGCACCTGAAGCTTCAGACGCAACTTTCCTTGTGGCGGAACTTGAGTCAAAAATAGCGCGATTCATTCTTCATCTGTTGATTCACCCTCTTCCGACTCTTGCGCATCGCTGCGCAATATCGGCAATAGTTTTCAACGCCATGCATACTTGAAGCGAATCCAAGTCATGCGTGCCGGTAGGAGATAGAACGATTGGCTGCCAAACTCGCTTGATGTCACCGGTGGCCGTTGATTGGTCAGATTGGTCCCGTCGAGCGTGACTTGATAAGGACCTATGCGATAGCCGAGGTTGGCGTCCAACGTCATATAGCCGCCAACCGGCGCGGTGTTTTCCTCATCGAGAAAGCGGCGGCCAACGTATCTCGCAACGGCCGTCGCCGATAGACCCTGATGAGGCGTATAGAGCAATCCCATCGCGGCAAGAACGTGCGGCGACAGGGGGAGTTGCCTGCCGGCGACATCGACCGTCGAGTCGCCAACGAAAAAAAGATACTGCGTAAAGCGCGCGTCGTGATACGAAGCATTCGCGGCCAGGGCCAGGTCCGGCGTGATCTGGTAACGCGTCTCGGCTTCAATGCCCTTGAGGCGCTCGCCGGCGGCATTCGCAAGCGCGCCCGAACTGGTCGCAACCACCAGATTCTCGAAGTTGAGCCAGAACAGTTCTGCCTGGCACGTGAATCGGCCGCCCGCGGCGGCCCCCTTCAATCCGGCCTCATAGCTCTTGGCGGTCTCTGGACTCAAGAGATCAGGCGTAAAATCGGCACCAAAATCGATCGCCGCCGGTTTGAAGGCGTTGCGAAAATCCGCATAGGCGATGAGCTCGTCCTTGCCATCTGACCACAATCGATAACTTGCGCCCAAGGTCTCGGTCGGTCGGATGATGGTCTTGCTCACCACGTCGGCGGACACCTGCAGCGGCAGCAGGGTCAGATCCAAATCGCTGGAGTTCTTGTGCTCATACGCCTCATTGAGGCGCACACCGGCAATCACATCCCAATCATCGAGGGGCTTCCAATCGACTTGCGCGTACTGTCCGGCGAACAGCCGTCTATCGTTGAGAATGCCGACTTCATTCACAGGCAAAGCCGATATCGGCGGCGGCAGGACAGAACCATCCAGCGGCACCGTATACACGCTGTTGCCATTCAATGTCGTCTGACGGCCCAATCCGTAGAGCACATCGGCACCGACGATGAGCTTGGTGTCGGCCATCAGCGGCACGGTCACGTGGCTATCCCCATAGCCATCATCGATGGAGCGCCGCTGATTCTGAGCGTCGGCCGTCCCGCTCAAATCGGCATGCAGGAATGCTCGCCGATCAGTCACCTCCGAATAGGCGAAAGAGGCGAGCGTGTCCCATGTGCCCCAACTCATCGGCAGCGAGTAGCTTGACGTGAGGTGGTACTTGTTCTCGTTGATCGCCGCATCGGCCGGATTGAAATTCGCATTCACCGGGGTCAGGGCCGAAAGAGAGGTCCCTGCCCGAAGCACGGGACTCGGCGGCGCGTCGCGCAAAAACGTCAGATCCGCATCCACGCTCAACGTGCCGGCGCCCACCTGCATCGCGCCGCGATACAGAGCATGCTCGTTGGTCACCGCTTCGCGAGGATCGGCAAATCCTAAATGCTGCCCATCGATGATGAGCGATTGCCGATAGTCTCCGATCTGCGGCAACACAACCGATGCGGAGCCTCGCACGGAGCCGTAGGTACCGTAGGCCAGATCCGCCTCATCAGCGGCCTCCCCCGCCGGATAGTGGATGACGTGCACGACGCCCACAAAGGAGGTTGCGCCGTACATCACCGGCGCTGCGCCCTTCAACACCTCGACTCGCTCGGCGCCGGTAAAGTCCAAGGAGGTGATGGCCGGGTTAAATGCGCCTCCCCAAGGAACGCCATCCACCACCAGTAGGAATGCATCGAACTCGTGCAATCCCCAAAAGGACGGCACCGCGCTCGAGGGTCCCGCATCCCCGCCCGGCGGCGCCTCGACTCCGGGCACCAAGCTCAAGACTGTTGCCATGTCCGCCGCGCCACGCGCGGCGATTTCTCTGCCGGACACCACCGACAGGTCGGCGGGTATCTGGTCCCCGGGTTCGGCTATGCGCGTCGCCGTGACCACGAGTACATCGAGAGCCTCGCCAACCGAGCGCGTCGGCATTCCAAACAGGGCCGCCAATACGCAACTCACCGCCAGCATCTTCAGAGTTTTAACGCTCGCGTAGCGAGCGACAAATAGGTCGGGGCCGCTTCGGCCCCGTTGATAGGTGCGCGAAGCGCATGGAAAGAGGTTGCTTTCATGGCCGCGCAGTCTATCTGGTAGCCGCGCACTCTATCTGGCCGGAGCCGTTAGTCGTGGTCATTCAAGGCCCCCCATCATGATTTCACCCGTGGTGACATTGTGATATATTACTTAGAGGGCTAACCATTAGGGGCCTGTGAATGAACGACCTCGAAGAGCGATTTAGCGATGCGCTGCACAGCACCTCTCGGTCCTGGCGCCAGGCCGTAGATCGCCGCCTGAAATACCTGGGCGTCAGCCAGGCCAGCTGGATGACGATCGCCATCGCCGCGAAGGCCCGCTCGCCACTTTCGCAATCCGAACTCGCCGACAAATTGGCCGTGGAAGGCGCGACCATGGTCGCGATGATCGATCGATTGGTGAAGGCGGGATTGGTTCTGCGCGAAGCCTCAACCACCGATCGGCGCGTCAAGCGGGTCGTGCTCACGCCGGCGGGCCTGAAGATCTACGAAAAAGTCAGAGCCGAAGCCGTGGCATTGCGCAAGGAATTGCTGGCCAACACCGATCCAAGAAAACTACTCATCGCCATTGAACTTCTCGAGGGTCTGCAACGAATCATCGAATCAAAGGAGCCTGTCTGAGTACCTAGCCATGGATCGCCCGCTCAATCGACCCATGATCACCCTGTCGATCATGTTGGCGACGATCATGCAGACGCTCGACAGTACCATCGCCAACGTTGCCTTGCCGCACATGCAAGGCACGCTATCCGCTTCTCAAGACCAGATTGCTTGGGTGTTGACCGCCTACATCGTGGCCTCTGCCATTGCCACCCCGCTCACCGGCTGGCTTTGCGATCGCTTCGGGCAAAAATACATCTTCCTCGCCTCCATTTCCGGCTTCACCTTAGCCTCCGCGCTGTGCGGCATGTCGAATACGCTGGCCGAGATCGTTCTGGCCCGGCTTCTGCAGGGCGTCTTTGGGGCAGCCTTGGTGCCCTTGGCACAAGTGGTTCTCATGGAAATCAATCCACGGGAAAAACAAGGCTCCGCCATGGCGGTGTGGGGCATGGGCGTCATGGTGGGGCCGATCCTGGGACCCACCTTGGGCGGGTGGCTCACCGACAGCTACAACTGGCGATGGGTGTTCTTCATCAACGTCCCGATAGGCGTACTCGCCTTCTACGGCATGTGGCGGTACATCCGTCCGGACCCGGGGCGCCGGGGCGCACGCTTTGATGTATTTGGATTTGCTGCTTTAAGTCTTGGCCTCGGCGCTCTGCAGTTGCTGTTGGACCGCGGTCAGCAGAACGATTGGTTTTCCTCCACCGAGACGTGGATCGAAGCCGTCATTGCCGCGATCGCGGCGACCTACTTCGTCGCGCACACCGTGATGACGCCGGCCAGGGAATCGTTTCTCGACTACCGGCTGCTGAAGAACCAGAACTATGTGACCGGATTGTTGTTCATTTTCATCGTGGGCCTGGTCTTGTATGCCACGCGCGCGCTGACCCCCACCATGCTGGAAAACCTGCTCGGCTATCCCGTCGCCACCACCGGCCTGGTCACGGCTCCCGCCGGCATCGGTACGATGCTGGCGATGCTGATTGCAGGGCGCATCATCGGAAAAGTCGACTTGCGGCTGACCCTGTTGGTCGGATTTTTGGTCACTGCGTTTGCGCTCTGGCAAATGACCGGATACTCGCTCGAGCTATCGGAGAGCGACATTGTGTGGCCCGGCGTCATTCAAGGGTTCGGCACCGGCTTGGTTTTCGTGCCGCTGAGCGCCGCGACCTTTGCCACGTTGAGCCCTGAAATGCGGGCGCAGGGTACCTCGCTATACAGCCTGGTGCGCAACATCGGCAGCAGCATCGGCATTTCGCTGGTGCAAACCCTGTTGACGCGCAACACCGTCATTGCCCATGCCGCCCTGGCTGAACGAGTGACCCGCGGTAGTTCGGCGTGGAACAACCCTGCCGTTGCCGCGGCCTTCGACGTTCATAACCCCGCGGGTGCTGCGTTGCTCGACGGTGCCGTCACCCAGCAGGCCGCGATGATCGCCTACATCGACGATTTTTGGTTCATGCTGTTCCTGACGCTGCTCGTGACGCCGCTGCTGCTGTTGATACGTCCCCCGCGCCGGGGCAACATCGTCGAAGATCCTCAAGCCATCATGGACTAGCCGCGCTTTCATCAAGGAATGGCCGCGCTCAAGCGATGTGCTGCGAAGTCCTGAGTCCAGAAAACAACTGAGCGGGTGTGTAGATTTTCGGCATAGGCAATGCCGATGAGCGTAAAGCGCCCATCCATGATGTTCTCGCAGTGTGCAGGACTCGCGAGCCAGCCTTGCGTCACGTCGCCCGGTGTCATCGCGCCGGCTGCAATATTCTCCCCCACAATGCGGTGATCACCGAAGCCGGCGCGATCCACCCGCGTTCCAGGCGTGCTGCCATCGCGGCCGCGGTGATCGAATACATCGTGCGCGGCCATATCGCGCGAGTGCTCCAGAGCTGCGCGGGTGAGGGCCGCATCGAGCGCCAGCGGGCCCACGGGCGCAAAGTACTTGCGGCCGCAGCGGTGCCCGGCGGCGCGCGCTTCGTTGACCAAGCTTAAGATGCGCCGATTCACCGACGACGCATCGCCGGGGGCGGCGAGCACAACGGGGGCGCCCAGCACCATCCACAAGTCACGGCCGCGCCGTTCCGCACCGAAATCGCGAAACAGCGGATCTTGCAAGGTGCGGCAGTAGTGGGCGCCGAGCAGGCGTTCGATCTCAACGTCGCTCACGGGACCCGTCAAATGGATCGCCGCGGACTGTGCGGCGAGATAGCCGGTCGCGGCCACGGCGCCCGGCAACGGTGCGCCGTCAGCGTACCGCTTCGCGGCTTGCTGAAGCTTCATGTTGGATTGCAACGGCGTGCCGGCGGCAGCAACGCCGCAACCGTGCAAGCGCTCCCAATTGGCAGCCTCCAGCGCATCGGCTGCCGCCGGCCGCGGGAGCATCCAGATCGAGCCTATGACCAGCGCCGCCGCTAGCCGGTTCTTCACACGCCCGGCTCGGCGCCGGCGGCGGAAGGACCGAGCTTGGGCCGATCGCTCGCAAGTTCAGGCGAGGCGCGGCCCAAGGCCTGGGTGCCGGCGAGCAGCGCCGTGGCCTTCGGTCCGACCCAGCGTTCGATATCGTCAAACAACGTAAACACCGCCGGCACGATGACCAACGTCAGCATCGTGGAGGTGATCAGTCCGCCGATGACGGCGATTGCCATGGGCGAACGAAAATCGCTGTCGCCGCCCCAGCCGAGGGCGATCGGCAGCATGCCGGCGACCATGGCCACGGTGGTCATGACGATGGGCCGCGCCCGCTTGTGTCCCGCCTGCATAATGGCTTCATTGCGCGGCTTGCCGGCGCGCATTTCCTCGATGGCAAAATCCACCAGCAATATCGAATTCTTGGCGACGATACCCATGAGCATCAAAATCCCGATCATGACGGGAAGCGAAAACGGCACGCCGGTCAGGAGCAGCGCGAGAACGGCACCGCCGAGAGACAGCGGCAGGGCCGACAGAATCGTGATGGGCTGGAATACCCGCACGAACAACAGCACCAGTACCGCCAGCACCATGAGGATGCCGGCGCCAATGGCGAGAAGAAAGCCATCGACCAACTCGGTCATGAATTCGGTATTGCCGGTTTCAACCAAGTGAACGCCTGCCGGCAGCTTCTTGAGTGCCGGCAAGGCGTGCACTTTGGTGTTCGCCGTGCCGAGTTCGACACCAGGCACCATGTCGGCATCGAGAAATACGCGCCGGCTCATGTTGTAGCGGCGCACCGCAGAAGGACCCTGCCCGAAGCTCAAGTCGGCGACGGTCTTCAACGGCACGCTGGCGCCGGAAGCAGTGGGCACCGGCAAATTCTCCAATGTCGTCAGGTCATGGCGCGCGCTCTCCGGCAAACTGACGCGAATCGGGATCTGCCGATCGGTCAGGGAGAATTTCGCGCCGTTTTGCGGCAGGTCGCCCAAGGTCGCGATGCGAATCGTCTGGCTGATGTTCTGCACGCTGACGCCCAATTGGGCCGCGATATCCAGCCGCGGATGCACCACGATTTCCGGCCGCGGCAAGTCGCCGTTGATGCGAGCGTCTTGCAGCTCCGGCATGGCGCGCATTTCATCGAGCACCTTATGCCCGGCGATTTCCACCAGCGCCGGATCATCGCCGACCAGGTATAGGGAAATGTCGCGGCCGCCGAAATTTTGTCCGTTGAAGCTCAAGTGTCCATCGGGCACCTGCGATAGCTGCGGTTGCAGCCTCTGTTCCCATTCTTTCTCGCTGACGCCGCGCTTATCGCGCGGCACGAGGCTCACGAAGATGGTCGCGGTGCGCAGATTGTCGCCGTCGCCGCCGATGAACTCCACGGTATCGGTCACTTCCGGCGACTTTCGAACCAAGGCCGCCGCGGCGCCCGACACCCGCTCCGTATCTTCCAGCGTGCCGCCCGGCGGCAATTCGACATTGACAATGGAGGTGGCAAAATCCTCGGCGGGCACGAAGGCCTTCGGGATGGCCATCAGGCCGCCGACCGACAGTAGAAAAAACACCGCGCCGGCCGCAATGGTTTTCCAGCGATTGGCGACGCACCAATTCAGCGCCTGCAGATAGCGCGTCATAATGGGCCCGTCGCTGTTATGCACCACCAGCGAATCGCTGTGCAGCCCATAAGCCGCAAGCACCGGCGTGATCATGCGTGCCACCAGCAAGGAAATGAATACGGCCGTGGCGACCGTCAGGCCGAACTGCTTGAAGTACTGGCCGCTGATGCCGCTCATGAAACTGACGGGAAGGAATACCGCAATGATGGTGAACGAAGTCGCGACCACGGCGAGTCCGATTTCATCCGCCGCATCGAGCGCCGCCTGGAAACCGCTCTTGCCCATGCGCATATGCCTGACGATGTTTTCGATTTCCACGATGGCATCGTCCACCAGCACGCCGGCAACCAGGGAAAGGCCCAACAGCGTGATGGTGTTGAGCGTAAAACCCATGAATTGCATGAAGGCGAACGTCGGGATCGCCGACAGCGGTATCGCCAAGGCGGAAATCAGGGTCGCGCGCCAGCTGCGCAGGAAGAACCAAACCACGACCACGGCCAATATCGAGCCTTCTACCAGCGCCTCCAGCGATGAGTGATAGGTCGCAATGGTGTGCTCGACGGTCGTGAATATGGTCTGCAGGTGCAGCGCAGGATTCTCGACCAAAATTTTATCGAGTTCGACTTGCACAGCCTTTGCCGTACTCACGTCCGAGGCACCTCTGGCTTTGAACACCCCGAACGCCGTCGCGGAGCGGCCATTGAGACGCGCGATGCCGCGAATCTCCGCAATGCCGTCGCGTACTTCCGCAATTTCGCGCAACCGCACGAACTTGCCGCCGGCAACGATGATCTGGGTATCGCCAAGCTGCCCGGCGGTCTTGGCGCCGCCCAAGACGCGAATGGCCTGCTCGCCCCCACCGACCTGCGCGCGGCCGCCGGCGGCGTCCATGTTGAGCTGGCGCAGCTGATCGTTGACCTGCACCGCCGTGAGCCCCATCGCCTGCAAGCGGCCCGGATCGAGTTCAACGCGAATTTCGCGGTCCACGCCGCCGATTCGCTGCACCTGCGCGACACCGCTGATCGCCAGCAATCGCTTGGTGATGGTGTTGTCGATGGCCCAGCTGAGTTGTTCGGGCGTCATGCTGGTGGTACTGAGTGCGTAGTAGATGAATGCACCACCATCCACGTCTTGGCGCGACACCTGCGGCTCCAAGATTCCCTGAGGCAGGTCGCTGCGAACCTTGGCAACGGCATCGCGCACATCCGTGACGGCGCGATCGATGGGCGTGCCGATCTGGAACTCGATTCCGATGTGGACACTGCCCTCCGTAATAAAGGTGACGATGTGACGCACCGCACCGATGCTCGAGATCGAGCCTTCGACTCTCTGCGCGATCTGCGTCTCCATCTCGGTGGGTGCGGCGCCCGGCTCGGTGATATCGACATTCACTGCGGGAAAGGACACATCCGGATTGAGGTTGATCGGCAAGCGGATGAAGGCGACCACGCCCATGAAGAACAGCACGACGAACAGGACGATGGGTGTCACCGGATGGCGGATCGCCCATGCCGAGATATTTCTCATGACTTACCCGCAAGGATGAGCAGGGGTTTCACCACTTCGCCTTCCGTCAGGAAGGCGCCGGCTGTCGCGATCACTTGGTCTGAGCCTGCCACGCCCTCAGCGATGGTCACGCCGCTTTGCACGATGCCGGATACGCGAACCGCGCGGCGCTCGACTTTATTCTGTTTATTGACGATGAGGACGTAACTGCCCCGATCGTCGGTCAGCACCGCGGTTTGCGGCAGCACGGCACGCTCGGCGTTGCTGACGGTGACTTCGGCGCGCGCAAACGCACCCGGCCGCAGGTTCGGATCCGGCAACAGATCGATTCGAGCCATGCCTAAGCGGGTCGCCGGGTCGATTACGGCGCCGAGCAGGCGGATGGTGCCCGGATAGGTCTTGGACGTACCCGTGAGGCGCACATTGACCAGCTGCCCCACGCTGAGCAGCGGCAGATCCTGTTCGGCCACCTGCCCCTTCATTTCAACCTGGCCGCCCTTCGACAGGCGGAACAGGGCTTCTCCGCCCGGCAGCGCCGTCTGCCCCACTTCCACATTGCGGGTGAGGATGATGCCATCCTCGGGCGCGCGAATATCCGCACGCGCGAGACGTGCCTTGGCCTCGTTCAGTTGTGCCTCGGCAAATTTGACCTTGGCCGCCGCCGTGAGACTGGTCGATTTTCGGCGCCCGGTTTCTTCAACGGACAGGGCTCCGGAAGCCCCTACAGCCTGGGCACGACGATACTCGGCGTCGGCGAGTTCGGCTTCGGCGCGCGCTTGCTCGAGGGCCGCCTCCAGATTGGCCACCTGGGGCTCCAGTATCGACACGTTGAGGCGTGCCAGGACCTGGCCGCGCTTCACATGATCGCCGGCTTCAACCAGGATGGAGGCAACGCGACCGGCCGCGTCTTCGACCCCGATGGGCATGTCGTAACGCGCACCAATGGTGCCGATGATGCTGACCGTCGTCGGCACCTTGCTGATGCCTATTTCTGTGACCGACACGGTCGGCACCGGCCTATTGGCAACCGCGGGGGTGACGGCCAAAACTTTGGTCAGGCGCACGGCCAAAAAAGCCACCAAAGCAACGGCGGCAACCGCAAATACCCAGACTCCGGCGCGTCCCGTAATCCAGGACCCCAGGGTCGCGCGATGTTCAGTCGTCGGTAAATTCTCAGTCGGTGTCATGGTCATAGCACTACATCCCAGGGATAACTTCCATTGTTCAGGATGAATCCAGCCAGATGATTCATCTCTTCGTCCTCATTGCGCTCGGCCCGGCGAATGTTATTGGCCATGCGCTAATACCCGCCGGCCCATGCAAAAGTTGCGGCATTAACGTAAATATTTTGAGCGCCGACAAGGCTATATACAGCCGCAATAGCTCGTTGGTTCCCTCGAAAATCGTGAGAATGAGGTAATCCCGTGTGATTTGCTCATAGGGGCAGTCGCGCATGAAGCCGCTGCCGGCCGCGATCTGTAAGGCCCCGTAGGCGCTGCGCTGCAACGCTTCGCTAGCAAACACCTTACTGATCGCAGCTTCCACCGAGTAGTCCTCACTCCCGGAATCAATATGGTTCGCAACCATCCGTGCAACGAGATTTTTGGCGACGCTCATCGCTATACCTAGTCGGCAACGCGATCGATGACGAGATCGAGCGCGCCGTCGTGGCCGACGTCGTAGGCAAGTTCGCCGTACAGATCCCCCGCCGCCGGAGTCGGCTGTCCGCTGAATGACACGCGGGCGGTAATGGAAACCCGGCGCCCACTCACCAGCACGCGGCCGGGCATCATGGAGTCCGCAGCCGACAGGTGCACCTGGGTGCCGATGGCGGTGCTCGTCAGGCGTTTTGCCGCCAGCGGCGGCCCAGCGCTTCCGGGCTCTCGAGCAAATACGAACAATGGGGCCTCCGGTTTCAGGCGCGATTTCAAAGCGGGCGCGATACGTATATTGACAGTGACCTGCGCCGGTGCCGACCCCTCGGCACTCGCGCTCGTCCCCGCGGGCGACGCATTCGTCCCTGATTGCTCCGCAGGTCCCAATTCGGCGATTCGCGCATCCAGCATTTGAACGATTTGCGGCGGCGGATGCAGATCTTTCAGCGCCTGCCAGCGGCTGCGAGCGAGCGAGCGATCGCCCCGAGTCGCGGCGGCAAACCCGCCGTACAACAATGCCTTCGGATTGTCCGGCGTCAAGCTCAGCGCATCTTCGAACAGTTGTGAAGCGGGCGGGGTAATCTCTCCCCCGGCGCGCAGCGCCATGGCCTCGCCCAACCCCAAGTCGGCCTCCGCGCTCTTGGCGTCCAGGTGATGAGCGTGATCGTACGCGCTGACTGCATCGTCCAAGCGTTGCAGCGCGATATACGAGCGTCCCAACATCAGCCAGCCCGCCAGGTCGTTGGGATCATCGCGAAGATGCTGCTCGAGCTTCGCGACCATGGCGATGACGTCGGGAGCAACGGCTGCCTGCGCTTGCGCCGGCGCATGCCAATCCCAATTCGACCACAGCGGGTACAGTCCCGCGGCGGCGCCCGCGACAATGAGCGCCGCCAGCGCACCCACGAGACGGGTCTTTCCATCGCGCATCAGCGGTACGGCTACGACAGTCGCGGCGATCGCAGCCATGAGAGCCGCGACGACAAGGAAGGCGTTCATTCGTCCAGCGGCATGCGCGAACGTTGTCGGACGACGCGGTAAATGATGGCCGCGCCCAATAGCAGCATGAAGAAGGGAGCTCCCCAAATCAGCGCGGTCTTGGGGCTGAGCGGCGGCGCGAAGCGCACGAACTCCCCGTAGCGGTCCGTCATGAAGCTGAAAATCGCGTCATCGCTTTTTCCGGCAACGAGCATTTCGCGAACCTGGCGGCGAAGATCCCGCGCCAGATCGGCATTGGAATCAGCGATCGACTCGTTTTGGCACTGCAGACAGCGAAGCTCCTTGGCGATGCGCTCGAAACGCACCTGCAGCTGCGGATTTTGCAGCTGACTGTGGTCGTCCAAGTCAGCAGCCGGCGTCTCGGCGCAAGCATCGCCAAAACCCGCAAGTCCCACAGTCACGGCCAGTGCCAGTGCCAGTAACAGGGCGGGAGATCCGCGGCTCATGCGCCGCCCTTCGCTGCGGCGGCAATGCGCGGCAGGAATTCCTTTTCCCACACTTCCTGAGTCATGCCTGAGATGTGCTTGAAAATCACATTGCCTTGACGGTCGACCAAGAAGGTTTCCGGCGCGGCGTAAACTCCGAAGTCGATGGCTGTACGGCCCTCTTTGTCAAAGGCAACCTGGCTGTAGGGATTACCGAGTCTTTCCAGCCATTGTTTCGCCTTTTCGCGTTCATCCAGACCATGATCAACGGACCAGTCGATTCCAATGATCGGTACCACATGCTGTTGAGAGATCGCGAGCAACGCCTCGTGCTCCACGCGGCATTCGGCGCACCAGGTGCCCCACACATTCACTACATAGACCTGCCCTTTGAGCGCAGCATTGCTGACTACGCCTAACGGATCGATCACATTGCTCAGCGTAAATTCAGGCGCAGGCTTGCCGATCAGCGGCGAAGGCAATGCATGGATATCACGGTTGGGATTCAGCCCAAACGCGAACAGCACGACGAGCGCGACAAAAGCCGCAAATGGCAGCAGGAACTTCCACATCAGGCTGAGCCCAGTTCCGCGCGCGGATCGGGCGGCGAGACGACGCCGGCTGCGGCAACCGGAACCTTGAGCCGGTAGCGACGATCGGTCGCCGCAATCAAGCCGCCGAGCGCCATGACGATGGCACCGAGCCAGATGTAGCGCACCAGCGGCTTATACTGAATGCGCATGCTCCAGGCACCCGCGCCCAACGAGTCGCCCATGGCGACGAACAAATCGCGCGCCCAATTCACCGAAATCGCCGCCTTGCTGTTGTTGGTCCGCTGCACCCAGAAATGGCGCTTTTGCGGCAACAGCGTGGTCACGGGCTTGCCGCCGCGAGTCACTTCGATCAAGCCTTGCACGGCGTCGTAATTCGGCCCACGCACATCCGTGGCGTTCACGAACTTGAAATCGTAGCCGGCGATGGCAAAGCTGCCGCCCGGTTTCATGGCCACGTCCTTCTCGACCTTGTAGCTTTCGACGCCGCTGGCGCCGATCGCGAACATGCCCACCCCTAGGTGGGCAATGGACATCCCGAGCAGCGCCGCGGTGAGCGTTTGCTTCTGGCGCAGCCGCCGCAGCGGCTCGAGCACGGCGGAGAAGATGATCCAGAAGCCGAAGCTGAAGCCGATGAGGCCCACCGGGTGGAACTCTTTGAACACCAAGCCCTGAATCGCGATCGACAACAGGACCGCCGCACCCAGCAGCCACCACAACGGTTTCGCCGTGACGGTAAGCTTGCCGCGGCGCCATGCCGAATGCATGCCGATGGCCAGAAACACCATCAGCGGGAGGACGGGAACCAAGAACATCAGTGCGAACACCGGTGGTCCCACGGAGATCTTGCCTATTCCGAGGACCTCATAGAGCAGCGGCGAGAGCGTGCCCCACAGGACCAGCGCCGCTACGCTCACCAGAACGACATTGTTCACCAACAGAAAAAATTCGCGTGAAAATAATTCGAATCCACCCGGCGCATACAGCTTCGGTGCCCGCCACGCATACAGGGTGAGTGAACCGCCGATGGTCAGCACCAGGAACGCGAGGATATAAAGGCCTCGCGTCGGGTCGGTGGCGAAGGAATGCACCGACACCAAGACGCCGGAGCGCACCAGGAAGGTCCCCACCAGGCTCAAGGAGAAGGCGAATATGGCCAGCAGCAGCGTCCAGCTCTTGAAGATGCCGCGCTTCTCCGTGACGCTCAAAGAATGAATCAAGGCCGTTCCGACCAGCCAAGGCATGAAGGAGGCGTTCTCGACCGGATCCCAAAACCACCACCCGCCCCAACCTAATTCGTAGTAAGCCCACCAACTGCCGAGCGCGATGCCGATGGTTTGAAACAACCACGCGAAAATGGTCCAAGGCCGCGTCCATTTGGCCCAGGTCTGATCGAGCCTTCCTTCCAGCATGGCAGCGCAAGCGAACGCGAAAGCCACCGAGAATCCGACGTATCCCGTGTAGAGCATCGGCGGGTGAATGGCGAGCGCAAAGTCCTGCAGCACGGGATTCAAGTCAGCGCCATCCGGGGCGGCGGGAATCAGGCGCAGGAAAGGGCTCGAGGTCCACAAGGTAAACAACATGAACCCCGAACTGATGAGGCCCATCACGCCGAGCACGCGGCTGGAAAAGCTCATTGGCAGCCCACGGCTGAAGGCCGCGACGGCGACGCTCCAGATCGAGAGAATCAAGATCCACAGCAGCAGCGAGCCCTCGTGCGCGCCCCACAGCGCGGCAACCTTGTAGAACAGCGGCAATTGCGAATTCGAATTGCGCGCCACATACAGCACCGAGAAATCATTGTTCACGAAGCAATAGACCAGGCAGGAAAATGCCATGGCGACGAACACGAATTGCCCCGTCACCGCAGGCCGCGCCACCCCCATCCAAATCGGCTTACCGCGCCACGCGCCCATGAGCCCGAAGAACGCTTGCGACATGCTCAAGATGAACGCCAGAATGAGCGCGAAAATTCCTAGTTCAGCTGCCATGGCAATACTCTCTCGCGTTGCTAGGTGGTCGGCCCACGGGGTGCAGCACTTGCTGCCTGCTTGTTCTTCAGCGAGGCGGCAACCTCAGGAGGCATGTACTTCTCGTCATGCTTGGCCAGTACCTCGTCAGCGACGAAAGCGCCGCCGGCATTCATCGTGCCGTGCGCGATGATGCCCTGGCCCTCACGAAACAAGTCGGGCAGTACGCCGCTGTATTCCACGGACACTTGATGGGCGAAATCGGTCAGCACGAAGCGAACCTGAAGATCGCCGGGACTGCGCTCCACACTGCCTTTCACGACCATGCCGCCGATGCGAAAGCGCTTCGCGAGCGGCGCCTTGCCCTCGACGACCTGGCTGGGATCGAAATAGAACATGATGTTTTCGCGTGACGCCATGACCGCGAGCGACACCGATGCGGCAACGCCGCCGAGGATGCCGAGCACGACGAACAAGCGTTTGCGCCGCGGCGTCATCGCGCCGCACTCGAGGCCATCGCCAGCGCCCGGGCGGCTCGAACCTTTGCCGCGGCCACATAGCGGCGCGCCGCCCACCAGTTCCAGGCCAGCACCGCGCCGGCAATTCCATAACATGGCCATACATAGCGCGCGTAGCCGCCCATGGACCAAAAGTCGTTTGTCATGATTTGATTGCCTCCCGCACCCAGCTCGCCTGGCGCTCCCGATTGAGCACTTCGGCTTGCAGGCGCATACACAGCACCGCCCCGTAAAACAGCATGAATCCCAGCCACATCGACAGCAGTGGCCAAAGCATGCTGCCCGGCATCTTGGGCGCGCCTAGTCTAACAATCGTCGCGCCCTGATGCAGCGAGTTCCACCAAACGACGGAGAAATGGACGATGGGCACATTCACCACCCCGACAACGGCCAGCAACGCCGCGGCGCGATCGCCGCGCAGCGGGTCCTCGAATGCCGAACGCAGCGACATCACGCCCACATACAGAAACAACAAGATGAGTTCCGAGGTCAGGCGTGGGTCCCAGGCCCAGTACGTGCCCCACATGGGCTTACCCCACAGCGATCCGGTAATGAGCGCCAAAATGGCGAATGAAGCCCCGATGGGCGCGGAGGCTGCGGCGACGGCATGCCCCACTTTAATGCGCCAAATCAGCGCGATGCCGCTCGCCACGGCCATGACCGTATATGCGGTCAAGGACAGAATCGCTCCCGGCACGTGCACATAGATCATGCGAAACGCTTCCCCCTGCTGGTAGTCGGGAGGCGCCAAGCCTAAACCGGCAATGAGCCCGTAACCGATGGCCAGCGCGGCTAAGCCCAGGAGCCAAGGCACGAACGCAGCCGCAACCCCATAGACATAGGGCGGCGATGCGAGTTTATAGAACCAAGTCCACATGATTGCTCAACCGTTATTCCAGCGTAATGCGCAATGCCGCCGTTGCCGCCCACGGCGCCAGGGTGCAGGTGAACACGCACAATGCCGCCAAAAAATACACGGCTCCCGCCGTGCTCGCTTCTGAAATCGCACGGTCCGTCGCCGCGGCGCCAAAAATCAACAGCGGCGTCGCCAGCGGCAGAACGATCAATGAAAGCAGCACATTGCCGCGGCGCAGACCGATGGTGAGGCCGGCGCCAATGGCCCCGAGCCAACTCAAGGTGAGCGTGCCCAAGGCCAGACTCAGCATCATTGTCGCAAATGCACTCGTGGGAATACCCAGCGCAGTCGCCACAACGGGCGAAACGATGACCAGGGCCAGCCCGGTGACCAGCCAATGCGCACAGGTTTTTGCCACCACGATGAGAGTTAGACCCTGCCCGCTCAAGGCAAGTTGCTCCAAAGTACCGTCATCCGCGTCGCTTTTGAATAAGGAATCCAGCGACAGCAGCGACGATAACAGCGCCGCCACCCAAAGCACACCCGGCGCGATATCCCGCAGCGCCGACAATTGCAGGCTCAATCCCAGCGGGAACAGGGTCGTGACGATGAGGAAGAACACCAGCGGCTGGAATAGTTGCTCGGGCCGCCGGAAACTGAGGCACAGCTCCCGGTGAATCACCAGAAAAAACGCCTCCCAGGCGCCGACCGTCACGAGTTGAGCTCCAAGCGCCGCACCGGGCAGCGCAGCGCCAGATCGCGATGTGCGACGACGAGAGCCAAGCCCCCCTCCGCCACGTGAGCTTGCAGCAATTCCGACACCATCTCCGAACCCGCGGCGTCCAGATTGGCATAGGGTTCATCGAGCAGCCAGACGGAAGCGCGCATGGCGAGGACTCGCGCCAAGCTCACCCGGCGACGCTGACCGGCGGACAAGACGCGGGCCGGCAACTCCGCGCAGGCGGCGACGCCCGCGCGATCGAGAGCGGCGCGCAGTTCCGCGGCCGTGGTACGGCGCTTCAATCCCACGGAAAAATGCAGGTTTTCCAATGCCGTCAAATCGCCCTTGAGTGCGGGTTCATGTGCGGCGTAGGCTAGTGCCGCTTGGTATTCGGTCCGCTGTGTCACGATCGATTGCCCGCGCCAGCTGACAGAACCCTGTTCCGGGCGCAGCAAGCCGCTCATGACCCGCAGCAGCGTGGTCTTTCCCGTGCCGTTTGGCCCGGAAACATGCAGCAGATCGCGAGGGTGAACTTCGATGCTGACGCCTTGCAACACATGTCGATCACCGCGCCACACGTGGACCTTGTCGACTTTGAGACCGTCTAGGGCATTACTCATACAGCGGCGAGCTTAGCGAAATCAAAGGGTTGAAGCCACCTATTCACTCATTTTTTATGATCAGAGCGCCTTTTCGGGGCGTGCGAAGGTCCGCAAATTATCGCAGTGCATCCCAACCAAACGTCCGCGCAGTGGTACTTACGAGGGTACTTTCGGCTGCGCGAATCGAACTGGAGGGTAGATTGTCCGAAAATCCGCAGCTACATCGCCTGCCGTTGGTAACGCTTTACTTGACCGAGCGCTGCAACTCGCGCTGCGTCACCTGCGACTACTGGCGGCATGGTCGCGCCGACATGAGCTTTGACGCCATCAAACGGATGCTGCCGAGCCTTGAGCGTCTCGGCACGCAGGTTGCGCTGCTCTCGGGCGGTGAGCCCCTGCTCAATCCGGATTGGGCACTAATCGCGGAACTGCTGCGCGATCAGGGCCTAAAGGTGTGGCTGCTGACATCCGGCTTATCCCTGGCGAAGCACGCCCGGCGCGCCGGCACGTTGTTCCAAGCCATCACCGTGTCATTGGACGGCACCGATCGGGAAACTTACCAGGCGATTCGCGGCTTGGATGCGCTGGACAACGTCTGCGACGGCATCCGCGCGGCCGCAGCGCATGGTGTTGCCCCAAGCGTGCGGGTCACTGTGCAACGTGCCAACTTCCGGCAACTGCCGAAGTTTGTCGCCCTGGCGAAAGAGCTTGGCGCCCGCCGGATTTCCTTTCTGGCCGTGGACGTCGCGAATCCGCACGCCTTTGGGCGCACGGACGACTTCACGAGCGATCTTGCGCTGCTGCCTGAGGACTTGCCGGTGTTTGACCGGGTGCTGCGCACCCTGGAACTCGAGCACGCGGAGGAATTTCGATCCGGTTTCATCGCGGAGAGTCCGAAAAAGCTGCGGCGGATTTGGGAGTACTTCGCCGCCATCCGCGGGCTCGGCGCGTATCCACCGGTACGATGCAATGCACCGGAGTTCTCCGCCGTGATTGGCGCGACCGGCCGCGTACAGCCGTGCTTTTTCATATCGGGACCCGCCGGCATTGCGGCGGTGAGCAGCGGGATCGAGGATTTGCCGGCGGCGTTGAACAGCCGTCCCATGGCGGCCCTGCGCTCCAGCATCCGCGCCGGCGCGCGCGCTGAATGCAAGACCTGTGTGTGTTCGATGTGGCGGGAGACGAATCACATCGAGAGCGCGGCGATACTCGGATGAATGTCGTCGCTGAAACGCTCGCGGCCTACGAACGCTGGGCGCCGCTCTATCCACCCGTGCCGCACAACCCGCTGATGCGCGCGGAACAACAAGCCATGCTGGAACACTGGCCCAAGGTCGCCGGTTTGCGCGCTCTCGATCTCGCCTGCGGTAGCGGACGATATTCGCGATTGCTGGCCGATGCGAATGCCGCTGATGTAGTCGCCCTGGATTTCTGCGTGCCGATGCTGATGCAGGTACCGATCGGCAGCAGGGTCTGCGCCAGCATGATGCACCTGCCCTTTGCGGCCGGCACTTTCGACGTCGTCATATCCGGCCTTGCGCTGGGTCATGCCGCCGACGTATACCCATGGATGGCGGAGATTGCCAGAGTCATGCGCAAGGGCGGCACGTTGTTATATTCGGATTTCCACCCGGAGGCCGCGCGTGCGGGACTGACGCGGTCATTCAAGGATCAAGATGAGCAGAGCTGTTCGGTTCCGCACCGCAACTTTCCGGTAGCGGCGCAGCTCGACGCGGCAAGCGCCGCGGGTTTACGCGTGGAAGCCGTGCACGAAGTGCGCGTGGGCATCGAACTGCGCGAAGCGTTTGCGAAGTCAGAGGATTTCTACCGACAATGGAACGGGCTGCCGATCGTGTTGGTGGTGCGGGCGAACAAGTGAATATCACCTTCATCAACGCTCAGGTGAGTCGCGGCAACATCGGCAGTCTGCGCGTTGCAGGATCGCGGATTGCCGCTGTGGGTGTACCTGCGGAACCCGACGATTTGGTGCTTGACCTTAAGGGCGATCGGCTGCTGCCGGGACTCATCAACGCACACGATCATCTGCAGCTCAACCACCTCCCCGCCCATCGATCACCGCAGTACTACCAGCATGCGCGCGATTGGATTTCGGAGGTCGATCTGCGGCGCCGATCGGATCCGCAATTCGCGGCGGGCGTTTCGGTGGCGCGCGATGAACGGCTGCTGCTCGGCGGCGTCAAGAACATGCTGAGCGGCGTAACCACGGTCGCGCATCATGATCCGCTGTACCCTTTCCTGGCTCACAGCGACTTTCCCGTATCGGTGGTGCGCAATTATGGATGGTCCCACTCGCTCTACATCGACGGCGAGGAGAAGGTGGCCGCCTCCTGCCGATCGACACCTTCCAAGTGGCCGTGGATCGTGCACGCCGCCGAGGGCTTGAACGATGAAGCAGCCCAGGAGTTCGTGCGGCTCGATGCGCTCGGCTGCCTCAAATCGAACACCTTGCTGGTGCACGGCATCGCGCTCGATCAATCGCAGCGCACGCACCTGCAGAGCGCGGGAGCGGGGTTGATATGGTGTCCCTCCTCGAACCTGCGCCTGTTCGGCAGAACGGCCGAAGTGCGCGAACTCATCGCACACCATCGGGTGGCATTGGGTACCGACTCGCGCTTGAGCGGCGCGCGCGACCTGCTCGATGAGCTGCGCCTTGCCGGCGAACTCTCCGGCTTGGACGAGGAATCCTTGGAGGGCCTGGTGACACACGTCAGCGCCGATCTTCTGCGCCTGCCCGACCGCGGCTCGCTGCGCCCCGGCCTGCGAGCCGATTTGCTGGTGCTGCCCGCCGGCACTGCGCTTGCGGACGCGACACGGGCCGACGTCAGAATGGTCATGATCGATGGGATCGCCCGCTACGGTGATGCAGATTGCGCGCCGCGCACGGCGCCCCAGGGCGAGTGGGCGAATGTCCTGGTCGACGGCACACCTAAAATGCTCGACTTGCGCATCGCCAAACTGCTGGCGATGGCGCGGGCAACCGAGGCGGGTTTGGAGATTGCGCGTGCGGCCGGGAGAGCGGCATGAGCCTCAAGCGACTCAAAGTCGTGCTCTACAATCCGCAGGCGGTATTCTTCACCATGCCGTTGGCGTTGCTCGCGATCGGCTCTGAACTCGATCCCGACATCTATGAAGTCGTGACCATCGATGCCAGGCTGGACCCGGATGCGGAGAATACGGTGCTGTCGCACCTGCCTGACGCGCTTTGCCTCGGCATTACCGTGCTGACGGGCGCGCCGATTTCAGACGCGCTCTTGATTTCACGCGCGGCAAAAAGTGCGCGTCCTGAGCTGCCCGTGGTTTGGGGAGGCTGGCATCCTTCCATGTTCGCCAAGGAATGCTTGATCGAGCCGTCCGTCGACGTGACCGTGCGCGGACAGGGTGAAGAGACCTTCGCTGAGATCGTGCAGCGGCTGGCCGGGGGCAAATCGCTGCTGGGATGCGCGGGCTGCACGATCAGGCTGCCGGACGGCACGATCCATGAGAATCCGGCCCGCGATTTGGCGCAAGTGGACAAATTCCGCGCGCATGACTATGGATTGATTCCCGTCGAGCGCTATTTCGAGCTCAAAGGCAAACGCCAGCTCGATTTCATTTCGTCGCAGGGATGCAATTTTCGCTGCGCTTTCTGTTCCGATCCCTTTGTCTACGGCCGCAAGTGGGTCGGGCTCGAGCCGGTGCGCATGGCGATGCGCCTGAAGGAATTGTGGGATCGTTATCATTTCGATGACGTCAATTTTCAAGATGAGACCTTTTTCACCAAGGCCGGCCGCGTCGAGGCCATGGCCGACCGCATTGTCGAGTCCGGCATGAAGATCACCTGGGCCGCGACCATGCGCGCGGACCAGGGAATCAGGCTCCCGGACCACGTCTGGGTGCGATGCAAGCAGTCGGGGCTTCGCCGGCTGCTGGTCGGTGTCGAATCCGGCTCCAACGAGGTCTTGAAGCGTATCCGCAAGGACATCAAGATCGAGCAGGTGTACGAGGTCGCGGCAAAAATGTTGAAGTTCGGCATCGCGGGACACTTCCCCTTCATCGTCGGATTCCCCGACGAGACCGACGCGCACATTCAGGCCACCTTGGACTGCGCCAAGCGGCTGCGCTCGATGAGCCCGGATTTTCTGACGCCGATCTATTATTTCAAACCCTATCCGGGCAGCGCGCTCGTGATCGAAGCGGTTGCCCGCGGATTTCGCTTACCCGAGACACTCGAGGCATGGGCGCAATTCGACTATGTGGCCGGTGAACCGGGCCCCTGGGTATCGCCGGAAAAGTTCGAACTCATTGAGCGTTTCAAATTCTTTCACGAGCTCGCCTGGAAACGGGTATCCCGGGGCAAACGCTTCTTGCAGCAGCTTGCGCGCTACCGCTGCGACAGGGATAACTATCGCTGGCCGGTCGAGATGCTGTTCACCCGCTGGCTGGTACCCGAGCAGAAATTGTCATGACCGCACTGAAGCACGTTTTGTTGATCAATCCCACGATTACTTCGAGGCGCAGTGCGCGCTTTCCGCTGGCGGTCTTGAACCTTTCGGCCTCGCTCGACGGAAGCTACCGCTCCAGCATCATCGATGGAAACATCGACCGCGATTTCGTGGCCACCACGTCGAGGACGATCGCCGGCGGCGGCGTCGATGCCATCGGCATCAGCGTCATGGGCGGACCGCAGCTGCGCAGCGCGATTCTCGTATCGCGCGCCATCCGTGCGAGGTATCCGCGGATACCGATTATCTGGGGTGGCCATTTTCCGAGCATCTGCGCGGAGCCGGCGCTCAATACGCCCTACCTGGACTATGCCATCCGCGGTCAGGGAGAGGAGACGTTGCGCGAAGTGCTCGATGCCATTTTCAACGGCGGCGGGTTTGCTTCAATCGCCGGTCTTTCGTGGCGCTCGGGCGATCAGGTCGTTCACAACAAAACTCGCGCGTTTTCCGCAGCCAGCCTCACGCGAACGCTGCCCTATGAGCGCGCGGGGGACCCGCGACACTATTTGGCCAGGACCTTTCTTGGCCGCCGCACGACCGGTTATCAAGCCGCCCTGGGTTGCCGATTCCGCTGCACCTTTTGCGGTGTGGCGTCGATGTTTCGCGGCAAGACCGCCCTACCCGCGGCGGCGCGGCTGGATCAGGACCTGCACTACTTGACCGGGCAACTGGGCGTCGATGCCGTGCAGTTCTTCGATCACAACTTCTTTGACCGCGAGCAGGACACGGCGCCGCTGCTCGAAGTGTTGGCAAAGCATCAACTGCCGTGGTGGTGCTTTGCCCGATCCGATGCGCTGCTCAATTTGTCTGAACAGTCCTGGGCGCTGGTACGCAAGAGCCGCCTGCGCATGGCGTACATCGGTGCGGAATCCCCCAGCGATTGGCTGCTGCATGATGTGCGCAAGGGAACCAGGACCGATCAAACCTTGGAGGCGGTGGAGAAATGCCGCAGCAACGGCGTGATACCGGAATTGTCATTCATGTTGGCGCCGCCGCATGATCCGGAGGGAGAAACCGAGAAGACCTTCGATTTCATCCGCCACATCAAACGCATTCATCCGAAAACCGAGATCATGCTGTACGTCTACGCGCCGCTGCCGCCGGCGCCGGGCGCAAAGAACCCGCAGGTCGAACGCGCCGTCAGCAACCTGCGCGACAGCGACGGCGCGCCACTGATATTCCCCACCACCGCTGACGGCTGGGCGGAGCCGCAGTGGCTGTCCTACTGGTGCCACACCGACGTACCGTGGCTCACGCCGCGCATGCGTGCGCGAATCCGCGATTTCACCACCGTTTTGGGCTGCCGGTTCCCAACCATCACCGACGTCCGCTCGCCGTATTGGGGCAAGTCCGCGCTGCGCGCGCTTGCGTCATGGCGGTATCGCTTTCAGCGCTATGAAAGTCCGTGGGAACTGGATTTCTCCAAACGGTTCATCAAATTGTGGGATCCACGGGTGTCGGGGCTATGAGCTTGCTGCTGGACATTTGGAGCGTCCTCACACCGCCGCAAAGGCGATGGGTTCTGTGGACGCAAGCGTTGTCGATTCTGATGGCGTTTTCAACCTTGATCGGAATCGCATCGATCGGTCCATTTTTTTCCGTCTTGGGCGATCCTCAATTGATCGATCGCTCGGAGCCCCTGAAGTGGCTATTTGTGAATTTTGGATTCTCGAGCACCCGCAGTTTCGAGATCGCGCTGGGAGTGGCATTCATGGCCGCGGTGTTCATAGCGAACATGATCAACATCGCCGGCGCCTTCCTCATGACCCGACTGTCGTATCGAATCAGCGCCGAAATGCAGTCCGCGCTTCTGGATGAATACCTCAATCGCTCCTATATTTTTCATACCAAGGTCAACAGCGCCGTTCTTTGCAACAACATAATTCATGAGACCAATCGCGTGACTAATGACGTGTTGCAAAGCGCTCTTCCTCTAATGACAAACATCGTCACCGGGACGCTCATAATTCTGTCCGTGGTGCTGCTCAATCCTGCCATGGGCGCATTGATAATCGTCTCACTCGGAGGAGGATACGCTCTCATCTATCTTGCAGTCCGCGATTGGTTGTCAAAGTCAGGCGAGATTCAGTCCCATTTGCTCATCGAGCAAGCCAAGACTATTAACGAGAGTTTCGGCGCGATCAAGCAAATTCTTGTTTTGCGCATTCAGAATTTCTTTCGCGACAAATTTGAGACGACAAGCGTCGCACTTGCACGCGCGGCAGCGAACGGCCGGGTCATTCATCAAAGTCCAAAATACTTCATGGAATGCGTCACGGTCGGGGCGCTGGTCCTAATAGCGCTTGTCGCAAGCGGTCGCGACCATGGCATCGGCCCGCGCCTGGGGCAGCTGACCTTTGTAGGATTTGCCGCGTATCGGCTGCTGCCAATTCTGCAGCAAGCATTTGCGTCGCTCGTCAGAATTCGCTCGGAACGAGCGGGATTTGCGGCCATTGCTCCGGACCTACGCCTGGCGCGCGCCCGCAAGCATCAAAAACCTGAGGTCGATCCTTCCTGGCTGAATCGTCCCCAACGACACATCGGTCTTTGCGAAGTTGCATTTCGCTACGAGCCGGATCGACCGGCGCCGCTGGCTGGCGTCACGCTGCAAATTCCCGCGCGCTCTGCGGTCGGCATTGTCGGGCCCAATGGTTCCGGAAAAACCACTCTAGTCGATTTAATTGCGGGACTCCTTTTGCCGGACAGTGGGCAAGTAGAAGTGGATGGCATCCCACTCGACGATTCTAATCGGACTTCGTGGCAGTCGCGCATCGCCTATGTGCCGCAAAACATTTCTCTCTTGGACACAAGCATCGCGCAAAATGTCGCCATGGGCGTTTTGCCTCATGCGATCGACCGAACGCGGCTTGAGATGGCGGCGCGGCTTGCTCAGCTTGATGACTTCGTGGGCACCCTCCCCGGTGGCTACGACCACATCATCGGCGAGCACGGCATCAGACTGAGCGGCGGCCAGCGGCAGAGGCTCGCCATTGCACGCGCGTTGTACACGAGCGCGACGGTTCTGATACTTGACGAAGCGACCAATGCTTTGGATGGATTGACGGAACAGGAGCTGGTATCGACGATCATGAGACTGCGCGGACGTTACACAATAATTTTAATTGCTCACCGCCTAAGCACCGTGCGCGCCTGCGATTTCATCTTCGAGATCGATTGCGGAAGAATCCATCACGCCGGGACCTATGCTGAATTGCTTGGAAAATCCGACAGTTTTAAACGGCTAGTCCACGCTCAGTAGTTCGCATGAGCACTGAAGCACCTATTTCTAGATGATTCCGTAGAGTTCGAGGCCGGAAAAGCGCTCGAGGCCGTGCTCGGCCGCGAGTTTGCGGGCCTCGTGAAATTGCCAGGCTCGAGCATCGGGTTGGAGGAATTGCAGCCATCCCCGCTCCTCATAGGGCGTCCACCAGGCCTGCGGCATGACATCGATCTTCGCCGTCGACTCCTCGCGTAAGGTCCAATCGTACATCTGGTTCAGATCGGCGGCGGTTCGCTTTCCGGGATAGGTAACTGTTTCCATCATCTTGTACCAGGCCGCCTTGCTTTGCAGGCGGCGCTTGTTGATGAACTGCAAATGAAACAAGCCGCCGCGCTCTTTACCGGAAACCAAGAGTCCCTGGTCGTCCGCGCCATTGGGAGAACGTCGGTGCAGTTGATAGGCGCTTGAAGACTTCCAGTTCAATTCCGCCGAATCGCCGAACGCCCAGGGAATGGCACTTTGCTCGCCCCAGGGCCCGTCCCACCGGTACATCGTTGATGAGTGATACGGCGCAATCATGGGCAGAGCCGCGCACCAGCCCGGGTCCGCGCGGAGAGCCAGGGAGCGCAATTGCAGCAACAAGTTTCCTGTGGGAACCTCGTCCGCATCGACGATGACGAAATGTGTGGCGCCAAGGCGCCGACCACGCTCCAGCATCTCCTGGCGAAAGTCGCCTTCCCTCCATTCGCCATTCTCGACTCGACGCACATCGATCGGGCAGTTGGGAAATTCAGCCTGAGCATCGCGAACGATCTGCGCGGTTCGATCCGTCGAACCATGATCAGTCATTATCACCGCGTCGCAATAAGACAAGCTTACGCGGAGCGAAAGTCCGAGCACCCAGTCCTCGTTACGCGTTGCCATTAGCGCAACGAGTTTGGGCACCGGCACGGGGCGGCCTAGCGCGCGCGCGCGCCGATAGAGCCGTCTAATAATCCGCACGCTTTTGGACACTTTGCGCATGTTGCAGAAACAATCACCTTTGCGGCCAAGAAGAATTCATGATGCGGTATCAAGACTGTTAGTGCCCCCAAGAACCCACAAGGGTTGCTGCTGCTGGAGGGTTCCAAGCCATTCAAGCGCCTCGTGGAAGCGGGCCAAACCGGCGATGTCGCATTCTATCGACTCGTCTGTCGATATAAAAATAAATCAATCCGGCGATGCATATCGCGAGAAGCGGCACCACGACCCGGCTCCACCCGGGGTTTCGAGGAAAAATGCCGCCCGCAATCCAAATGACCAGAACATGGGATACATAAAGCGGATAGGAAAGTTCTCCAAGCAATCTGTCGACGCCATTGTGCTTGGTAAATTCAAACAGCTTGCTCATGCCCAAAAAAAGGATTGCCAGCAACGCTGGAGCAAACACCGATGATTGGCCCGGCACCCCCAAGCGGCCGATCACCCCGGCACCGAACACCAAGATCGCTGCAAGGCACCTGATGCTCATTGTGCCTCGCACTCCGGGTTGTCCCGGCAGCTTGCCAAGGCGGTAGGCAATCACCCCGGCCAGGAAAAACAGCAATTCAAACGGAAAGAATCGGTATGACCACGGATCCGTCCGATAGCCGAGCAGTACCGCCGCCAGAACGCGAAGCGAAAAGCTCGCGATGAAAATCCAAAGAAGAACCGCGTACCCGCGGCGAACCAGAAATGGCGCCAACAGATAGAAATACAGCTCGAGAGAAAGCGTCCAAGCCTGGGGTACAAACAACGATCGCCAAACAGGAAAATTCTCCAGCCAAGCGTTTGCGGTGAAGCCGACCTCGCCATGTGCGCCAATAGCGGCGAAATTCGAAACGTCCAGCCCCAAAAGCGTCGTTTGCGCGATCCCGAGCAATACCAGCTGAACGCGGCTGGTGCCCGCCTCGAGCATTTGATCCCACGCATCAAACGGTTGGATTGAACCGGTCCCAGCAAGGGCGAAAACGCCTCCGGCAATCAGCGTTGCCAGCAACACGGTGCAGTAAGACGGGAAAATTCTCAATGCGCGGCTCTTCCAAAAATCAAGAGGTGTGGTTTTAGCCGGCAGATATTTTTCGTTCAGCACCATCGCCATGTAAAACCCGGAAATGATAAAGAACAATTGAACTGCCGTATCCCCGTCTATCGGATTGCGCCCAAGTATCTTCGCGTGGATATTCAACACTGAGAGAGCCAAGATGAGCCTCAACAGCCCCATTGCAGCTCCATCAACTGGAGGGCGAAAGGCGCGCGCCAAGCGCCGCCAGCATGTGTCCGGCAAAGCGTAATGGCCAAAATGCGTCGTATCGTATCCCTGCTCTGGCATAGAAAACGAGCAGTCTCCAGCGTCGATTTCGTGCGGAGCGAATTGCCATCTGCAGCGTTTCCCGGGTTCGGGTTCGCGTCAAGAGGCTCCGCGCGCGCTTCGACAAGGCGGGCTTGCGTAGATAATCGGCCGTCATTCTATTGTGCTCGCTCACGATGGTCTGCCATATTTCCTCGTTGCCGCCGAATGTCATCGAACCCGGATGAATCCGATATCGATAGACCAACCTCGATATCTGCCCGCACCGCAAGCCGCTGCAGGCCAATCGCAGCATGAATTCGCGGTCGCCCGCCACCCTGTATGACGCGTCGAAAACGCCAATCTGGGCAAATACCGCTGCCCGAAAAAACCACGCGTTCATCGAAGGATTGCCCAGGGTGGCGTGATGAAGCAAATCCTCTCCAGCACCGGTAAATCGGGCGACCTCCTCTGCCCCAGCGTTCGATGCGCCTCGAAAAGATACGGCATCGCCCGACAGTGCCATGGCATCATTTTCCGAAAAATAATCGCCGACAGTCGAAAGCGCGCCGCGGGCGTAGCAATCGTCGGAATTCAGGATTCCGATAATCTCACCCTTGGCGGTTTCAAGGGCCCTGTTCAGCGCGCTGTAAACACCTTCATCGGGTCCAGCCAGAATCTTCAAATGCGGGTAGCGGCTCAGGATCTCCAAAGTTCCGTCTGTCGAGCCGCCATCCGCCACAATGTGTTCAACGTTCGCGTAACGCTGTTCCGCCACACTCTCGATTGCCTCACCAATGTAGCGCGCGCTGTTCAAACAGGGAGTAATTACGGTGATCGTCGGCGCAGTGATTGAAGCGTTCATTTGCTTGAATGCCCATGCCGTAATGCCGCGACCGCATTTGCGATGCAGCGGCGAATTACTCCCCTAAATGCGCCCCACCACCAGTGCGGATAGCGCCAGGAAAAGGACAACGCACGGCCCAATGTAGTCCATGCGGTGCGATATTCGCCCTTGTCTGCCTGCGCTCGGGCGAGATTCAACGACTCGTCCGCCTGCATGCGCACACAGTACGCGCGCAATCCTGGATCGTCCGTCGTAGCCGCCATTTTTTGATACAAGCGAAACCATCCAGCGTGATTGGCAGTCCGGTCGCTGCTGTAATGCTCGCCATGGACTCGCACTGAACAAAGCGGCTCCCGCACCACCACAACTTCGCCTTTAAGGGCCAAGCGGAGGCAAAGATCATGAAACTCTCCGAACAGCTGCTGTTCATCAAAGCCGCCCACTTCCTCGAACAAAGACCGCTCCGTCACCACGGTTGGCATGGCGATGCCAATCTCCAGCGTGAGAAGTTGTCTGAATATCCAACCTTCGGGCGCCGGAGGCGCCGCCCGTTTCTTCGGTATCAGGTGGCCGCCTTCGTCAATGTGCCTGCAGGCCGTATAGCTCCAGCGGCACTGCGGTTGATCGCGCAATGCCGCCAGTTGTCTCTCCAGTTTCTGCGGCGCCCATTCATCGTCTGAATCGAGAAAGGCAAGATAGCGGCCGGAGGCCGCTGCCGCCGCGGCATTGCGTACCAATGAAGGATTGCCGGAATGCGGCAGCCACACTATTCGCACCGCCGGAGCCGAAATGCCTCGCAAGTATCGATTGGTTTCTTCGTCCGAACCGTCGTCCGCGATAATCAATTCCCAGTCTGAATGGGTCTGATTCACAGCGGATTGAACTGCAAGCGCGAGGAATTTCGTGCGATTATAGGCTGGGATAATGATCGATACGCTTGCCATACGTCACTCGCGACTGGCGCAGAGCTCTCTATAGCCCCCTGCAATCCGATTCAATTCATCCAGCGTTGCATTGAAATCCGGCGCGCGGTTGGGCGGCGGCCTCGCCGGCACTTTCGGCGTGCGCGCAATCACACCGGCAATTGCGCTTACCTGCACGACCTCAGCAAGACCTTTGTCCATGAGCCCGGCGAACGGCCCGCGCGCTGCATCAAGCAGGAAAATCGCCGGAACACCGAATTCCGCGGCCTCGGCCGCAGAACCTGACGCGAGAGACACCAAGATGCTCATATGCCGCAGTAACGCAGGCAGCGGCAGCAACGAGGCTTGTTCAAGCACGACGTTGGCCATGCGCAGCGACAGCAAACCCGCGTATTCCACGTCCTGCAGTGGGGACGACGCGGGATGCCGCCGAATCCACCAACGCCAGGAAGCGGGAGCTGTCTTGATCTGCTCGGCGAGAGCCTCCCATTGGGCGCGATGACCGCTGATCGGCTGAAGCGCGATTAAGATCTCCCGCTCGAAGATTGCGCCGGCGCCGACGCCTTCAAATTTGCCGTCCCAGGCCGCGGCCGACGAATCAGAATTGCCCAGAAAAGGCGCAAGTTGTGTATGACCGCCGTGCAGGCTACGGTGCCATGGACGCTCGAGCCTGCTCGTCCATTCCCGTATCGCTGCGGCGTCCGTCTGGCTCCAATTCCAAAAAATCGCCGGCAACGATGCATATCCCGTTTTCGGCACCGCCGACCACCCATACGCCTTGTGTGCGCCCTCCTGTGCGCAATGCTGCAGATCTATGGACAGTATTCCCCGGCGCCGGCAGGCCAGCAGGAAAGCGTGGCCAAGGTTGGCATAGTAAGTAACGACAAAGGCGAGCGTCGGCCTCACGATTCGGATCACTCGTTCGAACTCCGTCGCAGTTGCCGCAACCACGTTCGCCGTGCGTACGAGGTGATCCCGATCAAGCGACGCGGAGTGAACGCCGTTGCGCTCGAGAAACTCGACCACGTCCTCACGGCCGGGCAATTCGATGGGAATCGTCCCGCTTGCATTGGGCTGATAACCGCGGCCCGCAACGAGATTGGCCGCGAACGTCGGGCGGTACCACGGCAACCGGCTGAGATCCCCGCTCTGCATTAAAAAAGAAGTCGAGCCGCGCTTTTCAAGCGCGTCAATCAGCGGTTCGCAGAAGCGATCGCGCCAGCTGCCGTCTACAAAATCGAGCGACACTCCGTCGCCAAGAAACATCGCATAGGCCGGCTTTGGACGAGCGACGAAATGCGCAAGGTCGTGCCGGCTGCGCCACACGTTTCGCAGCGGCCTCGCAATGCGCGCGAGAGAGCGGAAGGGAAACGGCCGTGGCTCCGGGCGTGGGCGGTCCGCATTCGCCCAGTACATGTCGAGATAGAGTTCCATTCGCGCCAGCGGCCATACTTCCAGGTCATCGCGCCGCCAGCGGACCACGGGAAATCGTTGCTCGATCTCATCGACAAGAGTCAGGTAGCGGCGATGAAAAAAGGGTTCCATCCGACAATCAGGCACTCGAGTACATCGAACCGGCTTCATGGCGCTTCCGAAAGCCCACTGCAGGATAGCGGACTCCCGCCATCAGTCTGTTTGACGAATCGAACAATACGTCGGCGGCCAGTTGCGACGGTGCGGCCTCCAACACCGTATCGAAGTTAGCCGCGGATGCCGTATCGCAGAAACGGAAATTTGTGGTCAGCAGAAATAGGAAGCCGCCCGGCTTCACACAGCGCGCAAGATCCGCGACGATCATCTCGAATTGTTCGAACAAAAAGCTGGGTGAACTGCATTGAGCATTGCCGGCCGTCAGATCGCCGCGACACAGCACCGCCAGACAGAAAATCGCGTCGAACGAGGCATCTGCTTCAGCTTCGACGCTTGCCGCGGTCCTGAACAGCATCTTCTGCGGCAATTCGTGCGGCATGCGCGACTGGCAATACGCTATGTTGCGGGGATCGATATCGATGCCTTCGATAACAGCCGTCGGAAAGTATTTACGCAGCGCGAACACCTCGTCGCCGCGCGAACACCCAAAGGACAACAGATGCGGATCCGAGGATTTCGCCAGCGAATCGGCGGCAAACTGAAACAGCCACGGGTAGCGATCGGGCAGCGTGTAGCTGTAGGTTTGGAACTGTCCAGGAATTGACAGAGGTGCCCCGCCGACGGGCTTGCTGCGGTCGCGCCCAAGTGCCTGTCGCCCCTTTTGCAGCACTTTCTTGATGCCCTCCAGTTTCGGGAACTTCATTTGGCACAAATGATAGTCGCACGCCGGCCATTCCGCACAGATCACGTTCCGAGCAGCGAACGCCGCAGCGTGGTTGCCCGAAGTCGTGTTAGGCTACCCGCCACGCCGATGCAACGAGCCAATACGATAGCTCCAGAATGAGCCCATGCGACCGGTACGCGCGCTAGTCATCGGAGCCGGTCCGGCCGCCAAGGCGATGCATCTCCCGGTGCTCGCGGGATTACGTGATGCCGGCCAAATTGAACTCGTAATCGTATGCGATATCGAGCATGAACGCGCAGATCAGGCGCTCCGTCAATTCGAATTCCGCGAGGCTTGCGGCGATCCCAGCGGCGCGCTGAAGCGCGCCGACATTGACGCAGTGTATATATTCGGCAGCGCCCAGTTGCACTATGAATTCGGCTCGGCCGCATTGCAAAACGGCAAACACCTGTTTGTCGAGAAGCCGGTCGCTCCCAGCTTCCAGCAAGCGTTGGCCCTGTGTGAGACGGCTCAGGCGCGTGGACTCATCGCCGTAGGCGGCCTCAACCGACGCTTCTACAAGTCCCTTGCCGCAGTCCGCGCACGGAATGGGAAAACGGGTTGGCGCTCGGTGGAAGTGATATTCCACAAGCCCGAACACGGCAAACCCGCTCCCTTTGGTGCGCGCAGTTGGCTGAGCGCCAACGGCATTCATGCGCTCGACGCCCTCGTATTTGCCATGGACGGTCTTCCGTCGCATCTCGCGGCAATCGCCGGGGATGCGGCATCCCCTGCATCCAATATCTTTTCGGCTGTCATGAGCTGGCCCGATGGGGCACAAGGCGCATTTCTATGCAACAACAATGCCGGTGCGCGCCGTGAAGAATACGTGTTTCATGGCGTGGCCGAGACCTATACCGTCGATGAAGATTCACTGACAATCGACAAGGACGGCGTCTCGACACGCACACCGATGGCGTCGCTCGGAGACGGGGTAGCCGCTGAGCACGAGGCATTTCTTCAAGGCATCCGCAGCGCTCAACCGCCCCTGCATAGTATTTGCGCGATCGCCCCGTCGCTTTACTTGGCAGAACTCATCGAAGGCGGATTCAGCGGCCGAGTGGAGATTCCAAAGGCGAATCACGGCCCCGCGATGCAAATGACGACGCGAGAATCCATACTGGTCGCCAATTGCACGGGCCATCATGCTGCACTGGCGCGCCTTCTGCCGCAATTCCCACTGGTCGCGCTCGAGCATGTGAACCGTTCCCCTGAGCAAAGGCCGGATATTCGAGCAGCAATTGTGGGCGGGGGGCCGCCGTTGGATCCGGGTATCTTTTCCAAGATTCCGAATCTTGGCGTCATCGGCATCATTGGTCTCTCCGTTGCGCGTCATAACCCTGAAACCTGGTTGGCACGCGGTGTTTCACTCGTGAACGCCAGCGAAGCCTATGCGGAGAGCGTGGCGGAATTTGCGCTGGCTCTCGCCATCCTCGGCCATCGACGCGCCTTCGGCTCGAATAGCGCAATGCGCGCAGGCGGATGGGGAACCGATCCCAGTATGGCGGGTTTTAGGGGCTGGCTGCATCGCACAGCGCGCGCCTTGCGTCCTGCCATCAGATCATTCGGCCTTGAACCGATTGCCGCAAGACTTTGGAAGCATTCTCAAATGGGAAAGTCCACGTCAGCTTCGGGGGTCAGCGCCGCGCGTGACCTAAACGGAGCCATCGTGGGACTCATTGGCTGGGGTGCCAACGCGCGGGCATTCGCGATCAGGCTCGCGCAGGCAGGGGCCCACGTACTGGTCTATTCGCAGCACGGCGCGGCGAGCGAGATTGCCGGGTGCGGCGCCGCTCCGGCATCGCTCGCCGCAGTGCTGGGCGCACAGATCGTGTCACTGCATCGCGGGCTCTCTGCGCGCACGCGGCATTTCCTTGGGTCAGCTGAACTTGCCCAACTGCGCCCGGGGACGGTGCTCATAAATGTGGCGCGCGGCGCCCTCATTGAACCCCAAGCGCTGATCCAACGCCTAAGCCGGGGCGACATCTTCGCCTGCCTCGACACGTATGAAGAAGAGCCGCTGCCCGCGTCGCACCCGCTGCGCAGGCTCAAAAACGTGTTCCTCACTTCACACATCGCCGGCGGATCACGCCAAATGCAGGCGGAAGCGGCCGACGAAGTGATCCGCAAGGTGATCGCTCACCTGAACGGCGACCCCCAAGATGCGATCAGCTACGACCGCCTGCGCAACATGACCTGAAGGATCGCCAGTGCGGACGGAGGACACCAGAAATCATCGCGAAATGAGCCGCAGTATTGGCGGCGCAACCAGTTCATCGAAGACGGGCGGCCGAAAATGCATGCAGTCGGTCCACAACGTGAAATCCGACAGCATAGGGGAACTCCTGTCGGCGTCGACTACGGACAGATGCGGAATGGATCGAAGCTGCGAGAAAAAGCGGCGCACGTCTGGGTCGTCGAATACCTGTTGCTTCCAACCATTGTATGGCGTTATCCAGACGATCGCCTGAAAGTGATTTCGAACTGAGAGATCCGCGAGTTCACGATACGCTGGCAACTTCAAGAATAGAAGCCGCTTTTCGGCATCAGATAATTGCGGCGGGCGGCAAGACTTGGCCTGGAGGTCCGCGGGACTTTTCATCTGCCACAGATATTCGACGTGTCCATCGGAGCCGTACATGAAATGAATCTGAGAGCCAAGGACATTTTGGCCCAGGTAATCGGTCAACGGCTGCGACGAGAAAAAAAACTTTCCGAGGAAGGACAGCCGGTTCTCGCCGCTGATCAACGGACTCTCGGTATCCAGCAGACTTGCATTCTCTCCGTTCGATACGATATCGATGGATTCTCCGGCGATGACCGTTGCGACCGGACAACCCGCGGCTATGAGGAATTTCAATCGACGCACGATCGACGTGATCTCGTCCCGAGGGGCCGCCAAATTGTAGAAGCGGTGCCCGCCAACGTTGTCCAAATCCTGCCCAGTCAATATATGTGCGCGTGAATCTCCAACGAAATAGGCGTCGTAGTCGATGCAGTGGCGCGATAGGAACTCGAGCTTATAGACACGCGAATTCGGCTGGAACGTCAGCTCACCGATTGGCGCATGAATGATCCGATAGGGATCGAGAATCATGTTGGCCGATATCAGGCAGGTGGCCGCGGCCACCGCCGCCAACACCAATGCTCGCAAGTACGCGCCCATTAGAATTGAAAATACAGGAAGGCCGACACCTTCTGCATTTGCGATAGCGCCGCTACCAGAAGAACACCCGCCAGGCCGGGAATGGCGTAGCGGTAGATTCGCGACGGCCTGTGGGAGGCATAAGCCCTTTCAACGCGCTCCGCAATCTGCCGGGTGTTGGGCATCGCCAATAGCAACACTGCGGCGGTGAGGAACCGCACCGTGAATTCCACGCGGTTCGGGGCGAACTGCAAATGCTGAAGCGCTCCCTCTGCAACGACCGCGGCCTGCGGGAACAGGTGCCGGAATCCTTGCCAAAATGCGCTTGTCCCGTCATGCACGGAAATTCCATTGAAGCCGGTGATGCCCTTCAAGAGGTTGAGTGCGCTTGGAACATCTTCGGCTCGAAAAAATATCCATGCAGCGGCAACGGCCAAGAACGTCACGGTACCCGAAACAAGCGTCCTCAGAAAAGACGCATTCCCTCTGTGAGGAAAGACAGAACGCCACGCGTGATTGATCATCAAATAGCAGCCATGCAGTCCGCCCCATATGAGAAAGGTATAATTCGCACCGTGCCACAATCCGCCCAGGAGCATTGTCGTCATGAGATTCACATAACGCCGAAGCTTCCCCTTGCGATTGCCTCCCAGCGGAAAATATAGATAATCGCGCAAAAATCGCGACAATGTCATATGCCAACGTTGCCAAAACTGAATGACGCTGGTGGACTTGTAGGGCGAGGCAAAATTGATTGGCAGATCAATGCCGAACAATTTTGCAATGCCGATCGCCATGTCCGAATAGCCGGAAAAATCAAAGTAAAGTTGGCATGTGAACGCCAACACGCCAACCCATGCCGCAACCAGCCGGATCGGCACACCAGCGTGCGCAGCCGCAAAGATGGGCGACACCATGTCTCCGAAGGGGTCTGCGATCAGGACTTTCTTCGCCAAACCGATGGTAAATACCGTCAGTCCCACCCCGAAGCATCGCGCCGAGAAGCGGTACGGAGCCGCAGACTCGAATTGCGGCATCATCTCCGCATGGTGAAGGATGGGGCCGGCAATCAGATGCGGAAAGTAGCTGACGAACAGCAGGTAGTGGACGAAGCGGTACTCCTTGACAAGCCCTTTGCTTGCATCCGCAAGAAAAGCTATCTGCGTAAACGTAAAAAAGGAGATGCCGACCGGCAACGCGACATGCAAAAGAGGCAGATGGGTGTTGGCGATTTCGTTCGCCGACGAGGCAAAGAAATCTGCATATTTGTAGAAGCCCAGCAGAATCAGATTCACGGCAACTGCGACGATAAGTATCCAGCGGCCGCCGCTGCTTCCGGCGCGCTTCGCAATGGCGCGGCCGCAGAGGAAATTGAAGGCCACCGACCCGAGAAGCAGGGCGATGTACTTCGGCGACCAATATCCGTAGAACGCGATCGACGCCAAAGCCAGCCACGCCGCCGCCCAGACTCGATTCAGCCGGCCGAGAAAGAAGAATAGTGCCAGTGCGAGCGGCAGGAATCCCAGAACGAATGCGTAGCTGTTGAAAAGCATGAACTAGGATTCTGGTCGTGTATCCCAAATCGCCTCGAGTGCCGGCTCGGCGATCATCGCGCCAAGTTCGGAGAGGTGTTCGTCATCGCCATACAGCGGAGCGTCATTGCGCGCGATGGAGCACATACCGCCGGCGCAGAGCAAGTCCTGCGGTTTGAGGATTCGAAATTCGTATCGCTTTTGCAACCGCGCAAAGATCGCCGCTGCGCTATGTTGCTGCGCCTCGTAGGCGGCACGGCTGATCCGAAATTCTCTGTTCAGGTGCAGCCGCCGTGCGGCGGCGAGCGCATAGGGAACGTTCACCATATTTTGCGGCGCATCATCGAGGAGAAAGACCCGCACGTGCTCGCGTTCCAGCGCGGCGAGAAGGCTGTCCAAGCCGCGCTCGAATACTGCGGCGTTGTCGAGCATGGAATGATTCTCAGGGCTTTGGGAATCCGTGAGCCGACGCGTATGTTTATCTTCGGTATAGGCGATCCAGTGGGAAGCCAATATCGCCGTACCGATGTGATTGCGGGCAATCCAGTTCAACACCGCTTCGGTGTGCCGTTTGCAAAGCTCACTACGGCCAAGACCACGGGCGTCAATCCAGGAGCGAAAGAGGCCCGACTCGGCGGTGGAGAAGTCGCGGACATGTACTCCCAGAAGCGGCGGGCATCCGCCCTGTTGCGCAAACATCGCCGACTCATGATGTCTCGCGTAGGCGGCATCGACCGCCGGCAAGATGGCCAGCGCGTGCGAATCGCCCCAGAGGAGCGCTTCAACAGGTGCGCTGTTGTCTCCGAGCTTGCAGGACGGCCCATGCGTGACGTCCTCGGGGGATGTATTTCTACACCGGTTCTGATCTGCGGTGTAGGGAGGAAACAGAGCGTGCTCGCGGGCGCTGTAGCGTCGCGGGTCCTCGGCGCGATGCAAGACGAAGGTGGCCACAATCAGTGCAACTCCCGACACGGCTGCCATGCCATACAGCATCGGCCGGCTCAGCAGCGCCTTGGGCCCCCGGAATGGTTGTTCCACATAGCGCCAAGACAGCGCTCCAAGCAGAAAGGTCGACGCCAGCAAAATGCAACGCTGGGAAACGGAGAGCGGATCGTATGCGTAGTACTCCGCGAGCACCAACAACGGCCAATGAAATAGATACAGCGAATAGGACCACAAGCCGATCCTCCGCATGACCGGGTTATCGAGCACATTGCCGACTGACAGGGTTCGATCGCATGAAGCGTAGAGGATCGCGATCGCACCGGCGCACGGAATGAGGGCCCATCCGCCGGGATAGGGCGTGTTGGCGCTGAGAAGCAGGTCGGCGCCGGCAATGAGCAACAATCCCAGCAGCGCAATCCCTGCCCGCACGCGGGCGCTACTCGGCGGCGCGAACCTCCCGACGGCCAACAGCGCGCCGGCCAGCAGTTCCCAGGCGCGGAACGGCGCCAGATAAAACGCGGCCGAAGGGTCAATATGGGTTCCGGCGACGCACAACACCAACGATGCCAAGGCCGTGGGCCAAAGAACCATCAGGTAGCGAGCTCGCATGAACCTCGAGATGCCGATCATCACCAGCGGAAAGAACAGGTAGAACTGCTCTTCTACTGCCAATGACCAAGTGTGTAATAGCACGATGCGAGCGGCGAATTCACCGCTGTAGCTGCCCACGTTTTGATAGAACGCGTAATTGGCGAGAAACGGAATGACATAGGCCGCCAATCGGGTCTCAGAATGCAGGTCGGGCGGAAAATAGATCTTGGAGGCCAGCACGAGAAATAGCGCATACATCAGGAAAAGAGCAGGCAGGATGCGCCGAATGCGCCGTTCATAAAAAGCAAGCAGCGAAAAGCCACGCGCTGCGATGTCTCTCTCGATGTGCGCCGCGATGAGAAAGCCGGAAATGACGAAGAACACATCAACGCCGACGAAACCACCGCGAAATCCCGGCACGAGGTAGTGATGGAACATGACCGAGAGCACAGCGAGCGCGCGCAGGCCATCGATATCGGCGCGATATACCTGACCGAGGCCCTGTTCTCGGCCGAGGCCGGCCATTATTCGCAATTCATCTTTTTCTCATCACGATCAGAAAATGATCGCCCATTCCACGGATCAACGGCCACCCGGAGACCTGCCGGTCGATGCGCCAAAGCTGCTCATGCAAACGGGGATATCGCTCGCGAATCCACGTCAAATACGGCGGCGGCGCAAATACGCAGAGGCCGCGGTAGTGCTCCAGGGTAAAATGCGGACGAAAGGCATGGTAGAACTCGCGTGGCGTGTAGTAGCGGGTCCAGATCGTGTGATTATTCATGCCGACCGGCACCACCTGGCGAGCAAAGCGCACCTTTGCCCTCGCCCACCGCCCGCGCCGCAGGTAGTGCGCGAGTTCCCACGGGCAATATCGGCCGATCACGGTGAATACCAGCCTGCCGCCCGGCATCAACAACCTCGCGCATTCGCGCGACACGTTGTTGAGATCCGGCACACAATTGAGTGGGCCGAGATTCGAATAAGCACCATCGTAGGCGCCTGTTTCGTCCAAGCGGTCCAATTCATGCGCGCCGATGTTGATGGCGCGCACGCGATCCACAACTCCCTGAGCGGCCGCGCGATCGCCGGTCCTATGTACCATCAACGGCGACCAATCTGTCGCCGTGACCCGATACCCCAGCCTCGCCAAATGCACTGCATCCAGTCCGGTACCGCAACCCAAATCAATCAGGTGCTCACCAGGCGAAAACGTGGCATCCAGCCAGCGCCACATCTCGCCTCGCATGTCTTGAATGAGGTCATTATTGCCGCGCGCGCCGTCGTAGTCCGCAGCGACGCTGTCAAACGCGTCTTGGGTGTTGCGAAGCTGCTGCGGCAGCGTCAATGCCGGGGTTGCTTCCCTTGAATCAACGGATTTATTCATGTGCATGGGATTAAAACACTTCAGCGCTACCATATCATTGGCGGTAGGGTACGAACACATATGACTACCAAGAACCGTCGAGCGGACCCCGACATTGAATCCGATCCATTTGCAGAGAAAGTCGCACCAACGTCGCGGAAGCCCTTGCAGCTGATGGGCGGACGCTTTCATTTCGAAAGCAATGGCCCTGAGCTGCTACGGCTGGTAGATGCAGCGTACGCGGGGCTGCCGCCCCATCGGTTTTCATCAAATCCCCCGGATTTTCACGTCAGGCTGATGATGACGCCGGGTTCGCCTCGACGCGGACCTGGGCCACCCATGGCTCGGCGGCAATTGGAACCTTCGCCCATTTCCATGCTCAGCGGCGTCGACCTTCTCGGCGGCGCCACCGAATCGTCCAGCTTTGTGGTCCTATCTCCCCGGCAGCGAAGTGCGCTCGTCTCCGTCTCGCGAGATATGCTGCGCTTCCCCTATCACACCCGCTATGAGTTGATCGAGTTTGCGGTCTTTACGCTTGCATCCCGCGCGCAACGACTTGTTCCCTTGCACGCTGCATGTGTTGGCTTGGACGGCCGCGGGATCCTGCTCATGGGTCCGAGCGGATCCGGCAAATCAACCGTTGCGTTGCAATGCTTGCTGGAAGGCTTCGATTTCCTCTCCGAGGACAGCGTGTTCGTCGCGCCGAATTCAATGCGGGCAACCGGCACCGCCAATTTCCTGCACGTTCGCGCAGACTCTCTGCGGTGGCTCGGCCGATCACGCACGCGCTCGATGATCCGCGAGTCGCCAATCATTCGCCGGCGCAGCGGGGTCGAGAAATTCGAGGTGGATCTGCGCGGCGGGAATTTTCATCTGGCCAAGGCGCCCCTCAAAATCATCGGCGTGGCGTTTCTCTCGTCGCGGCCGGCCGGCGCGGGCTCCCTGCTGCGGATGCTCTCCACAGCCGAGACGCTGGCCAGGTTGAAGGAGGAGCAAGCGTACGGCGCCGGCCTGCCGCAATGGCGCGCCTTCAGACCGAACTTGCTGCGCTTGGGAGGATTCGAGGTCCTGCGGGGCGCCCATCCGTCGGCGAGCGTCGAAGCGCTGCGATCAGTGCTCCTGCGGGGCGGCATTAAATCTCGCCGGTCGCCAAGGTAAAACTTTGCAAGAAATGGAAATCGGGGCGCCGCAGTGCAAAATCTCGGTGCAGCGGATTGCACAGCCGCGCAAGTTGCTGATAGTCATCGGCGGATAAGTAGGGGCGCAGACGCTCTCCCCAGGTGTCGCGGAAAATCGTCTCACAGAGGTAGGCGTGAGTCGCTTCGTCGAGCGGCCAAATGCGTTCGATCATGACCGTATGAGTCGTGATATTTCGCAGAGTCGCCTGTCGCAATATTCCCACCAGCGCCCTGACGGCCTTGAGATCATCCTCGTCAATATGGTAGCGATCCTGATAGTACCGGCGCACAGCGTCGTTGGTTGCCCGCTCGAGCCTGGCGTCCCAGGCAAAATACATATCTGGAAGCAGTGAACTTTGTCCGAGCGCCACGCGGCCGCCAGGACGCAACAGCGTCGCGAAGTGGATTGCCCCATCGACTGGATCAGCCAGGTGATTGATCGTATTCACGCACCAGATGAAATCGAAGCTCGCCGGTTCGAACATGGCATCGAATAGGTCCGCCTGGTGAATTTGTATTTCCGGCGGCACCAAAAGTCTCGCCGCCGCGACATGCGCCGCCGCGAGATCGACGCCGACCACCCGCGCTGATGGCGTGACCTCGCTCAGCAACCAATTCAGCGCATCGCCGGTCCCACACCCCGCATCAAGGACGTGCATCCCCGGCCGAAGATCCAGCCCCCTGATCAGCCGGCGCAGTTCCGGCTTCGCATATGCATTGAACTTGGACAACTTGTCCGCGTAGTCGCGTGCCGTGGTATCGCCCAGCAAGCCCGTGAGCGGCTTGTCAATGTCGACGCGCACCCCAGTCATTCTACGTTCGCGAACGCCGCGGAAATGGCGTGCATGACCGTTGGGCGTGTCTGGCGCGAGGCCAGCCAGCGCAAAATGCGGCGGCCTTGAGACATGCTCGACCATTCACCCTGCTTCGCCCAAGCCTGGGTCGTCTCGACATACTTTCTTTGTGCCATGTGCCCCGCATTGGGGCGTACGCGGCTTGCCGCATAGGCCAAGCATTCTGGAATTGATTGCGACCACTCAATGCCGGGAAAGGCTCTTACCCACAGGTACGAATAGGAAACTTCGACCAGGGATTTACGCGCCGCGAGTGCGCGCAGGAAGTAGGAACAGTCGTTCCTCAACGCAGCGAGAATGCGCCTGGGCACTCGGGATGGGTAGTATCGCGACATCAGCTCCAGCGGCGGGAAGGCCCACCACATGCGCGCATCAGGCGAGCCCGAGGCAGCAATTTCATTCCAATCCGACTCGCTCATGCGCGTGGATAGAAGTGCGATATCGTGGAGCTGCAGAATCCGCAAGCCCTGGAATGCCATCGAGCCGGCGGCGTGCAGCAGCAGGTGACGCATCAGTGAGCCCTTAGACGGATAGCCGTTCAAACCCGGGTGCGGCTGCAGCGGAAAGATGAATTCCGACGCATCGGTCAGGCGCCACGGCAATTTCTCGCAGATCCGTTCGTGCAGCTCGATCTTCAAACTGTTATTCGAATGTTCCCCGAACGCGGCGGGTGCATGTTCATCGACTTGGGTGAAAATCCGCTCCTTCCAGGTCACACCGGATTGGCAATATCCCAATGACACCAGCAATGCAGCCATGCGCTGCACATCGGCCGGTCGCACCAGCAGGTCGATATCGGCCATCGGCCTATCGCCGGCCGCATATAAGCCCAGGTCATGAAGCGCTGCGCCCTTCAATGCGGTTGCAGCGACACCCGCCTCTCGCGCCTTTTGGTCTATCGACCCGAGTAGCGCATGAAGCCTTGAGTGCCTCGCCGCCGTGTGAGCTCTTTGTTCCTCCAGAAAACTTGTCCATGCACTGGGTCCTTGCCATTGCAAAGAGCGCGACAGCAACGGCGAAATCCCATGCACCGCGGCGACAGCGCGCGCCATGGTCCACTCGTAGTCCGACCAATCGGGCGCGCAGGAAGTGGGATTCGCGAGTTCGCGCGCAAGCCTTTCGGTGACCTCGCACAGGGTTGGATGCAGTTCTGCGGGCGGCGGGACCAGCACTGGATTGGAAGCCGTCGCGTGCACAGTCATTTACCCGGTGGCCGCGGAGATTTCACTGGACGAGCGGTATTTCAGCTCGTCCATCAACAATTCCTGCCAGCGCCGCTCGATCGTGTGGGCTGCCCTACTGTGCTCAAGTGAGCCGGGAGCGGCCGTCTGCCAAGTAATTTGATCGTGCAAGAGATTGCGCACAGCGCGATAGAAGTCGGAGGTGTACGTGCCCTGGAACATCATTTCCAGGTCGTTGCTCTCCTGCCAGTGCGTCTTGGCGCGCATTTGCGCCTTGACCAGATCATAGAATTTTGTGCCGGGTAAGGGGTAGGACACGCTCACGCCAATCTCGTCGGGCTGCGTGAACGCCAGTAAATCCCGAGTCGCCAGGATATCCTCGAGTTGTTCATCGATATACCCCAACTGAATGAAAAACCCGACGCGAATTCCGGCCGACTTCAGGCGCGCACGCGCGGTGAGGATTTCGCTCACCGTCGTGCCTTTATTCATGGCATCCAACACTTTTTGACTGCCGCTTTCCGCGCCGATCCACGCTTCTTTGCAGCCGGCATCGCGCAGCGCCAGCGCCATTCGTTCGCTGATCAGATCGGCGCGAGTTTGAATATTGAACGGAATCTGCGCATCAGCCGCTCGCGTGGCCGCGGCGAATTGGGTCACCCAATCAACACGAAATCCGAATATATCGTCCGCGAACCAAATGTGATCGGGATTGAATGTGCGCTTGAGATGGGCCATTTCAGCGGCGACTTCAAGCGGACTTCGCTGCAGGTACTGATTCCCCCAAATGGGCTTGGAGCACCAGGTGCACCGGAAGGAGCATCCGCGGGAGGCAGCCATGTTCAGGCTGAAATAGCCATGGGCCTTCATCCATAGCGAGCGATAACGATCCATGTCCACGAGATCCCAGGCCGCGAGACCCGCATCATGGGCCAGCGCCAATCCCTTGGTGCCGCTCGCCTTGACGACTTTGCCACCGCTCAAGGAAGCAACACCTGAAAGCCCACGCACGAGATTTTCGTTGTTCACATTCAGCTGTGCATCAAGCCTGGGCAGCAGTTCGAGAAGAGTCGACAGGCCCTCGCCGACCAAGGCCAAATCGGCACCCGCGCGAAGATAGGGTCCGGGCGCGTCGCTGACATCGGGGCCCGCGGCGATGACCCTAGCCCCGGCTCGCCGTGCTGAACCGATCATGTCGCAGGCTGCCCGGCGCATGGTCGCCAGGCACATCTTGCTCAGGAAATTGAAATTGTCCTCGTAGAACAGGACGAGCTGAGGTGCATCCGCCTCGAGCAACCGGTCGTACTCCTCGATCCCCTCGGCCAGCATGGCGTCGAAAAAGGAGACCTGGTGGCCGGCCTCGCGCAACAGGGACACCACCTGCAGTGTGGCGAGCGGCGGGTACGGCTTGGCGCGCGCGATCTGTTTTTGGTCCAGCCGCAAGAAATAGGAGTGGCAAACCAAGATCGAAAGCATCATATCTCCGTAGCGAACCTGAGCCTTCAGGGCGGGACCGTGTGGGGACAGCTGTGCGCATCAAATGAGCGCAGTTATATCCAGTGAGTGCCGGTGGCCGGAATTAAGGTTTAACGAAGCGTTCGATTCCGATATTTTCCTCAAAAAAGCCGGTGCGCATCGCAGGTAATACGGGAAATAACGCTAAAAGACAAGGAGTCTGCCAGTGCATTGACCAGCAAACTCGCCGCGGAGTTCCATGGGACCTTCCGGCTGGTCCTCGGGGCACTGGGAATAGGCTTGCTGGGGGTTTCGTTGGCCTCCAGTTCAATCACCGTTCAGTCAATTCCACGATTCGCGCGCTGACCTGGGTACCCTCGACAATGAGTTCACCCACGGAAATGGGCAGCTTAAATCGCCGGGGCCCGCAACTACCAGGGTTGACGTACAAAATGCCGTCCCGTTTTTCGACCAGGGGCTTGTGTGAATGGCCCGAAACAATCACCTGCACGCCCGCGGCATGCGGCTCGATGTCGAGTCGAGAGAGATCGTGGATGACGTAGACGAATGCGCCTCCGACTCGAATCATCTCCGTTTCCGGCAAATGGGCCGCCCACGCCTGCCCGTCATTATTGCCTCTGACGGCAATTAGCGGCGCGATCGTGGCAAGCTCATTGAGAATCCGGGCCGACCCGATGTCTCCGCCATGAATGATGTAATCGCAGCCGACTGCGAATGCTCGCGCTGCGGCCCTCATGAGCCCGTGTGTGTCTGACAGCAGTGCGACGCGCACGGTATTCACGAAACTTCACATAGCTTTGCGCTGCGCTGGCTCAACACGTCCTGGCACGCCCAGTAAAATTCCAGCGCATTGATCGATCCCATCAGGAGGTTACCCTATGATTCGTTTGCCTAAGATTCGCCTGCCGATGATTCGCTTGCCAACGATCGGCGCCTTGCTCCCGGCATTCTCGCTCGTCTTGTTGACGGGCGCGACAATCGGTGTTTCAGCCATTGCGGTCGCCGATGAACCACCCCCGCCCTCGACGACCCCGTCTCCGGAAAACGGTGCGGGGCGGCGCCACAATCCGGCACTCGCCGCATGCAAGCAGCAAGCGGACGATCAGAAGCTCGCGGCCGGCGATGCGCGGCGGGAATTCGTGAAGAACTGTATGAAATCCGCGCGAGCCGCGTCACCCTCGAGCTGACCCAAAAGAACTGCGGCGCGTTTTACCGCGCCGCAGTTCATATCAACCGATCACAGGGAAACTCAGCGCTCCCAATGACCTCGTTCGTGGTGCCAGTGCGGTCCGCGTTGTTCCCAGCGATCGGGAGCCCAGTGATAGCCGTGGCGCTCACCGACCCAACGGCCCCGCACCCACACATGATCGTGGCCGCGATAGTCCCAATAGCCGGGTGCCCAAACGAAGCCCGCGCGCGGCGGCGGCACCGTTTCAACGCGCAGCGGCGGTGGTGCGATATCGATGTCAATGGCGACTCCGGCCGATGCAATCGTGGGTACGCTCACCGCACTCGCAGCCATGCACAAACCCAGCAACAACGCCTTACGAGAAATTTTCATTAAACACTCCTTCTTTGATGTCGTTCGGCCACCCCAGCAACCAAACTTACTGCCCTAACGGCACCGGCATATGGTCCGTTGACCGCCCTGCCGCGCATGTAGGGCTGCAGCCCATTTTTCCGGCCGGCGGCAGGCTCCTAAGTCATTGAGAATCGGAAGAATATGGGGTCACTGCCTCAGCCTTAAGAGTTGGTAATGTCTTCACGCTGCGAATCACCGGCAGCCGCCAGGCAACGCAAGCCAACGCCAGCGCCGTGACGCCGGAAAATCCCAAGGCTGCACGCAATCCCACGTGTTCGCCCAGCCAACCGCCGAGCAGAGCCCCCGGTCCCGCGGGCAGCAAAATCAGCCAGCGCATGGTGCTCGTCATCCGTCCTAGCATGGGCGCCGGCGTGACCGACTGGCGCAGCGACAGGAAATTGATGAAAATGAAAATCGCGCCGACACCGTACATCATCAGCATGGTTGCATACGCGAAAACACCGAAGATATTGGCCGGCGCTACGGCAAGCAGCAGCCAGCCGCTGCCGGAAACCGCAAACCCCAATACCAGCGTCGGACCGGGACCCAGGCGCCGCACCACCCGATGTCCGTTCGCACTGGCAAACACCGTGCCTAACCCTAACGCAACATAGCTCAAGCCGACGCCGCGCTCGGAAAGCCCAAGCTCGTGAATGGCGAACAGGATCTGCACGACCGTGGCGGCCTGGCTGCACATTTGCCAGATGCCAACGCACGAGGCCATCGTCACCAGAAGCTTGTGGCCCCGTACAAAATCCAAGCCTTCACGCATGGCCGACCAGAAGGCGCGGTGCACCTTGCTGGGCGTTTCCCGCACCGGCACACCGCGAAGAATGGAGGCGGATATCAGCAAAAAGCCTGCATCCGCAAGCAGCGCGATGGGCGCACCCGTCAGTTTGATCAATGCACCGGCGGCGGCAGGCCCTGTCACCTCGGCCGTCGCCGTCGCGAGCGCATTCTTGGCGTGCGCCTCCACCAAACGCTGCCGGGGAACAATTTGCGTCAATACGATTTGCGCCGCGCTGCCGGCGGTGGTATTTACCGCACCGATCAGAAACCCGACGATGTAGAGCCAGGGCATCGATAGCCAACCGAGCCACCAGGCTACCGGCACCGTCGCTACGCCCAAGGCGATCGACATTTCACCGATGATATACACCGGCAATTTTCTCACCCGATCCAGCACCACGCCCGTCGGCAGAGAGAACAATACGAAGGGCAGAATTTCCATCGCCGTCAGCAGACCCATTTGCGTCGGCGCAGCATGCATCAGCACGGCCGCGGTCAGCGGCACGGCGAGCAAAGTCACTTGGCCGCCGAAGGAGGACATGAGTATGGAGGTCCAGAGCCTGCGATAGGTTCTATCGCGCAGAAGATCGGTCGGCGAGAGCGAGAATCGATTCAGCCACCAATCCGGCAGCCATGCGCGAAGAGTTCCTCTATTCACGTGTCGTACCTGCCGATGCAAGCGCGGCACCGATGCTCACGGCGATCGAAGCCAACAGCCTGGGCAAGGCCTCACTCACCTATCATTTTGGCCGTAAGCCACCATAGCGATCGGCTCCTCGGAGTCCTCCGTCTCGCCGAGGAATCCGCCGCTTTGATGCGCCCAGAGCCGTGCATAAAGGCCCTTCTGCGCCAACAGCGAGTAGTGATTGCCTTCCTCGACGATGCGGCCTTTGTCCAAGACGATCAAGCGATCCATCGCGGCGATGGTCGACAAGCGATGCGCAATGGCCATGACCGTCTTGCCCTCCATCAACCGGTAAAGGCTTTGTTGAATGGCGGCTTCGACTTCGCTGTCGAGGGCGCTGGTTGCTTCATCCAACAAGAGGATTGGCGCGTCCTTGAGCATCACTCGCGCAATCGCAATCCTTTGGCGCTGGCCGCCGCTGAGCTTCACGCCCCGCTCACCCACATGCGCCTGGTACCCCATTCGGTGCTTCGGGTCGGTCAAAGTGACAATGAAATCGTGCGCCTCGGCCCGCTTTGCGGCCGCGATCATCTGCGCGTCGCTCGCATCCGGACGCCCATAGAGAATGTTGTCGCGAACCGAGCGGTGCAATAAAGACGT